>JGI24020J35080_1001196_pt1 | contig 14588 bp, 13 predicted proteins | sample Deesub1362A_J573_FD_35080 | JGI IMG/M metagenome (IMG submission 35080) | reverse complement strand
ACAAACGCCTTGATCTCGGCGAGCATGTCCTCGGCGAACTCTATGCCCCTGACAGTGACCGTTCCCTCCGGGGTCACCAGCCCCTCGGCGGCCATCTCCTTCATGTACTCGGAGACCGCCTGAACGGTCACATCTATGTTCTCCGCGATTTCCTTGAGCTTTCTCCGCCCCTCCAGGAGGGAGAGTATGATCATCAGCCGCGTGACCTGCCTCTTCTCACGTATCGCGGGGGGCATATCCACACATTCCATCGGTTGTATTTAAGGGTTTATGGAGTCAGATGGATGCGAGGTGGAGGTGGATGGTGTTTCTGTTCTTTATATACTCTTTGCAACGTTTGCAACGGCGTTGCAAATTGATATTTAAAGAGTTTGCGGTGGGATTGGAAGGGGGTGGGGGTGATTGCTTTTTATTCATCAGGTGGTATTAGAACGAAGTTTTTTAGGTGGTACGTATAACGATGGGGAGATCAGATCGATAGGCGAGGATTTAGGTGGGTGGAGCAAACCACATACTAGCTATTAAGTGCAAGTAATAAATTAAATCCATATTTTTTCATAAATATCTTCATAACTATTCACTTCTATAACTTCAATACCAACTGATTCCAAGAAAAATTTCTTACCTTTTTCATGATAGATCTCTTTTTTTGTGGTGATATACCATCCTTTGTGTTTTCTTTTTGGATATTTTTTATAGTATTTTGCTCGTTCAATTAGCAACCACCGAAGAAAAACTTCTGATTCATTTAAGCTTAATCCAAAAATAAAGAGTGATTTATTAAATATAATATGCAACCAAGTTTTATAACCCGGCCAAAAACTTTGGTTTTTTCCTTCAAAAGAAATATTCTCAGGATTCTTATGGATTAATTTTCTTGCTTTAGTAATGCTCCCCATATAATGTGAAAGCCCAAGTCGTATACTTCTGGGATATCTTATCATGCCATTTATATACCAAACACCAAATCCTTGTGTCGGATATTCTAAATATCTATCACTATAGTAATATGACCATGGGTAGACATCATTAAACCCTTTTCTCTGCATAATTTTAAATTGAAGCCCCAAAGACTTTGGTATTAGATCATCAAAATTCGTAGTTAAAAGAGGGGCATTTATTTTTTTAATAGACATTAATAATTTGTTTTGTTCCTTATTGGGTTCCCATTTTTCCATTATTTCCTTAACTTTCTTTTGAATGCTATGAACGTAAGCTTTTTTATTTAATTTTTGAATTTCTAAAATGTCATAAAATTCTGGAAGTGAAATGCCATCCGGTATGTCTTTTTTATTATTTTTAGCAAATTCATTCCATAATTCTAATAATAAATCTTTCCATGATGCCGTTCTATTGAAATACAAATTAATTCCATTTCCAATAATGAAAGCAAGGTCATTATAGTTATTGTTCAAGATTCTTTTTACTTCATTTATGCTCATATTTTACCACCCATTGCTCGCACCTAGGTATGCGAGGTTGTCCGAGAGGGTAATTTGATGAGCAGACCGAACCGCATAACCCGCCTGTTAGCAGACCCCGAAAGGCAAGCATGCGAAGAGTTCTGCACGCCGCCGAAATTATTAGTCATTTGTAATCACTCCTATTTTTTCAAAGATTTTTAGGATATAATCTCTATCTTCTTGAAACAGGATATTGTGATTTTCAAACTCATCTTTAGAGTGATTTCCCGTTCCGAAAGTTTTCTTTACATCATCATAACGAGATATAGATACAATAAATGCGTCCAATTGCAAATTAATCGTTTCTCCGCTGCCTCTAAGTTCCTCATTTACCTTTTGTTCTATTTCTTTGATAAAAGATACACACAATTGAATTTTTTCATCATTAAAATTCCCAAGATTCCTAATACCTTTAGGATCAATAAACACCATGTGCTGTTTATTTTCATCATTGATCCATATAATAAAATCAGGGTAAAAACCTGCACCTAAGAAAAAGCCTATACCTTTTCTGGATAGATTTCTTAGTAAGAAGAGGTCTTTACCCTCAAATAATTTTCTATTTCCATTTAAGAAATTTCTCAAATCACGAATGAAATTTGTTTCTCCTTTATTCAGCCTAACAGGAATAGATTTTATTTCTTCTTTATTCTGCTTCCATATTATTAATGGAGTATAGAGATGATTATCCATATGTACAACAAAGGAATTCCAATTTTTCCACGAATCAGGTATTTTATCATCATATGGATTATATTCCTTAAGATGGTTTACAATCTCTTTAATATCAGTAGTTAACTTTTTGGGAACTTTAAGGATAACTTTGCAATTCTCTGGAAACATTGAGGAGTGCTCTTTTATAGTTAATGGCTCGACCTCCAAGTAATCCATTGTTTTTCTCTTTTCTGTTTTCCTGTAAAATTTGGATATATAGTCTTTTAGGATAATCAAAATTATTTCATGGAATTTTTGTACACCCTGAAATGAAGTTATTTTCAAATTAGATCTACCGTCTTCAGTCTCAAGTTCTATTCCAAAAGTATCACTCATAAAAATTTGGTATTTTTTTGATGAAATAATATTCTTTAAAACATCTTTGTTTATAAGCAAATTAAACATCCCTTTTACAATTTTATAATTCATGATCTCAGAATAAATAGTATCCCAGTCAAGAATATTTAGATATTCATCTGCTATCTCTACAGGCTCATCAATAACTGTAGATACAGCCCCCGTTTTCAATCCATGTGCTATTGTAATCTTAGGTCTTAAATCAAGTTTAATGCTTTTCAATATATTTTCATCTACCTCTAATTTGATAGGGTGTTCTACAAAGTCAAAGTCTTCTTTTGTTTTTATCGTATACAGCTTTCCGTCCCATTCATCTTTTCTATTAAATTTAATTGGGATTGCAATTTCCTCGTAATCCACTTCTTCTTTCTCTATGGTTGTCAAGAAAGCATTTATATAATCAGCATTTAATCCAAATATGAACAAAGTCTGAAGTGCCTTTAATTTATAGTCAGGATTTTCCTCTCTCTTTAGAGAGTAATCTTTACCTTTTAGTCTAACCCCCCTCCCAAATAACTGGATAATTTGAGGCCCCTCTCCTTTGCCCATGTTGATTAGTCCCATATTAGAAACACGCCACGAATTCCAGCCTTCAACAAATTTTTTTGAACCAATAAGAATATTTATGTTAGAATTACTTTCGTTTATCCTAAAGAACAAAGACTGGCTCAAGTGATCATCCTTTACTTCGATATCAGATTCTTTGATCAGCTTTTTCAAAGATGATGTATCACCCACATTAACAACCCCAAAATATTTCTCTCCAGCTGTAGTTTTAAGACCAATTTCACCATCAGCATTTTTTATCTCATAAAGTTCAAGTGTTCCTTTGCCACCGAAAACCATTCTGTAAATGTCCTCAATGATTTCCTCAACAGAATATTTTCTGATAAATTCGAACTTGTCTTTGAAAATATCATTCCCCTCATTATCAATAAGTCCAGATTTTCCGTTTAGTATTTTTTCTATGCTATTTTTTAGATAATTTTCATCGCTGGTTATTTTATCCAAAAACTGAATAACTCTTACTACATCCGAATTTAATCCTTTTCCGGTAACCTTACTGCCTACGAAGATCCACAACGGTTTTTCTATGTTGTATTTTCTTAATTCTTCTTTGTGTTTATCGAAAATTATTAATTGTTCATAAAAAGACAATAATCCAGCAGTAAGCAATAAATCTCTTTGCATCTCTGTGTAGGTATCCTCTTTTATATTGTAGACATAGAAATCTTTGCCATATCCATCTGTGTAGAAGTATTTGTAAGAGTAATCAAAAATTATGGCTTTGGCGTACTCTTCAAGCAAATCTCTATTCTTCCCTATTACCTGCCCAAAAGTCGCTGAATACTCAAACAAAAATCCGTTTTTTCCAATTTCTTCTCTTAACCTTTTCCATTTTTGTTCTTCGGATTTTTGTCCTTTGTGTCCCTCATCAATAAAGACCAAGTTTTTGCCATCAAAATATGATATATCCACACTTACACCCTCACCTTTCTTTTCCTCTGTGAGTTTGTGAATGTCTATGATTAATACTTCTCCATCTTCTGTTTTTAAATTATCAATATTTCCATCGTATAACTTACAAGGTATCCCACTTAATCTTAATTCTTCATGATGTTGTTTTGATAATCCTTCGTTTGGAGTTATTAAGATAATGTTATCCCAATTATTTTTTGAGTATTTCAAAATCTGCCAATAGTTTATGTGCATTATAAGAGTTTTTCCGCTTCCAGTTGCCATCCAGAAAGCAAGTTTTTTTAAATCCTCTTCAGTAAAAGGATTTATACTTGTTCTGTTTTCGGAATTAAATCTTTCTAAGAATTCGTTAAGATCGTTCAAAAATCTCTCTCTATCATTGTAATACTTCTCCAAGAATATCTCAGCAAACAAAACCGCCAAATATTGGAAGTATTTAAGGTTAAAATTGGGTTGTCTTCTGTTTTGTCTTAGCTTTTCCACATACTCTTTTATTGCCTCATCATACCTTAAAAGTTCTGCCTCCCATTCTGGTTTCAAACCGACTAAAACATCCGCAAAGAAACTTCTTCCTGTAAAATCATATCCTTCATCAGTATCTTTTAGTTTTTCCCTTAATTCGTTGAAGTCATTAAAGCCGAAGAGATTAAGGAAGTATTTGTTTAATACCAAATGTCTTTCAAGTTTCACCGCCATTTTTATCACCGTATATTTTTTCAAAGATGTCTCTTTCTAATTCCTTCCAGAGAGTATAGGTATCTTCTAATGCCATCAATTCTTCTGTGCTTAGCTGTCTACAACCTTCTTCAGTAATTATCCATATATCTATTGGTTCACCCAAACCATAAGCTCCGATCTCTATAGCCTCTTTTATAACCCGATAAGCAACCAGTTTACCTCTTTCTATATCTAATTCTTTTATAGGATAGTTTTTCAATAGCGTATGAGCAAATACATCTCCATTACCAGAACATCCATATCCTATTTCATCTAACATTTCATCAGAACAATCTGGTGCTATGTGCCAGATTATTTTTTGTTCAAGATCTCCTTTTTTCATAAAATTACATAACAACACATCAGCAATTGGGGCGTTTCTAAGGTCTTCATGGGGCGTGCCTTTGTAAAATGCTTTGTGTCTATCAATTTCATTCTTATATATTCTAAAAAGATCTTCTCTAACCCTTTCCATAACATCAAAATCCCACTCTCTATCAAGTTCTTGGGATAACGCAGAAATGGTTGTTCTACTCTTTTGTATTACCCCAACACTTCCTGAGGCACCGAATAAAACATGATTGTTTATTGGGTAAATTTTTTGGATCGGTATTCTTATTGGTCCACCAGCCGAACCTCCAGTAGCCTGCCCATCAGAGGCCATCACGATACCGTCTCTGCACGCCAATGCAATGATCAGCGTCATCTTTCGAACACCTCTGGATTAATTATACTGTTTTTGGCATATTCTGGATATTTTGCATAGACATATCTAAGCAATTCTATGAAGCTCTTAGACATCACAAGTTTTTTCAGTGACTGTAATTTATTTTGTATATCTCTATCTAGGTTTTGGATAATTTTCTCGGCTCTATTTTTTCCTTTAGGTGTTAAACGATAATATTTCCATCCCCATAAAGATAAATTAGTATCTAATATTCCATCATTTTCTAATGTGTTTAGATCTGAATATACTTCAAAGCTACAAGGTCCATACAGGTAAGGAACAAACTTGTAAAATTCATCATCAGAAAGATTCATTTCCATTTTAAATAAGAATAGTGATTTCATTATTTGAATAGGACTCATCTGTGGATTATGTTTATCTGTTGGAAAGTAAATCAATGCTAGTAAAATATCTTCTTTATTCATTTTAGTCTCACCTCCTCAAACATTAAAGATTTGAATAATGGTTCTATTGGTTTGAAACCTTTAACCAAAGCATCTCCGTTTATGTAAATCTCATCTGGGTTAAACCCACTGATTGCACTATTGATAACTTCCTTATCCCTCTCAAAGTCTATGTCCTTTATGCTTCTCCAAACTATTGCTATTCTTTTTTCATCTTTCTCTCCAAAGACAAAAACATATTTTCTACCGTTTTCATTCAGAACTTTATATCCTCTAACATACAATCCCAATAGATAATTAAATGTTTCAACCAAGTCAACATTAACTATTTTCTGCTGGTAGTTTTCTATGATTTTTAATTTGTAATTGAATGGGTCTTTTAAACCATCGATTTTAAGGAATGTTTTGCTGTTCTTAGTTTCCCATTCAAGCATATATTTGACAAAATAATCGGAGAATTCATAAAGCATTTTTTGTGCATCTTCAAATTCAATGTTTTCTAATGCATCTTCGTATTGTTCTAAGGTGTGGTACTTGAAGAAAACCCCAATTCCATCTGTATCTTGTGGTTTTCCTTCTTTCCAGTTAAATGAATATGCTACTTTTTTAATTCTTGGAATGATAACCGTATCAAAATAATCTGCCATCTCAACCAAAATGAATTTTCTTTTGCCTCCATCTTCTTTGTTGAGTTTCATAACTGCGTGTGCAGTTGTGCCGGAGCCTGCGAAAAAATCTAGCACAGTTGAATCCCTATCCGTTGTAATATATAGGCTATCGACGACCGTGTATAGTGATTTAGGAAATGTAAACATTCCTTCGAACCCCATCTTTGTTAAAAGTTGTGAACCATGGACACTAGCATCATATTTTTCTCCAATCCATACTGTTCTAGGTTTCTTTTCAGTTTTAATTCTATAGATGTCTAATGTACCATCAGGTTTTTTCTTAACAAGTAATTTATCGAAAATTTTAAAAATACTGTCTTTAGAATAAGTCCATTTGCGCTCGATACCATTGTTATCTATGGGCCAAATTTCAATAGAACCGTCTTCTAATTGTATGTTTCTAGAGACTGGGTGATAGTCTTCTGGTGGGATATCTCCTATGCGTTCAATTCTTCCATCTTTCACAATTATTGGGTAAAAACAATTTTTTGCATCTGTGCGTAAGGAACTTCCCCCATGATCCCTTAATTCTTCAATTAGTTCTTCATCTCGTTTTATATTTTTTATATATTCGTTCTTATTATCGGGGTAGATAAAATATGCATACTCATTACATAATGAGAAATTTTTACCTTGCTGTCCTCGAGGATTATGCAAAACGGTAACCATCGTTTTTTCCCAATTGTAAAATGCTTCATTCAAAAGCATCCCTAGTCGTTCTTGTTCGTTTTCATCTATTGCCACAATAAAGATTCCTCTTTTTTGTAATAGTTTTTTCCCTAGATTTATCCGGTTTTCCATTAAAGATAACCAAGAGGCATGTTTGTAATCATTCTTATAAAGAATTTCAGTAGAGGGTGAATTGAAAGGGGGGTCAATATAAATCGACTGCACTTTTTCATAATATTTATTCAACAACAAATTCAAGGCCTGCCAATTCTCTGATTTAAACAAAAGTCCATCTAATATTTCATCTAAATCATTTTTTTCACTTAAAGCAACCAATAACTTCCACTTGAAATCTTCACCAAAATATTTCGTATCTATTGGAAGTTTCTTCCATTCTTTTCCTTGCAAAGTGCTTCTTTCAATCAAATCATTTTTACTCTTAATCTCAATCCCAAATAAATCTTTCCATTCTTCCAGTTGCTTTTCATTACTCAAAATCTCATCCAAGATACTTTCCAAAAACTCTTCCCCAGCATATTTCTTAATCTTGTCCAGAGTGATTACATAATTAGTATCAATAACAAACTTCTTCTTCTCCCAAATCTTTTTTTGGAAGTTTTCGATTTGTGCCAAAAACTCAATAATCTTTAAAGCAATGTTTTTGAATGTTCTAACTCCAATTAAATAAAGCCTTAACTTATCAAAATATCCACTTTGCTCCAAAACCTGTAAATCTTCTAACTGCAAGAATTCATTTTTAATGTAAAAATCCAATTCTCTTTCTAAAAATCCTTTCAAATCCTTGTGAATAAAGTAATCCGTTGTGTTTCTTCTCGTGTATTTATAGAGGTGTTTTCCGATCAAATACTTTTTATAATCTTCCTTCTCATCATCAACAATTTCAAATAAGTCTCTAAAAGTATCACTTAGTCTTTCTTTTAAAGTTTCGAAAATACTCTCATTTATTTTTTCTTGCACTTTTCTATTGCCATATATTTCCTTTTCTTCATCGGTTAAAGCTCTATATTCAAAGTAAATATTTAATTCTCTCGCGTATTGATCGAGATCAAAGACCCTCTCATTCAAAACAAAAAACTTTTTCTCCTGTGCTTTAACATTTCCTTTTTCTTCTTCAGCCTCTACAACTCTAAAATTAACCGTTAATTCCTTAACTTTAAAGGTATATCTCCTGAAGTATTCTGTAGTTTTTATATAATACTGATCCTTGTTCACCCAGTAAAGTAAAACTTCTTCTCCATTATAAGGAACAACATACTTTTCATTTTTTCCATATCTTCTTTTGCTTATGAAATCTCCGTTATCATAGTATCGGGAGAAGAAATTTATCAAATGGTTGTAAATTTGTCTCTCAAGGTCTTCTGAAATTTTTATTTCCTCTAATTGTCTTTTCAATCTTTCATATTCTTCAATATCCTCAGCAAAATCTTCTCTATAAATTCTTGCTCTCTCTTCATCTCCTTTTTGCAATGCTTCAATATATTTCTTAACACCATTTTTGGAAGAGATTTCCTTTAATTTCTCCTCAATTTCTTTTCCTTCCTCTTCGCTCAGGAGTGCTAACTGTTTTTTAATTTCATTTATTAACTCTTCTTCAATAAATCTCTCAATCTCTTTACGCTTATAATTCATTATTTTATAGATTCCAAAGTCTAAATCTTCACTTTCAAACTGGAAGATCTCCCTTAGTTTTTCCTTGAGTTTTTCTTTTAGATTATTGGTTTGGTTTGCCATGTTCTTCATCTCCTTAATATGCTTTCTCTTATATCTTTAGCGGCATGCGTGATTCTACTAACTCCATATATACGAACTTCGCATAATCTTTGGTTATCTGCTCCCCCATCACTATGAAGATATATCTCTCCCATTTTTGAACTTTTTGCTGCCCGTGGGACGGTGCTTGTCTCCCCCCGAAACTCCTCAAACATCCTCTCCCCGCAACCTCCGGACCATCTTCACCACGGACTCCACAGCATCCTTTGCCTTCTCTATGCGCGCCTCCGCGTGCAGCCGGCTCTGCCCATGCCCGGATATCCCGAGACCCACAGGCACGCCGTACTCCACCATGAGGTCCTCTATCTTCCTGGCCGCGTTGTGCATGACGACCTCGTCGTGCTTCGTTTCTCCCTGTATCACCGCACCTATGGCAACCACGCCGTCCACCTCTCCGCTCTCCAGAAGCGTCTTCACCCCGAGGGGTATCTCAAAGACCCCCGGAACGCGGAGGACCCGCACGACCTCCGCCCCGAGCACCTTCGCGTGCTGCTTCGCTCTCTCCTCCATCGCCATGGTTATGTCGTAGTTGTACTCGCTCACCACCAGTCCGAGTTTCACCTTCTCCATACATCTCACCTCCTAATGCCTGTATCCGCCGCCCATCAGGGGGCCGACGTCCTCAAACCCCTGCCTCTGCCCCGTTCCCGCCATGCGCACGAGTTTCTCCGGCTCAAAGAGCATCCAGTAGGCGTTGCGCGCGTGCTCACGCGTCCTCCTCTCCGCGAGCCATGCGAGCTCGCGTTCATCCCTCGCCTCGTCCTCATGCACGAACACTTCTATTATGTGCTTACCCGTCATCAGCTGCGCCATTATGAGGCCCATGGAGGCCTCGTGGGCGCACTGCTTGTCTATGGGCTTTGGCCCCGGCATGCCGAGCGCCATCACTATGTCGCAGCCCCCTTCCAGAAGGATCTTGCACTCCACCGGCAGGTCCTTGATCCCGGGAACGGTGCGCCGTATGACCGTGAACCCCGTGCCCATCCTCCTCAGCTCATCCACTGCGATCGCGCCCATGTTCACGCGCGCGAAGGTGGTATCAACCACGCCTATTTTCCTCACCTCTCATCCCCCCTCTTCCACCCCGTGCGCGACGTCCACCCGCAGGACGGGCAGTGGATGTGCACCTCCCCTCCCACGAAGAAGAACTTGAACCCGCCTGAATACGAACAGGATGGACATCTGTCAAGCACATCCTTAACGTCGTTCCTGTACAGCTCATCGTACCTGTCAACTATCCTGTATATGATCTTCCGCGTGCCGTCCAGGTCCCCGTTCTCGTACTTGGGCAGACGGACCACTTTCACGTTCAGACCCCTACGTCTGCACTCCTCCTCGATCACCCTCTCATCAAAACCCTGATCGTAACCCAGCGCGATCACATCGGGCCTGATCTCCTCCACGGTCGCATACATATCGTCCTCGTGCCCCAGGACGGCCATATCCACGACCTTGAGCGCCTCCACGATCTGCCTCCTCATCTCCTCGTGCATGATGGGGCGGTGCTTCATCCTGGCCGCGGTGGAGTCCCTCGCCACCACAACCACCAGTTCATCGCCCAGCTTCTTCGCCTCCTCCAGGAACCTGATGTGGCCAACGTGGATTATGTCAAACACGCCGGAGGCCATCACCCTCTTTCCCATGCGTCCATCACCTCCTCGTACGTCAGAAGGACATAGCCACGCTTCTCCGCGTACTCCCTCGCCTCACGCAGGGGAAGAGGGCCGCCGTCGTCCGAGAGCATCTCCACGATGGCCGCGGAGGGCGAAAGCCCCGCGCTCTTCACGAGGAACGTGGCCATCTCCGTGTGGCCGCGCCTCGTGTCTAAGAGACCAGAGGATGCGCGGAGCACGTGCACGTGTCCCGGCGACCTGAAGTTCCTGCCGAGCTCCTCCCGCGCATCCGTGGGAGAGAGGGATGCGGACCGCCGGACGAGCTTCCCGAACTCGGATATGGTCAGCGCTCTGTCCCTGTCCGTTATGCCGGTGAACGTGCGCCTGTGGTTGATCGTTATGGAAAAGGAGGATTTCTCGTCGTAGGGTATATCGTGAGGTGAGAGTGCGCGGAGCGATTCAACGCGGGAGAGGATATCCGTGAGGAAGGGCAGCCCCAGTTTCTCCGCGGAGGGATGGTCCACCGTGACGCAGATCAGACCCCCGCCATCCCTCCTCATGGCTGCCACATGCCATGGCTCAACCATCTCCGACGCGACCACCATGTCCACCTCCCCTTCCCGGTGGTCGCCGTCGTATATCAGAACGAACTCCCCGGCTCTCACTGCCCTGAGGGCTCTCTCCCAGGGTGTCATCACGGGGTAATGGGGACATTCGTAATTAAATTTGAGTTATAACTCAAATTTGAGTAGATCACCACCGGGGGTTGTCCACGACCTCGTAGCCGTCTTCCGTGGCCAGGACTATCTTCCTGAAGCCCCTTCTGGCTATGACGCCGTAGTCGTGGCCCGCGTCCGATGGATACACCGCCAGGAAGGCGAATTCCCCGTCTCCCACGTTAACGGAGCGGTGCGCCCAGCGGGGCGGAACGTAAACGATGTCGCCCTCGCCCAGCTCCGTCCACCTGACCTCACCGCCCTCGTCCTGCATCAGCAGAAGGCCGTGGCCCTTCACCCCTATGTAAACCTCCGCGCACTCCCTCCGCTCGTGGAAATGGCCCTTGGTCATGAAGAACTCCCTTCCCACGCGGCCGGGGTATATCACCGTTAGGGCGTAGCTGAGATGGCCCCGCTCCGCCGGAGAGGGTACCTCAAAGACCCTGTAAATCACCGGGTCCTCCTGCAGCATGGCCGAATAAGCCCTCTCATCCGAGTAGAACCCCTGCATATCGGAGAGTTTCCTCACCACCACCTTCTCATAGCCCTCGAGCAGACCCTCCTTCCAGTTGAGATGCGCCTTCTCCGCCATAGAGGGGGAGAGGAGAAAAGGTTATAAAATACTTGCCACTATTTCTGTACCAGTGAGCACTCCTACATCGGCCGTTATATCCGTCGTGATATGCGCATTTCTCGCATACCTCGCATGGCGCTGGAGGGTGTTTGACGCCAGGGGGACAGCGGGCGCTTTCCTCATCGGCGTGGTCATAGGCGTGGCCGGCTCCCTGCTCTGGCTTCTGATACTGGTGGCCTTCCTCGCCGTCTCCTTCGTGGCCACCCTCCACGGGATGGAGAGGAAGAGGGAGATGGGCCTCCAGGAGGGGACGTCGGGGGAGCGCTCGCTTAAAAACATCGTTGCCAACGGTGCCGTACCCGCGTTCATCTCCGTGGTGCATGCTGCGGGTCTTCTCGACCTCCCAACGGGCACTATTCTTTTCGGCGCCGCCGTCGCCACGGCCGCCTCCGACACGCTGGCCAGCGAGATAGGCGTGCTGGAAGGGAGGGCATATCTCATAACCACCATGAAGAGGGTGCCGCCGGGCACGGACGGCGGGATATCGGCGAGGGGCGAGGCGGGGAGCGCTCTGGGCGCGGTCATCATAGGGCTGCTCGTCTACGCTGCTCTGCTTCTCATTGGGAGTCCGAGCGCAATGGGCGCGGCCGCCGTGACGGTTGCCGGCTTCGTGGGGTGCCAGATAGACAGCGTCCTCGGTGCCACCTTGGAATCGAAGGGGGTCATAGGAAAGGGAGGCGTGAATTTCCTGTCCATCGCGGCCGCGACGCTGCTAACGTTTATATTGCTCTCTCTCATATAGCGGGGTATGATACGCTTCGCCGTCTCCATGGAGGAGGAACTGCTCAGGGAGTTTGACAGGTACGTTAGGAGCAGCGGCTTCAAGAACAGGAGCTATGCCATAAGGCACATAATAAGGAGGGTGCTGGAGGAGGAAAGCTCCACCCTTGAGTCGGGAGACGTGTTCGGCACCATCACGATACTCTACGACCACAGCCAGGGGGACGTGGGCAAGAAGATAACGCACATACAGCATCACTATCACGATGAGATAAAGAGCACCGTGCACGTCCACGCGGACGAGGAGATGTGCCTGGAGGTCATAATATTCCACGGCAGCGCCGCGCGGTGTCGCTCCCTCGTGGAGGAGCTGCGGGGGGTGCACGGCGTCAAGAACGTCCGCCTTCTGTTCACGAAGGCACGGATGTGAACCGCCAATTTTAATATCCTCCGGGGCGATTACCCCCCGGTGAAAGGAATGATCGTGGAAGACCTCCTGTCCAGCACTGGAAAGGACCTCAAGGCGTCGGAGATAAGGGAACTGCTGAAACTCACACAGGACCCCGATGTCATATCCTTCGCCGGCGGGCTGCCCAACCCCCTGACGTTCCCCATACCCGAGGTGAAGGAGATCATTGACTCCATCATAGAGGAGCGGGGCAAGGTGATGCTCCAGTACGGAACGACCGAGGGAGCACGGTCCCTCCGCCGCGTGCTTCTGGACCGTCTCTCCTCCAAGGACGGCATCAGGGCCGACATGGATAACATAATGATACTGAGCGGGTCTCAGCAGGGCCTCTACCTCCTCGGGATGATAATGCTGGACCCCGGCGATGTGATAATCACCGAGGCGCCCACGTACGTCGGTGCCATAACGGCCTTCCGTCCGTTCAGGCCGACCTTCGTGACTGTGAAGATGGACGACGAGGGGATGGACACCCATCTGCTTGAGGAGACCGTGAAGCGGCTGAAGGCGGAAGGGAAGCGCATAAAGTTCATCTACAGCATACCGACCTTCCAGAACCCGGCGGGCATAACGATGTCCCTGGAGAGGAGAAAGCACCTGATGGAGATCGCGAGGGAGCACGACCTCATGGTGGTGGAGGACAACCCATACGGGGACCTGAGGTTCTCGGGCGAGCCCGTGCCCCACCTGAAGGCCCTTGACACGGATGACCGCGTTCTTTACTTCGGCACCTTCTCAAAGATACTCGCCCCCGGCTTCAGAATCGCCTTCGCCGTGGGGAACGCAGAAGTCATGAAGAAACTCGTTCTGGGCAAGCAGGCGGTGGACCTCTGCACGAACTCCTTCGGCCAGCACGTGGCGATGGAGTACATCCGCCGCGGGTACCTGGATAAGCACCTGCCGAAGATCGTGGAGTTCTACAGGAGGAAGAGGGACATCATGCTGGAGGCCATGGAGGAGCACTTCCCATCCGAGGCGATGTGGACGCGTCCCGACGGCGGCATGTTCCTGTGGGTGACGCTGCCCGAGAAGATAAACACGAAGGAGATGTTCATAAAGGCCGTGGAGAGGAAGGTGGCCTACGTGCACGGGGCGGCCTTCTTCCCGGACGGCAGCGGCACGAACACCATGAGGATCAACTTCACCTACCCGACGGACGAGCAGATAGTGGAGGGAATAAAGCGACTTGCATCCGTGATAAAGGAGGAACTCAGGTCCTGACGACCTTCTCCAGCAGGTCCAGCGCGTTCCTGTAATCCGCCAGGTGCATCATCTCCACAGGGCTGTGCGTGTACTTCACGGGGATGGCCACCGCGATGGACTCCGTGCCCATCTCGTAGACGGCCGCAGCGTCCGTGGAGCCACCGGTCACCGCCTCCTGATACGGTATGCCATTGAGGGAGGCGATTTCCCTTATCTTTTTGCGCAGCCGGGGCGACGATACACCGCG
>JGI24020J35080_1001189_pt1 | contig 14659 bp, 6 predicted proteins | sample Deesub1362A_J573_FD_35080 | JGI IMG/M metagenome (IMG submission 35080) | reverse complement strand
ACTCCCTATGAAACGAGGGCAGATGTTGAAGACAAGGTAAGATTAAGTTTGAAGTATCCGATTCAGGATGTTCATTTTTACAATATAATTCCTTATCCTGGAACTGAACTTTTTGAATGGATAAAAAAGAACAACTATTTCCTCATTCAACCCGAAGAGTATTTAAATGATATTTCCTGTTTAAATTATGTTCCTGTTTTTGACACCCCAGAGCTCCCAGCAGACGAAAGAAGAAGAATATTTAAATATTTAAAAGGAGTTCAAAAAAAGGTGCATAGGATGGCAGTTATAAGATTTTTTAAGGAGCGGCATTATCCTTTTGGCAATCTGGCTAGTTATTTAGTAGGAAATGAGATATTTGAGAGGTTTTTTTATAAGAATCTGGTGGTTCGAAAACTCGCTGATAAACTTCGTTATCAAAAGGCAGTGAAAACATAATGAATAATTTTTATTTGTTCACTCGAGAAAAAAGGAAAATTTTGAAGGGGAAGTATATAATTTCTACAGACGTTAGGGCTCTATTGGGAGGAATAGTTAAATGAAAAACTTAAAGGATTTTTATGGGATAATCCTTGCTGGTGGTTCAGGCACGAGACTCTGGCCATTGAGTAGAGAACTAAACCCTAAACAGCTTCTTACTCTTTTTGGCACAGAAAGCTTAATTTCCCAAACTGTAAAAAGACTTCTTCCTCTCATTGATGAGGAGAGAATTTTCATAGTTGCTGGGAAAACTATTGCTTCAGAAATAAGAACCCATCTTAGAAATAGAAAGAAACCTTTTAAGAAGGTTAAGTTCATAATAGAGCCTCTACCCAAAAACACTGCTCCGGCAATCGCTTTGGCAGCTCTTTATTTAAAGAGAAGAAATCCAGACGCTATAATTTCAATTTTTCCTTCAGACCACTACACGGAGGGTGAAGAAGGTTTTAGAGAAACGTTAGCTCACGCTTATCAGTTAGCCAAAAAAGGATATCTCGTCACGTTGGGTATCAAACCCACTCGAGCGGAAACTGGTTATGGATACATAAAAGCAGGGAAAAACCTTCCAGAGATAAATTTTCCTGCTTATAAAGTGGAAAGATTCATTGAAAAGCCAGAACTGGCAGTAGCTCAGAAGCTCATAAAAGATAAAAGTTACTTCTGGAACAGCGGCATTTTCTTCTTTAAAGCCAAAGTTATTTTAAGAGAAATTGAGAGTTTCATGCCTCAATTGAGTGTAATTCTTAAAGAAATAGAGAAAAAAGAAGATTGGACTGATGAAGAGACAATTTCTCTTTTTGAGGGGCTTGAACCAATCTCCATTGACTATGGGGTAATGGAAAAGTCGCAGAATGTGGCAGTAATTCCCGCAAGCTTTAAGTGGAACGACGTGGGAACGCTTCTCGCCATTGAAGAGTTTAATGAAAAAGATGAAAAAGGCAATGTAATAGCGGGGAATGTGGTGGATGTTGATTCAGAAGACTCTCTTATCTATGCAGAAGATAGACTCATTGCCACTATTGGTTTAAAAAATATGGCTGTTATTGATACTTACGATGCCACTTTAATCTGCCCTAAGGATAAAGTGCAAGAAGTGAGAAAGGTAGTAGAAATCTTAAAAGAGAGAAAGGCAGATGAGTTCTTTTCCCCTCGGACAGTAGAGAGGCCATGGGGAAGCTATACTCTCTTGGGGAAAGGTCCTGGATATAAACTTAAAATGGTGGAGGTTAAACCCGGAGGCAAGTTAAGTCATCAACTTCATCATCATAGAAGCGAACATTGGATCATTATCTCCGGTACAGCCAAGATTACTAGGGGGGATGAAGTTTTCCATCTTCATCCTAATGAAAGTACTTTTATTCCTTTTTCTACTCCCCATCGGCTGGAAAACCCAGGGCTCATTCCTCTTAAATTAATTGAAGTACAGATTGGCGAGCTTTTAGAAGAAAGAGACATAGTAAGGTTTAAGGATATTTACGGTAGAGATGAAGAGTTTTGATGTGATTTTTCGAGAATATGACTTGAGAGGAACTGAGGAAGAGGGATTAAATGATGAATTTGCTCGTCGCCTGGGTTGGGCTTTTGCAGAATATCTTAGGGAACGGTTAAAAAGGAACAATCTCACTGTTTCAGTAGGCAGAGATGTAAGGTTAAACTCTTCTTCACTTGCTCAAAGTGTTTCCTTAGGCTTAAGAGAATTTGGAGTAGACGTTTTAGAGCTTGGAATTTGCCCCACGCCTCTTCTTTACTTCTCTTTATTCACTTTCTCTCCCAATGGGGGGCTTATGATTACGGGAAGCCATAATCCTCCTGAATATAATGGCTTCAAAGTTTGTGTGGAGAAGGAAACTATTAGCGGGAAAGAAATTGAAGGATTAAAGGAAATTTTTCTCTCTGTGAAAAAACCAGACAAAATAAATCTAGGAAAGATAAGAAAGGTTAACATCATAGAAAAGTATCTAAATTACTTGAAGGAAGAATTCGCTTATCTTGAGAATAAACCGAAACTAAAAGTAGCCATTGATGCTGGTAATGGTACAGCCGGGATTGTGGTTTCTCAACTTTTTAAAAAATTTGGCTGCGAAGTTATTGAACTCTTCTGCGAACCTGATGGGAATTTTCCTAATCACCATCCAGACCCTACTGTTCTTTCTAATCTCAAGACTCTTCGGCAGGTAGTAGTAGATGAGTGTTGCGATTTGGGATTAGCGTATGATGGAGATGGAGATAGATTAGGAGTGGTCGATGAAGAAGGAAAGGTGATCTACGGAGATAAGTTGATGATAGTTTTTTCAAAGAAGGTTGTTTCTCAAAATCCCAGAGCCAAAATTTTGGGAGAGGTTAAGTGTTCTCAAGTGATGTATGACGAAATTGAAAAGATGGGAGGGAACCCAATTATGTGGAAAACAGGTCACTCTTTAATCAAGAAGAAGATGAAGGGAGAAAATGCACTTCTTGCAGGGGAAATGAGCGGACACTTTTTCTTTGCTGATAGATACTTTGGTTATGACGACGCTATTTATGCTAGTTGTCGATTGATAGAAATTTTAAAAGAAGAAAAAGAAAAAGGACTGAAAAAATTTAGCCAGTTCTTTGAGAGCTTGCCTTCTCTTTTTTCTACTCCAGAAATTCGAGTGAAATGCCCTGAGGAAATTAAGAGGAAAGTTGTGGAAGATATCAAGGAAAAGTTAATGCAGCATAAGAAAAAGAGCCTCGAGCCACACATAAAGAAACTTATTTTTATCGATGGAGTCCGCATACTCTTTGAAAATGGATGGGGTCTAGTGAGAGCCTCGAATACCCAGCCTGTTTTAGTTTTAAGATTTGAAGCTGAGTCCAGAGATAAAATGGAAACATATAAGAACTTTATAGAAAGCTTAATTAGGGAGAGCGCCAAAGAAAAGGAGGTTGTATGAGAGTTTTAATCACAGGTATAACTGGATTTGCTGGAAGTCATTTAGCTGAATTTTGTCTTTCGAAAGGGGTGGAAGTTTATGGAACCATTCGTTGGCGGAGTCGAACTGAAAACATTAGAGATGTTAAGGATAAGGTAAATTTGATTGAATGTGATTTAAGAGATGCCTCTTCAGTTTTAACTACTATTGAAAAGGTTAAACCTGATTACATTTTTCATTTAGCAGCGCAATCCTTTGTTCCTACCTCTTGGCGTGCTCCTGCTGAAACATTTTCTACAAATATAATTGGCCAGGTTAATCTATTTGAAGCGGTAAGAGAAGTAGGGATTTCACCAAAGATACAAATTGCATGTTCGAGCGAAGAATACGGATTGGTTTATGAAGATGAAGTTCCAATTAAGGAAACAAACCCCCTGCGTCCTTTGAGTCCTTACGCTGTGAGCAAAGTAGCTCAAGATTTAATGGGTTATCAATATTTTATGAGCTATAAAATGCCCATCGTAAGAACAAGAGCTTTTAATCATGAAGGACCTCGTAGAGGCGAGGTCTTTGTCACTTCAAACTTCGCTAAGCAAATTGTAGAGATTGAAAAAGGTTTAAGAGAACCTACTATTTACGTAGGAAACCTTGAAGCTAAAAGGGACTTTTCAGATGTGAGGGACGTGGTGAAAGCTTACTGGCTAGCTTTGGAAAAAGGGGAGCCTGGCGAAGTGTATAACATTGCCTCAGGGAAGGCTATAACTATAAGGGAGATGCTCGACATTCTTCTTTCATTGAGCAAGGTTAGCAATATAAAAGTGAAGCAGGACCCTGCTCGCATGAGACCTTCAGACGTGCCCATCCTTCAGGGAGACTTCAGCAAGTTTCATGAAAAGACAGGCTGGGAGCCGACAATTCCTTTTGAAAAAACCTTAGAAGACCTTCTTAATTACTGGCGTGAGAAGGTCAATAACTGCGAGCTTTCTTAAGTCTTCATTCTCCAAAAATATGTTAAATGAAAATAAGGAGTCTCTGAGAGAAAAAACAGTAAAAAGCGGGTTTTGGGCTTTTGCTATAAGAAGTTCTGACAGGGTTTTTCGATTTATTAGAACTTTAATTTTGGCTCGGATTCTTGCCCCTAACGATTTTGGACTTTTTGGAATTGCTATTTTAGTGATGTCAATTTTGGAAACTTTTTCAGAATCTGGCTTTCAGGCTGCTCTGATACAGAAGAAGGAAAACATTGAGTCCTATCTTGATTCTGCTTGGACTGTTTTAATTTTAAGGGGAGTTATTCTTTTTATAATTCTTTTTTGTGTGGCTCCTTATGCGGCTATTTTCTTTAATACACCGGAAGCAAAATTGATAATTCAAGTAATTGGGATTTCCATACTTCTTCAAGCATTTACTAACGTAGGGATTATTTATTTTCAAAAGGAATTGGAGTTTAATAAGCAGTTTATATACCAGTTTGCAGGAACAGTGGCAGATTTCGTTGTAGCAGTTTCGGCTGCACTTCTTTTGAGAAATGTTTGGGCACTCGTTTTTGGCTTATTGGCAGGAAACTTCGTAAGATTTTTTGTGAGTTATTTGGTACATCCGTACAGACCGCGGATTAATCTAGATTTAAAAAAAGCAAAGGAGCTTTTTGGTTTTGGAAAATGGATTATGGGCTCAACTATATTGATATTTCTAATTACTCAGGGAGACGATATATTTGTAGGAAAATTGCTTGGTGCAACAGCCTTAGGTTTTTATCAAATGGCTTACAGAATCTCCAATATGCCAACCACTGAAATTACTCATGTTATTTCTCAAGTTACCTTTCCGGCGTATTCAAAGCTACAAGATGATATCTCGAAGTTAAAGGAAGCTTATTTAAAGGTGTTACAAGTTACGGCATTTTTATCTTTTCCTATTGCAGGTTTAATTTTTGTTTTAGCTCCTGATTTTACAAAGATATTTTTGGGAGAAAAATGGATGCCAATGGTTCCGGCTATGCAAGTGTTGGTTTTTGCTGGTTTAGTAAGAGCAATAGCGGCAACAGCAGGTCCTGTTTTTTATGCTGTAGGGAAACCAGAGATTGATACAAGGTGGCAAATAATTCGTTTGGTTGTAATGGTTACTTTAATTTATCAGTTTACTGCAAGATGGGGAATAGTTGGGGCATCAATAATAGTATTTTTGAGCATTTTTATTTCAAATATAGGTTTTAGCCTTAACGCAATAGGGATTACAAAGTGTGATATCAAAAACTTTAGCAAGGTAATAATTCTGCCTCTCCTAAATGGGATTATTATGGTTTCATCAGTGCTTGTTTTAAAGAGGTACATTACTGCAATTGGAATTTTAGATTTTTTCTTCCTTCTGGGGACAGGTATTTTAGTTTATTCCTTCATAATGCTTTTCTTTGATAAACATTTAGATTATAAGATTCAATCTCTTATTAAAGAGAATTTAAGTTTTTATAAGGGGAGTTAGAGAGGTGAAACCTCGAGGGAAATATTTTAGTGAGTCATATGATTCTAAAGAGCGCTTTATCAGTTATTGGCATCAAATTCATGAAATCGTTAAATTAAACCCTGAAAAAGTACTTGAAGTTGGAGTTGGCAATGGGTTTGTTAGTGAATATTTGAGGAAGAGGGGAATAGATGTAATAACTCTGGACATTGACGAAGGATTAAATCCGGATATAGTTGGAAATGTTATTAGTATGCCTCTTCAAGATAATTCCTTTGATGTTGTAGCATGTTATGAAGTTTTAGAGCACTTGCCATATGAAAGATTTCATCAAGCTCTTCGGGAAATTTTTCGAGTTTCTAAGTTGCATGCAGTTTTATCTTTACCAGATGTTGCGAGAGTTTATCGATATAGCATCCATATTCCAAAAATTGGATATAAAAAAATACTTTTCTCTTTACCGAGACTACGAAAGCAGGTTCATAAATTTGATGGTGAGCACTATTGGGAAATTGGGAAAGCTGGGTTTCCTTTAAACAAAATTATTCGTGATATTAAAAGTGCAGGATTTATCATCCATAAAACATATAGGGTATTTGAGCATCCTTATCATAGGTTTTTTATTCTGAAGAAACGGAGTACATGAGTGATGGTGAGAACTTGATGCCAAAAGTTTCAGTAATTATTCCTTGTTATAACGTTGAGGATTATATAGGTGAGTGTCTTGATTCAGTTTTTTCCCAAACATTTCAAAATTTTGAAGTGATTATTATAAATGATGGTTCTACCGACAAAAGTGAAGAAAAGATAAGACCTTACCTAAACAAGTATAAAAAAAAGATTAAATATTTTTTTCAAAGAAACAGAGGAGCATACTGTGCAAGAAATATGGGGATAAAACACGCATCCGGGGAGTATATTGCGTTTTTAGATGCTGACGATATGCTTAGACCGGAGTCTTTGGAGAGACGAGTAGAAGAAATAGAAGCTGATAGAAGAGTGGGTTTAGTTTATACGGATGCTTATTTATTGATAGATGAAGGTGAAAGCAAAAAAATTCATGAGAAAACATATAGGGAATTTTTTGAAATTACCTTTTACAAGGGGGAAGTAACGCTTCAAATTTTGGAGAGAAATTTTGTTCCTACGCCCACTGTGTTGGTGAGGTCAGAGGTTCTTAGAAAAGTAGGCTTATTTGATGAAACCTTTAAAAGGACTGCAGATTATGATCTATGGATTAGAATTTCCAAAAATGGATGGAAATTTAGTTATGTGGAAGAACCTTTAAGTTACTACAGGGTTAGGGAAAAATCCCTTTCTCAGAATAAAGAGGCATTATGGGAAGCGCTAGTTAATGTATATAGGAAAACGCTTGACCATTATTCTTTAAATAGAGAAGAAAAGGAAATTGCAGTTAAAGCTTTAGCTAGAGTAAGTGTTTGGAGGGGTGATTACAGGGCAGCACGTTATTTCCTTTTCAAAGCACTTAAGTATAAGCCCTTAAGTTTCAAACGACACTTGGTATTTATTGCTCTTCTGATAGCACCCCAGGTTTTAAGAAGAAGATATATAAAGCTTCTAGAAAAAAAAGATTTGCTGAGAAAGTAAGATTTTTTTGCTAAGAAAACTTTTTTGCAGTAAGCTAAGTTAACTATTTTAATTATAGAAACTAGGCATAAACAATAATATTTTCTATAAATTTTCCAAAAATTCCCTAAATTCATATATTTACTCCCTCAAAATCGGGATTTAATTGTCACAGCTCATGTCGATAATAAAGCAGTGAGTAAAATGGTAGGTTGGGCATATTTTTATAAAGTGATTTTAAAGCGTGCAAAGAAGAGAGCAAAAGGTTCAATCTCCTTTGTTCTTTCTCTTCTTCTTATTTTTCAAACTCTTTTTCCCCTGCTTCTAATGCAAAACCCTGCATCCGCAGCGGAGAGCATCACTCCATTGAACTCCAAAACCGGCATCAGTATAGAGTTTTTGAAACCTGATGGAACTTCACCAGCAGTTGAGGGAGAGGATTATCTTGTTGAGCCACTATATTATGATCCTCTTTATGACGGTCATTTTGTTGTTTACATTAAAGATTCGACTAAAATTTCTTTATTTCACAACGAGAACAATATAGATGCTAACGGCAACCCAAATGGTGATAACGGGATTATTACTTGCATGCTAGATGGAGATGAACTTTATCGATATCTTTACGACGCAGGTTACTTTAATGGGGATAATAAATATGGCTTTGCCAAGCAAGAAGGAGTTGTATGGGAGTATCAACAGCCATTTTCATTGGCGGAAAAAAGCAAAGGGGTAGGAGACAACGGTGAAACTTATCCTCATAATCATCCTAATTGGAATCGATATACTCCGCCCAATTATTGGTATCATTACCACTACGGTCAGCTCGATGATTTCGGAGATGAATGGCATACTTTAACTTATTGGGATAATGATGGAAGTAGCGTTTCCGACGGTAAAATAGTTTATTTTGTTCTCAATCCCAAAACGCCGGCTATCAAATTTACTGCCACGGGTAATGACCAATATTACACCACTCCTCCTAAAGGATATAATCAGCCCATTATCAGACAGCAAACAACTTATCTTACCTCAGGCGTTCGAATTTCCCTTTTTAACTTAACAGATCCCACTAAAGATATTTATTATAGAGTAGGAAATTCGGGAAGTTGGAATATTTACACTTCACCTCTTCTAGCATCTGATTTGTTCTCTGCAGATGATACTGTTTACGAGTTCCAGTATAAGATAGGCCAGGATGGGCCTGTGAGGGTAAGGAGAATTCACTACAATCCTTCACCTCCTTCTAAAAGTGAGAAGCATCCAATTCTTTTATGGACGCCGGATGAAGAAAACGTTATTAAATCGCGAATTACGCGCGAGCCATATAAGAGTCTTTATCAGGCTCTTAAAAATCAAGTTGATTTAAATAGAAACTATCATGATGGCAAAAGATACGGTTCCAAAGAGCGGGGCTGGGCAACAGATGCTGCTTATGCTGCCTTTGTTTGGAGAATGGAAGGACTAGAAAGCTATGCTGAACAAGCTAAAGCCAATCTTTTATCTCGTACTTATGACCTTTTGGGCCCACCTACAGGAGCTACTATTGTCACTTCTGAATTCTATACAGAGTGGCATTCTTTGGACAATCACGTCAATTGGGTAATCGCATACGACCTACTTGTCGGTTATCCTGGGATGACTCCTATTGAAGAAATTAAGATAAGGGACAATATTGCCAATATGGTAAGAGCTCGACTTCAAGACTCCTGGCATATGAATAATCATAATTGGGCTGTTAATAGTTATAATATGGTAGCTGCTGCAGCTGTTGCTATGCCTACCTATGATAATCCAGTCTTTGGTCACGCCCAAGGTCCGGAAAGGTCTGGCGAAAATGCTACTATTGGATGCTTAGACCCTACCCCATCCTGGTTTAATGCTGTTTATGACAAAGATACTAATTTAAATGCTCCTGGTTTTCCAGGCTATAGCCCTATGGGGTTATGGGGCCAAGTAAAAGAAAGTGGAACTTACAATCAGACTCTTCACTACTGGGGTTACAGCTTTGGCAAAATGCTACCCCAATATGCAATTTTTAAGAAGCATTATGATGGTAAAAGCTTGCTTTCAGAACCGAGATTTAGGAATGCACTGATCAGGCATTTACTTACTCGCAGACCCTCTGATAATCATATTTCTCCCTATGACTATGTCCAAGGCAGAAAACCTTCTATCGAGTTTAGTCCTTGGGCTTATGTAAATGAGGCTTTTGACGTCGAATACGCACCAGGTGGAAAGATTAATGAGTTAGCTAAATGGCAACTTGAATTTACTGGCAATTCTGTGGGGCCAGATTACCCTTACATCCATCATTTTAAAATAGCTTTTTATGATGATACTATTCAAGCTAAACCACCAGTAGTAAATTCTAAAATATTTAAATCAGGCTTTGTTTTTTCCAGCAATTTTGACGATTCTAACTCTGTATTTTTCTTCCAACATGCAGAAGAGGAACCGACTTATCCTGACTACTACAGAAGGCCTGATAAGATTACATTTCATTTAGATGCATATGGTGAAAGATTGATAGCTGGTTTAGATGACTATGCTTCTTCAGGATTCTACACTTTGCCAGGACACTTTAACAATATTTTGGTCGATGATCCTGGTGATTTAAGTAGTGGCGTCTCAAGAGTTACAGGAGCTTTAACTTTAAATTATTTCCTCACAAACTATCTTGATTATGCAGTTCTTCAAACTCAGCTTAACAGTCGGTATGACGATGGTCCTTTCAAAGACAAAGTTCAGCTAACTCGTAATGTTTTCTTTCCGGATAAGAAGTACATTTTCTTCGTTGACCAAGTAGATTCTATTGATGGAAATTCTCACACTTATGATTGGATTATACATGGATTGCAGGGGAGTGGAGGGAATTTTTCAAGAGATGGAAACAATAGTGCTACTTGGACGAAGGCTTCAGGGGTGGAACTTAAAGCTTTCTTTGTCTCCCCTGATGTAAGTCTTTCAGATGCCAGTCTTGTTTCGGGAACGAGATACGTCAAAGCAAGAGTAAATAACGTGGCTGATCAGAAGTTTATCGTTCTTTTAATTCCTCTCAATGCGGGTCAGTCAGAGCCAGTTGTTACCAAACTTAATGCTGCGAATTATGCTGCTGCCAAAATGGTGGACGGTTCTAATGCTTACTATGTGATGACTAAAAGCAGTTCTGCAATTGAGACCGTTGACGATGTTTTTACTACAGATGCTGAGCTAGCTCTTTTAAAGAAAGCTGGGGAAAACCTGGATTATTTCCAGATTAATAAAGGTAAAACATTCAATTTCGGTTCAGTCCAATATATCAGCTCTTCCAATCCGGTGAATTTAACTTTGAGGAAAGAAAGAACTGGATATGTTTTTCAGATTGAAAGTGCTGACAGTTCTACTTCAACAGTTCTCACTTTAGGAGGACTTGTACCAAACGCTGAGTATCAATTGATTGATAACAAAATAGTCACAGATTCCTCTCTTAGCGAGACAAAGCAGCGGGTAAAAACCCTAACTTTTACCGCAGATAGTCAGGGTAAATATACTTATGTTCAGGATTTATCTAAACATGAAGTACGCATACAGCAAGTAGTGAATGTCACACCAAATATAAAATTAGATAATTTTGGCTATAGGCCAGGAGACAAGAAAATAGCTATTTTCACAGCTAATCCCGGCGGGGAAGTCGTTGTAAAAGATTTAAACGGAGAAACGGTTTATACGGTTCCATCAAGCAAAATCACTTATAAGGGTACTGATAATGTTTATTCTGGTGATGAGGTGTGGGAAGTTGATTTTTCAGGCTTTTCTCAGGAAGGAGTTTTCTATTTGGAATCTCCAGCGGTGGGACGCTCTTATGATTTTGAAATAAGTGAGTCCGTTTATAACGGTCCTTTAAGAGCTGCTGTAAAGAGTTTCTATTATCAGCGCTGTGGGATAGATAAACCACAGCAATATGCTGGCAATTGGTCTGATGATAAGGCTTGTCATACTGAGGATACTTCAGTAACGAAGGCTTCTTCAGCTTCAGAAGATTTTGGCACTTTGGATCTTTCTGGCGGTTGGCATGATGCTGGAGACTACAATAAGTATCTTTGGGGAGATGCTCCTTGGGATGCTGCAGCTCCTTGGGGTTTGATGACCGCTTACGAATTGAATCCCCGAGCGTTTGGAGACGATACCGGAATTCCAGAAAGTGGAAATGGAATACCTGATATTTTAGATGAGGTAAAGTGGGAACTTGATTGGTATCTAAAGATGCAAAGGGAAGATGGGAGAGTTTTGGATATGGTTCATGCTGCACCGGGAGATTACACGGTTGGGAGCCCTCCAAGTGCTGATAAAACCAAGAGGTATTATTTTGATCCTAAGCCAGGAAGTGCAGCCCATTTTGTAGCTGCTGTAGCTCAAGGAGCCAGAGTATTTGAGGCTTTTGACCCAGAGTATGCTCAAACCTTAAAACAAGCAGCCATAAAATCATGGAATTATTTATTAAGTGAGAGTAACTACAATACTCAATCAAAACTCTGGGCAGCAGCAGAAGTATTTAGAATGGACAATACAATTGAAAGTGCAAAAAACTATATAGATTCACATTATTCTTCTTACGGTCTTGATGTATACAATCCGTATTTATTTACTATTTGGGCATATTGCAATACTCCCGGAGCCACCCCTCAAGTTGTTGAAAACATGAGAAATTCTTTATCAAGTTTTGTCAATTCTATTTTTGCTAACAATGATTTGTATCTTTCTGGAATGGACGAGGTCGATTATGGTTGGGGCTCCAACCGTCAAAAAGCTAGGTACGGTATAGTTCTTGTCTTAGCAGCTAAGCTTGGAGCAACAGGTTCTCACACTCCTGAGGAGTGCTTAGAACATGCTCAAGATTTTCTCCATTACCTCCAGGGTCTTAATTCTCTAAATATGGTTTACCTTTCTAATATGTCTTCTTACGGTGGGGAACATTCTGTAATGCAAATGTTTCATGCTTGGTTTGGCTATGGCACTGGTTGGGGGAATAATGATTTATACTGCGGTAAACCGCAATCTGTGGAAGATCCATTATATCCATACTACAGTGCTGATAACAGAACCTCTACATATGGACCGGCTCCTGGCTACTTGGTAGGTGGTCCTAATAAGAATTATAGCGGGAGCGAAACCCCTCCTGCGGGCCAAATCTACCCTCATAGATTTTATCGGGATTGGACTTATCATACAGGGTCTCAAAATCCATTTGAAGTCAATGAACCTTCTAATGCTTATACAAGTGCTTATATAGCATTAGCCGCTCCTTTTGTAGCAAATGTGCCTGATACTGTTTCACCTAACACTTCTATTAATGAACCAGTGGGAGGGGTATTGACAGGCTCAAGCAAACTTATTACAGGGACAGCGAATGATGACTATTCTATTTCCTCTGTTCAAGTTCAGATCCAAAGGATTTCAGATAATTACTATTGGAATGGTTCCAGTTGGCAGTCTAGTGAAGTATGGAATCAAGCGACGATTACAAATGGAACGGGGACTTCTTCTGTAGAGTGGTCTTATAACTGGGCTCTTCCCCAAAGTGACGGCGAGGTTTTTATTGTCAAGGCAAGAGCTATGGACTCTTCTGGAAATGTTGATTCCACTCCTGCTGAGATTACAGTGACAGTGGATAATGTGGCTCCTGCAGGCTCAATTGTTATTAACGGTGGGGCTGCTTATACTACCTCAACAACCGTAACTGTAAGCAATTCCATAACTGGAGCTGTAGAGATGCGGTTTTCAGTTGATGATGGGAGCACTTGGACTTCCTGGGAGTCTTATGCTGGAAGCAGAACTCTTACATTACCTTCAGGCGACGGCACAAAAATTGTTCATGCTCAGTTTAGAGATGGAGCACAAAACGTTTATGAAACTTCTAATGAGATAATTCTAGATACTGAGCTTCCAGTAATAGTGGATTACTATCCAGTAGGTGGTTCGAGTGATGTTCCACTGAACGTAAACGTAACTGTGAATTTCTCGGAAGAACTTGACGAGGCGAGTGTTAACAACAGCAATTTTCTTTTAAAGGACAGCAGTGGAAATGTTGTCACTTCTACAGTGAGCTACAATTCTTCAAACTATCAAATCGCTCTTGACCCTCAAAATTCATTACAACCTAGTGAGACTTATATTGTTGAACTTCGAGGAATTAGAGATATGGCGGGGAATGAAATGGAACCATTTAGCTGGTCTTTTTCTACGAGTACGAGTTCTGATACAATCCCTCCAGAGACAACCATCACTCTTTCTAATACGGTGCTCAAAGGCACAGTAACGCCCATTTATGGTACTTCTACGGATAATGTGGGAATTTCAAGAGTAGAGCTCTGTATAAAACGAGATAAGGACGGAACTTATTGGGATGGGAATCAGTGGGTAAATAAAGAAACCTGGCTTGACGCTATCATTTCTTCTGGAGTGAACACTTCTCATGCCATTTGGGTTTACAATTGGGAGCTTCCAAGGGTGGACGGAGAAACCTTTAGTTTAAGAGCTCGTGGTGTTGATATTGCGGGAAATGTTGAGCACACAGCTATCTTAACGGTTCTTGTAGATAATGTGCCTCCATCTGGCTCGATTGAAGTTCAGAATGGAGCTTTATATACAAATTCCACGCAAGTCACGGTGAATAATGCTGTAAGTGGAGCAACCGAAATGCGCTTCTCTGTTGATGGAATCACCTGGTCTTCCTGGGAAGATTTTTCCTCGAGTAAAAGTTTGAATTTGCCGGATGAGAATGGAACGAAAATTGTTAAGGGTGAGTTTAGGGACGTAGCGGGAAACTTACTTTCCGTTGAGGATAGTATAATTTTGGACACCCAAGCTCCCCAAATTTCTGTAAGTGGTGTTAAAGAGGGTGGTGTTTATTATTCTTCGGTCACTCCAATTATCAACATTGCTGATAATTATGAAGTCGAAGAAAGCAGTGTTACATTGGATGGAAATCCCTATACTTCTGGCACACCTATTTCTAACTTAGGCACTCATACTCTTTCTATTTGGGCAAAAGATATAGCAGGCAACGAAAGCAACCTGAACCTGACGTTTAAGGTTGCACTGGGGAAGGGGGGGATTGATTTTAATGGGGACAGAAAATCCGATATAGGTATCTTTTACAAATACGCCTCCAACAGAACAGGCCTCTGGACCTTCACCTCAAACGGAAATACCTTCTCCTACAAACGAGTCTGGTTAAACTACGCCTGGAGCTGGGA
>JGI24020J35080_1001162_pt1 | contig 14910 bp, 13 predicted proteins | sample Deesub1362A_J573_FD_35080 | JGI IMG/M metagenome (IMG submission 35080) | reverse complement strand
ACCCATAGCGTGCCTCCTTTTTGTGGTGATTCAGGCATGATAACCCATACCTGAACGGAGGCACGCTGTTCTTTCCCCACTACCCCCGTGAATAAGACGGGTTCACCGTGGCAGAGGAACCCATGACCAAGTTGTCGCAGCCGTTGGACGCCTCAAAGAACACGGGGTAAGCGAGGTGGTGGTCTCTGGGGTAATAACCCGACAAACTCAACGGGAGAGCGACGCTGAATTCGAGGCCTTCGCGAAGAGGATTGGAGCGGATCGAGTGGCCCGCCAGATTTACATTCCCCAGGGCGACGAACGCGATGCCTGTCTTGCTCCCGATTTCGCTCCGCTCCTTCAGGAGATGGACGACTCAATCGAAGAAACAGTGGCTGGAGCGACCGGATTTGAAGGCCAAGAGAGTATTGTTTGGCGTGATAGGTGCGGTGCGGGATTCGGCGTCATCGCTGTTGATGTGGATGGCACGATCTATCCATGCCAAGGCCTGATGAGGGAGGAGTTTGCGGCTGGGAATATTTCCACACCCTCATTAATTAAAGCATTTGAAAGTTCGCCCGTCTTACAAAGGGTAAGGAAGATCACCGTAACAGACATCCCAGGGTGCCGAGAGTGTGTATTCAGACATCTGTGTGGTGGCGGCTGCCGGGCTCTGGCTTACAATGTTTGCGGTTCACTTACCGCTCCAATTCCTGCCCCTTACTGTGCTTTCAACCGCATCCTTGCTGAGCGCAAGTTGTGGACGGCCGCCCTTTCCAACTATGCTAGGAAGAGCCCTGATTCTATCAACTAAGATCCAGCACAAAGCTTGGCATTACACCCTCAGTGAAGGCTGCCCCAGGGCCGCCGCCGGGGTGATCTCCTCGTCCACCTCAAGGTGGTGATCCCCAAGGGCCTTTCCCGTTCCCAGCGGGAACTATTGCAGAAGTTCACCGACTCCCTTCCACGCCCTGAGGACCTCCGCTGATTCAGACCGCCACAGAGCACACCGAGACTAGGAGCAGGCTCAAAACAGGTGGGGAGCGTGCCCAGGACACGAAGCCACAACGACCAACCACAGGGCAACTGACATTCACCACGAAGGCACCAAGACTCAAAGCCAATCTAAGTTAACCACGAAGCACGCCGGACAACGGTAGTGCCCCACGGAGTGCGTCCGGCCTGAAGGCATGGTGGCCTTCCCACAAAACCAGGAACAGAAAGGAGGGGAAGCACGCTCCGGGATGAAGTTGACCCGGCCGCCCTGGGTCTTGAGGCCGAGCTCCACCCTGTATCGAACCCCGCATAGTCCCGGAACGCGTACTTGAGGGGAAGGCACACGAGATCGCGATAGGGCTCAATTGCCCGGGCCAGGAGGGGAACCCTCAGTGTCACGCCCCACACCTTTGCGTCGAGTTGAGCTGTGAGGCGGGCTTGCATCCCCCACCCGGTCAGTCGACATAGTGGGGCGCACTTGCCCGATGGAGCCTTAGGTGTACCCTAGCCCCTAAGGAGGCAAGATGACCACAAGGTTGCTCCTCATCGTCGTCATTTTGGCCTTGGGAACCGGGATCGTGGGAGGCCTTTTGGGCATAGCCCTGCTTGCGCCCGGGCAGGACCCCTCCCTCGGTCAAAGCCAGCGGACGAACGGCCCTCACAGGCGAATCCCACGTGACCCCGCAGGGCGTTCCCATCAAGCTTGCCTATATCGATATTTCAGCGCTCCTGGACGAGGTCTTCCTTCCGGTCACCCAGGCCCTGGAGGTCAAACAGCGGGATCTCCGGGATCTCCGCGCCCACTACGACCAAGGCCAAATCGACCAGCGCACCTATCAACAGGAGCTCCTCAACTTGGAGGTGGAACTCCTTTCCGTGCCGCTGTATTGGGACCTATCCTTGATCCAGAAGATGATCTCCTCCCCGGAGTTCTCCGATCTCCGTGCCACCCTGGTAGAGCTCGGGGAAAAGGTACAACCGCTCGAACGCGAACTTCAGGCACTCCGGCATAGCGCGGTCCAAGAGGTGGAAGACCTCCAAGACTTCCTCTTCAGATACAAGCAGCTTCAATCCCTGTTCGAGCAGCTTCACCAACTTCTTTCTCAGACCGTGGCCTCCGTGCTTACAAAGGTGACCCAGGAGATCGCCCGGGCGCAGGGCTACGCCTTGGTCCTACGCAAAGGGGGCGCCCTTNACCTGGACGAATCGCAGCTAGAAGACCTCGCCAGGCTTGTCAAGTCCCGGCTTCCCGAGCTCTTCAGCCCTTAGGGGACAGAGACGGAAAGTCCGCCTAAAGTAGCTTGTCCAACAGGCGGCTGAGCTCCTCGTCCCCACTGGCCGGGGGGGTCCAGTCTACCTGCAATACCTTGGCCCCTTGAGCCCGCAGGGCCTCGGCGAAGCTTGAAAGCCCCAGGTTCACCGCCACCGGCCCCCGGGACACCAGGGTCTCGAGCGCAGGATGCAGGTTCAGTTGTTTATTATCCATCATTTACCCTCCACAAGCTGAGCAGCGAACCTTGCCGCCTGGGCGCTGCTTGTGAGTACCACCACCCCCGCCCGCTCCAGGGCGGAGACTTGCGCGGAGAGCCTTTGGGGGTCCTCTTCCGTCCCGCACACCGAGGCCACCACGCAAAGATATCCTCCCCGGCTGGCCACCCGCTCCTTGGCCTCCCGGATCGCCGGGAGGAGCTCCCCCACCGGGTCCGGGGAGGCGCTATGGCCCAGGATGAAGTCCAGAAGCAACACCGCCACCTCCTCATCCTCGGCCTCCTTGAGGATCCTCTCCCGGCGCAACGTGGGATCGATCATGGGATGAGGGCGCCCTTCGGTGAACTCCTCGGAGCCCATGTCCACCAGGGTATGGCCTTTACTGGTGGTTGGATCCGGGAGTGCAAACCGGGGGTCAAGGGGGGCGTTTGACCACGCCTCGATCCCCTGTCTTTGCAGGATCAGCTGGGCCTGATAGCAGAACGTGCCCCCAGCGAAGATCCCCCGGATGTACCGCTGATTTCGGGAGAAGCGAGCCCGCTCCTGAGCCAAGGGCTTTTCCCAATCCTTAAAGCTCGATTCTGGGGAACCGCCCACCAACCTCACCGCCTGGGCCGCCGCCTCCTCCATCGTCTCCACCACGGGGAGTTCCGTCGTTATCCTATCGGGTTCGATCCCCAACATGCAGAGGACCACCGGCTTTTCGCAGCGCTCAAGCCGGGGAAGGAGCTTTCCGAGTGTCTTCTTCCCCGGGGGCTTGGAGATGGGGACAATGACCTGGGTGTCCGGGTCCCGCTCCAGGACCTCTAAGGCCACCAAGGTGGAAAGGCCACGGATCTCGTCCGAGAGGTCCCGGCTCCCGGTTCCGATGGCCTGGGAGATCCCCTCCCCGGCCCGGTGCACGAGGGTGGTGAACTCCTGCAGCCCGGTGCCGGAGGAGGCGATGGCCCCGATCCTCCCTCGCCGAACCACGTTGGCGAACCCCAACCCCACCCCGGCGATGATGGCCGTGCCGCAGTCCGGCCCCATGAGGAGGAGGCCTTTACGGTGGGCAAGTTCCTTCAAGGAAAGCTCCTCCTCCACCGACAGGCCGCTGCTGAACAGGAACACGTTCAGGTTCCTCTCCAGGGCAGCCCGGGCCTCGGGGGCGGCGTAGCGACCGGGCAGGGAGATCACCGCCAGGTTGGCCTCCGGCAGAAGCTCCAGGGCGGCGTCCAAGGTGCGAGGAAGGGCTTCCCCCTCCGGCTGCCGGCGGGACAAGAACGCGTCCAGGCGCCCTAACACCCCTTGGGCCACCTCCTCGGTCTCCGCCTCCAGCGCCACCACCAGGTCATTGGGCCCGGCGGCCTGGATCTCCGGGGCGGAAAAACCGAGATCGGAAAGCAGCCGCTTGTTGTTCTCCGTGGCCAGCACCACCGCCGCCCGCTCCACCCCGGGCTCCCCCTCCAGCCGCCGGCTTACCTGCATCAGGAACATGGAATCAAAATACGCGTTCTTCCGAACCATGCACACCTTGGCCATCCCCTAGCCTCCTATCCCGTACCGAGCGGCAAAACCCTTGAGGGCGGCCTGAAAGCACTCGAGGGGGGGCCTCACCAGCCCGGCCCCGATCATGGGGTGGCCCGGTTCCCGATGGGCGATGGCGGTGTCGATGATGGGGGTGATCCCGGTCTTCACCACCTTGCGGATGTCTATCCCCACCGCGGTGCCTTGGAAGGAGAGGGCGGGGATGCGGAACTGGGGGCTCTCCCCCACGGTGATCTCCCGCATCTTGCGGCTGTACTCCAAGGCTTCCTCCACCGTCCCCCCCACCAGGTTCAAGATGGCCGGGGCCCCGGCCAGCACGAACCCCCCCCAGCCCACGGTCTCCGTGATGGCGGAGTCCCCCATATCCAGCCCCGCTTCCTGCTTGGTGTAGCCGGGGAACAGGAGGCCGTTCACCTCAGGGGCAGGGGCGGTGAACCACTTCCCCCCCAGGCCGCTCACCCGGATGCCGAACTCGACCCCGTTCCTGGTCATGGCCGTGACCACGGTGCTCCACTCGATCCCGTGGGCGGGATCCGCGGTGGCCTTGGCTGCCGCCATGGCCGGGCCCAGGAAGAACACCGGATGATTCACCAGCATGTTCAAGGTGGAGACGGCCTGCTCCTTAGGCAGGCCAGCATCGAGCAAGGGGACACACACGGCATTTGCAAACAAGCTGGAGGCCGCAACTTGCCGGTTGTGTAGCTCGTCGCCCATCTCCAGCGCCCGGGCGATGAGAGGCTTCAAGGGGAGGCCCCCCAGCTCTCGAACGGCGGCCCGCAGGGCCGGGGCCCACACCTCCCGCCAAAGCGCGAGTTTCTCGAGTGCCTCGGGGCTGAAGTCACCGAACTGCTGGCGGTCCTCCACCTGCCGGCAGAAGGCCCGGTTTCCAAACGCGCGGTTCTCCACCACGAACACCGGAAGGGACGGGCTGATGGTGCCGGCCATGGGCCCCACTGCCCCATGGTGGTGGTTGGGCGCAAGCTCCACCTCCCCGGCGGCCAGCATCTCCTGGGCCTGTTCAGGGGTGGCGGCCCAGCCCTCGAACAGTACCATGGCGATGACCGCCCCCCGCTGAGCACCGCACATGCGGTCCCAGGTCACCGGGGGGCCTGAGTGGAGCACCTTTTTCCCGTCCGCCAACCAGGGGATTACCTCCCCGGCCGGGGCGATATCCACCAACACCGGGTCGGCCGTCACCATCCCCCGCAGGGCCTCGGCATTCGCCTGCTCGATCCGCTCCTTTATCTCGGACATCCTCTTCTCCTCCCCTCCTCTGGGCACTGGATGTGAAATCCCCTCTAAGCCATCGCCACCGCGGCCAGCACCCCCTGGGCCAGTCCCCCTCCGGAGGTGGCCCCGATCTTTGCCAACCGCGTTACCTCCTCAAGACAGGTGCGCACCGATCGTCCTCCTACCAGGAACCCGAGCAGCCTGTGTAGAGGGGCCGGGCCATGTCCCTGAGCCAGATCGGAAAGCAGGGTCCAGCTCACTCTGCCCGTAAGGGAGTGAGCCTGGTTTAGGAAGGCCTCCCTCCCCCCCTGCCCAAGCCAGCCGCACTCCTCTGGGTAAAGCCGTCCCAAATGCCAGGCGGCGAACAGGAAACCGCCCAAGAGATCGTCCCCCCACGGGGTGAGGCCGGGCCCCAGGCCCACCAGCCGCTGGGCGGCCTCCCACAGCCCGGACGCATCCCGGGCTCCCCAAGCGGAAAGGAGCTTTTCCCACGCCCCCGCCGCCCCGGTCAGGGGAGGGGGGACCTGCAGCCCCCGTTGGTCAGCCGCCAGCACCTCTCGGGCCCGCCTGCTCGCCTCCGCCAGGTCCACTTGGGCCACCGGGCGGGAAGGGGACCATACCCGCGCCCCCCGGAGCTCCACCTCCACCCCGGTGGAAAACGAAATCACCCCGGCCCGGGCCTGGAAACGCACCCCCGGGGAAAACGACTCCGGCTCCAGGGGCCCCAGCAGGGCCCGGCGCTGGGGGACCAGGGTCTCCCCCCCCAGCCAGATGAGCTCGCCCTGGTCGGTAACGAGGTAAACCGCGTCCGATACCACCGCCAGCACCTTCCCCCGGGCCTGGCCTGAAAGCAGCCGATGGGCCAACCCTCCCGCCAAGGACACCCGCAGCTTGGCGCCAGCCGTCCGAGCCACCTCGCTCCTGGGAGGAAGAAGGGCCCCAGGGCCACACGCCCCGGGGCCCTGGACCTGGGTCAGCCAGGCTGCCCCACGATCCCCTCCACCAGCCAGTCGAACTCGCCCATCCGCTCCGGTCCCCAGGTCTCGCCTTCGGCGATGCGGATGTTGCCCTCCTGGTCCCGGATGGGGCCGGTGAAGGGGTGCAGGATCCCTGCCTTCAGCCCTTCGGCGAAGGTGAGCACGATCTGCCGGACTTGCTCGGGCACCTGAGGGCCGAACTCGCCCAAGGCAATGAACCCGGCCTCAATCCCTTTTCGGATGTGGGCTGGTTTCCAGGTCCCGTCCATCACCTGTTTTGCGATCTCGGCGAAGAAGTCTCCCCAGGTGAGGCCCAGGCCGGTGATCCAGCCGTTGGGGCAGAACTTCTGGACCGCGAGCGAGGGGTAGCCCACGAAGTACACCCCGGCGGCCTCGGCGGTCTGGGCGATGGCGATGGGGGAGTCAACGTGGGAGCCGATCACATCACACCCTTGCTGGAGCAAGGACTGGGTGGCGGCCACCTCCTTGGCCCGATCGAGCCAGGTGCCGGTGAACACCACGTGGGTGACCACGTCCGGGTTCACCGCTCGGGCCCCGAGGTGAAACGCGTTGGCGTTCCCCAGCACATACCCGATGGGCATGCCGCCGACGAACCCGATCTTGTCGGTCTTGGTCATCTTGCCGGCGGCCACCCCGAGGAGGAAATAGGACTGCTGCACGTCGGAGAAGTAGGTGCCGAAGTTATCCGCCAGCATGTACCCTCCGGGGTGCATGAACACCACGTCCGGGTGGCGCTCGGCCACGCTCAGGGCGGGGAACATGTAGCCGAAGCCCGCTGGAAAGAGGAGCTTGGCACCTTGCTGGATCATGTGCTCCAGGATGGCCTCGGCCTCCCCCTCGGGCACGTTTTCGGCGAACAGGAGCTCCACGCAGGGGATCAGCTCCTCGATGCGCATGAACGACTCGTACTGGGCCTGGTTGTAGCCCCCGTCGTCCTTGGCACCCCCGATGATCATGCCCACCACGAGACACGGCTCCTCCGCCGCTGCCATCAATCCTACCAACGACGCTAGCAAAACTACCCAAAATACCTTTCTCATAGTCGCCCCTCCTTGTCGTTTGATACTCCTGTTAGGCCCTGGCCTGAAAAGCTGTTTTCCCTCATCTATCACCTCCTTTTTTTCGGTGGCGGTTCATTCCGTCCCGTAGTACACCCGGCCCAAGCTGGCCGGGGCCGCCTGACGTCCGGCCCGCCCCCAGATGAGGAGGACCAGGATGGTCAGCACATAGGGGAGCATGTCCAGGAAGAAGGGGGAGATCCCCACCCCCCGGGCCTGGAGCTGAAGCTGGAACACCACCGCCCCCCCGAACAGGAGCGCCCCCACGATGGCCCGCAATGGGTGCCAGCGGGAGAAGATGACGAGCGCGATGGCGATGAAACCCCGGCCGGCGGTCATCCCTTCACTCCAGGTCAGGGTCACCCCCACCGACAGATGTGCCCCGCCGATGCCGGCGAGCAGTCCGGCCAAGAACACCGCCTGGTACCGAACCCAGGCGGGCGAGATCCCGGCGGCGAAGGCGGTGATGGGGTCTTCCCCTACCGCCCTGAGCCTGAGCCCCCAGCGGGTGCGGAACAGCACCCACCACAGCCCCAAGGCCAACGGGAAGAGTAGATACACAAGCAGATCGTAGTTGAACAGGATCGCCCCCCACCCGGGAAGCTGATACCTGGGCAGCCCCCTGATCAGGGCGTTGATGTAGCCCTTCCCCAGCATGGCGCTGAGGCCAAACCCTAAGAACATCAGGGCCAGGCCACTGGCAAGCTGAGGGGCCCGGCGGGAGATCACCAGGTACCCAAACCCCAGGTTCATGACCCCCCCGGCCAGCGCGGCCGCCAGCACCCCAAACCAGGGGCTGCCCGTCTCGGCGGTGACGGCAAACGCCAGTGCGGCCCCCACCAGCATGAGGCCCTCCAAGCCCAGGTTCACGATCCCGGCCCGCTGTTCGATCACCTCCCCCAGGGCCGGATAAAGCAGGGGGGCGGCGTACAGGATTGCCCCTGAGGTGAGCCACGTCAGCCAGTCCCAGCTCATCCCTTCCTCCTCTGCCAGGGTTTAGCCAGTACCACGAACAGGATCAGCGCAAGCAGGATGTTCACCGCCGCGTACGGGACCCGTTGGGTGATCTGGAGGGTGAACCCCCCGGCGGCGATGAGGGCGACCGTGAAGGCCATGATCACAATCCCCACCGGGTTCCCCCCAGAGAGCCAGTTGACCAGGAATCCCATGTACCCATACCCCGGGGAGATGGCCAGCTTCAGCCGGCCGTGGATGGCCACCACCTCGGCGATTCCGGCGAGCCCTGCCACCCCCCCACCCACCACCAGTGCCAGCACCAGGTACCGGGACACCGGCAGGCCCAGGCGTCTGGCGGCCCCGGGGTTGTTGCCGGTGGCCCGCCACTTGAGCCCCCACTTGGTCTTGCTGACGAAAAACCAGTACAGGAAGAGTACCAGGAGGGAGATCAGAAGCCCGGCGTGGACCCGGGTGTCCCCGAAGGAGGGGAGCCTGGCCCCCGGGGGAAAGGGAACGGTCTGCGGGTACATGGCGGTCTCCGGGGACCGCCAGGGGCCGAACACGAAGTAACCCACGATGAGTGGGGCAACATAGTTCAAAAGCAACGTGGAGATGGTCTCGTTGACCCACCCCTTGGCCCGGAGCAGCCCCGGGATAACCCCCCACAACGCCCCGCCCACTGCCCCCATGAGGAGGACCAGTGGCAGGAGCAGGGCCCGGGGGAGGCCAGCGAAGGTCAGGGCCGCCCAGGTGCCCAGCCACGCCCCTAGGAAGAACTGGCCTTCTCCCCCGATGTTTATCAGCCCCACTTTGAACGGAAGCGCCACCGCCACCGCGGTGAGGAGCAACGGAGACATCTTCACCAACAGCTCCGTGAGCCCCCGAGGGTTGAGCAGGTTCTGCCGGATGATGTCCCCATAGGCCTGCCAAGGGTCCTTCCCCAACGCTAGGAGCACCACCGCGAACACCCCCAGCACCAGCGCGGTGGTGACAAGCAGCCTGAGAATGGTCTGACAGGGGGACGTGCCCCGGAAAATCCATCTGCCCACAGCCAGCGCCTTACCCATGGACCACCGCCCCGGTCATCAGCCGTCCCACCGCCTCAAGGGTGGTATCGGCAGGGGCGAACTCCCCCACCACCTGGCCCCGGTACATGACGGCCAGCCGATCACTCAGTGAGAACAGCTCCCCCAGATCCTCGGAGATGAGCAGCACCCCCTTGCCCGCCTCCCGGGCCGCCACCAGATAGCGGCGCACGGAGTTGGCGCTTAAGACGTCCAACCCCCGGGTGGGGTAGAAGGCCACCACCAGCCGGCAATCCCGGGAAAGCTCCCTGGCGATCACCATCCGCTGCTGGCTCCCTCCCGACAGGGTGCGGATGGGGACGCGCGAGGGGAGCGGGGGTAGTTCGAGTCGGGAAAGGGCGGAGGTGAGGTCCTGTTCGACCTGGGGCCATTCCATAACCAGGCCGCCCCAGCGGGCATAGCGGTCGATGGCACCCAGGGCCATGTTCTCCAGCACCGTGAGCCCGGGCGCGGCGGCCATCGCCAGCGGGTCCTCGGGGATAAACGCCACCCCAGCCTCCCTGACCTGAGCCGGGGACCAGCCGGTGGCATCCTTCCCCAGGATGAGCTTCCGCCCTTCACTACACCGTTGGATTCCCAGCACCACATCCCCCAGCTCCTTTTGGCCGTTCCCCGCCACCCCGGCCACGCCCACGATCTCCCCGGACCGCACCACTAGGTCCACCCCCCGCAAGGGGGTGGCCATTCCGGATGCCCTCGTGCTCACGTTTTTCAGCTCCAGTACCGGGGTAGTCTCCGGGGGAGGGGGCGGTCCCTCCAGGCGGACCTCCCCCGGGGGCTGGGTCCCGAACATGAGGGAGATCAGACGCTCTTCCGTGGCTTCGTCCCTGGACAGGGAGCCCGCCACCTTCCCCCGGCGCATCACCGTGATCCGGTCAGAGCAGGCCAGCACCTCCCGCAGCTTGTGGCTGATGAACACGATGGAGTAGCCATCCCCCTTGAGCCGGGCCATGACGGAAAACAGCCCCTCCACCTCGTGTGGGGCCAGCACCTTCGTGGGCTCGTCCAGGATCAAAATCCGGGAGCCCGCCAACAGCAGCTTCATGAGCTCCACCCGCTGTCTTTGACCGATGGAAAGCTGCCACACCGGGGTTTCCGGATCTAGCTCCAGCCCGTACCGGTGGGAGGCCTGCTCTATCCGGCGAGCGATCTTCCGGGGGTTAAGCACCGCGGGAAGTCGGGGGAGGAACAAGGCGATGTTCTCCAGCACCGTGAGGGCGGGGATGAGGGTGAATTCCTGGAACACCATGCCGATCTCGTCTCGGCGGGCATCGTGGGGGGAGCGGAAGCGTACCCGGCGCCCGCGGACGAAGATCTCCCCAGAATCGGGGAGGTAAAAGCCGTACAGGATCTTCACGAGGGTGCTTTTTCCGGCCCCGTTCTCCCCAAGGAGCGCGTGGACCTCGCCCGGGTACACGGAGAAGCTCACGTGGTCATTCGCCACAACCCCGGGGAAGCGTTTGGTGATCCCCCGGAGGGCCACCACCGGTCCGCCTTCCGTTTGGCTTTTGTGCATAACTCACACCCTGCTCGAGGTCCGCGCCTTCCCCCAGGGTCCGACTTGTATTACTAAAGTATGGGCTGGGGACGGGCAGGAAGCTATGTCGCTCCAACACAGCTTGGGGAAGTTCTTTTGTCAAATAGTAACAAAAAGGAGGTTACCCCTCCTCGGGTGGGAGTGGCACCAGGGGCTGAAGGTGCAGTGCCAGCTCCAGGGCCAGCCGGCGTTGGGGATCGTCCCACCCCTCCCCTAGGAGTTCCCTGATTTTCTTCAGCCGGTAACGCAGCGTGTTGTAATGCACCCCGAGCTCCGCCGCTGCCTGGGCCATTTTCCGCCCCTGGGCCAGATACACCCGCAGGGTACGCATCAGCTCCGGGTGGGCAAGGAGCTGCCCCAACGTCTCCTGGCAGAATCGGGACAGGTCCTCAGGGGAATCGGCCCCGGAAAGGAGGCGAAACACGCCCAGGTCTTGGTAGTGGGTCACACAGGAAGCCCCCTTGCCAGTCAGGGCTTTCCCCAACTCCAAGCTTTGACTGGCACATCGGAAGGCGTGGCGGAATTCCGGCAGCTGTCGGGCCAGGGCACTTATCCCCACGGATACGGTATGAGGGAGGTTCTCTTGCTCGATTTGGCGGCAGATGCGGACCAGTTCCCGTACCAAGAAATCCCGCTGGACAAGCTGAGGGGCCTCTCCCACGGGGAAGAACGCCACCAGCCGCTGCCGATGGCGCCAGAAGGAAGCCTTGGGGGTTAGGAACCTGAGGTACCGCTGAGCCAGTTGGAGGGTGTGCTCTACCCCGGTCGCCCCCGCCCGTCGCCCAGGGGTTACCGGCACCTCCGAGGGAGGCAGGGGCTGGTCTGGGGCCACCACCAGCACCAGAAACGGGGCCTTGAGCTCGATCCCCATCCGGGAGGCAAGCACCAGGGAGTTCTCCCTGACTGCAGGCTCCCGGGAGAGCAGCCCCTCCAAGATCTGCTCCTTCAGTTGCTGTTCCACCTGGGAGATGGAACGCAGTTCCATCAACTTCAGGGCCACCGCTCGCGCCCCGTGCTCCAACACCACCAGCTCCAAGGACCGCGGCTCACAGGGAAGATCTCCCCATACGATGATCCGTCCCAGCTCCCTGGATCCCACCTTGACCGGACAGGCGATGTGCGAGATCGGCCCCGCTGGGGAGGAGACCGAAAGGCGTACCACCGGGCCCAGCTCCGCCACCACCTCCGGCTGATATGCCCGGCCCAGGTACCACTCCCCTGGGACGTCCTCCTCCAAAAAATGGTCAGAGGGTCGGGGTTTGCCCACCAAGAACCCGGTCCCCAGCACCCGGCGGAACCGGTCCACCACCGTGACCGGGTGCCCTAAAAGCTGGGCCATCACATGGGCGATGTCGGGATAATCCCCGCCCTGGAGGAGGAGATCCACGAACTGCCGCAGGATGGCCTCCGACTGCCGCAGCTCGTTGGCCTGGAGGTTCAAGATCTTGCTGGTCAAGGGTTGGATGATATCTATAAACGACACTTTTGGGGGGAGTTCGATCAATGGGAAATCAAGTTCGTCGGCCTTCTCGATCATCGAGCTGGGGATCCGGTCGATGTAGCTCCCCGGGGTGATGGCCAACCCGGCAAGCCCCTTGGCGGCCAGGCGGGGCACCAGCTCCTCCAGGGCGGCCGGGTCGTCGTGCACGGGGTACAAGGTGGTAACCAAAAGCTCGCCAGGGTGGACCCATTCCAGGATGTCCGGGACCTCCATGACGTTCACTGACTCCACTATCCGGTCCAGGCCCCGCTCCCCGGCCACCACCCGGGCCGCTCGCAAGGGCTCCACCAGCCCCAACGCCTCTCGCAACGTGAGCGACATTTCCCTCTCCTGAGTATTAGGCTACCGGCTATCACCTGCAACCGCTTGGACTATGTACCGATGCCTGGCCGAGGGATAAGCGAAGGGACTACCGATGGGGACGGGGCTTGCTACAGCTCGTAGCCGATCTTCCTCAGGGATGACCTCCACCGGGTTGGCGGTGGCGCAGTAGATCCGGCACACCTCCGGCACCAGCTTGATCGCGTTCAGCACGTTTATCGGGGAGAAGTCGCGCATCAGGATGATGAACAGGTGACCGGCGGCTAAGGCGAGGGCGTTTTCGCGGGCAAGTTTCGTAAGCTCGGGATCGGTCCCGGACCAGCGCACCAGGGCCGGCCCGGAGGACTCGCAGAACGCAAGGCCAAATTTGGCCCCCGGGACCTGGCTCGCGATCGTCTCGTGAATGTCCTCCACCGTCTTGATGAAGTGGGACTGTCCCAGGATCAGGTTCACCTCGTCCGGCTTTTCGATCCTCACCACCTTGAGCTCCATGGCATCCTCCTTTCATCCCGCGATCTTGCCTAGAGGCCCGACCAGCCGGGTCCACTCCCTCCGAAACCGGGGGAGGAAGCTGCCCACGCTTTGGGCCAACACCTCCCCAGTTGGACCCTCCACCTTGGCCTGGACGTGGAGGGTGCGCCCTTCCCGGCCCACCACCCAAGCCCGGATCTCAAGCGTCTTCCCCACCTTGGCCGGCCGCAGGAACTCCACCCGAAGGCTCCGGGTAACGCAGAAGGTTTGGGCGGCCACCGAGGCGACCCAGATGGAGGCCTCGTCGAGGAGGCTGGCCAGGATCCCCCCGTTGACGATCCCCGGGTACCTCGGCAGTTCCATCCAAGCGCCCATTGTCACTAGCCCTCTTAACCAAGGATGCTCGCCCAGGGCCATACCTCCTCCACGAGGCAAGACACCCAACCGATCCTCATGGCCGCCCCTTGACAGCTGAGCCGGAGTCACCTATACTGGGATAACGATTTCGGAAAACGTTACACCAATGGGTACAAGGAAGAGTGTGACAATTCGAGAGGTGGCGGCGCGGGCCGGGGTATCGGTGAGCACGGTCTCCCGGGTGTTAAACGGTCGTGACGGAGGCCACATGCGCCCGGAGACCAAGGCCCGTGTCCTTCGGGCCATCGAGGAGCTCGAGTACACCCCGGTCAAGGCGGCCCAGTCCCTGCGCCGCCAGCGCACCCAGGTGATCGGGATCCTGCTTCCAGATATCTCCAACCCGTTCTTCTCGCTCCTAGCTCGGGGAGTGGAGTCGGTGGCCTTCGATCGGGGCTATTCCACCCTGATCTGCGACTCCAACCACTCGGCGGAGAAGGAGTCCCGGTACCTTGACATTCTCCTAGCTGAGGGCGTGGAGGGGATCGTGTTTGTTCCCGTGGGTCAGCCTGACATGAACCGTATTGAGCGACTTCTCCGGAAGGGGATCCGGATCGTGGCGGCCGACCGCAGGGTGGCGGGGCTACCAACGGTGGAGGCGGATAACCGGGGTGGCAGCCGCAAGCTCACCGAGTACGTGCTTGACCTCGGTTATCAAAAGATCGCCTACATCGCCGGGCCTCCGGAGGTGAGCACGGCCCAGGATCGGCTCGCGGGCTTTTTGGAAGCGCTGGCACAAGCTGGTCTGGAGCCTGTGGTAGTGCGACATGGGAATTTCACCTACGAGTCCGGCTACGAGCTAGCGAGGGCTATCCTGGAAGAGGGAAAGGTGGATGCCATCATGTGCGGCAACGACCTCATGGCCATCGGCGCCATCCGGGCTGCCGAAGACCTTGGCCTTCGTGTTCCGGAGGACCTCGGGGTGACCGGCTTCGACCACGTCCCCTGGTCCGACCTCGTGCGGCCCAAACTTACCACAGTAGAAATCCCTGCTTACAACCTGGGCCAAGCGGCCATCCGCCAGTTCATGAAGGGAGACAATCGAAACCGCCTGCTAGAGGCCCGGATAATTCCCGGGGCCACATGCGTCCAAAGGGGGTGGTGAAAGGTAACACTGTATGGAGCCAATAGGGAGATGTGAGAAAAAGAAGGAGGTGCTAAGTATGAAACGAGTACTTTGTTTGGCGGTCGTGGTCTTAGGGGTTATAGGGGGCGTGTCCGTCGCCTATGGGGACCAACAAAGCGGGTTGATCCCATCTTATTCACGCTCGGCTGGGAAGGGGCAGCGGGGCACGGGAGGGGACACCTTGGGGGACCGTGGGAGGGTTTCGGAGACCCTGCCCACCGG
>JGI24020J35080_1001134_pt1 | contig 15175 bp, 22 predicted proteins | sample Deesub1362A_J573_FD_35080 | JGI IMG/M metagenome (IMG submission 35080) | reverse complement strand
TCCCATTGTTCTTCATCCTGCACCCCCTTTGGCAGAGCCACGCCAGATGTCCGCCTCAACTCTTAGCACTCCTGGTGGTTCCGTTCTAGGGGCGCACCTCGTCATGGGCGCAGTACACGGCTTTTGGTAAACTATATCAATACTAAGCAGGGGCTTCGGACGATCGAGATTTTAGCCCCTCCGGAGGTTTAGAAGGCGAAAAATGTTTGATTTAGAGAAAATCAAAAGGGAAAGAGGTCTTTTCGCCACCGAGCTTGCTCGGCTCGAGGAACAAACAAGGCACGAATTTGAGAACGAGATGTTCGAGCTTCGCCTTTTTCGGGTTATCAAGGCGATCAGAGAGAACGGGGTTACTTTTGAGGGGCATTATCGAAAAGCGGACGTGCAGTGGTGCCTAGCCTAAACAACAAGAAAGGAGGGAATAATGGAGCAGAGCCTTTTGGATCGTATCGAGATAAACCCCAAGGTCATGGTCGGAAAACCGGTGATTAAAGGAACAAGGATACCTGTAGAGCTAATCCTCAGGATGCTCTCCCAGGGGATATCCGAGGAAGAGATCCTGGAGGAATACCCCCACCTGACCAGGGAGGACATCCAAGCCGCCCTCGCCTATGCTGCCAACGCACTTGCGATGGAGGAGGTCCTCCCCTTGGCGAAAAGTGAATGAAGTTTCTGATCGATGAAAGTGCGGGCCGAAGTGTCGCTCGTCACCTCAGGGCCTTAGGATACGATGTGGTTTCAGTCCAGGAAAGCTCCCAAGGGATCGAGGATTCGGAGGTATGTGCTTGGGCCAGCCGGGAGGGTCGGGTGATCATCACTAACGATAAGGACTTCGGGAAGTTGATCTTCCAGGGAAGGCTGGCAAGCAGGGGGGTCATCCTTCTTCGGTTACGAGACGAGCGGGCAACCAATAAAGTCCGAGTTCTCTCAAGTTTATTGGCAAATTACAAAGATCGCTTGGCGGATCGCTTTGTAGTCGCTTCTGAAACCGGGGTACGGATCCGACCGTTACCACAAGATCGAGGAGAAGTAGCCTGACATATGCAGCTCACGACTGTCTCTACGCCCTTGACCGCTAGGATCTAGAAGATCGCTCTATCGGGTGGTGGAACGTATCTTGAACTCCAGATTGGACAGCGGGCGTGATCACCGGGGAGTATCAGGAGTATTATGAGAAACTCTATGGGAGCGGGCGGTGAACCGATGAATAAGTTCATGGGGTTCAAGGATCCTCCCCCTCTATTCCACTGCACAGCTGAACAACGGGAGAAGATCCTCGCAGCGCAGAAAGAGGTTTTGGCCGCGTGGCCAGAGGTGATATTTGCCTATGCATACGGCTCATTCTTGGAGGATCTGCCGTTTCATGACATCGACGTGGGAGTTCACGTGACGGCAGAGGACGAGCAAAGGGCAGCTTCGTTAGCGCTGGACCTGACCTTGGCCTTCGAAGCCGCTATAAAGCACCTTTTCAAGCAAGGAGTCCAATTGGCAGCCGCTGAAGGGCATGGGAATGAAAGCCCTTGTCCACATTGCTTCCCCGTGGACGTNCGGGTGCTCAACTGGGCCCCCGTGAGCTTCTGTTACCACGTGCTGCGGGGACGCCTCCTCTTTTGTCGCGATGAGAACATGCGCGCGCGTTGGGCGGAGTGGGTCATCTCCCGCTACCTGGATTCCAAGCCCCTTCGGCACAGGGCGTTGAAGGAGGCCATGCTCTCATGGGGCTGAACCGGGATCTGATCCAACGGCGCTTTTAGGACATCGCCGTTCCCTGGAGCGGCTGGAGCGGATCAAGGAGCTCCCGAGGGAGGCGTTCCTTTCGGATCAGGACACCCTCGATCTGGCGTGCTATCGCCTGCTGGTCGCCATGGAGGCCGCGGTCCAGATACGCTTCCATGTCTGTGCCCGGCGGCTACAACGGGTGCCGGAGGAATACGCTGAGTGCTTCGCTATCCTGGGCGAGGCGGGGATCATCCCCCCGGGAGCTGAGCCAGAGGCTGCAGAAGATGGCCCGTTTCCGTAATGTGCTCGTGCACCTCTATTGGACGGTCGATTACGAGAGGCTATATGACATCATCCGCGGGGACCTGGGCGACCTGCGCGAGTTCGTGCGGGCGATTGGGGGGTTGCTATGAGTATGGCGTGGAAGCCCGAGGTCGATCTGGAGGAGGTGCTCCAGCGGACGGTGGAGTGGTACCTTACAAACCAGGATTGGGTTGAGAGTGTGATCACGGGGGAGTATTTGGAGTATTATCGACAGCTGGTGAGAAGTAAAATGTGAGAAGCAAGAAGTGAGAGAGGGTGGGTAATTTAAAGACGCACAGGGATTCGAATGTTAGAGGAGTATGGCCTATGGAACAGATAAAAAGGTCTGCCATCTCGATACCGAGCAACATCGCTGAAGGAGCAGCGTGATCGAAAAAGAGCGGTACAAACTTTTAGGACTGATAAAATACCTGCGAGGTGACAAACATGCCCCAAAACAATAACGTCTCACATCTCACCCCTCACATCTCAGGATTGGACTGCTATCCTCGGAGGTGCGACCCCCCTGCTCACCATTCACTATCTACCAAACTGCCACCTACTCCTCACGCTTTACTCCTAACGGTGGACGATCATGCCCGGTGATCCTGTGGCGAAAATGAAAGCCTCACGGCTTCGAAGGTCAGTTCGCTTCCCCTTCGCCGATCAGGCAAAGGAGATCGCGGGGATACTCCTAGGGAACAAGGATCAGGGAACCCTTAGGGCTTACATGGTCCTGGGTTCCGGTGAGGGAATTAATGATAGGGCGTTGAAATGTATCACGCAATTATGAAAACCTTTGCAGAAGCCGTGTTTAATAAGCGCCCAAAGAAAGCGACAATACTGGTAATTCGGGAACTGGGAAGCCTACCGTTCCCCCTGGTCCGGGGTACCATGGGTGTGATGTTAGCAGACCTTTGGATAGAGGAGGTGATGTCATGCCAAAACTCAGATTGGAGATACCCGAGGAGTTAATCCAATCACTTAAACTCCCGAGAGACGAAGTGCCGACGAGGCTCAAGAGGGAGCTAGCTCTACGGCTCTATGAGAAAGGACTCCTCAGCTTCGGGAAGGCCCGCGAGCTCGCCGGGATGACCAAGTGGGAGTTTTCCCGCCTCTTGGGGGAAGAGGGGATCCCCCGCCACTACGATCTTGAGGAATTCGATAAAGACCTTAAGACCTTGAAGGAGTTGGGTTGATCATAGTCTGCAACTCCTCGGTGTTGATCGCATTGAGCGCGATTGGCAAGCTAGATCTGTTGCGAAAGAGGTGTGAGGATGCGAAGCTATTGATCCCCAAAGCCGTGTGGAGGGAGGTGGTAGAGGAAGGGAGGGGACAACCGGGTGCCCAAGACGTGGCCACTGCCGACTGGATTGAGATAGGTGAGGTGGAAAGTCAGATAGCAGTGAAAGTGCTTCTTTCACAACTGGACTACGGGGAAGCCGAGGTCATCGTCCTGGCTCAGGAGAAAGGGGCCGATCTCGTTCTCCTCGATGAGAAAGAGGCGCGAGAACTTGCTGAAAGATTGGGTCTAAAGGTTTTGGGGACACTCGGCTTGCTCATATGGGCGAAACGAGAAAGGCTTATCGGAAGCATCCGAGAGCAATTGGACGCCCTGCGGGAAAGGGCGGGATTTTGGATTAGTCCTGAGCTTTATGAGCAAGCCTTGAAAGAAGCCGGTGAGCTACATGAATAAAGGCAGGCAGCGAGTTAAACATCCTTGCGGTGATGAAAAGGGAGGCGCTCCGCTGGAAAAGACGAAGCGCCTAGAGCTGAGCGAACGGCTTCTGGCTAAGAACACCTTGCTCAACTTCCCCGGCCAGGCGGTGTCCTTGTTTGTCGGGGTGGCCATTGTCCCTTTCATCGTGCGGGGGCTGAGGATAGAGCACTTCGGTAAGGAGGATCCGGGATGACAGGGGGGAGGTTTGAGGTGAGTTACCGTGAGCCCGGCGTTGAGAAGGAGATCCCGGGCCTTTCGGGGAAGACGATAGCCTCGGCAAAGGTAGTCCACAAGGGTTCGGAGGGTTATCTGTCGTTCAAGTTCGCCGATGGGACGGTGAAGAGATACGGCTACAACGAGCTCGCCTTCTGGGAGGAGGATTCGGACAGAGGGGAGGATGAGCCATGCGGACCCTGAAGGAACTGATCGAACAACTTCCCCCTGAACTCCAGGAAGAGGTGCGGGACTTCGTGGAGTTCCTGCTGAAAAAGAAGGTGCGCAGACGGGGCAAGAAGCTGCGCCAGGACTGGGCAGGTGCCCTGAGGGAATACCGCAGCCGATATACCTCGCTGGAGCTCCAGAAGAAGGCCCTAGAGTGGCGAGGGGATTGACCCCCATGTATCTTGTGGACACCAACGTCTGGCTGGAACGGCTTTTGGATCAAGAGAGATCCGAGGAAGTCGGTCGTTTCCTCGATCGCGTTCCTTCCGACCGGCTCTTTATAACGGATTTGGGATAATCCTCAGCCGGCTAGATCACGCGGACGCGCTTTTGCAGTTTGTGCGGGATGCTTTCATAGAGGGGGGACGTTTCCGTTGTCCGCCTCGATCCGGGGGACATGGCCGCGGTGGTGGACGCTATGCGGAAGTTCGGTCTCGACTTCGATGACGCCTACCAATACGCGGTTGCCGCGCGCTACGGTCTAACGATCGTCAGTTTCGACAGCGACTTCGACCGCACCGAAAGGGGCCGCAGGACGCCGGGGGACCTGCTGGAGGGATAGGCATCGCGGCTGAAGGAGGTGCGTAACGCCGCGCTGGTTCCCATCGTATAATGTTCGGGGGTGTATAGGATGGCGAGGGCCAGGATAAAGTTCACCTACGAGGACTACAGGGGCCTGCCGGAGTCGGAGACGAAACGCTACGAGCTTCTGGGAGGGGAGCTTGTGATGGTCCCATCGCCGCCCACCTATCACCAACGGATCTCGGGAAACCTGGAGTTCATCCTCTGGCGGTATGTGAAGGAAAAGGACCTCGGCGGGGTCTATGACGCTCCCTTGGATGTCGTCCTGGGGGAGGGAGAGGAGCGGGAGGTGGTCCAGCTCGATATATTCTTCATCTCCAAAGAGAGGGAAGGGATCATCGCCGAGGAGGAGATCCGGGATGCTCCTGACCTCGTGGTGGAGATCACCTCCCCGGCAACGGCGGGGAGGGACAAGGCATACAAGAAGACCCTGTATGCCCGCCACGGGGTCAGGGAATACTGGATCGTGGATCCCAACGCGAAGACGGTCGAGGTCTTCTCCCTGGGGGAGAAGGGGTTCGAGCTCGTGAGAACCTACAAGGCCGGGGAGGTGCTGAGGTCTCCCCTCGTGGAAGGCTTGGAGGTGAGTCTTTTGAGGGTGGTCACGTCACAAGGTCTATGAATTACAAAGGAACTTTGCTGCAAAAGATAAAAAATCATTCGGCGATCGTGGGGGTCGTGGGGTTAGGATACGTGGGCCTTCCGTTCGCGGTGGAGAAGGCCAAGGTGGGGTTCAGGGTGCTGGGAATAGAGCAAAACCCCACCCGGGCCGAGAAGGTCAACCGGGGGGAAAGCTACATAGGAGATGTCGACAGCGGGGAACTCCACGATCTGGTCGCGAAGGGATTGATCAGGGCCGAAACCGACTTCGATCGCGTCCCCGAGATGGACGTGATCGTGATCTGTGTACCGACCCCCCTNACGAAGAACCTCACGCCCGACCTCCAATATGTGGAACGGGTGACCCGGGAGATCGCCGCGCGCCTCCGCCCGGGACAACTCATAAGCTTGGAATCCACCACATACCCCGGCACTACCGAGGAAGTGATGCTCCCCATCCTCGAGTCATCGGGTCTGAAGGTCGAGCGGGATTTCTTCCTCGTGCATTCCCCGGAGCGCGTTGACTCGGGGAACAAGCGCTACACCACCCGCAATACCAGCAAGGTCGTGGGGGGTGTGGGCCCCGAATCGCTCGAAGTGGGGGTTGCCTTTTACTCCCAGACGGTGGAATCGGTGGTCCCCGTCTCCAGCGCCAAGGAGGCCGAACTGGTCAAGATCTTCGAGAACACGTTCCGGGCGGTGAACATCGCGCTGGTCAACGAACTCGCCTTGCTGTGCGATCGCATGGGGTTGAACGTGTGGGAAGTCCTCGAGGCTGCCTTCACGAAGCCTTTCGGGATCATGCCGTTCTGGCCGGGACCGGGGGTAGGCGGACATTGCATCCCCGTGGACCCCCACTACCTCGAGTGGAAGGCGAAGGAATTGAACTTCAACACCCACTTCATCGCCCTCGCTGGGGAGATCAACCGCAAGATGCCGGAGTTCGTGCGCGACAAGGCCTTCCGCATCCTGAATAAACTGGGTGTTCCCCCCTCCAAGGCCAAGGTTTTGGTGTTGGGCGTGGCCTACAAGCGAGATCTCGATGATTACCGGGAATCGCCGGCCATCGAGCTCATAAGGCTCCTCCGGCGGGACGGCGTGAAGGTCGTTTACCATGATCCTCTGGTCCCCTCCTTCACTTACAAGGGCCTTTCCATGGAGAGCCAGCCCCTCACCGCCGAGCTCCTCGAGGAGCAAGACCTCGTGATCATCACCACCGACCACAGCGACATCGATTACGTGTGGGTAGTGGCCCATTCCCGCCACGTGTTCGATACCCGCAACGCCACCAAGGACGTGCGAGAAGGGAGGGAGAAAATCACGTTGCTATGAAGGTCGGTTTGATTGGGGCCGGGGGATGGGGGAGAAACCTGGCGCGGGTGCTCCATGAGCTCGGTGCCCTCGAAGCCATCGCCGAGCTACGCGACGACCTCAGAAAAGAGATGGCACACCTGTACCCAGGGGTTCGCCTCTACCCCGATCATGAGGCCCTGTTGCGCACCCACATCGAGGCAGTGGCCATCGCCACCCCCGCCGCCACCCATTACGCGATCGCGAAAGAGGCTCTCGAAAGCGGCAAGCACGTGTTCGTGGAGAAGCCGCTGGCTCTATCCGCAAGGGAGGCGGAGGAGCTGGTCGAGCTAGCCCGCCGCCGGGGGAGGGTACTGATGGTGGGCCACCTCCTCCTCTACCAACCCGCCATCCGCTGGATCAAGGACCTCCTCTCAAGCGGGGAACTCGGGAGGATTTGGAGCCTGCACCAGGAGCGCCTCAAGCTGGGGACGGTGCGCACAGTGGAAAACGTGCTCTGGAGCTTCGGGGTGCACGATGTGGCCGTGTTCCTTTACCTGATAGGGACCCCTCCGGAGAAGGTCCGTGCACACGGGCAGGCGGTGCTTCAGGAAGGCATTGAGGACGACGTATACCTGCACCTCGACTTCCCGGGCGGCATCCAAGCCCATTTACATGTATCCTGGCTGTGGCCCGAGAAACGGCGGAGGCTCACGGTGGTATGCGAACGGGGGATGATTACTTACGATGAGGTCTCCGGTGAAGTGGAAGTACATAGGAAGTATGTCGGAAATGATCTATCCGCCATCGATGAGGGTTCACATGTCGTTTTTAAGTCCAGCGGTGACCCGTTAAGGATAGAACTTGAGCATTTCCTCCAATGCGTTGGCAAAGGGGAAGCTCCCCGTTCAAGCGGAGAAAGTGCAATACCCGTCGTTAGAATTCTGGAAGAAGCAACAATACTACTAAGGGAAAGTAGATGAACAAAAAAGGGAAATATTTTGTTTATGAATCGGCATACGTAGACCCAGGGGTTGAAATTGGGGAAGGTACTAAAATTTGGCATTTCTCCCACGTGATGGCGGGGGCGAAGATAGGGAAAAACTGCACCTTAGGGCAGAACGTTTTCATCGCTAAGAACGTGGTGATCGGGGACCACGTCAAGATCCAGAACAACGTCTCGGTCTACGAGGGCGTGATCCTGGAGGACTACGTCTTCTGTGGGCCGAGCTGTGTCTTCACCAACGTTAAGACGCCGCGGTCCGCCTTTCCCCGCAACCGGAGCGAGGATTACATCCCCACCAGGGTGAAGTACGGGGCCACCATCGGGGCCAACGCCACCATCGTGTGTGGGGTGACCATCGGGGAATGGGCGTTCGTGGCTGCGGGGGCCGTGGTCACCAAGGACGTCCCACCGTATGCCTTGGTCGCCGGAGTACCGGCACGGCAGATAGGATGGGCCTGCCGATGTGGGGTGCCCTTGGAGATGAAAGGAGACCATGCGCAATGCAGTGATTGCGGACGACGATATCGTTTAAGCGAAGGACATCTGGAGTACTTGGGGGAGGACACATGAAGGTGCCCATCTTGAACCTGACCCGTCAGTACAGGGCGATCAAGGACGAAATCGATGCCGCCATCCAGCGGGTTCTGAACTCGGGCCGTTTCATCCTCGGACCGGAAGTGGAGGCCTTCGAGGCCGAGATCGCCGAATACCTGGGGGTGAAGCACGCCATCGGGGTCGCCAGCGGCACGGACGCGCTCCTCCTTTCCCTCAAGGCCTTGGGGGTTGGTCCTGGTGATGGGGTGATCATCCCCAGCTTCACCTTCTTTGCCACCGCCGGTGCGGTGGTGAACGCAGGAGCTACCCCCATTTTCGTGGACATAGATCCCCAAACCTTCAACATCGACCCAGAAAGTGTGAGAAAAGTCGTAGAAAATCCTCCCGTCACGCGTTACACCTCACGCGTCACGAAAATCAAGGCTATCATCCCCGTTCACCTCTACGGCCAACCCGCCGACATGGACGAGATCATGGCCATCGCAAGCGAGCACGACCTCTACGTCATCGAGGACGTAGCCCAGGCCATCGGCGCCGAGTACAAGGGGAAAAAGGTCGGCACCATCGGGCACCTCGGTTGTTTCAGTTTCTTCCCCACCAAGAACCTCGGAGCCTACGGCGACGGAGGTTTGGTGGTAACGGACGACGACGAACTCGCCGAGCGGGCGCGGATGTTAAGGGTCCACGGCTCCAAGCCCAAGTATTTCCATCACATAGTCGGCACCAACTCCCGCCTCGATGCCCTCCAGGCCGCCATCCTCNGGGCCAAACTCCCTCATCTGGACGAGTGGACTGCCGCCAGGCAGCGGATCGCCGCGCGCTATGACGAGCTCCTTGCGGATCTAGAAGATCTGGAACTCCCCCGCCGCGCCCCGGACCGCACGCACATTTTCCACCAGTACACCATCCGCGTTCCCAATGACAAACGGGATTCCCTGAAAAGGTATCTGGAGGAAAAGGGCATAGGGACCCATGTCTATTATCCCTTACCTTTGCACCTTCAACCCTGCTTCCGCGAGCTGGGCTACCGTGAGGGCGATCTTCCCGAGTCCGAACGGGCCAGCCGCGAGGTCCTCTCCCTCCCTATGTTCCCCGAGCTCCACGGCGAGGAGGTAGAATACGTGGCGGAGCAGATGCGGGTATGGTATGAGGAACGGAGGGGATAAAGCGTGGGGATAGCCGCGGACTATCGTGGACCTTCGGGAAAGATCTTGCCCGGAGTTAAGGCGAACGCTGTCGAAATCATTAAGAGATTGCGCCCACTTTTTGCACAGCGGAAAGAAGTGCTCTTGGCCTACCTCTTCGGCTCCCATGCCCATGGGGAGGCACGGGAGAGCTCGGATGTGGATGTGGCCGTCCTCCTCGAACCGGATATAATAGGCAAGGAACTTCACGGCGTGTACCGGGACCTTCTCCTGGACATACGTGAAACCTTGGGCACCGAGCGTTTCNACCTCATCTTGCTGAATCGAGCGCCTCTCTCCTTGAAGTTCGAGATAGTTTCCCATGGGAAGCTCATTTACGCCCAAGATGAAGATGTACTAAACAACTTTGAACTCGAAGTTACCCGCAAATATCAGGACACGGCCTATCTAAGAGGGGTACAGGACTATTACCGGCGAGAAAGAGTGCGCCAATGGTGCTCAAAAGGGAAAGCGTCAAGGCCCGCCTGAGAAAACTCGAGGAAGTATTGGCGAGACTGCATGAGAAAGAAAAGGTTTCCCTTGATGAGTACAAGCGTAACGTCGATCTGCAGTGGTTCATCGAACGGGGCCTGGAGGTAGCTTCATCGTTGATTCTGGATATCGGGAACCACATCCTGGCAGGAGCTTTCCAGATTTCCGTGGATGAATACGAACAAATCCTGAGCGAGCTCCACAAGCAGAAAGTTATCAGCGGAGAACTTTACCGGGAGTTACGTGGCTTAGGGGACTTCCGAAACGTCCTTGTTCACGGATATTTAGATCACGATTTGGTGTACGCCCCTTACGAGAAGGCGCTCCAGACCTTTCCGGGATTCATTGCCGAGATCACAAGCTGGCTTGAGGGGTGCAGGGAAGACGAAAATGCCAGGGAAGACGCTACGAGTTGAGGTCATCCACGTCAAAGGAAAGTGTCCCGTCCACCGGAAAGGGGACGTGTTTTGGATCGAGGAGGGCTACAAATTGCGCAACAGGGGGCCCATTTGCCTACATGCCTTGGCTTCCATCATGCCCTATTACGTGGCCCTGAGCCGGGGCATTTCGCCGGTGGAACTGGGGCTTGCCAAGGAAGGAGAAACCGCATACGTGCAATGTCTGGATCCCTGTGAGCTCACCGGCGGCGGCACGGTGGTTTTCGCTATAAGGAGCAGGGGAAGAGCAGGGGATTAAAGGGATAAGGGGTAAAGGGATAGAAGGATAGAGGGAAATGGTGATGACATGGAAGGATCTGGAAGTATGGCAGAGGGCCCATGCGCTGGTCCTTAGGGTTTACAAGTTGGTGGCCACGTTCCCCCAAGAAGAGAGATTTCGCCTCGTTGACCAGCTCTGCCGATCAGCGATGTCCGTCCCTGCCAACATCGTTGAGGGCCAAGCTCGCAGGACCACCAAAGAGTATCTTCGCTTCCTGTACAATGCGCGTGGTTCCATTGAAGAAACCCTATATCACTTGCTACTTGCCAAGGACGTGGGCTACTTAAGATCCGAGGAGCATCTCGAGCTCGAAGCTGAATATGACCAAGTGAGTCGCATGCTCAACGCACTCATCCAGTCACTACAAGCAAAACTTCCGAGGAGGCCCTAAAATGCCCTACCCCCCTACCACGACTTATCCCTCTACCCCTAACTCCTTTCCCCCCCTAAAACTCCTCGACATCGTCGGCGCCCGGCCCCAATTCATCAAGCTCGCTCCGATCCTCAAGGCCATCGAGCGGCATAACCGTGAGCGACCAGGCCGGCCTATTCAGGAGGTCTTAGTCCACACAGGCCAGCACTACGACTACGAGATGTCCCAGGTCTTCTTCGACGAGCTGGGGCTAAAGGAGCCCGATTATCACCTGGGCGTCGGCTCCGGCTCACACGGCTACCAGACCGGCGAGATGCTCAAGCGGATAGAGGAAGTCCTGCTCAAGGAGAAACCGGATCTCGTGATGGTATACGGCGACACCAACAGCACCCTGGCCGGGGCGCTGGCGGCAGCCAAGCTCCACATCCCGGTGGCCCATGTGGAGGCTGGCTTGAGGAGCTTCAACCGCAATATGCCCGAGGAGATAAACCGTGTCCTGACGGACCATGTGTCGAGCCTCCTTTTCTGTCCGACAAAGACTGCGGTTGAAAACCTCCGCCGCGAGGGCTTCACCAACATCCTCAACGACGGCAACCTTCTTCCCCTCCCCTCCGCTTCCTTGCACCCTCGCTCCCCTGCACCACTGGTCCTCAACACCGGCGACGTCATGTACGACGCGGTGCTTCTTTATGGAAAGCTTGCCGAGCAAAAATCTCAGATCCTGGAAAAGCTCGGGCTCAAACCCAAGGAATACGCCTTGGCCACCGTCCACCGGGCGGAGAACACCGACGAGCCCGAACGCCTCAAGGGGATCTTCGAAGGGCTAGGAAGGATCGCCCAGGAAGGCCTCACCGTGGTCGTCCCCTTGCACCCCCGCACCCGCAACGCTTTGTGCTCCCTACCCCTTACCCCTTATCCCTCTACCCCTTACCCCTCTACCCCTAACTTCCTTACAATCGACCCCGTCTCATACCTGGATATGCTCATTCTCGAGAAAAACGCCCGGGTGATCCTCACCGACTCCGGCGGAGTCCAGAAGGAGGCCTTCTTCTTCCGTGTGCCGTGTGTGACCCTGCGGGAGGAAACCGAGTGGGTGGAAACGGTGGAGGCGGGCTGGAATACTTTGGTGGGCTGCGACCCCGACCGAATCCTCCAAGCCGTCTCTTCCCTCCCCTCGCCCCCTCGCCCTCCTGCCCCTCTACCCCTTATCCCTCTACCCCTTGTCCCCTCCCCTTGCGACGACAGCCGGGCAGCGGGGAGGATCGTGGTGCTGATAGGTCAGTGGTTAGGACAGCCATTTGGGAAGTGAGATGTGGGTAAGCATCGTGATACGGGACTGGATCAAAAGGTCTCTAAAGGTAGTCCTGCCTCGGGGACGGTTCGCCCGGAGCGTGGTTATGCTGGCAGGAGGAACAGCACTGGGGCAGGCCATAACTGTACTTGTTTCACCGATTCTCACGCGGCTCTATACTCCCGAAGATTTTGGCGTTTTTGGGGTTTATGCCTCCATATTGGGGATCGTTACTGTCGTGGCTTCCCTGCGCTATGAGTACGCTCTTCCCCTACCGGAAGATGACGAGACCGCCGCCAATATTCTGGCCCTTTGCTTAGTATTGCTTCTTGGAACCGTTACGCTATCATGGTTTGCTATTCGAGCCTTTGGGAACCAGATCGTTACCTGGGCGAATGTTCCCGGACTTAAGCCCTATTTGTGGCTCATCCCCTTGGGTATGCTCGGGGCTGGTACCTATCAGATTCTGAACTATTGGGCAGTGAGGAAGCGCGACTTTCCCAGAATCGCCCGAACTAGGCTCAGCCGAGGTTTGGCCCGCGCAGCCATTCAGGTTGGGGTTGGATTTGCCCATTCCGGCCCGCTCGGATTGCTTTTGGGGCATTTGGCAGGCGAGACCGCCGGAAGCGCATCCCTGGGTTTGGCGGCTTGGAGAAAAGACCGAGCCCCTTTCAAGGCCGTCAATCTACAGGGGGTACGTCGGGCAGGGAAAAGATACAGGCGCTTTCCGCTCTTTTCCAGTTGGGCGAATCTTCTTGACGCTTTAGGGCTGCAAGTTCCCCAACTTCTCTTTGCGGCGTTCTACGGAGCAGAAGTGGCGGGCTGGTTTGCCCTGGGGCAGCGGGTGATCGCGGCCCCTCTGAACATCGTGGTAGACGCGGTAGCTCAAGTTTACTTTGGCGAAGCGGCCCGGCTGCCAAAAGATGAGCTTACGGCAACGAGGCGCCTGTTTCTCAAACTTACCGGGCGACTTGCTTTGGCTGGAGGGCTTCCTGTGGCTCTAATTTGTAGTTTGGCGCCCTGGTTCTTTACCTTCATCTTTGGCTCAAATTGGAAGACCGCCGGGCGGTATGTACAAATCCTCGGGGTGATGTTTGCGGTTCGCTTTGCCACGGTTCCACTTTGGCATACGCTAAATATTCTGGAACGACAGGACTTACACCTTCTTTGGGACGCCGTACGGTTGGTATTGGTTGTGGGGACCCTCTTGATAGGAAAGGCATTGAGGTTCTCGCATCTCAATGCTGTTGTCGTTTACAGCTTGTCGATGGTTTCCGCCTATATTATCTTGTGGCTGATCACTTGGAGAGCGTTGATGAAAAAAGCGAAGAGGTTCTGAGATGGACGCGCTCAGAAATAGGGGTGGGGTACCCAATTGGAGGATTTGATGGTGCGAGCACATTTAGTTATACCAAAACACATCCTGCTTTTACGCCTTGCAAGGGTAATTGGAGTATGGTTTTTTGCTTTGTTTCTTTTTGCGGGCTATTATAAGGCAGATCCCAGGCTTGCCTTTATTCAAAGACATTTTGACCTTACTCTCCTATTTCTGATATTGTCATTCCTAGCGGCGCTTCGTCGCGTGCTCAGAAAATCCTTTGCTACAAAAATATCTGCTGGATTCCTCAAAGTAGCCATACTATTCTCGCTCCTTGCGACCTCTCTCTTGGGCGGTTTATTAATTTCCCAGAGTGAAGGTTATGGTCTTGATAAAGCCGTAAGGTTCATTGTGTTGACAGGATGGGCTTTCTTTGGAACAGCGTTCTTTATCACAGACCTCATATCTCTTAAACATTTTTCCTGGGCGCTCGTAACCATTTCAACGGTGATGGCAATCGACGCCGTTTTAAACTATCCTGGTGTTGGAAAGATCGGTTTTGTTTCCGCTCTGGGAAGTAACTACATCGCGTTAGCACGGGCCGGTGGGCTTGGCCTGTTGACAACTTTAGCTTTCCTATTACCGACAGCGCGGAGGCCTTTTGCAAGGCTCTGTCTTTGGGCCATTGCGGGGCTGCAACTTTGGGCCATGTTAAACGCTGGGGCGCGAGGGCCAGTATTGGCTCTAGCACTTTCACTCTTGGTTTTCTTTGCGCTGAGCATGCGAGGCTTTCCGCGTCTAAAAGTGGACCGTTTCGCTTGGAGGCTTAGTATAGTGGCACTCATTGTGGCAGTTTTCGTTAGTATTGCGGGCTCAGAACTCTTTTCCACATTGGTCTTTAGAACACAGGTTCTTATGACCAAGCTAGGCAATTCAGCGGCGATGCGCCTTAGCTCTTACAAGGAAGCCATTAGACTTTGGGGCAATTCACCGATTTGGGGAATCGGCACAGGTGGATTTGCAATGGCAGTGACAGGAAGTGTATTCGTAAGGGGATATCCTCACAATATCATTCTGGAACTGGGAGCCGAGAATGGGTTTCTCGGGGTTCTTGTGTTTTTGGTAATGGTTGGCATAGCCTTCAAGAAGGGACTCGTATGTTTACATACAGGAGATAAGTTCGTTAGAACGGTGAGTCGGTACTTATTGGTAGTATGCTGCTTCGCTTTTTTGAACGCCATGATGTCAGGAGATATTAATGACAACCGAATATTGTTCACTTTAACAGGATTATTAGTAGCTACTGATCGTTTCTTCAACGGTAAAGTACAAGGAGGACAAACATGAAGCGGATAAAAACCAAAAGCACGCGATTCAATTTTATTTTCTGGTCACTATATTTGGCTCTTTTCCTGTGCGCTACAGGGCTTTTGGGTCTCCCAGGATGCAAACCTCAAACAGACTGGAGGAAACAAAAATCCTCCGAGGTGCGCCCCTAGAACGGAACCACCAAGAGTGCTAAGAGTTGAGGCGGACATCTGGCGTGGCTCTGCCAAAGGGGGTGCAGGATGAAGAACAATGGGA
>JGI24020J35080_1001127_pt1 | contig 15211 bp, 9 predicted proteins | sample Deesub1362A_J573_FD_35080 | JGI IMG/M metagenome (IMG submission 35080) | reverse complement strand
CCATGATCAAACACCTTTTCAAACTTAGAAAAAGTCAGAGAGTTGCTAGATAAATAAATGTACTCAGATTCTTTGAACCCGTAATTGTTTCCTTTCACAACGATACCACTGAATTCTTCTTCTCTTTCTGAAATAAAGAATCTACTTCCCTTAGTATTCATAAAAATGGTTTTACCATAGTATTTTCTCCCCTTACATCTTCTAAACCCATGGTCGGCGGTGATGAAGGTATTGAAACCCATTTTGGTTAATTTCTGTAGAGCTGGCAACAAATTTTCAAAACATCGATTGAGTCTTTCATTCAGGTCTTGATAATTTAGCGAAGTATGCACAATGTCGTCAATTGCATTGATGGCAATTGCAATCACTTCACATGACGAAATGTCATCCTCGGACACACTCCACGTTGTATCTTGACTCTCAAACTTCACATAAGAAATCTTATCTAATTCGAAGAATGGGATCCAAAAATCGAACCATAGCTTACTTTCAGGTTTAGAACCTGCTTTTGCAAGTTCTATTGGCCTCTTCCCAGAAAGAAGAGATCTCCTACAAATATTTGTAATGGTTGGTATCCATGTTAAAACTACTTCCTCTCTTTTAATTATCAGCCCCTTCCTAACAAGGAAGTCCTTTAGTTGGAGCCATGCAAAGAAAGATAGGCTATCGAGCACTATTAAGCAAATCTTGTTCTTGTATCGCATTCTAAGATGATCCAATATCTGATCTAAGGTCCATGGTCTGAAATACGCACTCCTATTGGCTATTTCTCCGATATTGGATAAATACCATGTTGAAAATTTTTGATCTACGAAATCAACAAGTTCGAGAAAATCATCTAATGTTCTAGGATCTTTGTCACTGATTCTCAGCTCCATTCCAGAGATATTTCTGAGGGTACTTACCCATTCGCTAAATTCAGTATACTCATTAACTTTTTCCTTTAACTCATTCTTAAATGCTCTAATTTCATCAATATCAAGTTCTTTTCTCCTAATCCACCTTTTAAACCACACGTCACCAATATCGATGAATTTTAACTCAACAGGCGTAAGTATACCTAAAGATAGTAATCCAGCTATCTCTGTTTTTAAATTTGAAATATCTAAGGTTGGTTTGTCTCCATTTATCACAGAAATCACATAATCATGCCAAATTGAATTGAGCCAATCATAAAATGTGTTAGTTGAAGATAGCGCATTGGAATCTATCCTCAAAGATTGAAGGTATTCTTTAGGAATTTTGGAAATTGCCATTTCCTTTAAAATGGGCATGTCCAGTACACCTTTTTTAACCAGGATCAATAAAAACTGCAACACATCTATTTCATCATTCATAACAAATTTTGATGTGCCGGCTATTTTTTCTAGCAAGAGATCAGAAATTTCATCAACAGTCATTATTCTACTTGAATTGGCTACTTCGTCATATATCTGATCAAGCAATTCTGAGGGCAACCTACTTCCAATTTCATCAGGAATAGATGGTAGGAGCTTTTTTGCCCTTAAATCTATCCAAATGAAATTTTCCATATCAATTGGAAGATTTTTCTTGTGTCTGACTACTACTATCAGTTCTTTTTCATCACCGTTGTCCCACACTTGCCTGAACTCCTTTTCATAAATATATCTAAAATGTGGAGTTGGAGTATATTCAATTATAGAAAAACCCTTGCCTTCGAGCTTAGATCTTACATTCCCTTGTTCTAACCTATATTCCGGGTCAAATGCAACGTAAGCACGTTTAATTTTCGGAACAAATTGATTTACGATACTTTGCTCGAACTTACCCATCTCCCTTGACCTCCAAAACCAAGACTGGATAGAGTTCTGGAACGGGCTCTTCGATTATTTTGTAATCTCTCTCGATTTTCATTCTTTCTATCTCTAACTCTCTTAATCTACTTTCTCTTATGTTCTTTATTCCTATTTTTTCAATTGCTTTTCTCTTAGCTTCGATAGCCATAATTTTTCGAGTGTACTCGGACTCGATTTTTTGTTTTTCCTCCATCACGTCTCGTTCAAAGAAGTCTTTCGCGAGTTCCTCAGCAATATTTTTGTGAGGATATGCATCACGCTCAATTCCCGAAGTGATCGAGAATTTCCCTTCAGAAAGTTTTTCCCAGATTCTATTTGCCGTAGTGGTATAAGTTTCGGCATCCTTTGATGTAAAAACGGGGATATAATGGATCTTAGTTTTTTTGCCGAAGTCAATCCTCAACATCCATAATGACCACAACCCAGACACTTCAGAGGGTATGCCTTTAACCTTAACCAATGCCGAAGATTTGAGATGTGTGACGGGATGAGAAAGTTCGATAATTTCCCTTATTTTGGGATGATCGACTCCCAAAATTTTTGAGCTATCTGATGTTCCATCAGAAGTGAAACTGACATCCTCCATCAATGTTCCGTCTGGCCATAAGATGTTCCACCCGAAAATTCCTTTTGAAACTTTGCCGCCACGATGTTTAACAAAAGATAATACAGTTTTCTCAAGTATTTCTTCAAACTTTCTACTCCTTCTTATTTTCTCTCTTTCTTCTTCAGGATTGAGGCTTAGAGATATCAGTTTTGTTACATCCATCCTCTCTCTTGCCATAGCCTCAAGTTCTCTCATAAAGTCTTCGAGGAGTTTTGGAGTCTTATCTGGATCAGCGGCAGCCTCCGAATATATTTTACTAAATATTCTTTCGCCTATCTCAGAATCCAAAACATCTGAGATTTTGTCTACGCCAAAATCTTTGAGTATGTTTTTCAGTTTTTCTTCAAGTAGCTGCTGAATCCTATCTTCAACTGAGCCTTCAAGCACAAGGTTGTAGGCTTTTACTGTGTTAGTTTGACCTATACGGTCAACCCTTCCTATTCTCTGCTCCAACCTCATAGGATTCCACGGAAGGTCGTAATTTATGACGACATGGCAGAACTGAAGGTTCAGACCCTCCCCACCAGCTTCAGTAGAGACTAGCACATCTGCTTTTTCTCTGAAAAATCTCTGTGCTTCGATTCTTTCTTCAAGAGTATTGTGGCCATTTATCGTCGCAACAGTAAAACCTCTCGAAGTAAGAAATTCTTTCAACATTTCCTGTGTTGCAATAAATTCGGTAAAAACTATAACTTTAAGAGAGGGATCACCTTCTTCTCTCCTGACCTTATAGATTATCCTCTCCAGCTCTTCAGCTCTGGCATCTGGGCCACTATTTTCACATCTCTTTGCCAGATCAATGAGTTCCTGAAGTTTTTCACGCTCGTTCAAAAACAGCTCTCTTAGCGGAGCATCTTCTAACGCTTCTTCAACCTCATCTTCTTCAATCAAGTGAGTAGTAATGTCTTCTCTATCTGAAAGAACTGAAAGACGCTTCTCTAGAGTTTTCCTGAGCGCTCTCGTGCTTGAAGCAAGAATTTTTTGAAGAATTATGAGGTAAAGTTTCCCGTGTGTCCCTCCAGCTCTGTATCCTGAAATGACGTAATCTGTAACCCTGTCATACAGCTCCTTCTGGAGCCTGTGTGACGGTTTTCTCTCATCCAGACGGAATCTTTCGAGATAAGTGAGCCGATCTTTAAAAAGAGGTTTGCCATTGCTGTCCACAGCCTTTCTTTTCTCTGTTCTTATCACATAGGGTGCTATATTCTCGAGAGTAAGCGCTTCCTCATTGGGAAATTGCTCTTCGTCCAGCAAACGCATCAGTCTGAGGAACCCATCTCTCTTCCCTTGATGTGGGGTAGCTGTAAGCAAAAGTACGAATGGTGTTGCCTTGCAAAGTTCACGAGCCAGCTTGTTTCTCGCAACTCCTTCGGTTGCCCCCGCAACTTTGTGTGCCTCATCTATTATCACCAGATCCCATCCCGCAGAAATCAGGTTTTCGAACCTGTGTCTGTTGTATTCCTCGATTTTTTCTTTCGTCCATCCTCTGCCTGACCTTGGTTTGACGGTATCATAAGAACAGACTGCCTGGGGAAACATTTTCCAGATATTGGCATCTCTGAAGATGCTCTGGGTTGCTGAGAGCTCTTCGGTTAAAATGGGCCTGAAGTCCTCGTTGAAGTGTATTTTCATCTCAGCAACCCACTGCATTATGAGGCTTTTTGGACATAGAACAAGGACTCTCTCGACAAGTCCTCTCAGCTTTAGCTCTTTGAAAATGAGTCCGGCCTCTATAGTTTTTCCAAGTCCCACTTCATCCGCAATCAAGTATCTGGGCTTTCCCTCAAAGATAACTCTTGAAAGACAGGCTATTTGATGTGGTAGAGGGATTACAGTTGTGCCTGTTTGTGAAAGCAAAACGCCTTCGTTGAGCATTGCATGAAGCTTTCCGAGTCCGGTGAGAAACTGGATAAGCTCGTAGGATATCGAGGGTTGTTTTTCACTTAAATCTGATACGGGTACTCTTTCCACCTGCTGGATTGAAGGAACAAACACCACTGCGTAATCTCTGCCAAAAAGGGATATTCTATCGACTAAGAGGACATTTTCCGAATATTTGGTGGAGTAAAACCACTCCCCCATCTCAATCAACCAGCTTCATCTGTTTTGGCTTTTCATCTACAAGCGACACTGCATTGTCGTAGAACATCAGGAGAGCTGGATCCTCCTGCAAAACCCTCTCTGGAAGCCTTTCTGCAACCTTTACTATGGTTTCGTAATATCTGTTCTTCCACGCCTCCTCAAAACCAACTCTGATTGCCTCTGTTCTGAAGTACTTCAGCTTGCCCTTAGTTGCGACATATTCGTTGAATTCCTTGAGAAGTCTCTTTCTTCTTATTCTCTCCAGATCAGCTTCGTTGTTCGGATCCGGAATGTACCATCTGCCGTTTTCATCCTGAAGGAAGTTCTCCTCGAGGAGAACTTTGAGTTCTGGCATCTTCTCATGTCTTTCCTGATGGAGGTTTTTGACGAATTCCGGATATATTTCGGAATATTCCTTTGGGCCGTCTTTCAGAAAGTTCCTCAGCCAGAGTATTGCTGCCTTTTCATCCTTTATTGAAAGTGTTAGCTGGATAATGCCTTCGCTTTTAACTCTCAGTGCATCATACTTTACAACCTGATGCGGCAGGAAGTACATGCCATCTCTCTCGGAAAATCTCTCATCTAAGCCTCTGTAAAATTCTGCCGCGGAGATAGGTACTCTGAAGCCGTGCTGGATGTAGTAAGCGACCATTCTATCGTAAAGGAGATACTTCTGCCTCTCAGCTATGACTTCTATCTTCCCGTCTTTTATAGTTGGCATCGGAAGCTTCTCGAGGTGCTGTTCAATGAACTCCCAGACTCCTTTCTCTGTCTCGGCATGTTCAGCGAAGGTTCTTTCGAATTTGGCACTCGGCTTGTAGGCTGAAATGATCAGATCTTTTTTGACTGCTGAAGTGGATGTAACTTGCTTGAAGGTGCCCTGCTTCTTATCAAGAATTCTGACATCTGCAATTACAAATCCAGCTCTCTGCAAGGCTTCCTGTATGGCATTCCAAACACTGTTCTGGGAGTTGTGGAACTCTACGGTCATCCACCTTCCCGGTTTCAAAACACGGTAGAATTCTTTAAAGCATGCCTCCATCAGACGCTGATATTCTAAAAGCCCTTTCCCCTGTGTGGAGTTGATTACTGCTTCTGGTTCGTTGTTTGTGAATACTCTAAGCCACGCTTCCCAGAGGAAATTGAGTTCGGAATACATCAGGTTCCCGCCAAAAGGTGGGTCGGTGAAAATATAGTCTATTGAGTTTGAAGGTATTTGTGGCATGTGGTGAGCGGATTGGGTTGATATAAGAGCGTGAACTTTAGAGTTGGTTTCAAAGTGATTTATGGTTATTTTCATTCGGTTATTAAACGTGAAGATTGGACTCACTTCAATGTTTAGAGACGGTATAAATAATGTTCCTGAAAGGCTAGTTCCAACCCATCCTCCACCTCCTTGAAAATAATTTTTTGCTAAAAATCTAGATTGTTTAGAACTCCTTATTAATAAACTTGTGAAGAGGAACATTAGGTCATACCTTTCTACCTCATTAATCCTTTTCCAAAATGCAGCAAGCACCCACAAATTCCTCTTCGTATAAAAATGATGCACGTGAGTTATACCAAAATGAACTCCTGCCCTCCAAGTATCTCCCCATTTTTCGCCTTTAAACATCATTGGATCAGTAGGATACCAGTAAGGAATATCCATCTCTTCAATCTTCTTCAAAAGCTCAAGGTCATACTCATCCGGAGCTTTTTCATATCTCTTTTTCTTTCCATTCTCCTCGACAGTATAATTAATCAGAACAGGAACCTGCTTTGCCTGCTTGATTGTCTTACCAATGTCCTTGTCATACTTTGTAACCCATGCCCTCTCAACATCTTTCTTTTTAAGCAGGGCATTACAGTGCGGGCAGTTAAATTCATCGAGGACTTTCCCTGCCTCTTTGTCAACGGCCACATCCCAGAAAACGAATTCCTTCTGGCATGATGGGCATACGAAAACATCGCTCCAGACAACGTAGTTTATTTTCCCCATAATGGGCTTTTCCGTGCCGTCAACTTCTCTTTTAATCTGAACCTTCCCGTCGATAACATGCCTCGTTTCATACATCCATTCGCATTCCGTCTCCACTTCCTCGAGAATTCTCTTTGCCTCTCTTTCGAACTCCTCCACATCCACGGGTGTGTTGTAGTTGTAGGCGATGAATGTGGCAGCAGGAGAAAGGTCGTTGAGTATCGCATATCTGACACCAAGCTTTGAAATCTTCTCACCGTTCTCGTTGTAGATGTTGCCTTCGTCATCCACCCTGTAACCCAAAGATTCTACAGTCTCTCTGTCACCACACATCTGTGCGGCAACTCCCGTCATGCCGGTCCCGCAAAAACCATCGAAAACTATGTCTCCGGGCACCGTGTAATGCAGAATGTAACGCATGATGGCTTTATAAGGCACCTTCGTGTGGTAGGAATGAGCATTGTAAATTGGATCGTTCTTTCCTTCTGTGATATCGGCAGCAAGTGGTTCTCTCTTATAATCGTCATTTTCCTCATCGTACAGCTTTCCGTGCTCTCTGATGAACTCCTCTATCCATGGGTTGGGGCAGGCTGTATAATGTGGCGGATCGGAAAGTGCAACAATATCCTCATCCCTACCCAGCGGAAAACCATCAATCTCTCTCAATGAATTAAGCAGTTCTTTCGTGAGTTTGTACTCCTTCATTGACTACACCTCTAAAAAATAAATTGACAAAATCATTGAATCACTATCCTCACGTTTCCTTTACCCTTTATTTTCTCTTCTATGAATTTGGTGAATCTTTCCTGAAGTTCTTCTGGTGTGCAGGGATAGCCACCTTTTCCAAGGAAGTCAATTAGTTCCTGAATGGCTATTTCGACCCTTTCTATTCCTTTCTGAGCCTCTTGAAAGCCCTTGATAAAATCGTCTATATACTCCAACGAAATGTCTCCGGTTTCCATAAACATGTCAATTGCCTCCTTTTCTTTTCCTGTTATCAAGTCCAGAGCCTCTTTCACAGTAGGGTCTTCAAGCATCCTCTTTAGAACGCTGAGAGATTCTTCGTATATTGAGTCGAGTTCGTCTATCAGTCCCTCGACAAAAACATCAGCCTCATGATCCAGAGCATCCATAACCGGTTTAAAGTGGCAGTGAGGGCAGATAAGGCTTGATTCAAGTTCCTTCGTTGTAAGTGTGAAGCAGGGTATGAGTTTGCCAAGTTCTTCTTCAAACTTTCTCAGTCTTCCTTCAGGGAGTATGCCCATTCCAGACAGCTTTTTGAGAATCTTCCATTTTTCGCTGGTTATTATTTCCTTTCTCTTCCTATCGCCACTTTTTGATAGTCGGTATTTCTTGTGATCCTGATAGTATTCACTTATGGCATCTTGTTTAATTTTATCCAACTTCATCATGAAATCTCTATACTGCTGGTGATCCAGCCTGCTATTTGGATCTTGAATGTACTTTTCAAAATCAGCTTTAATCTCTCTATATTCCTCTAAAACCTTTGAATCCACTCTCAGAACCCCATCTACCATGTCAAGGTAAGAAATTAATGGCTGATAGTACGATACCATCTCTCTGACCCTTTTAAGAGTTTGCACGCTATCAATTGCTTCTTTGAGTGTATCAATATCCGACATTGTGAAATCCAGGTTGACCAGTTTAGCCTTGGTATCAAACCTGAGCAATTTTTCCAAGAGTTCTTTGCCGTCTTCCAGCCTTTTCTTAAAAGTTTCAATTTCGGATTTTGAGAAAATTTGAATGTTGCCAACACTTGGCGTTTCATTGAGATACTGGATTAATTCTGAGACCTCTTCCACATACGTGCTTGCTTTGAAATTCATCTTCTTAACTGCCTCTTTCAGATACTCGTCTTCTGCAAGTCCTTCAGGCTCGCCGAGAGTCCTGAGAATCGCCCTTAAGAGGCCTTTGTTAATGCCTTTGGGTTTTTCGAGGTGTATGAAGTTCATCAGTGCATCAAACTCCTTTCTCAGATCTTCGAGATTTGCTGCTCCCACCTTTTTCTTATTTCCGGTATATACAACCACATCCCCATTTCTGACAAGGGCAGCAATGATAACAGCAAGCAATTCTGGCTCAAGCTTGTATTTCACTGTTTTCTCGTAGTATACCAATGTGCTTCCGCCTGGCCCTGTCCTCTTTCCGCTAATCTTTTCAAGGAGCTCGTCTCTTCTCAAAACGCTTTTTCCTTCTTTTTTCTCCAGATTCTTGATAATCCATTTTGCATATCTTGAATTTTCAACCTGAAACTCCCCGGCTTTTTTGAGTTCAAGTCCTTCGAGGATGATTCTCGCCTGAGCAGTTTCTGGATAACCGCAAATCGCCCTTACTGCATCTTCACACCCTTTCACAAGTGTTCTGCTTGTAACTAACTTATCAAATGCCGGGTAGTCCTCGTATATCTTTTCAAAGTATTTTTCAAGAACAAGTGATACTGAAATATTTACCATATCTCTGAAGGTACTTGCGCTGGCTACTCCAAATGATGCCAGTGGTTTTTCATCCCCCATGTATCTGATAAAAACATCCTTTGGCGCGTTATCCATGAACCAGCTATTTATTTTCCTCAGGTCTTTTTCGGCAATGGTTTTGTAATTTGACTTGTGTGTGGAGTTTGAGGTTGTTGCTAGGTCGAGAGCAGCAGCATAGTGCCTGATTGCCTCCTTGATATCCTCCGGGAGATTAAAGATCACGAATACCTCATCTTCCTTTAACTCGTCATCGAATTCCTTTCTCTCAAAAACAGGAAGGAAATAGATGTAGAAATCCCTAGGTGGCTGTGCGGTGGATCTCTCATTTGGTGTACCCATAAACAGGTAGCCCTTCCTGCCGACATTCCTGCTCCTCCAGATGATCTCGTATTCCCATATTCTGAACCCACTGACGTATGGCTCATCTGTTTCCTGCATCAGGATTTTTAGTATCTCAAAGAAGTAGCGATCCAACTGTGAGTCGTCTAAGGAAGGCATCCTTTCCCTGATCTTTTCCTCGTAATCTATTGTCTTTTTCAAATCTATGTAATACTGTCCGTTTTCCTCATTTTTGCTGATGAACTGCCCCGTGACAGTTTTGATTATTTCCCGAATAACGCTTTCAACGTGGGTTTCGAGGAATGTGGAATCTTTCACGGGTAAATCTGGAGTGTAAATCAGAAGGTCATCCTTAATTCTGGCTGCAGTCAGCCCCACTTCAGAATCAAGGGATGGCGTTGCCAGCCTGTACACGCAGAGCGCTCTGACTATCCTCAGAGCATTCGGGATATATGCCTTTTTTTCCATTTGGTGTTGAATTAAAAACTGTAATTTCTCACCAGCATTTACAACAGCGCTGACATCAGGATTTGATTTCAAAGCGCCCTCACTCAGCCTCTCCCAATAGAAGTCATATGTGATGAGACCTGGGTATTCTTGGGGCACATCTTTATCGAGGAGTTTTAACATCTCATCACTTAGTGTTTTTAGAACCTCCCTTTTTTCGATCATTTTCATTTCCTCAAAGACTTCAATGTACGATGGGTGTACAGGAAAGAGTCTTACGAAATCATCAAATCTATCATTCATTAAGGGATATAATGGTTTAAACTTCTCCAGATATCTCTGAATCCAATTTAATTGTTTGGGGTTTTTCTTCAGGATTCTATTGGATACAACAAATTCAACGTCAGTTCTAGCGATTCTCACCTGAACGAATCTATCTTTAACTCTTTCAAGTTCACTTGAAGCAAACTGAAATCTTGGAGAATCGAAAAGAGCCTCTTGAAGCCCAGCTATAAATCTAAATTTGCTTATGTTACAGATTTCTCCCAGCTCTCTCAGAAAATTGAGGTCAAGTATTAGATCAGTATCTTTTCTTGTTCTTAAATAGTCCAATAGCTCATCCACAATTAAGAGAAGACCAAAACCTGGATATTTTTCCTCAAATTTTGCCATCATTTCCTGAAAACAATCTTTATGGTTAGTTATCTCGCTTTGAGGTGGGAACTTATAATCAATTCCATGTGATGATGACAACCCTTTTTCAAGTTCTCTAACTATTATGTCCCTTAAACTATCAAGTGTGGAACCTATTTCGACCCTAATAACCTTAAATTTTCCAGCAATGTGATTAAGGGCTTCTCTAGTTTTGTCATTGGCTACAAATTCAGCTAATTCGCTTCTTTCAGTTACGGCACCAATCACAGACATTAAATGAGACTTCCCTGTGCCATAGTTGCCTACGATAAAGATACCTCTATGCTCTAAGTTATTGTCAAATCTCAGGTTTGGAACTATAACATCTGAAATTTGGTCATGCATGTGGCCGGAAATAACATAAGTCTCGACTAAAGTTCTGGCTTTCTCTTCTTCTGCACTCTCTCTAAGCTGAATAACCGAAACAATTGGCTCAAAATCTATAAGATCCCTATATTTCATGTTTCCTCCCTCCAATGTATATTATGAAGGAATTCTCCAAATTATCTAATTCAAACCTCATATTTCGTGGATAATATAAAATCCTACCCCTTACTTCACCTGTTAATGTGGCAACAACTTGTCTATGTTTAGCTATATTGATGAGTTCTCTTACAGGATCTTTATTCAAATAAGGATCACATAATATCTCTAAATTATCCAAATAAACTCTTTGTAAGCCCTCAAACATCTCATCCACTGCATCCTGAAAATCAATATTTTCGTTTTCAATTAGCTTTTTTGATAATTCCAAACCAAAATTAATCATCACTCCATCTTGGAGTCTTTCTTGCAGCATTCGTATTACTCGAGTTTTACCACATCCTGGCCTACCAACGATCAAAACCAGTTTTACCTTGCTAAGAATGTCAAATGAAAGGTTATAGAAAACTAATTCCAAGTTCTGTTTGTCTAAATTGTATAAATTCGAAGGTGTCATAACATCCCAACCGATTTTCAATTATTCTAATTCTTTGATATTTTAGGCCCTTAATATATTCTTGTTTTCTTCCACGTCATATTCTTGGTTTTAAAGTAATACCTATTTTTTGAGTGTTATCTGTTTTGTATCAAAAGTATAAACTATTCTGAAAGGTCATGATGGGGATGTATAACCAAAATCAGAACCATGTCTGAATTAATTTTTACCTCTTTTCTTACTCCAATTACCCAATGGCGTCATTCTGAATCTTCCACTCCCGTCATAGTGTACATAAGCAGCAAAACCTCCTCTTTTCCTTGCAACATTTCTGAGCTTAGTTCTTTCCTTACCTGTCATTTTAGCAGAATAGCTTTTTACTTGGACGTAGGTTTTATAGCCGGCAGGAGAAACAGCATAGATGTCATATGGACCTCTGCTACCCTTACTTCTTCTAACATTTCTGAATCCCTTATTCTTCAACCAATTCACTACTTTCTTCTCCGCAATCCTACCTCTGCGATAGGTATTTACCATAATAATTGACTAATTTTTGAATATTTAAATTTTTTGTTCAACTAATTGTAAACATCCAAAACATCTCCTTTCTCTGTAGCCTTTAAAACTTCGTTCAAACCTGACCTCTCACCACCGCTCCTGAAATAGACACTTGATGATGCGTAGTGTTTCACTGAATAAAGCTCTCTTTCAAGATTCCTCCAGGCTGAAAGCCATATTCGGAAGGAATCTGTGAAGTGGGGGTGATGGAGTACAATTTCCGGACTAAACTCCTTTGCTTTATCTCTAAATTTATCGCTAACTTCCTTTCTCCATCCCTTAGCTGTTTTGATAGATCTTGGATTGAAAATGTTCAGATCGTGGCAACCGAGAACCATGACCCTCTCTCCAACTTCTAGGAAGTGGGAATCGAAATCAGACCTTAGCAAACCCTTTTGCTGTTCAACTGTTGGATATATCTTCCCCGTAAAATGCCATTCATCGCCTTTAAAACCAACAAGTTCGACGTGAGGTTTTCTCAAGTTTTTACTGCTGTAAGAATCTATCCCTATGGTTATGCAATCTGCATTAATTTCTATCCCTCTTATCAGTTTTTCAGCCCAAGTTTTTGCTTCATGAACCGCTTCTTTAAAGCTCTGAAATTTCCAAGGAATTACAATGAAACCACCCGGAGTTATGAAATATCTCGCTTTAAAATCAGTTTTCGAAACCTCTTTTAGAATCTGTCTCGCATCTTTAAACCTTCTGCCGAAATCACCCTTTATGAACAGTCTGCAGATCCTTGCCATAGAATCTCCTCAGAATATCCGCTACGAGTTCTGCTTCTGTTTCATGACCCCTCTCAAGCAAAACTTCCTGCTGTGTTCTCAAATAGCTAATAACGACTTTATCGCTGATGTATCTGTAAAGCCCAGTTCCCCAGAAAATCGAGCCATCTGCGTTTCTGTAAAAGTCCCAGAATTTTAGTCTGGAATTTTCTGGTATCTTGAGGGTGTACTCTTTGAACCCTACGATTTTTGTAGCACCATCATCGTCAATATAATGGTCTTTGATAACAAAGAAACCGAAGATGTATCTCTCCTCCTCATTACTATTTGGATTTACGGTTGTGAAAATGGCGAGTTTTCCCGGCAAAACATACTTTATTTTTCTCCCTTTGCCCTTTCTAATGCCAGTATGATTTACACCCGCCCCATACTCTGATTTTGCGAAAATCTCGCTCTCATAGCATGGAAACTCCGGGACTTCCTTTTTCCATCCAACTTCAAACTGATAACAGGGATTCTCTGGCTGGGTGCACCACACACTCTTTTTTATCTGGATATTCCATCTTCTACCGAGCTTTCCACATGATTTCTCGTAGTCAGTGTCCATCCAGTTGCATTTGAAGGCTAAATTTCTGTCTTCAACGAATATTTTTGGGCTAGAGGCAGTAGGAGTTTTAATAGCAGGATTGCAGGTGCTACACTTCGTTTTGAGCATTCCGTGGTCGCAGAAAAAATCCGAGTCTGTCATCTTACAATTCCCCCCTCATCTATTGCTTTCCTCATCTGCCTATTATTAATTTTTTAATCCATGGTCACCTTAAAATTAGCTTTCACCTAGTACAGATAGTTCTATGATTTTGCTTATTATTTCCACAGCTATTTCTGTGTCGAGCTCATCTAGAGCAACGCCAATGGGTGAGTCCGGTTTCTCGGTCAGAAGTTCGTCAAGGTCTTTTACAATAACACCTCTTTCAATCGCTTTAAGTTGCTCTTCAGCTCTTCTCAATCTCGTTTTCTCAACACTGAATGGTTCTGTGACGAATATACTCGAGATGTTGTCTAAGTGGTTTGCTAAATAAGCCAAGAAATCACCGCCGCTCGAACCCAAACCGGCTGTGAGAATAACATGACGGTATTTTTCCAATTCTGATATCAGTTCATTCACTTGATCGAATCTGTAGAAGTTCACGTTTTCAAGCCAGTTCTCCACGTTTACTGCAAATGTGTCAAATGAGGTTTTTAGTTCGATTATTTCAATTATCTCAATTGCTTTCTTCAAAATTGACATCCCAGCTCCTCCCAAACCAACCAAAGCAATAAAGCTTTGAATGGGAGTTTCTTTCGGATTCTTATTAGGGTTCACGATACCACCCTTTTTATCGAAATTTTTTACATATAGTTGATTGATTTTATAATACTTAAATATTTCTATCAACTAATTAATCAACATATTTGCATTAGGGTGCATTGAGAAACAGATCAGATGTTAAATTAGCTGGATGCTTTTATTGAGTAGAGGGAGGAGATTGTTAAAGCAATACTTGGGAGCTTGGGGAGAACATTTGTGGGGTTGTTAAAATCAAGCTTCAGTGACTCGTATGTCCGGGGTATCTACAAAAATGGTAGATGGGAATGTTAAAATTGGATTTGAAAGGTTTACAAGATAATAGGCAGTATTATCCCTTCCAAGGTTATTAACAAACATTCCTTCTATTAGTTTCAAACTCTCAATAAACAATCATATAACCTCCAAGAATACTGAAATGTTTATTGCAACAATCAATATGATGTAAACCATTGAAAATAAAGGAATATTCATATCTCGAGAAGAGGCAAGATGAAGTAACCTTGTATCATGTTAATGGCCTTCTCAAAGTAAAAGAAAAAATATATTGAAATCTAATCCACGAAATGAGGTGATAGCTTGCCAGATCTTGTTGAGAAGGTTCTGGCTTTGGGTTCAGAGATTCTGAGTTGTAAAGAGAATTGCAAGAATGTGGTAAACAGCATTGAAGAGGGAATTGTACCCAGAGTGCTGATTCTCGATTACTACAACATGGAACCCCATCATAAACCCAAAAAAGAATTTGAAACAGCAAAGCTTGGAATCTTCGGAATCAATCCTGGATACAATCTACTCTTTGAGGATCTGTATTACAGAAGTGTGGTGGAAAAGTTTCGAGGCAAAGAGGAGTTCCACAAAAGGGACATACATTTGCAACTACCTCTGAAACAAATCCATCAACTGGCTGATGTGAATGATATTCGTAGGCATCTTTATTACTAACAAAAACCATTTTGATGTATCCCATCCTATATTCGAATGCTATTTCTGGTGGATAATGGACTTCAAAGGTTGCATTACATTTTTTACATTCATAATCCCATCTAAAGATGGGACACGGAATTGTGAAGTCTTCAGAATGAGTTTGATCATTATGCCTGTACATAAATTTAATTTCACCATCACTTTTTAAATATTTTCTTAAATTTGAACAAAAGTTTTAAGTATTCTGAATATAATCAACTATTATGATCACACAAGTAGTTTTCGTTGGCTTAACCA
>JGI24020J35080_1001123_pt1 | contig 15236 bp, 16 predicted proteins | sample Deesub1362A_J573_FD_35080 | JGI IMG/M metagenome (IMG submission 35080) | reverse complement strand
AAAAAATCTGTTTTCCTTTAAAGAATCACATATAGTACATAAAGGAGGAGCTAAAAATTCAGGAATAAAAGAAATGCTATTTAAAATTTTTTTAATCCTTTTCCAAAACATATTTGAATTATACCCAAAATTACTGTAATAATTTTTAAATTTTCTTATCTTTTATAAATAATTTGATTTGTAGTATTTCAATCCTATAATAATTTTACTTTTGGTATTACTATTTTAATAAAGAATATCAAAAATCTGGATTCTTGAGTTCAGCTGTTCTACTATGTATATCTTTTTGTTTCTGATAAAAATCCCAGCAGGTAGTCTGAATTGACCAGGATCCCAACCTAATCCTTCTATGGCTAAATATACATTTCCATATTTGTCAAAAATCTGAATTCTATGGAGAAAAGCATCAGTAACATATATATAACCTTTTTCATCCACAGCAACTCCTTTTGGTCTTACAAAAGCCCCTGGTGCATTTCCTGGTCTTCCGAATGTGTTGATAATTTCCCCCCTGGGGCTTAAAATCTGTACCCTAAAATTTCCCCATTCACAAACATAAATGTTTCCATCTTTATCAAGGTTTATACCCGTAGGATAAATAAATTCCCCCGGTTTGTTACCTCTTTTACCTATGGTATACAGAAATCTTCCATCCAGATCAAAAACTTGAATTGCCATTAAACTATCATCAAGAACATATATTTTTTTTCTATAGTCATCAACTGCAAGATTTACTGGTTTACCAAGCCCTTTTTTTATGAACATTACCCCTTCAAATTCTGGAAATGTAACTCCGAAAACTCCCTTGGCTCCGGGATCAGCAATGAATAACATATTTTTAGAAGTAGAAAAAGCAACACCTGTAGGTCTTATAAATTTAAATCTCCCTGCCCCTATGTACCATTTTACTTTTTTATTTTTCTCATCAATCACAACTATTGCCCCAAAACCCGGATCAGCAACAAAGATTCTTTCCTTTTCATCTACATATATCCCAAAGGGATATTTTAAAAGCCGTGTTTTTCTTACCCCTAACATTTTATTTACAAACCTCTTAAAAACATTCCCCTCCCCTGTAATATCTTCTTTTAATAAAAGAAATTTATTAAATCTTATCCGGGCTTCCTCTGGAGGAGGGGGCCATACATATTGTTTTTTATCACTTTCTGTAGAACCTGAAATGAGCATAAATAAAATTAAAAATTTCATCTTATTACCTCCGGTTTATGTGGATTATGACATTTTTTACATCCAGTTCCTTTAAAATGTTTTTGATCCAAAGGAACAACCCTTGAAACTGATTTATCAATATCTGTACCATGACAACTATTACAAACTCTTTTTTTTTCTAAAGATTCATTTTCTCCTTTATGGAGTTTATGGCAATCAATACAGTTCAAAACAGCATGTTTTCCAGAAAAAATCTCTATATCTCTGTGACACTTTTCACAAAGTTGAGGGCTCTTCTCTCTTAAAAGATATCTCGTATTTTTTTTATGGGGATCATGACAAGTAGTACATTTTATGTAAATACCTTCTATAGATATATAATCACCAATAGGATGATGATTCTCATAACTATCTCCCAAAAATATAGAAGAAGTATCGGGAATATTATAGAATTTTTGAACTTCTGGATAAAGTAAAAGCAAATAATTTTTATTTGTATGACAATTCATACAGGTTAAAGAAATGTAGTCAAAATTTCTAAATTTTTTCTTTATTTCTTCAAAGGGAACAAGATTAATAAGAGCTGGATTTCTTGAATTGTGAGGTATATGACAGAATTTACATACCCTTTGCCCTTCAAAATTCCTGAAGTCATGTACAAATTGAAATAGAGAAATAAAAAGCATTAGATTCATTTCTTATGACATACATTACATACAGGTTTATTAGGCCAGCGCAGATGATAGTTGTATCTTGTACCATGGGAATTGTGACATTTATTACAGGTTATCCCCTTTTCTTCTCCCGGATGCATTGCGACAGGGTGATGCATCCCATAATATTTTTTTTCATGACACAAATAACAGAGAGTATTAACTTTATTTTTTAAAAATTTGTCTTCAATTGAAAAATGTGGATCGTGGCATATAATACATTCACCTTTAGCATAGGGACTATGTAAATAAAAGCCAATTTCCATATCATGACATCCCTGGCATATATCCGATACCTTAGGTCTATTAAAGACTTTATCATGGCAATTATCACAGGAAAGTTCTTCAAAAGGAGGATGATAATTTATCCCCGCTTTAAATTTCTCCTTATGGCATGTGTAACAATCAAGTTCTTCTTTTTTTGAAACTGACTTATATTCTATGGAATGACATTCTCTACAAATTTTTTCCCTATCGGTTTTATGAAATTTATATAATTTTGCTTTAACTTTAAAATTTTCTGAAGGATATGAATATATCGTTAAATTTTTTGATTTTGTTTTACCTTCCTTTTCATAATAGACTGTGATTTCATTCTTACCAGGTTTTAGTTCTACAATAAAATGATGAATATTACCCATTGAAACAATATCATAGATATTTCCAGATTTCAGAAGCCACGCCTTGTCAGCATCCACAACTATTCTTATGAATTTATCCTTAACCAATACATAAGAAGGAGGTATTAAAATTGAAAGAAAAAATAGATAGACTAATATTCCGCCTTTCCGTGACATGCGGGCCCACATATTCCTCCTCCATTTTTCTTTTTAAAATCAATTTTCAATATATAATTATTCGGACCAAAGGATTTTCTACCCTCTACAAACTTAGGATTGTTTGAAAAATGAGGATTATGACAAAAAGTACAGAGCCGACCTTTATCTCTTTTTACATGAACTTCATGCAAGTTTTTTTCATTTTTTTTAAAACCAGATTCTAAGGAGAAAATACTCTCTAAATCATGACAGTTAAAACAGAGTTCATATTGAAGTTGGGTGAAAAAATTGTAAGATTCTCTTGGATACATGGCATTGAAAAGTTTATTAAAACCACTTGAATGGGAATTATGACAGTTCTTACAGTCATGTACAGGAGAATGCTTTAATTTTGCAGTTTTAAATTTTGTGCCCATTTCAATATGGCACTTAAAACATGAAATATTTCCTTCTTTCAGAAGAAAAAAGTTTGTTTCATTTCCATGAACATCATGGCACTCTTTGCATTTTCCCTCCTTAACGGGTTTATGTATACTTACAGGCCCTTTTATGATATTCTCATGGCAGTTTGAACAAATATAAGGGAGTTTTTCTTTTAATAAACTGTTCAATGGAGAAGAATGGGGATTGTGACAACTAGTACAATCTTCCTGTGCAGGAGGATGCTGAACACTTTGTTTATCATCATGACATGTAGTACAGAGTTTAAAAACATTCTCTATCTTTTTAAAAGGGTGTTCCCCTACTAATTCATGACAATTTGAACAATCCTCTTCAGCAGGAGGATGCACAATTCTCTCTTCTATTAATAAGTCGTGACAGCCTTTCTCAAGGCAATTTTTTGTCTGAAAAATAACCAAAAAAAATATCACTTTCATTTTATCCTAATTTTCCTTTTGACATAAAAATGAAAAATTATATTATGTTCTGGGCCCGGATATATTAAATAAATATACTCTAAGCTAATATTTAAAATCAAGCTTCTATAATCTCTTGAAAATGTTATTTTTAAATTATTTTCCAGCTTATTTCTAAAATACAATCTTTCGTCTATTGTAAATATGTTCATTAATTTTATAGGAGCTCTAAACAGTATGTGTAAAAAATCCCTCTCTATTACCTTACCTAAATGAGGTATTATATATTCTTTATTATAACTCACATAAAAGGGGATTTCTTTTGTTCTTAATTCTATTCTCATAAAATATCTTGTCCATGTAGTTCTTATAATTTGGGAACTATAAATATCCCTATTTAAATAAAAATTAAAAAAAAGGGAGTATTTCTTTGATTCATATGTAAACAAAAACCCGCTGTTGTATCCTTTTCTTAACTCATTTTTATAAATCCATTTATCGTTCGTAGCTTTTAGATAAAAATTAAGAAAAAACCTGAAAGTTTTAAAAAAGAGAAATTTTTTATGTTCAAATAAATTTCCTTCTCTTAATAAATATCCCCATCCATGCCCTCTGAAATTTTGTGTAAAGAATAATGAAACTCCCGGTGTGATAACAAGGGACTTTGGGCTATCTAAGAATCTTAAAGAAAGACTTTGGGAGATATTCTCGCCAAAGGAATATCCCTGTTCTAAAGAATTTACGCTAAATTTTAAAGAGGAAAAGGAACTTACCCTTTTTGATAGATGTTTTCTATAAGAAATATTAAAATTGTTAGATGTGCTAAACTTTGAGTTATTAAAAAAATAAAGGAAGGTGAGCATATAATCTTTTTTTTCTCTTTTTTCAAAACCCAAATTAGCAGTAGTATAGGTATATTTTTTTCTGAAAAAATAGTTAAAATTAAAATATGCCTTTATTTTTCCAAGGTCAGAGAAATTGTAGTGAAACTGATAATTTTCTGAGTACGGATAAACAGCGGGAAACTCGCGTTTATAAAAGGTATAAAATGAATGATTTTTTTTAGAATAGGTAGATTTTATTAAAAAGGCTCTTTTACTTTTTTTTTCTTCTTTGCCCCAGGAATAGGTAAAGCTCAAATTTGGTAAATTTTTAATGTTCAGGGATTGAGAAACTGAGTAGGTTAAGATTTTTCTTTTAAATGTTATCCCATTTATTTTCTGTAATTCTTCTTTTTTTACAAAAAATCTAAAAGGAAACCTTGAACGGGGAAATAAATTTATGTTTAAGCTAAATGGACTTTTTAGAAAATTTCTTTCTTGCCTATTTTTTAAGTTTCCATTCCATCCTTGCCATATGAAGTAATTTCTTAACTCATATCTTAAAAAGTCTCTATGATAGAGGAACCCGTTTAAGAACAAATCCCAAGAATTTTCGTAATCTTTATAAAAAGGTTTTGTAAGAGAATTTTCAAATTTACCTGAAGTTAAATATCTTTCAAAAGAAATAAAAACTCTAAAATTAGTAATTCCTGCTTTTAATGTAGAAAATGAGAAAAAAAGGGGAAGGAGTATTTTCACTCCTTCCCCCTTTTCTTTTTGAGCACTATATCTAGATTCGAGATCCGGGAAAGTTTATTTTATGTGACAGTCAAGACAAATCTGGCTATTAGTGGTATCACCTCTTAGGAAGTATTCTGGAATAACAGTTCCGATATTATGGGGTTCATGGCAAGTTGCACATGTTACTACAGAGTCAGCCCCTGGCTCCAGTGCAGAAAAATCAAATAGGGGATAAGGCCATATACCCGGGGGGGTAAAATCAGAGCCGGGAAGAATACCAGGAGCTACATCCATATCTATTGGATGAGAACCAGTTAAAGTGTCTGCCCCACCTACAGGAGGGGAACCGTAGGGTGCAGTAATATCAGGTGGATTCTGTACACCTGCTCCTATGGTTCTGGTAACAAGAGCCCCGAAAATATTAAGTTCTCCCAGATTTGTAGTTGTAATTGTCCCATCATGACAGGAAAGACATAGGTAAGTATGGTAAGAGGCGTTTGTCATAGGATCTGTATAGCTGGCATCATACATTACAAAAGGACCGGAGGGAACATAGTTTCTTGACCAAAGGTAATAGGTATTTGAAGAAGTTCTTGCTCCATGCACGGTATGGCAGTATACACATACTCTACCAGTCCCAGGTCTGTTGAAATCATGTTTACTCCCCACTACCGTAGCATGGAGGAATATTACACCCAGAGGGAGAATTAGTAGTCCAATTATGTATTTTTTCATAATTCCTCCTCTTTTTTTAAAGGGATTTGGACCCTTTTCTCTTAATATTTTAAACTGCTTAAATATTATACCAAATTTCTGGGGATAATTTCAATTAAAAAATGTATTTTAGATAGACCTTGGATATAAATAAAACTTTCCCTTAAATATTACTCTGAATTGTTCAATGTATTATGGAATTCTTGATTTTTTAGCATATTCAAGGTATAATTTCAAAGATACGAAAGATACAAAAAAGGAGCAAATAAAAATGGTAGGTATAGTTTTATATGGTATTATATATATTGGGGGAATAAGTTATGGTGGTTTGGCAAATGATTTTGTATTAAAAGGTAATAAAGTTTATGTATTATTCCCCCTGGAGGAAGAGATCATAGATTATTTTTCTGGAAGAGTGATAAATACAGAATCTCCCAGCGTTGTGATGAGCGATGAGATTTTTCTTTATATATTGAACAACCTTAAGGATAAACTCTATGTATACAGAGATGATATTTTTTCCCATTTTATAAATCTCCCTCCTGGTAATTATATAAGGGGTATAGTATATGATGATAAGATCTACTTACTGGATAGGGACTCAAGTAGAATTTTGGTATTCAATAAAGGAGTAAAGGATACAGAGCCCTTTGAATATATTTTCTTGTCCTCTTACAAGCCTATTGATTTCCAGATTTTTAACAATGAAATATATCTCCTTGACAGAAGAGGTCCTGCTCCTCGTCTAAGGGTGATGAAATACGATATTAAAGGGAATATTTTAGATACTTTAATAGAGATAAAAGGAACGGTAGGAGGAGGAATATGTACTGCTATTGTGGATGGAAAAGAACTGTTTATTGTATCAAATGCTTTAATGGGAAGAATTTATATCTATTCTTTATCTCAAAATCTCATAATAGATTCTTTTGGGACTTATGGAGATTCTATTTGGGAATTTAAGACACCTACCAGAATAATGTGGATAGATGAGAAACTTTATATTCTCAACCAAAGAAATGGAAGGATTGATATATTTTCTTTTTCTCCGGTACACATTAAAGAAGGTCCTTTTAGTGGAGTTAATGTAGATGATAACTTTCTCTTTCTTAATTTAAATGTTCCAAAGGGAAATTATGAAGTTAATATCTTTTCTGTTGATGGAAGAAAATTGCATAGTGATAAGTTTGTTATATCGGATAATGGGAGAATTGAAAAAAAGTTTAAATTTGGATTTAAAAGGGGAGTATATTTTATTGTATTAAAGGAGAAAAAGGGTAACTTTTTTATTAAAAAAGGGGTTAAGGTAAAATGAAAGCAAAGAGTTTTTTAATTTTGTTTTCTCTATTTTTGCTTTTTTTGGCAACTGATTATCCTCACAATAATAACTCTCCTATTAAAGATTGGGATGTAAGGTGTAAATCATGCCATGACCCTCACAATGCTTGGGGTCCTTATCTTGGAGTTGTTAATGGGAATTATAATATGTGTTACACATTATGCCATAATCCTTCTGGAGATGCAAAAAACTTTGTAATTGATGAGAATAAAAAAGCTAATCCAGGAACAGGAGGGATTCATCATTCCTTTGATGTTCCGGGGGATAATTCAGGTTATGATGCGAGCACTTCAAGTGCTACTTATAAAAATTACTATATGACCGAAGGAATTGATGCTTATAAAATTGTATGTTCAACATGCCATGAACAACATAATCATCAGAACGGAAAGCCTTTTCTTATAGCTGAACCAGAAACTTTGTGTAGAGACTGTCATTCTCCGAGAAATCAAAATACCGCCCCTTTTACTTCTCACCCTGTAGGTGTTACCATACCAAATGATCCGAACTACCAAACACCCCAAGACCTCCCCCTTGTAAATGGAAATGAGGTAGGGTGCATAACCTGCCATGATGTTCATTTTGCATATTCTGATACCAGCTATTATGGAACATCAAGTTCAGGTTCTACCACATCCCTTACAGATACCACTAAGAACTGGATTCCTGACAAATTTGTAGGTTGGATTGTAAAAATATATCCTGCAGGAGCAGATTCAGGAAACTGGTTCCAAATAAGAACAATATCCTCTAACACATCAAATATTCTATATTGGAATGAACCCCTTTATGGAACAGGAATAGTTTCTGGCAATAAGTATGTAATAAGGAAAACGGGTAGTGGAGATGGTTGTCTTCTGAATCAGCCTTTTAAAAATATATGTACCCAATGTCATTCCTTCAACAATGAATTGGGTTCACATTTTACAAGTTCCAATGCTTTGTGGCCAGGGGGACAACACGGAACAGATTATGCTTATACGGATACAAACGGAAATCTTTTACCTCCTGCAAGGGCATCCGAAGCCACTACCCATTCCGCCCTTCCTACTTCTTTAACAGGTTCCTGCTTTAATTGCCACTGGCCCCATGGATGGCCGGATGGCTCAGGAAATAAATATTCCCATTTACTGGTAGATAAAGAAGAATTTTTGTGTTTTACCTGTCATGACACTGATGGACCTTCTACTAAAGATGTAAAATCAAAATTTGATAATCCGATAAGATGGGTAACCGCTGGGGTGAATGAAAATCTTAAGACAACCATAAATGACAGACATGATATCCAAGATGAAGCACAATCAGTGTCCGGAGCTAAAATTGAATGTTATGATTGTCATGATCCCCATAAAGTAAACGGGACAATGCTATTGAAACCTGACCCGGACACTACGGATGGAAGGATACCAGGAACCGGTCAAGTCCTTCCAGGAGCAGATTTTATTACAGAATGGTGTCTTGATTGTCATGACGGAAGCTTCCCTCCATCAATAACACCTCCTGCAGAGACCCTTGCTAATGTGAGAAATACATACATAAATGACGATTCCCATGGTCTAATAGACAGAACCCCTAATTTAAAACCGGGCTATGGATGGGATATACAACAACTGGTGTCCTGCACTGCATGTCATGAAAAAAATCACATGTCTAATAATCATGAGTTATTCCAAGTTAAAGATACAGTATATTCCAGAGATGGAACAACTCCTGTACCTGATGATGACGGTGATTACGGAGATGGATATCACATTACCGATAATAATGTAAGGAACACAGAAATAAACGGATACGATTTCTGTAATACATGCCATACCAGAAGCATGGGGAAGAAGAAGGCTAACTGCTTTGGATGTCATTATCACGGTGAGAAATTCTAAAAAGTTTTTAAGATTTCTAAAAAAAATCAAAAGGGAAAAATTTGAAATTATATTTTAAAATGGTATAAATTTATATATATAAAATTTTTATCTAAATTTAAAAGGCTGTAAATAAAATGATTGAAAAGTTTTTAAGGAGGAGAAAATGAAATACACAAAACTAATAAAATTTTTTTTCTGGTTTTTTATATTCTTTTGGGTCTTTATGATTTTTGTGTTTTCTTTTATTTATATTAATCCGAGCTTTGAGGAAGGTCCGAAATGGGAGGAGATAGATAAAGTGGAAAATTTCGTGGAGATCCAAGTAAAATTTTATGAGATTTCCCCCCCTTTTTTTATAATTTTTAACGGAAAAGAATTTCTTACCTTAAGTGCAATATGTCCTTTCAGAAGAGCTATTCTTAAGTACGATAAAGAGAATAAAGTTTTTGTATGTCCTTCCCACGGAGAAAAATTTGATTTAAACGGTAATCCTTTAAACAGAAAAGTAAATAGATTAAAAAAACTTTCTCTAACAATAAAAGGAGGAAATATATATGTCTTTCTGGGAAAAGGTGGTTAACTTTTTTGAAAAAAGGATCTCCCTCAATGAGCTTCTTTCCTTTATTACCTCCTTAGGAATATTTTATACACCGATTTGTCATAATAAACCTGTAAAGGAGGCAATTAAAGATGCAATGGAAACCCCTTCTCCTTCCTATGCAAGATGGCCATATATTCTGGGAATACTTACTTTTATACTTTTCATTTTCCAAATAGTTACAGGTTTACTTTTACTTTTTTATTATATTCCTTCCAAAGAAGGAGCTTATGTTTCCACAGTAAGTATAATAAGAGACAAACCTTTTGGATTTTTTATCTTTAATATTCACCATTGGTCTGCTATTTTACTTTTAAGTGTAATTATTTCTAGATTGATAAGATTTGCTTATCATAAGGTTTTTTCTCCTCCCCGAGAAATTTTTTGGATTATTGCATATTTTCTTTTTCTTTTTATAGCTTTTGCCTATGTAACAGGTTCGGTACTTCCAATGGATGCAGAAGCAGGATGGGTGAGTTATCGTTTATTTGAAATAATATACCCTATACCTATTGTAGGAAAACTTTATAAAGTTTTCCTTGGAGCAGGTAATCTCAATGATACTTTTATTTTAAGAAGTTATGTTTTTCATGTAGTGATTATTCCCCTTATTATATTTTTTCTTTTTTATGTTCATTTTCTTTCTGTTAGAAAAGTCGGGCTTAGTTTTGGGAAATATGAAGGCAAATCAGTATTTCCTGGTTATTTCTTTGAAATATTGTTCATAATTTTTATTACCTTCGCAGTTTTATTTACCCTTGCAGGTATTTTCCCACGAGAAATTTTTGCTCCCTTTTTAGAGTATAAAAACTATACAGGCTTTAATGTTCCTTTTGTGTTTCTCTTTTTTGATTTTCTCAGAACAAACTTATCTATTTTTATTTATTCTATCCTCGGTTTCTTACTACTGCTTATTCCTATTTTCCTACCCTGGATTGATAAAACCCCACCTATTCCTCTTATAAAGAAGCCTTTTACTTTTGTAATTTATAGTTTGTTTTTTCTTGTGATTCTATTCATATCAATAATGGAGTATATAAGATGATAGAATTTTTTATTTTATTTTCAGTTATTTTAGATTCAACGGGATGTTTCTTATGTCACAGTGAGATAAGAGCAAAATATAAATTAAGTATTCATTATTCTGAAAGTGTATCCTGTTCAGGCTGTCACGGTGGTAATGAAACAGTCCTTGATGTTAAAAAAGCTCATTTACGGGACTTTAGAGGTAGATTTACAAAAAGGGATATTATAGAAATTTGTTCTAAATGTCATTCTTTAGCAGAAAAAATGGCTCCTTATGGAATTCCTTTTAATCAGAAAGAGTTATATATGATGTCAACACATGGTAAATTACTTTTTAAAAATAAAAATGTTCCTGTATGTTCGGATTGTCACGGTTATCATGAAATATATAAAACCCAAGATAAAATGTCCCCTGTAAACAAGACAAAAGTTTCTTATCTTTGTGGAAATTGTCATAAGACACAACTTGAAAATTATACAAAGAGCATTCATTATGCTCTGGTAAAAGAAGGTAAAAAGAACTCACCTACCTGTGTAGATTGTCATGGTTCCCACGGAGCGTATCCTCCTGGATACAGAGACATAGATAAAATATGTGGTAAATGCCATGAAGAAGCAAGAGAGAATTTCCTGGAAAGTCCACATTATAGAGCTTTTTTAGAAATGGGGTTTAAAGAATGTGAGACTTGTCACGACAATCATAAAGTGGAAAAGGTAAATATAAACCTTTGGGATGATAAATGTTCTTCTTGTCATTCGCAAAAAGAAAAAGGTTTTAAAGTTAAAGAAGAAATAAAAAGTTTATTAATTGAAACTGAAAATTCTTATAAATTTGCATGGAAATGGGTATCAAAAATTGAAAAAATTCCCCTTGAAACAAAAGATTTGGCTGAGCGGTTAAAAGAAGCAAAAGAAGGGATAATTAATGAAAAAGGAATTTTACATACCTTAAATGTAGAAAAAATAAAAGAGATTATTAATCAATATAAAGGAGTCTACGATGATGTAGCCCATGAAGCTATAAATAAATACAAGTTATTTCAAACAAGATATCTTTTAATTCCTGCATTATGGTTTTTAATAATTGTAACAATATTTGTTATACAAGAGTACAGGAAAAGGATAAGTAAAAGTTAGAATGAGGAGAATTTATGCTTTTATATTCGGTTTTTCCCTTTTAATTGCTCTGGGTTTAATATTTGCTGTTTTTTCCTTTCAGGTTACTTCCCATCCTAATTTTTGTGGAGTATGTCATGTGATGAGACCCTATTATGAGTCTTGGAAAAATTCATCTCATAATGGAATACCGTGTGTTGATTGCCATATACCGCCCGGAATAACTTCAGAATTTAGAAAAAAGTACGAAGCCCTTTCTATGGTTGCAAGGTATTTTACAGGGACATACGGAACAAATCCCTGGGCGGAGATTGAAGATGCTGTCTGTCTCAGGTGTCATGAAAAAAGACTTTTGTCAGGCAAGGTTATTTTTAAAAATGTATTATTTGATCATACTACCCATCTTACCCAGTTGAGAAGAAAAAAAAGGTTGAGATGTACTTCCTGTCATTCTCAGATAGTTCAAGGTTTCCACATAAAAGTTACAGAAAATACTTGTTTTTTATGTCATTTTAAAGAGACAAAAATCGGAAAGGGTGTATCAGAATGTACAATCTGTCATGAAGTTCCTAAGAAGGAAATAAAACTCGCAGGTTTTTCTTTTGATCATTCAGATGTTGTTAAATATGATATGGATTGTCTTATGTGTCATGCTCATTCAGTAGAAGGAGAAGGGAATGTTCAAAAAGAAAGGTGTTATACTTGTCATAACGAACCTCACAGGATAAAAGAATATGAGAAAGCAGAAATGATGCATCAGATACATATTACAGATCATAAAGTGGAATGTATAAACTGCCATCAGGAAATATACCACGGTCCCCCTAAGGAAATTGAAGAGGTGGTAAAAACTCCTTGTAGTTCTTGCCATCTTCAGGGACATTCTCCCCAGAAGGACCTTTACATAGGGATAGGAGGAAAAGGTGTTGAACCGACCCCCTCTGTAATGTTTTTAGCTGGAATAAGATGTGAGGGGTGTCATATTATGGAAAAAGATGGAAAAGTCAAAAAGTCTGGTCCTTTCTCATGTATGAACTGTCATGGTTCCTCTTATTTTAAAATTTATAATGAGTGGAAGAAAAATATGGAAAGAAAAACAAAAGAAACAGAAACTATTCTGAATAATGTAAAGAGCAAAATTGGAGATACAGAATTATTTAAGGACGCTTTATATAACTTGAATCTTGTAAAAGAGGGAATAGGGATTCATAATGTTATATACTCTGAGAAACTTTTACTAAAATCAATTGAATTTGTAAATGAAGTACTGAAAAAAAGAGGATATACAACTATAGAAACTGTCCCATTTTTCATAACGGAAGCTTATATAAAATGTACAAGATGCCACTATGGCATTGAAAGAAAAAAGATAAAATTCGCTGAAGTTGAATTTCCACATTATCCTCACATTCTACAAAAAATATCCTGTGGCAGGTGTCATATCAAGAATCAAAAGGAAAAACCTCATATGATAACTGTCTTTAATACCTCTAAGGAATGCTCCTCCTGTCATCATAGAGAAGGAATAGGAAGAGAATGTTCTTCGTGCCATAGAAGTATTTTTAAGGAAATTGTAATTTTTGAGAACAAAAATTTTTCTCATCAAATACATGTAGAAGATATAGAACTCTCATGTGATAACTGTCATGCCGAAAATATGACAATAAGAAGGATGTTCTGCTCAGAATGCCATTAATGTATATATTCTTAATCTTTAACACCTGTTTTGACTGTCATTCAAAATCTGTAAAGGACACACTAAATCTATCGGTTCATAAAGTTTTCCAATGTTTGGATTGGCATAAAAATTTTGAAAAAACTCCTCATCCGGAAATTAAAAACTTATGTGAAAGATGTCATACCGATGTGGTAAAGTTTTTTAAAAAAAGTGTCCATTATAACCAATTAAAATGATTATGTACGACTTAGGGAAAACAAAAGAACGCCCTCAATCGGAATTGTTGCGGAAGGAAGATTTAAATCTCTCTTTGTTGATTATAAAGAATTAAAGAATTCTGTCCATAGAAAATTTACCTGTATTCAATGTCATAATGATGTAAGAGTTATTCCTCATCTTATAAAACCCAGGAAGATTCACTGTCTTTAATGTCATTTTGCGGGTAATGTTGTGGGAGCGCCGGTTGAAGAAATGCCCGAAAAATACAAAGAGAGCATTCACGCAAAAACAAAAGAGGAAGGTAAAAAGGCACCGGAATGTTACGACTGTCATGGAATTCATAATGTAAGGTCTCATGAATATACACTGTCCTTTATTTATAAGAAAAATATCCATAAAACTCGTGGTAGATGTCATAAAAAAGAGCTGGAAGAATATATGATTTCTATACACTACAAAGCGGCAAAAAAAGGAATTCTTGAAGCAGCAGTTTGTAATGACTGTCATAGAGAACATTCGGAGTTTTAAAAGCAGCTAATTGTGCTTCATGTCATGGGGATCATGCCTTATTGCCTTCCACAGATTCAGAATCTCCAATTCATAAAGATAATCTACCAAAAACTTGCGGAAAGTGCCATCTTTCGGTGGTTTCAGGAAAGGAAATCGGTCCTGTTCACGCAAGAGTTGATAAAACTGTAATAATGGTAAAAAAAATAGTAAGAATAGTATATACATTTCTTATTCTGTTTACAATAGGAGGAATGATAATTTATTGTTTTCTTGATTATCTTAAAAAACAAGAGAGTTTTATAAAAAGGGAATAAGAGAAGTTAAGATTCAGGAAACCCAAGAAGTTTTAAACACAAAGTTCTCTTCTTTTGAAAGAAAATTTCATCTTGTTCACTTGGTTTCTTTCTTTATCCTTGTTTATACTGGTTTTGCCCATCATTATCCTGATAATTTGTTTTTCAGTTTTTTTGTGAAAATTCTTAACGGAGTCATAGAATAGCAGGAACTTTGACGATATGTGCATTTTTTATAATGACTTTTTCCATGATATTTACTAAGAAAGGAAGAGAAAAATTTATAGCTCTTTTACCAAGGTTAAAAGATATTTCAGATGCTTTCTTTCTCTTTCTTTATAATATTGGAGTAAAAAAGAAACACCCCAAATTGAATTATCCTTTTACTTTTTATGAAAAGTTTGAATTCTGGGCTCTTGTTTGGGGAACAGTAATTATGGCTATAACAGGCCTTGCTTTATGGTTTAAGGATTTTGTGTTAATATTTATTCCTGCCTGGATTCTTGATGTTTTTATTTTAATTCATTTTTATGAAGCCATACTTGCCACCCTTGCAATTCTTGTGTGGCATTTTTACTGGGCAATATTTGATCCGGATGTTTATCCCTTAAGCCCTCTTATGTTTAAGGAAAAAGTTTTTCCCCATTATATAAAACATTAAGGAATTATATTTTTAAAATACAAAGTTTGAAAAATTCTGTTCTATAATTTATAATTACTTTTTGAACGGGGCGTAGCGCAGTCCGGATAGCGCGCCTGGCTTGGGACCAGGAGGTCCGCGGTTCAAATCCGCGCGCCCC
>JGI24020J35080_1001121_pt1 | contig 15263 bp, 15 predicted proteins | sample Deesub1362A_J573_FD_35080 | JGI IMG/M metagenome (IMG submission 35080) | reverse complement strand
ATTTTTTCCCGCTAATCCCACCAAAATTTTAATATGAGAATTATATAATAATTTAAATGAGGAGGAGATTGCGAGAATGGGAAGAGGTTATCGGGATACCAGAAAGGGTCAACAATAATCTAATAATTTTTAAAGGTCTGGGTGAGATAGAGATAGATGACAGAAAAATCCTTCTAAAAGTAAAAGAAAACATTGGCAAAAAAATCGCTATTCTTCGCACTGATATTGAAAATAAAAAATATCTTATGAGGATGATAGAATGCAAAGAAAAATGAGAGAAACAAAAATAATCACTAAGAGGAGAAGAGTGCCAGATTGGCAAATACTACAATTAATTGACCAAGGGTNTAATCAAGCGNAGATAGCAAAANAACTAAAAATTTCTCCACAAGCAGTGAATAAAAGAATAAAGAATTTTCTCATCAAAAAATGGATTGTTTTTTCTGATGCTGCAACAAAAGATGCCCGCCGATTAAGATACACAAATGAAAAAATTTTTATTCTTACACCCCAAGGAAGGAAGCATTTGTTACTGAAAGATGGAAAAATAGATGATTTTATGGTTTTAAAAGAAATTGTCAACGATTTGGAAAGGATAGTAGACAAATATAAGTTCTTATATGAGTTGAAATTGAGGGAGGAGAATGAACCTCTTTAAAATAAACCAATGTGCTAAATCTTTATCAAGCGCCATCTTACAGTTTATTAAGGTGTTGCTGCTTTTATATGGAAAAATTAAACCTCAATTTTTCTTGTAAAGTTTATTGTTATTTATAAATAAATATATAGTTAGAAGATTAAAAAATAACCATGATAATTTTTGTTTACTTGGTTTATACATTTAATAAGATATAAATTTCTTATAATATATAATATATAAAATTTTCTGAATTTCACTAATTATATATTTTTGTGACCCTCCTCCTTAATAATATTATTAGGTTAACCCTCAATTTTTACAGAGATAACGCAGTTGATTTCCTCCCGTTATTGTAGGAAAAAATGGTGTTACTATCTTCAATAATTAATTTTTGATAAGGGCATCATAATTGATTTTCAAGATAGTAAAGAGGTATCTTTAGGTTCAACTTTACTTTTTAGTAAGAAAGTAACGAAGAAAGTAGTGGATATAAGATATTGAAGCAAAACAAAGATATAATCGACAAATTTCTTTTCTTGCGCTGGAAAATCTTGGTGATTTAATAAAAAGGACACACAAAATACTGGTCCGTTTTCATATTGCTTTTTTTACAAACGCCAAAACTTCTTCTGGCTCGAGGGGCAAAACATCTTCTTTCCCAATATACACAATTTTTACATTGTATATCATGTTTTCCCATGTTATCTGATTTCTAATATCGAATGACAATATTTTACTTCTTTCTCTCTTTCAATAATCTCTAAAAGTTTATTTGCTACTTTCAACTGCTCTTTTATTATTTTCCTTAATACTTTGATTTCCTCCTCTGAATTAACATCTTTAATTGCAAGGGCAAAATCAAACCCAGCATTATGTATGAAATATCGCCTCTGTATCCTTTCCCATCCGCCAATTACTAACCCATATCTTAAATAAGGAAATATTTCTTTGTGCTTTAACGCTTTATAAGAATATGTTATTACATCATGAGTGGAAAACCCTTTCCATTTGGTTTCTATAACTACGAGAGGGAGTAAATAATCATCTATCTCTTTACCAATCAAAATATCTGTTTGAAATGCAAAATCTCCTCTTTTTGGCTCCTTTACTTTTGGGGGTTCTGGTAATACTTTTCCAGAGTAATCAACAATCATTTTATAGAGAAGATTTCTTCCCTCCTCTATTTTATAATGGGGTAAAACGGATTTCAGTTTTTTATATAATGCACTTCTAAACTCTCTTTCTTCCATTATTGCATTATCCTATATCAAAATAAAAATGTAAGCATTAAGTATAGAAACCCAACACAAACAAAAACAGACCAATCAAAATAAAGTGGCATATAGATTTTAATAGTGTTGCTAAAAACCTTTCAAGGGCAATTTTGAATTTGGGGAAGCAAAATAATACGGAATAATTTTAATTGTATTTATTTTGGCTACTACTTCATGTATTAATTCTATCAATTTATCGAATTTGATTTCCTCACTTTTATTTTGGTCGAGATATATTTTAAAATTTTCCTCACCCTCTATTGTCTCATAAGAATAAACCAAATGAAAAGCGGCGTCTCTTACTTCTTTAAATTTTGGTGGAAAAAGAGAGCCTGTTTTTACTCCGTATGCTCTATTGGTTCTCTCACAGAGAGTATCATAGAGTATTTTCAAATTCCTATCTATTTGTGATATTATTTTCCTCCCCAAAGAAAATTCTCGAGCCATTTGCGTGCAATTAAAGACCACATTATTTTTTAACATATAGTGGTAATACTCAAATATTGAAGCAGATAATGCCATAACTATATCCACATACTCACTCATTTCTAATTCATTACAATAGTTCTCCCACACAAACTTTGGTTTTTCCATCGGTTCTTTAATCAAGAACCATGGTTGCAAGACGAATTTTAGAAAAACATTTCCTATTCTATAAACAGTTATACTTCTGTCTTGGTTTGGTTTATTAGGTAAAATATACTCTCTCTTCATATACTCACATATGTATTTTAATTGCAAATAAAAATCCTTAAAAGTTTCTCTCATATAATTTTCCCAATAAGAATTTCTATATTTCATTCCTACTTTCTCATATTTATCCAAGGTTTGCTCAACAAAAGAATTTACTTCTTCCTCAATTCCCATGTTTAAAAATTACTTTTTGATATATAATTTCTCTTACACCAACTACCCACTAAATATATAAATCCTTCATAACTTACCCAGATATTCGAATAACCCTCCCAATTCACGCTCTACTTCATCTAATTTTCTTTTGCTATCATTCTCTGTGAAGCCTTTTTTCCATATCATCTTGAACAAGCCCAAGTATCCTCCATATTTGTCTGTCATATATTTCTTTACTTTTACAATATCTTCTTCTGTTAATTGTGTCGCCTTTTTTATTGTCAGTGTTTTCATATTCATTTGTCCTTTCCTTCTTTCCTTTTTATAATATATGCATGAATATTCTTCTGGTAAATCTTTAATCAATCTTAAGAAATCCTTTACTGTTATTCTTCTAAATATCTTTTCATAATCCTTTTTGGGTTTTTCAATATTCAATCCAGAATATACATAACTTGGGTCCTCTATGAAATCATATCCTGTAATTATGCTCCACTGAATGGCTTTATTGTTTCTACATGGATAAGTAGTTACCCATCCTTTACCATATGTAGTGGATGAAACATTGAAATCGCCATAGTGTTCTCCTTTTATTTGTATTACATCTCCAAACTTCCATCTTCCCAGAGCCAAAACAACCAATTTATTGGCTATTTTTTCCTGATTGAGTTTTACAAAATTTGGATTAAAAATATTGGCTTCTTCATTGGGTAATATCCTTTCTTTAACAGTTTCTCCATCTACAGCAATGTATCCTATACCATTTCTCTCTAAAAAATCTCTTATCTGTTTATTTTCCTCTCCCGAACATGCTATACATACTTTAGGAAAGAATTGTTGATAAACTATCGCTTGTGGAAGAGCACTTAATATACTTATATCACTTGTTCCTATAAATTTACATTCAATTGCTGTTGCATCTAAAGATGGTATATCCTTCTCCCATTTTACCTTAAAATTTTTAGTTCTCCATTTAGGGATGATAACCAAATCTGGCTTCTTATATTGTTTGGGATAGTCCGTAGGCAGCCAAAATTCTTCGATGCATAAAGCATCTTTTTCTTCAAAATAGTTTTTGACTGCATTCACAATATCCCTTTCCTTCGTAATCCCTTTTAAGTTATCTCTCATATATCTTCACCAACTCCAACTATCCACTAAATTTCCCTCATTATCTTTCAAATAAGCAGTATCTCCATCATTATTCCATATGGGCGAGCCACTTCCCCAGTATAATTTATCGCCTGTATCCGTGCCAGAGCCAGTATAAACCGTTACACTTGCACCAGCATTTAAAACAAAACCAGATGGAAATGTATAAACGTGATTTGCTTCATCGCTCAATGCCCATCCAGTCATATCTACTGCCTCATTTCCCTCATTTTTGATAACAACATATTCATCATTCAGATTGTATCTATCATCTCCTGCTGCATCATAATGCACAGTTACAATAACAACGCCCTCGCCTCCCTCTGCTATGCAACTCCATAAGCCAATCCTGCTATCCATCGCTTGCTGCTGCAACGTTAAATAATAACTCTCCTTTGAGCAAGTTCCCTCTTCATATACCCTTGCCAATCCTCTTTTTATTAATTCAGCATTAAAATCAGTATTATTTAAAAGACAAACATAGCATAACCATCTCCCATAATAGCCTTTAAAGCCAGCGGAAGCATCAAACTCAATATATACATCCTTCCCTTCAAGCCATGACTTGGCGAAATTCTTTGCTTCTATTCCCCAGTAAGCAAGGCAGTCTAAATCGGTTATTCCGTCATATTCATTTGGCTTATTTCCACTTGCTGTTGTCTCTGGGGTATCTATTCCAAGCAATCTAACTCTTTCAATGCTTCCATTTGGAAAAGTTGCATCAAAAGTATCTCCATCTATAACAGTTACAACATGCACTTCATATTTTACTCCATATTCAGGTTGCCATTCTTTTTCTAAAACTGTAATAAGAATGTATGCACTTGCTGTCAATCCTCCGTTATCCTCTACCACCAGAGTAACATTGTATGTGCCAGCATTGGAAAATACATGAACTGGATTTTTCTCATGGCTTGTTGTTCCATCATCAAAATTCCATGTATAACTTGTGATGTAGCCATCATCTTGAGCATTTGCAGTAAATGAAACCTTAAGAGGAGCATAGCCTTGTGTAACATTCGCAGAGATGGAGCAGGTTGGTGGGGTGTTTTGAGTTTTGTTTAGCACTGCTATGACAATTGTGCTTTCATCTGTGCTTCCATTGTTATCAATTACAACCAATCTTGCCGTATAGTTACCAGCAGAGGTGTAAGCATAGTTTATTGTTTTTGGTAATTCACTGCCATTTCCTGTAAATTCAGCAATGCCATCGTTGTTTATATCCAAACTCCATGATACAATGTAGCCATCGCTATCATGTGCATTTATGTAAAAGGTAACGTTAAATGCTGCATATCCAGATGGAGAGGGGAATATGGAAAGAGAAGCCGTTGGGGGTGCGTTGGCTGCCTTGCCTTCCCTTTGCTCTATACAGCCAGATAAAATTGATAGAGAAAGAAGCAAAATTATAATGAGTATTTTGACTTTCACAAAAGATAATGCTTAAAAATTTTTTAATCATTTTTCTTCTGGCAGGGGAAATATCGGCAGTCCTTAAATACCTCTTAAACATTTTCCCCTTTCTCCTGTCACAGAGATATTAACGAGCATTTTATCAAATGTATTTTCCTAATTTATTGCTAAAAAATTGTTTAAAGACTTCGTTTATCGATATATATTCTATATCGGCATTTTTAAATTCCCAATCAGAAATAACCCCTTGTTTTTCATGAAGATATCTTATTTTCTCTCCTACATCTTCTGGATTAGGTATTATTTCAATTATGAAAATTTTTACAGGGTTAAAATTGAAATCTTTTATTATAATATACTTTACAAAACAGAAAGGGTCTTCAGGCTTATTAACAAGAGATGCCCCCAAATATTTCAATCTTTTTACAATTATGAATGCTTCCTTTCCATCGTATGTCATTCCAGGGATGTGTTCATTGCAATCAAATATACTCTTATGACAGATACTACATTCTCCCTCTAATATCTGTATTTCTGGGCTAAACCACATTGCACCCTCTAAAAATAATCTGATTCCTTTTCTATCTTTTAAAGAGACGGTTATTTCTATCCCCCCTCTACTATCAGAAGCGTTATGAACTCTTCCAACCATGTAATATTTTATCTTCTTACTATCTTTCTTTGTATTGCTCATATCCATCTAACTCCATCTGCAGGGCTTTTAACACATTTTTACCATTGCCCTCGAACTCTTTCTTTACAATTCTATCATTCTCCTTATAATAAATAGATACTTTCAACCAGTTTCTTTTTTCTTTCTTTACAAATGTCTCATAGATATAGTTACTTATTAAACCTGTTATAATGGAGATAAGAGCATTATTCAATATTAGTATCCCTAATTCAATTTCAGATGCCCCATAATCAACCAATTCTATCTCCTCACTGTTTTGACATAGATAATCCGTGCTTATTCCATTAATCCTTAAAAATTTTAAACAATTCATAGAAGTTACAGATATTCTTTTCTCTTTTGGAGGTAGATGAAGTGGCAATATTAGTGCTTCTTTATCCATCAATTCTCTTTTTCTCTCTTCAGAAATGTTGTATTTTGCCAATAATTCTTCTATTGAACTCATGAAAGTAAGTATGCTATTCATTATTAATTTTATTGATTTATTATTCTGCCTTTTCTCTCTTTATTCATTGCTTTCTCTAAATATACATTTAACATCGTTTTGAACATCCTTCCATGATTTGGATACCTCAAATGTAGCAATTCATGTAATACAATCTCATATCTTTTCCTATTTGGCATTCTCAATATGGCAGGGTCAAATGTTAGTCGCCCTTTGCTGGAGCAACTCGCCCATTTGTTTCTCATCTTTCTCATATGTATTTCTGTAACCTTAACGCCAATCTCCTTCGCCAGTTGATATACCTCGCTTTTGAAGTCTTTTCTACGAACCATATTCCCCTCCTTTAAGTAACCTCATTATTTTATCAACCATTCCAGCAATGTCATCAATGTTGGTGTCCAGCAGCACTTTATACAATCCTTTTCTTATTTCCCTTTCATGAACCTCGCTTTTTCTCCAGTGAGGATACTTATCAAAAAATTCTTTCATCTGGCTTGCTCTTTCTTCTGGATTTGATATGCCTTCTTTTTTGAATATCCAGTAGATAGAGAAAATTTCAGATGGTAATTTCTTTTCAATCTGCTCTCTTCTTGCCTCATTAATTTCTTGAATGAGGTTCTTCAATTCTTCCAGTGTTTCCTGTGTTGTTTTCTGCCTTTCCTTAAACAATTCTGCTATTCTTTCTGCTCTCTCTCCTATAGACAATAGATAAATGTCTTTCTTTCCTTCCTTTTGCACCGTTTTTTCTATACTCCTTACCAAATTGAAAACTTTCTCAATATCTGGCTTATGACTTTCTTCTATTTTCTTGAGTAAGCCATCATTTATTTCATATATCTCCGTTGGCTCTCCTATCTCACTGCTCTCTGTATGCTTTTGCACCAATTTTGCTGTCTTCCTTTCAAATTCTTTATCCACATCTACTCTTGGCTCATAGTTGGCTCTCACACTCCTATACATTCTAACAAGTTTTTCATAATCTTCAAGATAGGGGCGGAGGAATGCATCTGGCGAGATGATTTCATATATCGTGGATATTTTCTTGAAGAATTTGTAAAATTCCTCCCTCTTTTCTTTGTCTAAAAAGTATTCCAGCAAAGTTTCTATTAATTTATCTCCACTCTTTCCTTCTATGATGGAGAGATATTTCTCTCCTGCTTCTTTCATTAAATTGGAAAATTCCTCTTTTAAAACCTGTATATCCTGAACCACTCCTTTAATATCAGAACTGTCGAAGGCAAGTGCTTTTTCAAGATTATCAAATATGCCAACGAAATCAAGGATAAAACCGCATGGTTTCTTTCTTCCTTGCTCATCTTCATATGGTCTATTTACTCTTGCTATTGCCTGCAACAATACATGGTCTCTCATTGGCTTGTCAAGATACATGCAATAAAGTATGGGAGCATCAAATCCAGTTAGCAATTTTTCTGTAACTATCAGTATTTTTGGCAGTGCATCTGGTTTTCTGAATGCCTTTCTAACTCTCTTTTCCTCTTCATCTGAAAGATAATATTTCTGGAGTTCTGGCGGGTCATTCTGTGCCCTGCTGTATACAACGGTGGAATATTCTGGTGGCAAATGCTTATCCAACTCTTCCTTATACATTGCACATGCTTCTCTATCCACAGCAACTAAAAATGCTTTGTATCCCATTGGTTCTATGTATTCCTTATAATGATTGGCAATATATTCTGCAATTTTCCTTATTCTGTCTCTGCTCTTTAATTCATTTCTTAAATTAACTGCTTTTTCAAGCACTTTATTCAGTGCTTCCACATCTGCCATTCCCTCATATTCTGCAATATCCAGAAATTCCTTCTCCAGAGTTTCTTTATTAACTCTCAATTCATTTGGGGCAAGAGAATAATGCAATGGGACAGTTGTTCCATCTTCTATGGATTGGGCAATGCTGTATTTGTCAAGATAACCTTTTGGCGGGTCATCAATACCAAAGGTTATGAAAGTTCCTCTTCCATATGAAGTTTTATCTATCGGTGTGCCAGTAAATCCAATGTATGTAGCATTGGGCAACGCCCCCATCAAATAGTTCCCTAATTTGCCACCCGTGGTGCGATGTGCCTCATCTACAAGCACAAAAATATTACCTCTTGTATTTATGTTGGGAGGCATATCATCAAACTTATGTATCATTGAAACTATAAGCCCTCGCCTGTCGCTTTTCAACAACTCCTGCAAATGTGCCTTGCTTCTTGCCACTTCCATGTGCTCAATTCCAACTGATTTAAGATTGCCAAATAACTGACTTTCTAACTCATTTCTATCTACGAGCATTATCACCGTTGGATTTTCAAATAAGGGGTTTTCAAGTATTTTCTTGGCTGCCACAATCATTGTGTATGTCTTTCCAGAACCTTGAGTGTGCCATATTAAACCACGCCTCTTTTTCTTATCCATGGCTCTCTGCACTATTTTCTCAACAGCCCTCATTTGATGTGGTCGCAAAACAACTTTCTTTAACTCATCATCTTGGCGAACAAATAGGATAAAATCGTTGATGAACTTTATAACTCGCTTTATATCAAAGAATATTTTAACCAATCTCTCAAAATCTCCTTCCGCTTCCTCTTTCCAGTTGAAAAGATTTTTTCTGCTTTCGTTCCATGTTACGCTATAATAAAAGCGAATGAGATGGGTAACAACATATAGTTGCAAGATTGCCATCAATTCTGGTGTTTCCCTGTGGTATCTTTTTATTTGGTCTAATGCTCTTGCTATCCCATCTTCCAGATAAGTTGCCTTTGTTTCTATAATTATAACAGGCACTCCATTTATGAGAAAAACAACATCTGGTCTGTTCTCTTTATATCCGTTATAGAATGAAAATTCATCTGTTACATGGAATGTGTTGTTTTCTATGTTATCAGCATCAATGAATTTTACATTCCTCTCTCTTTTTTCATCTGGCACAAAAATGGTTCTCAATCCTTTCAAATATTCCCAAGCAATTAGATTGCCTTCTATGTTTGCAGGTATTCTATGAATTTGCTTTATTAACTCCTCTGCAAGTTCATCTGTCATGAATTCATTTAATCTTTTCATTTGCTCAACAAAAATATCATGAAAAACAATGCCTGTTTTTCCATTTCTTAACCTTAATGCCTCGTCAGGAGTAACATAATTCCATCCAATCTCTTGGGCATATTTTATGATTGGTTCTTGAACAGCAGTTCTTTCATTTCCCAACATTTTTATCAACCATCAAATCATTTTCTTCTTTCCTCTCTTCATCAACTCCAATATCCAAATCTTTAACTCTAACCTTTCCAGTCATAAGATTGTGAAGCATTGACTTAAACAACTCTTCCAATGCTTTCTTTTTATTCTCCTCCTTCTCAATCTTCTCATCAACAGCAGAAAGAATAGATGCTATTTTTTGCTGAACGGGAAGAGGTGGGAGAGGAATACTAATTTTTGCTATTTTTTGAGTGCCTATAAACTTCATTGTTGATTGAGCAGATTTATTTATGATGTCGATTTGAACATTCTTTGATAACAACGCATATTTGAGATAAGGAGAATGAACCTTATTATAATCTGGCTTAATGAGTGCTACTTGAACAAATATACTAAACTCTTTATTATCCTCCACCATAGCCACATTTCCAACTGTTCCTACCTTTGTTAAGAGAATATCTCCTCTTTCTGGTTTAACCCTCTTTATCAAATTTTTATGTTCCTCCACTGAAATAAATTTGCAATTACGAAAATCTATTTTGTTATTAATAATATCCTTTGCAGTAATAAATGGGATGCCTTTTTCTACATATTTTGGTGTTTTATGAACCCCATCTGTTATTTTTTCCCTTACTACATCTCCCAACTTCACAACTTCCCAACCTTCTGGAATTAATCCTATCTCTGTTTCCTTGAGTTTAACATTTTCTGCCTCATTCAATGGCACAGGTCCATAGGTGAAAAGATATTTCATAAGCGATTTTTTGAGTTCCTTGGCTGCTTTTATGACTGCCTCCGTCTTCTCCTTTGCTTCCTGTATTGTAGAAAGAACATGAGCGATTTTTCGCTGCTCTGGAAGAGGTGGAAGAGGAATTTTTTTATTTGATATACTTTCTAAATTAAGATAAGGAAGCGTTGTTCCCCCAGATTGTTGAGTGAATTTTACCTTTTTTAAGAGATAAAACAAAAACAAATTATCTGCTTTGGTATTGGGATTAACAATGCATAAATGGCTGACCACATATGCATCGATAGGCAACATAGCTCTTTTCTCCAATCTTATGGAAGCACCACTTTTTGGAAATATTATAGAGTGTTTAGGAAAAAGTTTTAGTTTATACCTCTCAACCGCTAATTCATTTATCAAGTCCCATCTATCCACATAATTCTTGCTACCATCAAAATGTTGTACTCTTATAAAAGGGTATTTTCCCCCTTTAAAATATTCCTCACCTTGGGGTGCATTTCCACCGCTATTAATAGTAGCAACATCTCCTAACTTCACAACTTCCCATTCCTCTGGAATTATGCCGATTTCTGTCTTTTTGAAGCCATTGAGAATTTCATTATTCTGGCTACTCATTCAACAACCCCATCATATTGAGAATTTCATTCAACTTTTCATCTGCCTCCTTTCTTTCCTCCTCTGCTTCCTGAAGTAATACAACTGCTTCCTCCAATGGCATTACTTCTTCCTCGCTATCAGCAGAAACATATCTTGATGGGCTCAAGTTGTAATCATTTCTGGCTGCCTCCTCCTTGGTTATTATCTTGCTTATGCCCTCTTCCTCTTTCCATTCTTTATAAATCTCGTAAATCTTCTTTATTGCATCATCTGGCAAGTAATTTTTGGGTCTTCCTTTCTTGTATAAATGGGAAGCATTGATTAACAATATTTGCCCTCTCCTTTCAATTGGCTTGAATTTGTTTATAATAAGGATAACAGCAGGAGCAGTTGTATTGTAAAACAAATTTTCTGGCAGCAGAATAACCGCTTCCATGTAATCCCTTTCAACAAAATGCTTTCTTATATCCCTCTCCCTATTCGCTCCAACATTCCCAGAGCCACGAGAGACAACGCCTGTATCAACAACTATGGCAAGCCTCCCTTTATCATTCAAGGAAGCAAACATGTGCTGTATCCATCCCCAATCTGCACTGCTCGACGGTGGATAACCGAATACAAAACGATTGTAAGCATCATTTTCATAAACGCTTTGAGAAACTTTTTTATCATTCCATGGAGGATTTGCAGTGACAATGTCAAACTGGCGGAGCGAACCATCAGGATTGGTAAATGCTGGTCTTGCCATTGTATCGCCAATTGCAATATTTGCCTCCATGTCATATATGAAGGCATTCATCTTTGCCATGGCAAATGTTGTTGGATTTATTTCCTGTCCATAAAACTTGAGAGGAGCAACAGAGGGATTATTTCCATATTTTTCTTTGAAGCGAAGGTAGCATTTTATAAGCAAACCACCAGAACCACAGCATGGGTCATATACTTCTTCCCCCTCTTTTGGGTCTAACAAATATGACATTAAAATTGCCACTTCCCTTGGCGTATAGAATTCGCCTGCACTCTGCCCGCTTCCCTCTGCAAACTTCCTCAATAAATACTCATATGCTCTTCCAAGAATATCTGGCTCAACATCTTCTAATCCAAGCCTGTATTTGTTCAAAACATCCACTAATGCCTTCAGCCTGTCATCACTTATTATTCGCTGCCCCGCTGCTGTGGCATTGAAATCAACAATATCTATTACGCCTTGCAATTTTGGATTTTCTCTTGCTATTGCTCGCACAGCATCTGTCAAATATTCTCCTATACCAACGCTTTGCTTCGCTATATTGCTCCATCTCGCCTTTTCTGGAATATAGAAACGAACCAGCGAATGGTCTTTTTTTAACAAATCTTCAACAAATTCTACACTTTTCCCATATTCTTCTGCCAACTTTTTTACTTCATCCTCAAAAACATCTGATAATCTTTTGATGAAAATCAAAGGCAAAATATAATCCTTATATTTTGGTGCATCTACAGGACCTCTTATTTGACAAGCAGCATCCCACAACCATTGTTCCAATGTGGAAATATCAAGTTTGTTAGACATTCAATTATACATTAAAAAAACATTTAAGTAGTTTTCATTTTGAGATAATTCGAAAATTATTTTCTCATTTTTCTTTCTAATTTTTTTAATTCTGGGAACGTATAGGAGTAAAAATATATTAGAAATAATGCTAAAGCAACGCAATATATCACTCTTATATAATCCCATTGCCTTATAAGCGGTGTATGCTGTTGTAGAAATTTTGCCATCACCACAAGATAAGCGTTTTTATCTGTTACGCATTTTAAGTTTGCATATTGGTTTGAAATAGAATGTAGGAGCATACTCACTCCCATAAGTAAAAAACCCGCCTTTTTATATGGATATTTTACTTTGTTAAACCAAAATACAATCAAAGTTGCACCTATAATGGAGAAAGAGAAATGGGAGATTATATTCTGGGATGGTAAACCTCCAAGGTATTCTATTAAACCAAAACAGATGCCAGATAGCATGGAAAAATATACAAAAGTATTTTGAAATAATGACATATGATTTACTTTTATTTGTTTTTTAAACCATTTTTCAATAAAAATTATCTCATAATAAAACAAACAAAAAGCAATAGTAAATTTAAATGGTTCTTCACTTATCGGTGCAACAATAACTTTTTGAAAGGGTCCTTTTGTTATGCCTTCTATGGGAAAGATAAATGATAAAAATAAGGAAATGAGAAAGGTATGTTTTATCAATTTTTTGTTTTCTAATTCGTTTTTATTCTCTCCTTCTTTCATTTCTCAAATTCAAATTCTCCTTTCACCAACTCCATATCTTCAAGTATCCTATTAACCTCGCTCAAATATTCGTGCATTTTTCTTACATCGCTTACTTTAAGATAAGTTACCATTTCTCTGAAACTCTCTGGCAAGCCAACAATCTCTTTTCTTATCTTATCCAGTTGTTTTTCATCTGAAACGGCTACAACTTTTTGAACTGTTTTATTTTTCGTTGCTTTTTGAAGATTAAGAATTAGACTATCAATTGAACCTCGTTTTTGCACCTCAAATACATAATTTATCACCCCTAAATTGCCTATCTTTGTCCTCCATATTACATCAACCATTGCACCATGGGCAATTTGCTTATTACTATCCACATCAAAACCTAACCATGCTCCAATATTTTTTAACATATCTATCATTTCATCATGGTCAAATTCCTCTTCTTTTGGCTCTATTTCTGTAGGCTTGTATCGCTGCACTTCATAAAGATAATAATCCACAAAGAACGGGTCTGCATCCTTATAACCTGCTTTCTTTAATTCTTCTGCAATTTCCATCAATATCTCGTTAAATTTCTTGTATTCTTTTGCGTTTATTTTGTATTTATTAAGAGGCAACATTTTCTCGAAACCCAAGATTTTCAATGCTTTCCTCGCCTTATCATTCCATATGCCGCATTTGTCTGGATGAATATATGCCAAAATTTCCGTAATAGATGAAGGACCTAATCCTTTTATTTCCTCCATGAATTTTTGGTATCTTTGTTCTGGTGGAGCACTTCCATAAAATAGGTTAAACATCTCTTTACGAAGTTTATCCATTCCGTTTGACGAGATTATATTGCTTATGAGATAGTCTTTGTTTACCCAAATCCCTGATGCCCATAACATAGAAATTATTTCGCCAAATTCTAACTCTGTCAGATTTTGGATTTTTCCTTTAGTGAGTGTTTTAAAAAAATTTAATCTTCTTTTCCTCTCCTCCATATCCTTTTTATATTCCTCTGTTCTGGCATACTTATTAAATATATCCACAAATTTTTTAATATTCTTAATTTGTTTCTTTGTCAGTTCCATACTTTAACTATAATAAAATGATTTTATAATCTTGTTGTTATTATGGGGGTTACCCTCATCGGAGTAGGAGGAGAGACAAAATACTTAAGAACGGATGGCTCTGCCTTAAAACAATTTGCCTCTCCTGCCCCCTAAAATGTAATACATGAAAAATTTATGAAATTTATGGGAAGATGTATTACATTATAAGATATATTGGTTATTTTTCATAATGAAGAAAAATTTGTATTACTGTAGAGAAACCTTGTTTGGGCTACCAACATTAATCGGTTAGAGAAAATCCTCTGTCTTTGCATTTGGAAAATCAAATTTTCTGGCAATATTGGCAAGATGGCTTGCCGTTCTCCTGCTATATACAAGTTTGTATCTAACTGGATTGTTGTATCTCCTAACATATGAATTCAGTCTCAAAAATTCCAGACTTCTGTGTAATGTCCCGTAGAGGCTTCTGCGTTTATAAGGTGTTAGTTCCCAATTATAACAAGCGTCTACAAGTGTTGTTACCTTGATTGGTGTTTCATATCCCCCAAGTATGTATAGATTTATCAATGCTCTCTGCCATAATTTAAGGTTCATTTTCTGTTTTCTTAATCTTAATGCAAGGAGCCCCATATCTAAAGGCATAATAAAATAATAAGTCCTCAAATAAATTTTCTTCTATGAGGTGATGGATAACCTTTAGGTAGAGCAGAGATAATGCGTTTTTCGCATGCAGATAAATTGAAAGAAAATATATTCAGCGAAACAACGGCGAAATGACGGCAAAACGATGCACAGGGAAATTCGCACAAAAACCACGTTTCGTGATGTCAGTTTCTTTTTGCACTGCTAATCGTTTCTCTATCCCTCCTTATGTTGCTCCTCTTATGCTGTCGTGGTATATTTTGCACCACTACAGTTTTT
>JGI24020J35080_1001074_pt1 | contig 15798 bp, 19 predicted proteins | sample Deesub1362A_J573_FD_35080 | JGI IMG/M metagenome (IMG submission 35080) | reverse complement strand
CCATTCTCAAGAAAGGTGCTAAGTAAATGCTTCAATATTCTCGTAAGGGTTCTTTTCTTACTACCATACAGAGACACCCAATGCGGAGCGAAGATTTTCAGGAGGAAAGTTATAGACATGATCCTCCCATTTATAGATACCCGCGGCTTTGCTTTCGATGTCAATTTGCTTTATCTTGCCAAAAAGAAAGGATTCAGAATCGTTGAAGTCGGCGTGAGTTGGGAGGACAAACACGGATCGAAGGTAAAGCTTAGAAAGGCTATTCCAGAAATGCTTTTCTCAGTGCTGAAGTTGAGGTTGTACTATAGTCCATTAAGATTTCTGGTAGATTAATCCAGGAGATAAAGATGAAAATACTTATTTTTAACTGGAGGGATATAACTCATCCGTGGGCTGGAGGGGCTGAGAAAATTTTATTAAAATTTAGGGTAGGTGAGATAAGATGAAAATTTCAGTTTCGATAGGTGTTTGTGCATATAATGAGGAGAAGAATATTGGTAAACTTTTAAATTCTCTTCTTAACCAAAAAACAGAGAGAATAAAGATAGAAGAAATAATAGTTGTTTCGTCTGGATCTACAGATAGAACAAATGAAATTGTAAAAGAATTTGTAGAAAAACATAAAAAAATAAAGCTTATAGTTCAACCAAAAAGAGAGGGGAAAGCTTCTGCTGTAAATGAATTTATAAAAAACGCTAATTATGAGATTTGTGTATTAGAGAGTGCTGATACAATACCAGCTAAAGATATGGTTGAAAAATTATGTTTACCATTTCATAATAAAAATGTTGGTATGACTGGTGGATATCCAATCCCTATTGGTGACAAAACAACATTTATACAATTCGTAGGGCACCTACTATGGGATCTACGCCATAAAATCTCCTTAGAGATACCTCGACTTGGAGAAGTTATTGCCTTTAGGAAAGATGTAGTAAAAGAAATACCTAAAAACACATCAGTCGATGAAGCTTGGATAGAAGCAATTACAAAAAAGAAGGGATACAGAATCATATATGTACCTGAAGCTATATGTTACAACAAAGTTCCCCAAACTATTTCTGATTTCTTAAAACAAAGAAGAAGAATTTATGCTGGACATTTACATTTGAAAAAGAGTTTAGGTTATAGTGTATCATCTATGAACTCTTTTAAGATTTTAACATTAATTTTAGAAGACTTGAATCCAAATCTTAAGGAAATTTTGTTTACTATTGGTGCTGTCGTTTTAGAATTTGTTAGTAGAGTTCTAGGCTGGTATGATTATCGTATTAACAGGAGGGATCATGTTGTTTGGGAGATTGCAAAAACGACTAAAGATCTAAAGTAATTGCATGAAGAACCCAACTAAATCTCAACTGTTTGATCAATTAACATAAAAAATATAAAAATTATATGAGTTTGTTGTACAGGAGGTCAAAAAATGGAAGATATGAATATGAATTTACCAAAAGTCTCAATTTTGGTCGTAAATTATAACGGACGGCACCTTTTGAAAGAGTTTCTTGATTCAGCAATAAACCTCAATTATCCAAAAAATAGATATGAAATCGTAATAGTTGACAATGGATCATCTGATGGTTCTGTTGAATTTATGAAAAAGAAATATAGACCATATATTTCAAACACTAAAAAACCTAGAATTAAGATTGTTGAATTAGACAAAAACTATGGTTTTACTGGAGGAAATAATAGAGGAATTAAATATTGTAGTGGTGAATATTTGGCATTAATAAACAATGATACAATAATGGATAAAAACTGGCTGAAAGAACTTGTTAGAGTGGCTTTAGACTTTCCAAAAAGCCTTCTTGGAAGTAAAATGTTGCTCTACGATAAAAGAGATATAATCGTATATGGTGGGGGGAAATTATTAGCTTGGGGAACCCCCATGCACATGTGGCTTTGGGAGAATGATAAAAATGATTTCAGAAATAAACCAGAAAAAACTTTTTATGCTGATGGATGTGGACTACTCATACCAAAAACGATTTTTCTAAAAGTTGGCGGTTTTGATGAGGATTACTTTGCATATGCTGACGATTATGCTCTATCTTGGAGGGCACGATTATTGGGTTATGAAGTTTATTTCGTACCAACTGCAAAATTCTATCATAAAATTAGTGCAACTGGTGGAGAATTTAGTTATCTCCATGTCCGAAATTTTTACAGAAACCACTTAAGAAGTATAATAAAATTCGCTGGATTTCCAACAGTATTATACATGGTCCCATTTTTTATGATTTATGGAGTTGGATACTACATATTAATTTATCTGCTCAAGGAAAAGAAACTAAAATTGATTTTGCCGATTATTAGAGCATATTTCGACATCCTCTTAGAATTACCTACTCTGCTAAGTGAAAGAAAGAAGTATCAAAAATCTAGAAAAGTTAACGACAGAAAATTTAAAGAAGAGGAGCTTATTTTGTCATTTACTGAGAGTATAAAAGAAGTATTCAGGGTCTTAAAACGCAGAAGGATAAGAGAGCTCTGAGGGCAGAAATGAAGGCAATTGGTATGAAGTTTTTAAAATTAAATGCAATTCATCTACGAATTTCATACATAAATTTGGTAGCATATTTGTATTTGACCATTTTTACTGTTGGAACCCATTTCATCCCATTACCAGAGTCATACAAATCTTTAATAGCCCAACCAGGGTTAATACTAATTCCTTATTTAGTTGGAGTTCCTTTGCTTTTTATTGCTAAGAAATTTTTGCAGATAAAAGAGAAAAATAAAGACTTTGTAATAGAGTTTTTAATCAACTGGTCTTTAGGCGTAATATTGATCATTATTCTTGAAGTGTTTCTATATGTCAATTATATGTTCGAATTAGAATGTTTTGTAATCCTAATTTTGCTAATAGGGCTTCTCTCGTTGTTTATTACCGAGTCTAATAATTTCGAAAACACGGACCACAAAGAAGTTTGGATAGTGGCGCTTTATGGTTTTCTATTTGCCTTGTTTGTTACAAACTTTTGGAACTATCCATATGCAAATGAAAATGATTATATCAGGCATACATTTTACACGCTTCAGATAGTTAAAGAGGGGCGTCCACTAATTTTCTATTCACCATATTTGCCTACACTACATACCCTCTATGCACTTCTTATAATGATGTTCAACATCGATATAAGTAAAGAGCCACTATTTTTACTATGGTCAAGTAGGTTTATATTTTACCCAATATATTCGATTGCGTTTTACTTATTTTCATATCAACTATCAAAAAATCGACTTTTCTCCATAATTACTGCTATTATTGGTTCATCACTAGTTTATAATTATGAGGGGTCTCTATTCCCATGGCATACTGCACCAAAAAACATTGTGTCAATACTCTTCATCTATGTGCTTTATGCCTCTCTGACTCTTTATGATAGTGAAAAACATAGGAAATTAGATTTAGGGTTATTCAAAATAGGTGGTTTGCTTACCTTGTTGTTTATTTTACTTTACTTCACAAGAGACACAGGCCCTGTAGGGTACGAAATTGGTTTTTTGTTAATGTTTTTGTTCATACTACTACTACTATTACCAAAGATAGTTCCTCTAGAATCAAGAAATTTCTTTTTCTATATAAGTATATTGCTTGTAGCTTTAATTTTCTTCCATAAAGCAAATGGATTTATAGCCGGAATAATTGTTCTAATTTTTATTTTTTTGCTATTGAAGTTTGAACATATTAGTGAAGTGGCATCAAAGCTTGTAACTGCAATTTTCCTTATTGCTGCAGCGATGATCTTTTTCCTTTTTTATTTTAAGATGATACAATACCCATCAGACCCCCTCATCGCACCATATGTTGCGAAACCTTATTTCCTCTATGGTTGGAATAATATTTTTAATTTTCTAAAAGAAGTATATCCCACAGTCTTATTAATTCTTTTTGCAGCAGGATGTACTTTTGTGGTAATAACAGAGAAAGATAGAAAAATATTAGGTGCAGCATTAATGTCCTCCTTTCTAGTTTTTATGTATTTCTTTCCAATCTATTTTTCCTACAGATTTTTAGTGTATGCTCATTATTTTATAGTTTTTTTTGTTGTTTATACCATATTTAAGTCTCTTAAAACTAAAAAATTCCAAGTTATTAATATGTCATCTCTATTTTTGCTTATTGCTTTCATCATAGCCATTGGTTCAAACATATATATCCATGACTTGGAAGAATTTGAGAAATCGAGAGTTATAAAATTGCAAGAACGATTCAAAGTATTTGAGATAGGCAAATATCTGAAAAACAATGTTGAAAAAGATGCAATTGTAATTGGATATAGTAGAGGTTTAGGGTGGTATCAAGGAATTTCTGCATACTACGGACAACTTTTTACAATTAATTTATGGGAAAATGGAGAATACCGAGAGGACCTCATTAAAAACATTTATTTAGCGAGCTCATCAAAAGAAGCTTACTATCTAATAAAAAAATTAGTAAATGATAGTAAATATACCGTAAGTTTTAGCGATCCAAGTGGGAAAGAGGTTGAAAGATGGTATAAGAAACCAGCAAAAATTATTATTCTATATGATGATGTTTTGGCTAGATGGCTTGGAAAACCTGAATCTATTCACAAGTTTTTTGACTCAAGGTATTTTAAAGTTTTATACCATATTAAGAACTCAAAAGGAGAGGATTTCTATGTTTTTGAGATGAAATAAATTGATTATGGATATGAACCACCTAAAATTTGAGAAAGGGTTTCTCTCTATTAGCTAAGGAGATTAAAAGAGTGTCACACTTTAAAATGGTAAAAGTAAAAAACTTTGTTCGAAACTTACGTACAGAAAGTTAAAATGATTAAAGATTGGTCTAAAAAATACTTAAAAAGATTGAGTTGAATGATTGGGGGCAAAAATATGATGGTAAAAAAGCAGAAAAAAACGAGTCCACGTGTCATCGTTATAGGCCTTGATGGCGCATCTTGGAATATTTTAAAACCGCTTATGGAGGAAGGGGTCTTACCAACATTTAATAAGTTAATTAAAAAAGGCGCGTACGGATATTTAAAAAGCATTATTCCTCCCATCTCTATACCTGCATGGAAATGCTATTCTACTGGGAAAAAACCTAGTAAACTCGGTGTATATAGTTTCCTTACCTTAAATTTAGAGAACAAAGAATATAAGGTAGTAGGATCCTCTGATTTCCATTCAAAAGAGATATGGGATTATATAGGAGATTTTAACCTGATTTCTTGTGTTTACAAACTTTTTTCAACTTATCCAGCAAAAAAAATCAAAGGTTGTATGATTTCCGACTTTCCACTGAAAGAGGGAGGATATAGTCCCAAAGAACTAAAATATGAGATAGAGAAAAGGTTTGGATCATTATGGTTTGATATTTATTTTACCACTGATAGAGAAGGTACCTATATTCAAGTTTTGAAGGAATTAGAAAAAGATTTCAAAGTAGTACGATATTTAATAGATAAATACAATCCTAATTTCGTCCATTTGAGTATACCTCATACAGATGGGATTCAACATTTTTTCTGGAAGGATATGATAGACAAAGACCCTACACATGGAACTGCAATAAAAAAAGCTTGGATTGAAATTGATAAACAATTAGAGTTGTTTGTTGAATATCTTAGAAACAAATTTGGAGATAATTTCTATCTGTTTCTCATGTCAGACCATGGTTTTTGTGGTGTAAATTACAGATTCAATATTGGAAAGTGGTTGGTAGAAAAGGGCTATTTGAAGTTAACAAATACTGGAAAATTTTATAGATTTATTTTCAATAATTTAAAAAATATTGATTGGTTATATTTTTTAGTAGAAAAAATAATCTATTTATCAAGAAGAATTTTCATGCAAAAAGAAATTAGATGGGGAATACAATTTGAATTGATTAAAACTCTTTCTGAAAAAATTATAGACTTCAAAAGAAGTAAAATTATTCCACTCGAAGGACAAATTTTGTATGTGAATACTAAAGCATTTAATAACCAAAACGAGAAAAAAGAATTTATATTAAAAGTGATAAAAGAAATATCTGAAATAAAAGATCCTGAGGGTATTAGGATAGCTAAAAGAGTATTCGATGGTAAAGAACTTTATTCTGATGACTTGGCTCCGGACATTATAATTCTTCCCAATTCTACACACATCTATAACGCACCACTGATCAAAACTCTATGGTCAAAACCTTTTAAAAACATGTGGTCAGGTATGCACGATCTTTATGGTATCTTAATGGCATATGGCCCAGAAATTAAAGAGAAGAGTGAAATTAAGAATGCCAATATTATCGACATTGCCCCAACAATCCTCCACATTTTTGATATTCCTATTCCAAAGGATATGGATGGTAGGGTTCTAAAAGAGATTTTCGAGAAAGATAGTGAACTTGCTAAAAAACCTATTACATACCAAGAAGTGATGGAGAATGAAAAACAAAAAATAAAACATAAAATAAAAGAATTGAGTCTAAAAGGCAAATTATAGGTAGTGGTATTGATGAGAGCATTAATTCTTTCAGGTGGTCACGGAACGCGCCTACGCTCTTTAACCTATTCTCAACAAAAACAGCTTATTCCTGTAGCAAATAAACCCATCTTGTTTTATGCTATCGAAGACGTCATTGAGGTAGGTGTAAAAAAATAGGGATTATTGTGGGTCCAAATAAGGAACAAGTAATTGAAACTGTAAATTCTGTAGATTGGGGTGCTGAAATTGAGTTTATTTATCAAGGTGAAACTAAAGGCTTAGCTCATGCTATACTTATTGCTGAAGAATTTCTTGATGATGAAAGCTTTGTCATGTATCTTGGTGATAACATACTTAAGAATGGGATAGTTGAGCATATGGAGAAATTTAAAGCATTATCGCCTAACTCTCTAATCCTCCTTACAGAAGTTGAAAACCCACAACAATTCGGTGTCGCTGAGCTAGACAGCTCTGGGAGAGTTAAAAAATTAGTTGAAAAACCTCGCATACCACCATCTAATTATGCTTTAGTCGGAATTTATTTCTTTGAACCAGTAATAATAGAAGCTTGCAAAAGTATAAAGCCTTCGTGGCGAAATGAGCTTGAGATAACTGATGCAATTCAATGGTTAGTTGAGAATGGCTATAGGGTTGAGGCGTCGATTGTAAAAGGTTGGTGGAAAGATACTGGCAAACCTGAGGATATACTTGAAGCAAACAGACTTGTTTTAGATGAGATATCGCCCAGAGTAGAAGGTGTAGTTGATGACTCGTCTAAAATTATGGGAAGAGTTGTTGTGGGTGCAAATACAAAAATAAAAAATTCCACAATTAAAGGACCGTCTATTATAGGTAAAAACTGCACCATATCTAACTCCTACATTGGTCCCTACACTTCTATAGGCAACTCGTGTGAGATTATAGAAACGGAGATTGAAGACAGCATTGTCATGGAAAACAGCAAAATAACGAGTGTTAAAGGAATCGTGGAGAGTCTCATTGGTAAAAATGTTAAAATATACGAACACAGTATGAGGCCTAAAGGCTATAGATTCATCGTCGGTGATACTTCAAATATTGTATTGTGAGGTGCTTAAATGAGGGTTTTAGTAACAGGTGGTGGATATATAGGTTCTATTTTAATTGAAATGTTGCTTGAAAGAGGATATAAAGTAAAATGCCTTGACAGATTTTTCTTTGGTATAGAAACTCTTTCTCATTTAATTAACAAATTTAGAAATAATAAAAGATGATATAAGATGGTTTGACCCAAACATACTCAAAGACGTTGATATAGTAATGGGCTTGGCTGCTTTATCAAATGATCCTAGTGGTGAGCTAAATCCAGAAAAAACAATGGAGATAAATTATAGGGGAAGGGTTAGAGTTGCTACATTGGCTAAAAAATATGGAATTGAGAGGTATATATACTATACTAGCATCGTCGTGCAGTGTTTACGGTTTTCAAGATGAGATTGTAAATGAGAGATCATCAACTAATCCGCTAACAACTTATGCAAAAGCAAATTTAATGGCGGAAAAAGATACCTTATCACTCGCTAATAATAATTTCTATGTGACAATATTAAGACAGGTGACTGTTTACAGTTTATCCCCTAGAATGAGATTCGATCTGGCTATAAATGGAATGGTTTTAGGATTTTACAAGAACGGCAAGATACCAATAATGAGAGATGGCACCCAATGGAGACCATTTGTTCATGTTAAGGATACTTCAAGAGCATTTATAACAGTAATGGAGACAGAACCCGATATTATAAACAAAGAAATCTTTAATGTAGGAAGTAATGACCAAAATCTCCAAATATTACCATTAGCTGAGTTAATCGCTAAATCGATTGGTATGCCGTTTAACTTTGAGTGGTATGGTTCACCCGATAAAAGATCATACAGAGTTGATTTTAGTAAAATAGATGAAAAATTAGGATTTAAAACAAAACACACACCAAAGGAGGGTGCAAAGGAGATTTATGAGGCACTAGTTGAGGAGATAGTTAAAGATAGTATAAAGACTAGAACAGTTGGATGGTACAAATATCTGCTTGAGGCTCATAAAATAGTAAAAGAAGTTGAGCTGAAGGGTGGTATATTGTGAAAGTTGCGTAATTGGAATTGGGCAGCTCGGATCTGATCTGATTAAGGTTTTTGATGATGTTATTCCTTTAACACACAAAGACATAGAGGTAACAGATTTCTCGAGCTGTGGGATACTTAAAGATGTTAGACCAGATGTCATAATAAATACAGCAGCAGATCATAAAACTGACGAATGTGAAGACAATCCAGAAAAAAGTTTACATGTAAATGCAATAGGAGCAAGAAACATTGCAAAAATTGCCAACGACATCAATGCAATCAACATCTTCATTAGCACAGATTATGTTTTTGATGGATTAAAAAACGAGCCTTATACAGAAAATGACGTACCAAATCCAATAAACGCATATGGTATTAGTAAATACACTGGAGAGCTTTTTACTAAGTATATTTCAAAGAAGTACTACGTAATCAGGGTCTCAAGTCTTTTTGGAGTTGCAGGAGCGAGTGGAAAGGGTGGCAACTTTGTGGAAACCATGATTCAAGAGCGAAGTCAGGAAGTGAGCTAAATGTCGTTAATGATATTATGATGTCACCAACATACACCAAGGATGCAGCGACAGCAATCAAAGAAATCGTCGAGAGAGAGTCTACCATATCACTAACGATGGCTTTTGCACGTGGTATGAGTTTGCAAAAGCAATTTTTGAGATCTCAGGCATCTCAGCTAAGTTGTACCCCACAACATCCGACAAATACCCAACAAAGGCAAAGAGACCAAGGAATTCGTCTTTGAATATCGAAAAGATTTAATCTTACGGGATAACTATGAGATACTGGAAAGACGCATTAAAGGCGTATCTAGCAGAGAAGGGGCACGTATGAACGATGTCCAAATACTCGCGATGAGAAAGTCCTTCGAAATTGTTAAGAAAAGGCAGAAAGCGAATATTACAAAAATTCCAGATTTACAAGAGAGAGCAGAGAGGTTGAGAATAGTTAGAGAGGAGTGTGTTGGAAACCCAAAAGTCATCGAAAAATCAATTGAGAGCCTAGAAAGCAATGGATTCAAAGTAAGGTTTGCAGAGGACAGTAAAAAAGCCATCAATATTATACTCAAAGAAATTGGTAGCGCAAATATAGTAGTGAAGACAAAGTCAAATATTACAAAGGAAATTAACCTAACCAAAGAGCTGGAGAAGAGAAAAATTAACATTGTAGAGACGGACATAGGTGATATATTAATCCAGCTTTTAGGTGAAGAGCCATCACACCCTACTGGCTCAGCATCCCATCTCTCGCTCGATTATATAATTTCGTCACTTAATAGAAAGTTTGGAACCAAATTAGAGAGGGATCCATTTGCAGCAATAGAATTCCTGCTAAAAGATATCAAACAGTATATCGAGATGGCTGAAGTTGGCATAACTGGAGCAAATGCCATAACTGCTGAAGGTTCTATTATATTACTGCACAACGAGGGCAACATCTTTGAAACTATTCGAAGACCAAGAAAATGGATAATACTAGCTGGAATTGACAAGTTTTACCCAAGCATAGATGCCTTGAATGCTGCAAAAATTCAAACATTTTACGCTACTGGAACAATTATGCCGTCTTTTATTGAAGTCGTGAGTGGCATTAGTAAAACTGCCGACATTGAGAAGAAGCTTTACAAAGGTGTACATAACCCAAAAGATGTAACAGTCATTCTTGTAGACAATAACAGAGATTATTTAATCAACAATGGATTTAGAGAACTTTTCTATTGCATAGGATGTGGAAATTGCGTCATAAACTGCCCATCTTATAAAGTCTTTGGAAACAAATTTAAGGGAGGCAGATTTGCGCTGTTTTCAGCCTTATATTCAAATGCTTCAAACTTAAAGCTTTGCCTCTCATGCGGCAAATGCAGAGAGAACTGTCCTCTTGGAATATACATACCGAGAATGACAAGAGAGGCAAGAGGGGGAAGTGAGCTTTATAATTTCGTTTTATCGCACATTAATTGGCTTGTCCAATCAATATACCTTGAAACTTTAGGTTTTTATTTGACGCTTAAAGGTAATGATTAAATTTGATGACTTCAACAAACCAAAGAGGTGAAAACATGCTACCAGGAGTTGTTGTAAAGCCCTTGAAAAGGTTTGCCGATGAAAGAGGATTTTTTACTGAAATCATGAGAAGTGATTGGAAGGATGTATTTCAAGAAGAAATTGTTCAAGCAAATCTTTCAATAAGCCATCCTGGGATTGTTAGAGCTTGGCACAAGCATGAAAGAAGGCAGGTTGACTACTTCGTTGTTATTAAGGGGGCATTGAAGATATGTGCGTACGATGACGAGACACAGGAATTAAATGAGATTGTTTCTACTGGTGATAACTTGCAGGTTGTAAGAATTCCTGGACATTACTGGCATGGATTTAGAGTAGTTGGGAGTGAGATGGCGATGCTTGTTTACTTCGTAAACAATTTATACAACTACAATAATCCTGATGAGTTGAGAAGACCATGGAATGACTCTACAATTGTGCCTAAAGTAATAAACGGCAAAACAGATGACCCACGCTGCAACAAGCCATGGGATTGGTTTTATCCACCGCATAAATAATATTTTCGGAATCTATATTTGAGAATTGCTAAAAGTGCTCCACTTCACAAAATCAAGCTCAATTCCATAGAAGGTTAAAGTCCAAGCTAAAAACTCTTCATACTTTATTGAAGTGGTTTAATCGTTCTCTATGTTTTTATACACTCTTTTGCCGTAGTTTTTCTGTTTATTGTGAAATCTCCGAGTGTTATAATACAAATGTTTGGAGTTTCATTGTAAATTCATGATTTCTAATGTAGCTAATAACCTAACTTCAAGATATCCAATCTCATCGTTTTCTTTGCCTTACTGGTTTTTTCAGATATGAAAAAAATAATCAAGCTGGATGTGCCAATAAGCTGCCAATGCAGCTCTGAAACCGTAATTGGTATGGATGTAATTTACGAATTCCATATCGTGATAATATTTTCGATGACGAGGACCTAAGAATTTTGAAGGTGAGTTCATCAATCTGTGTAACCATGAAAATTGACCATAGTATATGGCAATTCCTGTACCGTAATCAAACCTATTGTGAGTTCGACGTTTAGGCATAATATTTAGTTAATCTTCAAGTTTAAAAATATATAGTACAAAAATGCTTACAAATTAGTATTTGGTTTATTAGTAGAATCTAACCGATATCACGAGTAAATTTCCCTATTTGTAAGAGCAAATCTGATTTTGATTTTACTCTCATCCTCGTGGCTACATCGACGAGGTTGTTACACTATCAGAGTCGGGTTCTGGAAGTTGAGGAAATAAGCCAATAGAGACAAGGGTTTTTACAAGGGCGGCAAAAAGATTGAAACAGTCAAATCGATTCCCCTGTACTCAATCATCAATGGATTCTGGATCAACGAGACTGGCAATCTCGAAATCACAATCAGATACAAGCCTCAGGACTGGTTCGAGATTGGCTTGATGATCTCTGCTACAACCTTCATCGGCTGTATAGCTTACCTCTTCTACAACTGAGAAGAGAGAGAGGAGATAGATGGGCTAAAGAGATTGAAAACAGTGTAAGGAGAGTTATNAGACGAAAGTGATTTAAAGTTTCCAATAAAAGAGTATCACATGCCAAAAGTGGTAGAGGCTATTTACGAGGACGGTGTTCTGAAACCTCTNAAAAAATTAAACTTAAAAGANAAGAGCAGAGTGCTAATTANGATTATCGACAGAGATGAACTTGACGAGCTTCTGAATTCAATGGTTATCGAGAAAATCGATAATATAGACTACAGAAAGCTGAAAGAGGCGTACTATGAATCCATCTGAGGTTTTTGTGGATTCTTCTATTTTGGTTGGTTTAAATCTCGGTGACGAGAAGGCGAAGAATTCAGTAAAAGCACTGGTAGAAGATGGAAACATACTGGTTATAAATCCGGTAGTGTACTCTGAAAGGTTTTACCTTGGGTCACTATCGTAAATCAATGCAGCAATTTAGTTTTTCCCCTCTATAAATTCTAAATTGAATGATCTTTTTCATGATGCATTTTTTAGAGCCAAGTTTATTTATCCTCTACTCAACTAAGGCAACCAAGCCAAAAATTTAAGTATACTTTGTATTAGGATGTAATATATGAAAATGATGACAACATCAGTCAGACTGCCCAAAGAAATGATTGAGGAGATAGAAAGAATAAGCAAAGAAGAGGGAGTAGATAAGGGAACTCTGCTGCGTAAGCTCGTGGCAGAATCCCTTAATGAGTACAGAATTAAAAAAGCTCTGGAGTCGTACAGAGATGGTAGGATTTCGCTGTGGAAAGCTGCTGAAATAGCGGGAATCACCTACAGAGAGGCTTTGGAGGAGCTAAGAAAGAGAAACATTCCGTTCAGATACGACGTAGAAGATCTCAGAGCTGACGTTGAATGGGCTACAGAGTTATGATTAAAGTTAACGGTTACTGAGAATGGCAGCTGTTAGTAATGCTGGTCCTTTGATTCATCTGGCAAAAATTGACGAACTGAATTTACTCAAAGAGATTTTCAGTGAAATAATCATCTCCCAGACTGTGAAAATGGAAGTAGTGGATAGGGGAAAGGATAGAGGCATGCCCGATGCTTTTTTGGTAGACGGCGTTCAATGGATCAGAGTTGTCGATGATCCTTTTAACGCAAAGTCACTTGCCGAAAAAGTGGGAATTCATCACGGCGAAGCCTCCACGATAATGCTCGCCAAGTCTTTGAGTCTTCCAGTTCTGCTTGATGATTCAGATGCGAGGAGGTTTGCATCAGGATTAGGATTACAAGTTATCGGATCCGTGGGTATATTGATAAGATCAGTTAAAACCGGACTAATTTCAAAAGAGGATGGAATTGAAAACCTGGATAAACTTGCCCAAGTAATGTGGTTGAGTACAGACGTTTACATGAATGCGAGGAGGATTATGGAGAGTCTGTAAAGGGAAATCTTGTTCGCAACCATCTCTAGATATGAAAGTATTTGAAGCCTAGACCATACTGGATCGATTTGCGTATGCCCCCCTAAACTAGCATAATTTCTTTCTTCTTCGATAAAAAAGAAATAGACTGGGTCGAGAGAATAGCTCTTTCTTTTGGCCTCAGCATAGCTTTAGTAGCTATTCTTATTTTACTTCCGTTGATTTACCTGTTTTTTAAAGGGAAGGTAAGGAAATAGATGAATTTTCTTTTGAATGCAAAACCCTTCATACTCTCTTTCACTGGAGCTTGGTCATGAGAGAGTTCAGGAGTAAAAGATTGAAACAGTTAATCAATCCTTATACTCAGCCATTAACGGATTCTGGATAAATGAAACTGGTAATCTTGAAATAATCATAAGATACAAACCACAGGATTGGTTTGAGATCGTTGATGATCTCTGCCACTACTTCATTGGCTCTATAGGCTATCTTCTCTACGACTGGAGGAGATAGGAAGGAGATAAATGGACTTTAAGAGACGAAAGTGATTTAAAGCTTTGAAAACACCTTGTATATATGAGAACTGTTTCGATAGATGTACCAGATGAAATAAAAGTCCCGGAAAAAGATTTGGAGAAACTCATAAGGGTAGAATTGGCTTTAAGGCTTTACCAGAAGGGGTATGTGTCATTGGGACAGGCAAGGAGAATCTCTAATTTATCAAAATGGGAGTTTTTAGAATTGCTGTCAAAAGAAAAAATACCTGTAAATTACGATGAAAATGAACTTAAAAGGGACTTGAAAGTGATTGAGCAGTTATGAAAGTTGTTTCCAACTCTACATGCATAATTGCATTGCTGAGGATCGGGAAATTAACCCTTCTAAAAGACCTTTTCAATAGAATTTTCAGAGGAAGTTTACAAGGAGATTTATGTGGATGGAAAAGAGGGTTTTATAGAACTTGAGGGGGCAGATTTCTTTGAAGTGAGGAAAATAAAAAATAAGCGATTTTTTAACTTGTTAAGAGGGTTGATAGACGACGGTGAGGCAGCCAGTATAATTTTAGCTTTAGAGGAGAATGCAAGTTTAATAATACTGGATGATAAGGATGCAAGAAAAATTGCTGAGAATCTTGGTCTGAAGGTAACGGGAACTGTAGGAATACTTTTATTGGCTAAGAAAAAAGGAGTCGTTAAAGAAATAAAACCTATTATAGAGGAAATGAAAATGGGTGGGTTTTATCTAAGCGATAGCATTATAAAAATTGTTTTAAAGGAGGCTGATGAGTTTTGAAATATATGTAGACTTACTACTTCAGTTTTATTCAGCGGTAAATGTCTAAAAGTCGATGCCACTTTCATGCTCTTTTGCCAAAACTTTCGATCCATTATGGAAAGCCAGAATATACAAGAACGGTAAGGAGATTGAAACGGTAAAATCCACCCCTATATATTCAGTAATAAACGGCTTCTGGATAAATGAAATTGAAAGTCTCTGCTACAACCTTCATCAGCTGTATAGCTTACCTCTTCTACGACTGGAGAAGGGAAAGAGGAGATGAATGGACTGAAAGGTAGAAAAAGAACTTAGAAAATTAACCAGAACAATCAGACAAAGATTTTAAATCTTGAACTAAAAGAAAATAAGTTAGCGGTAAGTTGGAGGTGATATTTAATGATTGAAATAGATCCTGAAATTGCAGGTGGNAAGCCTGTCATCAAAGGGACAAGAATCACAGTCAAATTAATCTTAGAACTCCTAGCTAATGGATGGAGTATTAAAGATATCACAGAAGAATATGATCTCACTGAAGAGCAGGTAAAATCCGCAATTAAATACGCCGAANATCTAACGGAAAAGGTAAGAGTGGTCAGAATATGAAGTTTCTTTTAGATGAGAATGTTCCCAAAAGCATCCACANAGAAATGCTGAAAAGAGGTTATGATGTCACCCATATTTTGTTTTTGATAAAGAGGTTTAACAGACAAGGCGATAATTGAAATTGCAAACAGTGAAAATAGGATTATAGTAACCCAGGATGAGGACTTCATCCAACTTTCTAAATTTATTGAAACAGGAGTTATTCTGATTAGAAAGAAATTCAAGAGAGATGAAATTGCTGAGTTAGTCAGTATGATTGAAAAGATAATTACTTTAAAAGGGAAAATCATAATTTTAAGAGAGAGCTATGTAGAAATTCTTGAGTAAAATATTTTTGTAATAATAAAACAATCAAACTCAGAAAGTTGACTATATAACTAAGCCTTCTCTAATCTTTTTCTCAAAGCCTACAATCTACGGTAAGCCAGAGTATACAAAGAG
>JGI24020J35080_1001035_pt1 | contig 16205 bp, 13 predicted proteins | sample Deesub1362A_J573_FD_35080 | JGI IMG/M metagenome (IMG submission 35080) | reverse complement strand
GGCTTGAACCTCCTGTCATTATTGGTTGTACAGGTGATATTCTATCACCTTTGACAGAGGTTTCAAGCCTTATGATAATTTTTTAGCGGACACTACTGATTTAATTATAATAAAAAAGGAAAACATTACAAAATACAATTATGTGCTTTTGAAAAAGATTATATGAAACTTTTTGCCTTTACACTTGACCTTGAGGCCGATTATGGTGGAGTAGTCAATCAATACGAAATCTTTAAAGAACCATACAGGATAGAGGAAATATTATCAAGGCTAAATATCCTGGATGTCAAGATTACGGTATTCGTTGTAGGAGAAATACTGAAACAATTTCCTAATATCATTAAAATATTCGAGAAATATAACTGTGAATTTGAGTCCCACAGCTACTCTCATAATTTTGAATCCCCAGATTCTGAAGAAGAGATTAAAAAGGCCAGGGAGGTATATATTGCATACTTTAAAAAATATCCTAAAGGTTACCGTGCCCCAAGGGGTAAGATTTCTGATTCTGGAATCAAAAATCTTGAAAAACACGGCTTTTTGTATGACTCGAGTATCTTCCCCTCATACTTTCCAAATCCATTTCGTTACCTCTTCAGCAACAGGAAGGTACATTATTATAAGAACTCTAATATAGTGGAGATACCCCTGACTTCTGTTTCCCCTTTCAGGATAACCCTCTCCATATCCTTCATAAAATTATTTGGTATCAACTTCTTTAAAAAAATAGCTCTCCCGGATTTCATATGCCTTGATTCACATTTGCACGATTTTATCATCAATGAAAATTCTTTCAGTAAATTACCCCTTTTACAAAAACTTCTATATAGTCGTAATAAATATAACGGGACTGACCTCTGCATACAGTTTCTGGAACATGTCAAAGGGCAAGGATATAAATTCTGTCACATGTCTGAAATATATGAATTGTTCAAGCAGGGTAAGATAAAATATTAAGAAATGTGGTAAATTGAATTAAATTAAATTTATTTCTCACAAGGAGAACAAAATTGAAGATACTTGGTCTTTTGGGTTTTGGATATAATCCTGCTGCTGCTCTAATAATCGATGGAGAACTTTTAGCCTTTGTTGAAGAAGAACGCATGATAAATTTTAAAGGAGCTCATTTTATGTTTCCTGGCTTTGCAGCAAAATGGTGTTTACAAAAGGCCAATCTGACACTTGACGATATCGATTATATTGCATGGGGTTGGAATAATCCGGCATACAGGCTAAAAATGCCATTATTCTTTACTTCACAGTATCTTAAATACGGCTTCTTAAGGAAGGGCGAAGGAGGCATACAAGAGGTATTATCCTCACAAATCATGGATTATCTTCCTGGAACCGTAACAAGAAAAATAAGAGAAGGTCTAAGACGTGTAGGATTAAAAGGTAAGATTCCAAAGATAGAGTTCATAGAGCATCACGAAGCACATGTTGCATCCACTTATCTGCTTTCAGGTTTTGACGAAGCAGCGATTATCATAATAGACGGCTCGGGAGAGAGTACCTGCACAAGCATATGGTATGCAAAGAATGGTAGATATCAGTTGAGAGATAAAATCGAGATTCCACATTCTCTTGGATGGTTTTATGCTGGAATGACTGACTATCTTGGCTTTATCCCCTATAGAGATGAAGGGAAGGTCATGGGACTTGCACCATATGGAAAACGGATACCTGAACTGGAGGGGAAAATTGCAAAAGTAATCAAGACCTCTTCCAATGGTTATAAATTAGACCCTTCATATTTTTTACTCGGCACTCATGATGCGGGGAAGCACTTTTCTGATAAACTCGTGGAACTGTTTGGCCCTCCGAGATATTATGGAGAACCTTTAAACGAGAGATTGCAGAATATAGCCTTTGTAGTGCAGGATACTCTTGAAAAAATCGTTTTAAACATAGTTAAAAAGGCAACCGATAACGGAAGAATCAGAAATGTATGTGTAGCAGGGGGTGTAGGACTTAACTGCAAGATGAACGGCGTAATAAGGCAATCTCCTTATGTTGATAAAATATTTGTCCAGCCAGCATCCAGCGATGCGGGAGCTGCTCTCGGAGCAGCAATTGCTTTATCACACAGATTAGGAGAATGGAAGCCTCACAGGTTAAAACATGTCTATTATGGCCCCTCATTCAGTGACAATGAAATCAAAAAAGAACTTGATATTGCCGGAATAAGATATCAAACACCTGATAATATAGCACAAAAAATTGCAAGGGCTATAGGTGAGGGTAAAATTGTAGCTTATTTTGATGGTGCAATGGAGTTTGGTGCTCGCGCCCTCGGTCACAGATCCATCCTTGCAAACCCATGCGATCCAGAAATGAAGGATAAGGTGAATCTACGGGTTAAATTCCGTGAACCATGGCGCCCTTTTTGCCCCTCCCTTACAGCAGAATCAATGCACGATTACCTTGAGGATGCTGACCACGCAGAATTCATGATCGTTGCATACCAAGCTAAAAAGGGGGTTAAAGATTTGATCCCTTCTGTTGTACATGTAGACAATAGTGTAAGACCACAAACTGTGGAAAAGGACACAAACCCAAGATATTGGGAGATATTGAATGAATTAAAAACAATTACGGGCCACCCTGTAGTGTTAAACACATCCTTTAATCTAAGAGGACAGCCAATAATTGCACATCCAAGAAACGCCATCGCCTGTTTCTTCTCAAGTGGGCTTGATATCTTGGTGCTTAATAACTACTGGATTGAGAAACAATGAAAAAAATCCATATAAAATCTATCCTGATAAGCAGTATATTCTATCCGCTTAAATCGTAGAGATAAACCGACGATACCCCAGGATTACCAAAAAAATCGAGTTGTTTGCCCATATTCTCAAGATGATAGATAAAGAATTTTTCTTCATTAATTCCATCTTTTATTATTGCCGATGTAAAAAGAATCCACACTCTTTGGTTACCCTTCAGGCGATCTAAATCTCTTGCATAAATCTTGAATATCTCAATACTCGATTGTTTGACCGGGGTATCAGGTGCATAATACTTTAATACCTCCTGTCTTCTCCAGTGTCTATACCATCCCCTCGGAGCAATACCAATTACATACTTGGCATCCTCAAAATAGTAAGGTTCGGGGTGAAACCTTGTGTAATACTCAAAAGGATATTGTGCATAATAATGCACATAAATGATATCTCCTCTTTGCCAGTGATCTTTTATATATCTCAGAATGGGTTTTATATTCTCCTTATAAAGAGGCTTTTTTATCCTGTATGCAGCAAAAGACAATGGATGAAAAAATATTAATGCAACCAAAACGACCCATATTATTGAAGATCTTTGGGTTGTGTTTTTTCTCACATATTCAATCCCCTCAGCAATAAAGATTAAGAAATTTGGAACAAGGAAAAAAATAAATCTACCTTTAAAAGGATATTGATGCAGTGCTGCTGCTAAGAAGGTAAATAAAATTGGAGAAAACAGAACAAAAAATTTTCTTCTGTTTTGGGAATAAATTGAAAAAATGCCAATAATAAAAGTAGCTGCAACAACACCCGTCAATGTCATGCCAAGGGGATATTTAAAAATTTCAAAAAACAGTTCTATATACCACTTAATGTCGTCAACAGATTTTGGTGGCACAGGCATATAGGCATGTTCCATGACGGATAACATCTCTTTTACGCTGATATTAAAAGCGGCCTGTAGTTTCCTTATATACATGAAATAGTTAGCTATAAAACTCATCGCCCAGATTGCCGAGATTGCCATAATCTTTTTGACTTCCACATTTTCTTTATCAAGAAGCTTAAACAGTATTAAACTCATGCCAATACCGGCAAGGACAAAAACAGATGGATGAGAAAGCCAGACAAAGGATGCCCCAAAAAAGCTGTAAAAAACAAAATGAAGTGGCGTTATCTTCAACGATTCAATATAGATTGCGAAGGCAAGGATTAACAGAGCAACTGTAATATCGCTTGAATAAGGCTTGACATTCGATGATTGAAAAACAAGAGGGTCCAAAATAGCAAAAAGGGCAAGGCCGATCAAAGCACCATATGGACCGAGATAATGTTTTGATATCTTATAAAAAAGGAAGAGGGAAAAGATTCCTGAAACAAGGGGGAAAAGTCTCAAGGCATATTCACTATTGCCAAAAATTTGAATGGCAAGTTTAACCATTACAAGAAAGGCCAAAGGGTGTTTTGCACTCCAGTCAGGCGATGGGTCAATTAAATCAGCGAAAGGCCGCTTAATAATATCGAGGCCAATTACCGCCTCATCAAACCACAACGATGGGTTATGCAGATACCTGATAAGGCGAAGGCCGATCCCTATAGCAATAATAATCCATCCTATTTTTTGATGAACAGTCTCCTTACTATCTGAAAACTTTAACAATTTCTGATTATCTCTGACTTCAGGATTTTAATGCCTGAATACTACCAAAAACCGTTATTATCTTAATATATAAAGATGATAAACTTCTATATCTCAAAGCATCCCTCTCCTTCTCTTTAGCTTGTTTTTGCATGGAATCAATTTAATATTTTATAATTGAAGAGAAAGATTCTTTAGCTTTTAGATAAAGATAAATAATATGCATATAACATTAATAAGCCCCCCACAGGTCTTCACCAAATCCCAAGTAACAGCAGGCGTTGTACCACCACTCGGACTACTATATTTAGCAACATATCTAAAACAGAATAACATAGAAGCAAAAATAATTGATGCTGTAGGAAATAAATTTGATCAATATACTTCCTATAAGAATATCACTTTAAGGGGAATGACCTTTTCGGAGATTTTAGATGAAATCCCGGAAGAAACTGATCTTATCGGTATCTCTGCGTTATACTCTTCGGCACATTTAATTGTAAAGGAACTAATCCATTTAATAAAACAAAAATTTCCCGACAAAAAGATAGTCCTGGGTGGGGCACACGCAACAATACTGACCGAGTTTATCCTAAAAGATACCGAAGCTGACTTCGTGGTGATCGGCGAGGGAGAATTAACCCTATTAGATTTATGCCAGAATTTACGAAATTACCAGAATGTTCACGGTATCGCCTATAAAGAAAATGGGAAAATTTATTATACGCCACCGAGAGAATTGATACTTAACCTTGATATATTACCAGTGCCGGATAGAGGATTAATAAATATTCAAAATTATTTCAAAGCTGCTGAACCACACGGTTGTTCAGCATCTGGACGCTGGACAACAATCCTGTCAAGCAGAGGGTGTCCATACAACTGTACATTCTGCACAACACCAAGGATATGGCTGCGAAAATGGAGAAGTAGAAGTCCACAAAAAGTAATTTCTGAGATGATCGAATTGAACCAAAAATATGGTATTACCGATTTCCATTTTGAAGACGAAAATATGGGTTTCAATAAAAGGTGGCTGCATGAATTCTGTGATTTGCTTATTGAACAAAACCTGAATTTTACATGGCAGCCAAGTAATGGCCTCCGCGTTGAGACAATATTAGATCCTTCACTGATGGAAAAAATGAAAAAAAGTGGTTGTTCTCTGGTCGTTTTTACACTTGAAAGCGCATCAGATCGTGTTAGAAATGAAATTATCAGAAAATCCCTGGATATTAAAAATGTTGAAAAGGCGGTTATCTTAGCCAATAAAGTGGGGATCAAATCCACGTGTTATTTCATGATAGGACTCCCAGGGGAACGTTTTGAAGAAGCAAAAACTACCATAAAGTTTATGATCCGCTTGGCCCGTAAAGGCTTAGATGAACCTGTAATAAGTATATTTTCTATGTTACCAGGGTGCAAGCTTTTTAATGATTTTTACCAGCAGGGAAAGATCAAACTTGACTTAAAGTTTTTCCATGATCTTCTGGTACAGGGTGATCTTGCCACACTTAAAAGCTGGTCTGAACATATCAGCAGCAAACAATTGAAAAAATTACGTAATCGTGGATACCTGATGTTTGCAATAAATAAGGCAATATTCCATCCGACCAAGGCTTTAAGGAGTCTATTAAATATATACAAAGGGACTGATGAGTTGAAAAGTGAAAGGGTTGTTAGGATATTTATGAAAAGATTCAGTCTTTCAAAACCCGCTAAGGGTTAGTGATCTTTATTGATTCGTCTATAGATTCTGTCTTGAGCTCTTTCCGCAATCTGAATAGCTCATAGAGTGATCCAAACACCACTCTTGGATTTGCACCTGTCTGTGTCCCCCACTGTCTGGGGTAGTGAGTTACTCCAACCTCTTTTATTGTATAACCCCTCTTCCTTGCACGTATTAACAGCTCTGAATTTATAAAGCCCCAGTTGGACCTCAACTTCAGGCTTTTAATAACCTCTTTTTTGTATATCTTAAATGCACAATTTAAGTCTTTTATCTTTAATCCAAAAAGAAATCTTACGAGCCTGTTAAAACAAAATTCGTTTATCTTCCTGATAAAATTATCACGCCTCTTTAACCTGTATCCTGCGACAATATCATAATCTTTTATATATGGAAGTAATTTGGTTATCTCGGTAATATCAAACTGGTTATCGCCATCGGTAAAAAAGATATATTCCTTTTGGGCACTCTCAAAACCTGTTCTTACAGCCGCCCCATATCCTTTGTTAGTTTCGTGCCTTACGAGTCTCACTTGCGAGTGTTTCTTTGCAAAACTTTGGACCACCTCTGGTGTAGAATCTTTTGAACCATCATCTACAACAATTATTTCATAGTCATCGGCTATGGTTGGAAGAAAACGAATGGTCTTCTCTAATAATTTGCCTATGTTTTTTTCCTCATTGTAACACGGGAAGAAAACTGATAAACTGATTTTTGTCATTTGATTTTAATCTCCTTTTTCTTGAGGTGAGGGATATGTCATCTGCTTTAACATCTCTTTTTTCAATCGACCTACTGACAGTCTTACCTCTGCAACCTGGTCAGCAAGGAGACCAAAGAGAAAAGAGAATACCCCAGCCATAAAAAGCATAGCAACTGTAGGGGATAGCCCTCCAGAAAAGGATATTGTTCTAATTGACCATAAAAAGCTCAATAAAAAGAAGAAGAGGCTTATAGGAACAAAGACCTTTAAGGGTTTGAAAAGAGAAACCATTCTGACGATAAGGACTAAAAACTTCATCCCATCCCTGAAAACATTAACACTACTCTGTCCGCCCTGCCTTGTATTTGGTCGTATAGGAAGAAATTTTATATTATACCCGCTTGTTGCATAAGCAAGGGTGCTCGTCGATGGCAAAGAATATCCATTGGGAAGAAGATCTATAAATTCAAGCATCTTTTCCCTCTTAAAAGCCCTGTATCCACAGGTCAGATCGGGAATATGGATTCCTGATAAATAACTTGCGAGTCTGCTCACTATACGATTTCCTATTCCGCGGCTACCTACCCCAAAAGATGTTCTTGCCCCTACGACCAGATCATATGCTTCAAGCAATTCAAGCATCTCAGGAATATGCCTTGGATCGTGCTGACCATCGGCGTCAATTATTACAATATTTTCCCCACAGGAATGCAATATCCCGGTCTTAACTGCCGCACCATTACCCTTATTGTAGGGGTGCCTGATCACCTTAACATCTTCAATATCTGAAATCACCGAATACGTATCATCACTTGAACCATCATCCACCACTATAATCTCATGCTCCTTACTCAAACCTTTTAAAATCTGCTTCAGATCTGCTATGAAACTTCCTATAACCTCTTCCTCATTATAGGCAGGGATTATTATACTGCATTCCTTTTCGGTGGACATGGTGTTTATTTATTAACCGGTATAAAGACTGTCATCGTCATTTTGAGACTTTTTCCTGCCCTTTCCGGAATATAAAATAATATCCCTTCTTACGATACACAGTATTAAGACACAGTAGATATAAATAATGTATGTTATTATAACATAATCTCATTCTTACTACATTGAATTTGAGAGGAAATATAATGTGCGGGATAGTTGGGATTTTCAACTATAAAAATAACCTTCCTGTTTCAGTAGATCTCATAAAAAAGATGAATAAGTCGATAATTCATCGCGGGCCTGATGATGAAGGCTTTTATATAAAAAATAATATAGGCCTCGGAATGAGAAGGCTAAGCATTATTGACCTCCAGACAGGCCATCAGCCCATCTCCAATGAAAACAAATCTGTCTGGGTTGTCTTTAACGGAGAGATTTATAATTATATTGAATTAAGAAAAGATCTTAAAAACAAAGGACACAATTTTTATACTCGATCAGATACTGAGGTGATTGTCCATTTATACGAAGAGTATGGACCAGATTTTCCCCTCCACATTAATGGGATGTATGCAATCGCATTGTGGGATGAAAAAAAGAAAACAGTGCTACTTGTGCGTGACAGACCAGGAATCAAACCACTATATTACGCAGAGACAGAGAATGGCTTAATGTTTGCATCAGAAATCAAAGCATTGCTAAAGGCCGGGGTTAACAGAGAGATAGATCTTGAGGCTATCAATCAGTATTTAGCATATGGATATATCCCCTCACCCCTCACTGGTTTTAAGCGTATAAGAAAATTAAATCCCGGTCACATACTAATATGCACCGAAAGGGGCTATTCTGAAAATGAATTCTGGGATATAGGCAACCTTCCGAAAAATTTAACAAATGAAGAACATATAGTGGAGATTTTAATAGGAGAGTTAAAAGATACCTTAAATAGACAGACAAGAAGCGATGTACCACTCGGGATATTTTTAAGCGGGGGAATTGATTCAGCTCTTATAGCATCTGTTGCTGTGAAAGGATGTGGTCTTAAGCCTGAGGCCTTTACAATAGGCTTCAGGGAAGAGTCTTATAACGAACTTGATCAGGCAAAAATTGTCACTAAAAGACTCGGGATAACCCTTAATAAATTTATCCTTTCTGAAAGTGACGTAATTAAAGAAATAGATAAAATTATGGCATTTATTGATGAGCCACTATTTGATTATTCAGCAATACCACTTTATTTCGTCTCTAAGCTGGCACGTGCAAAAGTAAAGACAGTTGTGGGAGGTGAAGGAGGTGATGAACTATTTGGTGGTTATCAAACTCATTATCTTTATAAGATAACAGGATATTATAGGAAAATGCCGTATACAATCCGCAACATCATAAAAACAGTCGTGCAAAAATTGCCCGAGTCACATAAATATCTGAGCACTACATATAAACTCAGGCGATTTACATATGGCTCTGAATATCCCTATGATGAGGCACATTATAGATGGAAGGTATTATTCGATGCAGAGGCAAAAAGAGGCCTATTAACACAGGAGTTCTTGAAAGAAATATCAGAGATTGAGACCTATTATATAATGGAGAAATATTTCATAAAGGCAAGGAGAAAAGGACTGGATATTGAAGATCAGCTAATGTATGTGGACTTTAAAACATTTCTACAGGATGATCCCCTGCAGAAGACCGACAGGATGAGCATGGCAAACAGTCTCGAAGTAAGGGTTCCGCTTCTCGATAATGCTATTATAGATTTCTCGGAAAGGCTCTCAATTCCGAAGATAAAGAGATTTAAGACAAAGTATCTCCTCAGAAAGGCACTATCAAGGTTTCAGCCAAAAGAGATAGCGTTTGGGAAGAAGAAAGGTTTCACCCCTCCCCTTGCGGTATGGATTAAGAAGGGCCTGAAAGATTATGTGTTTTCTGTCCTATCCCGGGAAAATATTAAAGATATTGGATTTTTAAGATATGACTATATCACAAAACTCTTTGATGAACATCTTAATAACAGGGCTGAAAATAGCAGGGCAATATGGTCGCTGGTTGTTCTGGTAAAGTGGTATCAAAATTATGTCAACGGTTAGTCCACCTTCCTTATTAGAAAATGGTTTTTCCACAGTCCTTTCTCATACCTAATTGTCCCGTTTTTTTTAATCACTTTAAATTCTCCATAACCATCCCTCATTCCTTTTTTCCATCCACCTCTATACCACTCATAAGGAGAGAAGTATTGGATTCCTATGCCGTGTTTATTACCACCCTTCCATTGACCTGTATACTTATATGCCCTGAAGATTGGTGATGTTTTTATACCGAAACCATCCATTCGGTTGTTCTTCCATTCACCTTCATACCTTGTGCCATCAGGGTATACCAATATCCCCTTCCCGTGTCTCTTGCCGTTTTTCCACTCTCCTTCATACTTCATTCCACTATTGTATACATAAATTCCGTAACCATTATTACAATCGCCCTGTACACATTTATTTTTATCAAAAGGTTTCAATAAATAAAACCCGATCACAGATATAATTATTAAGGCAAGATATACTAAAAAATATCCCGCAATAAACCTGTCCGTGGGCATTTTTTATAATAATACATTAAACTATATAAAATGGCAAAAGAACACCTCCAGGTGCTTCATATAAATAAGGTTCACCACATGATAGGCGGTTCTGAGGTTGTATATTTTAGAACTGCAGATATTCTTAATAAACACGGCCATAAATCAATATTTTTCTCAATGAAACACCCCGCGAATCTTTCCACTGAGACAGAGGGATATTTTGCGCCCTTTACTGATCTGGACATAGAAAGGGGGATTTTTAATTATATAAAGGCGTCACTGAATGTCTTTTATTCATTTAAAACAAGAAAATGCCTTGCAAATTTACTCGATGACTATAAAGTTGACATCGCACATATCCATAATATTCACCGACAGATGTCGCCATCTATACTTCATGAATTAAAAAAGAGAAACATTCCTGTAGTCATGACCCTTCATGAATATAAAATGGTATGCCCCTCTTTTAATCTCCTTCTAAATGAAAAACCCTGCGAAGCCTGTAGAGATGGAAAATATTATAATGCAATAAAACGCAGATGTATCAAAGATTCATTCCTGAGGAGCACCCTTGCCTGTGCTGAAATGTATCTCCATCATAAGATACTTGACATCTACAAGAATGTTGATGTTTTTATTTCGCCGAGTAGGTTTCTTATGAATAAACATAGGGAGATGGGCTTTGAAAAGGAAATAATCCATCTCCCGAATTGCATTGAAGTAGAAAGGTTCAAAAGGTTCAGAGCTAAGAATAGAGGTTTAGATACCCTGAATATAGTCTATTTTGGAAGACTCTATTACGGGAAAGGACTCAATACCCTGCTCAAGGCGGTAGAAATGATTTCAGGAAAGCTCAAAACAAGGTTTGTGTTCAAGATAATAGGTGATGGGCCAATGAGGAGAGACCTCGAGAAGAAGGTTGAAGAGGGGGGGATTAAGAATATAAGATTTTATGGTTTCATGGAAAATGAAAGGCTCTTCAATGAGGTGAAGGATGCATTGGCTGTTGTACTTCCATCTGAATGCTATGAAAATAATCCACTACAGGTGTTAGAATCTTTTGCTATGGAGATACCCGCAATCGGTGCAAGGATAGGAGGGGTGCCAGAACTGGTTAGAGATAATGAGACCGGCTTAACCTTTGAAAGTGGAAATCCTGAGGATTTATGTTCTAAGATTGAATATATGATCAATAATCCTGACAGGGCTATAGAAATGGGTAAAAGGGCACGAGCATTTGTAGAGAGAGAACTAAATTGTGAAAGATATTATAAGAAGCTTATTGAAATATATAAAAAGGCAATTTCTTCATTGAATAAATCGTAAATAATCCCTATGGATATATCCACAATACTCAAGAATTCCATCCTTCTTGTTGCTCATCCAGATGACGAAGTCCTGTGGTTCAGTTCTATCTTTGATAAGGTGGATGAGGTAATATTTTGTTTCATTAATTCGCTGTCAAATCCCCATTGGACCACTGGAAGACGACAAATCCTATCGAAACTTCCGATTAAGAAGGTTTCTTCTCTGGAGATGGAAGAGTCTGGAGTCTTTAATTGTGCTGACTGGAATCGTCCGGTGATAAAGGAATACGGAATGGAAATCACCAAAAGAAGGGTCTCGGATAAAAAATATAAAGAAAATTATTATAAAATAAAAGAAAAACTGGGGGTTAAACTGGCAAATTATAAAAATGTATTTACTCACAATCCCTGGGGTGAATATGGGAATGAAGAACATGTGCAGGTATACAGGGTGGTCAAAGGGCTACAGAAAAAGATGAACTATAATATATGGATTTCAAACTACTGTGGTAATAAGTCTTTTCCATTAATGCTCAGCTACATATCGGGTTTTAATTCTGACTATATAACTTTAAAAACCAATAAGTCCTTGGCAGAAAAAATCAAGGCTACTTACGAAAGACACAGATGCTGGACATGGTATAAAGATTGGGTATGGTTTAATGAAGAGTCCTTCATGAATGATGATTCATTGAGATATGACCCTGAAAATGCAGGGTCATATGGACATATCTTTCCAATCAATATGATAAAAGAGGAATTGCCACATAAAGGCCTGTCAAGGGTTATACATAAAATAAAAAGGCTCAAATCAGGAGAGAATAGAGGATAAAAATGACTCCTATACAGAAAATAGACAGCGAACTTAAAGACAGAATAAAAGGGAGAAATGGTGTTCTGCTTGTAACGGGAGATAAGGGCTCTACCCTGCTACTAAATCTTTTGCAGGATTCAGATATAAAGTCTGTATTCATAGACACAGGATTCCATTTTGATGAAGTCAATGAATACATAAAAAGCCTTGACCAAGAGCTAAAGGTTATCATCAACGATGATGCAACTGCTATCGGTACAGATAACATGATTGAATGTTGCCATCAGCGAAAGGTTGAACCACTCAGAAAATACTTGGACGAGGTGAAGGCAGATTACATTATTGTGCCTTTTACAGAAAAGGATAAGAGAAACGGGGTAGAGGACTCTTATCTAAGTGGAATTGAGGGTGTTGAAATAATAAGACCTTTATATGGCATCGCAGACAGAGACATATGGTTATATATAAAAGAGAATAAACTGCTATTCACAGCTCTCTATAAAAAAGGATATAAGATTATTGATTGCAAGAGTTGCACTACAAGAGTTGGGAGGAAAAGACCCGATAAGAAAGAAACACAGAGTTCTTTTGATAACGAGACAATAGAAAAGCTTAAATCACTGGGTTATATGTAAGGATGGAGAGGGTTATTGTCATACTCTGTGATACCTTAAGGGCAAAAAGCCTACCTCATTATGAACACGTGAGAAACACACTGCCAAAACTTTCACCAATAATAGAGAAAGAATTCGTAATATATTTAAGGGCTTACGCACCTGCCCCATGGACCGTTCCGTCTCACCTGTCTCTATTCACAGGACTCTATCCCCTACAAGTTATGGAGACAAAAGCATCCTTTAATCTAAATGAATCCTTTACCACCCTTGCAGAGCTATTTAAGGACTCTGGTTATAGGACTGTTGCCTTCACCTCGAATGCCCTTGTATCAAGAAAGTTTGGTTTTAATAGAGGATTCGACAGATTCTTTCAGATGTGGTTACCCGACCCAGAAGACGATGATGTTATGTTGGACCTAAACGCCGGCAATGACGTTGAGAGGATTTTCAAATTATTTAAGCTGTTTTTCATCACTCCTGATAAGCAAAGATTCTTTAAAGGCATTAGACAGAAATTATATAAGCGGATCAGAAACGATATCTTCAAAGATGCTACCACCGCTACAAGACTGACATTTGATTATCTGAAAAAAGATATAATGAATAGCAAAAATCATAAATCTTTTTACTTCCTCAATCTCATGCAGACTCATGAAAAACACAACCCACCTGCTATGACGAGAAATATATTTGTTAAAGATAATCCTGAACATGAGTATTATTACAGAGACAAAAAGTTTGCTGATCATTATGCTGTTGAAAGGTTCAGTGATGAACTATTGAAATATCTGGAACTTCTTTATGACGAGGAAATTCTCTTCCTTGATATATTGATATCTGATTTTATTGATTTTTTAAAAGAAAACGATCTTTATGATGACACAACTATCGTGATTACAAGTGACCATGGCGAACAGTTTGGGGAACACGGACATTATACGAGGACATTCTCTATATACGAACCTGTAATCAGAATACCCCTCTATATAAAATGGCCTGGTAAAGCAGAGAACAATAAGAGATTGGAAGGGAACCTTGTAATGCTACAGGATATTTATTCAACATTTTTAAATATTCTGAACCACTGGTCACAGCCCCCCGAAAGCTCCATCGATCTCAACTCAACCGAGAGACGTTCATGGATTGTTTCGCAATTTCCTGATATGTCTCATGATATTATAGCATGCAAGCAGAAACGGGCGTCATTTTCTGTGAAAGAACTGGGGCTTGAGGAGAATGAGGGTCTCATTGCGATAGTCTTTGACGATGAAACCAAGATAATCGAAAATGGCAAGCGTGTCATGTTCTATGATCTAAAGAGAGATCCAGATGAGAACAATCCAGTCCCTTTACCAGCCGAGAAAGAAAGGATTGCAGAAGAGATAAAAATGATGGCAATGTAATTTAGCCATCTTGTGCAACCTTCCTTCGGTATATAACCTTTTTGCCTTGATGCCCTATTATTACAAAATTTTTATTTAAATAATCATTGAGTAAAGTCGCTTCTGGTGTTCCCGGGTGATTTGGTCCTGATATGATCAATCTGACATTCTTTTCCTCCAGATCTCTTATTACCTCTTTTTGTTTATCGTCAGAATATACATATGCCTCGAGAAAATAATACCTCGTGGCATTTCTTCTCCCGGTGATAAAATAATACATCGGATAATACTGAACAATATAGATGTAATTATCCTTTCTTGTCTCCCTTTCAATAACATCTACCAATTTTTTCACCTCATTAGCCTGCTTCTCTGTAGTATAAACCCTAAGCTTTGGATAAGAAAGCAGGGTTCTATTTTTCAGTCTTATTAATATGGAGTTATTGGTATACATATCATCCATGGTGAGACTGCCAAAAACTAACGATAAGAGCAAAAGATTTGTAATGACCATCAGGGTCTTGATGAAGGAATAAAAACTACTACTGGATTGTAAGGGTCGCTTTAAATACCATTTGGAAAAAAGATATATATCTGCAATTATAAAAGGAGGCAATATCTGATAAAGCCTTCCAGCCCATGGCCACCTGAGGACCTGATGTAATGATAGAATACCATGGATAAAAAGGATAAGAAGTTGTTTGTTAATGATATCAAACCTCCTCGACCATATGTTATGAACTATCTCGGATAAAAGGAGAACCGCTATTGTAAGGGGAATAAATATAACAACATAGTTACTAAAATCCCAGATGCTCCAAGAAAGAATCCTGCTTAAGGGTGGTAGTAAAAACAGCCTGCTCCTTGCTGTTCCAAGGAAGTAAAGAGTTTGGTTAACGGCATCAATAAAGGCAGAGTTTACCATGAGATATACTACAAAAGGAAAAATGGCTAATAATACACCCAGTGTATATATCAGAAGATTTAATGTGGAGCCTTTCAAACTTTGCCATTTTGCTATCTTTTTTGTATTGAAGAATTTAATACACTCAATAATTAATAGGGTAATCGTGAATGACATCAGGAGATCGAGTCTGAATATAAAGGATACCCCTGCAACAATACCTGCGAGTATATAAAGACCCCTGTGATTTGACAAGAGAAGTGTTATGAGTACAATCAGGTGAAGAAGACAGAAAAAGACGATAAAGCTCTTATGTATAGGACCAGGAATTATCCACAAGATAAGAGGCAATATTGTGACAATCTTATTTTTAAAGAAGATCCTGCCGGCAAAGTAGAATAGAACACAGTTAACTGCTCTGATAAGACTCCATGCAATTAGTGCTGACCGTAATTCTGTCCCGAGAATTTTAAAGGCAAGCGCAGTGTAAATGTAAATGCCCGGTGTATACACGATACTAAAGTCTTTATAGAATACTTCACCCTTTAAGAATCTCTCAGCTGCAACCACTATACCCCCCCAATCAGACTCCGAGTAACCATAGAAGGCGTAACTGAGATAATAGATAAGAGAAGCAATGAAGATGATACCAGCAATCAATATTTCATTTGGGGCTGAACTTCTACTTGAACTGGGTAATTGAGATGCGTCTATCTTTGCATTGTGGGCAGACTTCATTAGCAAGTATTTTAGTCAATAATAGATGATATTAGCAATAGGTAGCGTAAAATATTTTGTGTAAAAATCTTGAGAAATATAAAAATAGGGTGTATCCTCCATTGATTAAAAAACAAAATTTAAAGAAAGGAGGTACAC
>JGI24020J35080_1001004_pt1 | contig 16523 bp, 18 predicted proteins | sample Deesub1362A_J573_FD_35080 | JGI IMG/M metagenome (IMG submission 35080) | reverse complement strand
TTCGGCGTTATTGCAGAGGCGGAGGTTCAGGTCGGCGCCTTTCTCGACCCCTTCGACAGGATGCTCGACGCCCTCCTGCCCTTCTTCACCTACGTGATGCTCTTCTCTCAGCTCGTGCTCATCTTGCTGAAGTACACGCTGGAGCACTTCTCCACCTTCATGGCTGTCGGTGCGGTGCTCCTCGTGCCGAAGATCATCCGCCCTGTCGGCGCGATGCTCATAGCCTTTGCCATAGCCTTTGCGCTCATCATGCCGTCGCTGGTCTACCTATTCCACAACCTCCACGACTACGACTACGATGCAGCGATTCAGGAGCTGGAGCAGAAGCAGAGCGCCCTTGAGAGTGCGGTCTCCGGTATAGCTGGATTGCTGAAAAACATAAAATCCTTCCTGTTAACCGGAGATATCGTTAATCCGTTTGCGGCGCTGGTGAAGGCTTTGTTCGCAGCCATCTTCACAGTTTTCAAGCACCTGCTCCTCGACCTCCTCATAATACCGGTGCTCTCTTTTCTGCTCGCACTCACCGCCATGGTACACATAGCGAGGCTGCTGAACAGCGAGACCCTCGAAGTGGCGATAGCCCATACGCTGAGCGGCGCCGCGCGCTTCTCCCGCTTCAGGTGATTCGCCATCCCCAGTCACAGCTGTGAGTGAGCGAAAGAGCTTTAACGTTCTCGCAACCAATTCAGAGTATTATTAAGTATTCTCGCTTCCATAAAAGATGCAAAAACACAAACCATTAGAACACCAGCAAATGCAACCGTCGGAGCTAAAGATAAATATAATGAGCAAGTTATAATAGCTTCGTCACTTAAAATAATAAAGAATTTATTTTTAAGATTTAAAATTCCTATCAATGATGTTATCGATGCAAAAACATACAGCAAAGAAATTATTATAAAAAACATGGATCTTCTAGAAATTTTGAGAAGAAATAACGCACTAAAGAGCCTTCTTTCTGAGATTCCGGTCTCTTCTATATATTTAACGATATCTCTTTTTGTTAAATGAATGGAAAATTGTACAACAATTATTATTATTGAAAATAAAACAAAGCCAACGGTGGAGAAAGTTAAAATTGAAGTGTATTCTTCTATCATTTAATCACCATACTCGACCTCCAATATTCTTCAAACAATTCTTTTGCAGCTTCGACAATATACCAGGGAGGATTCTTTATTAAAACGTTCTTTATATTTTCCACCTCTTCGGTTATTGAGTGCGACTCCTCAAGGCGAACATATTTATCATCGGCTACAATAACATGCTTCACGGGCTTCTTGGCAACTGCGATGTATAGGGGGAACTTTTTATTTAAATCGAAAATCCACGAAACTTCTTTTTTCAAATTTTCAATATCAACTCTTCCATCTATCAGAAGTCTAAATTTTACGACTCTTTTTATACAATTTTCTAAAGCATTTCGAACAGCATTATCATTATAAAATTTTGGATAAAGACAAGTAGTCATATCAACATAATATTCTACATCATTAAACATTTCAATAATTTTGGGTTTTATTTGTTCACTTCCCACGAGACGGATATACTGACTTTTCATACCCCGCCATCCTTTGTTTTGCTATACTGCTATGAAATACTTAAAATTTTCGTTTTAGTTTGTCATATTCTTCTTGGTAATTACCTTGCCCTACTGCTCCTTAACCGGTCGAGGGTCCCTACCTTTTGCGGTACCATTCGCAACACTACGCAGCATAACTTACTCCTCTCGCCGAGGAATGTTCTCAGGCAATGAATTAAGGGATGGGCTTCTCCTTGCGGATAGCGCCTACAACAGCTAGCACCTCTATGAGGCGTGCTTCAAAAAGGAAGTTTACACCAGCGGTTAAACCAAGGAGGTATTCAAAAACGCGGACGCTTCAGAAAGCGCGCGAGAAAGTGCTTCTCCCCGCGAGGTGTTCCGCTTCTACAATTCCGTTATAGGTTGCTTACTCACAGCTGTGAGTGAGCGAGCTTTTAAGCTCTCCAGCCTTCGAGGTGGTGGAGTTGCCCTACTCGCTTGAATCGAGGCTGGAGAAGGAGGTCGAGTTCCTCAGGGGAAGGGTGAACGTGCTGGAGGAGCGCCTGAAGAAGCTGGAGGAGGCTCTCGCGCATGAAGCTGGAGGAAAGGGTTAAGAACCTCGAAGAGGTGGTCGCGCAGCTCTACGCCGAGGTTCAGCGCCTGCGCAGGGTGGCGGAACTCCTCCAAGACTTGGACATGGAGAAGGTGGGCGAGCTCTACCAGATGGTGAGGCTGAAGAAGCATGAGACATGAGCTCACATCGGAGCGCTACGCGGCGCTCGTAACCCTCGCCTTCTACGCCGGCGCGGCGAGCGCCTTCCTGAACCTCCCATCTCCGCCTCCTGTCATCGATAAGCTCTTCTCAGTCGGCGACGCCCTCCTGCCCTTCGTAGCCGTGCTCTTCTACGGCGCTCTTGGCATAGTGCTCGCCTACCGGCAGGGCTGTCTTCTCAGCGTGGAGCTTTTCCGGCCCTTAGAACATCTGACGGACTATTCGGGCGCGGTTTCTCTTCCCGCCACGGACCCCTACGGCTTCATACTAAAAATTGCTCTCACCTGGCTCTTTGCCGTCGCCGCAGCCACCGCGGGCTTCTCCCTGAACCGCCTGCGCAGAGCTCCCGAGGATGCAGTCGTAGCTTGGATCGCTTTCACCGCAATACTTACTGTTCGAGCGTGCGCTTGCCTACTCACAGCTGTGAGCAGGAGAGCTTAAAAGCGCTTACTCCCTGCGGTGGTGCAGATGAAGGCGGTTACCCGAAGGCGAGGCTTTCGGCGTGACGTAAGTGCACTCCCCCTGCTGATGGTCCTGCTCCTTTTGAGCGGCTCTGCAGCCCACGCCCTGCAGGGCGGATACGCGGTCAGGACTTCACCGCCTGCGGTGGAGCCGGAAGTGGCGAAGGGCTACGTGCTCTACTTCCCGACGGAGTACAACGCCGAGAGGAGCCTCAGGACAATGATGCCGAATGGAGCAATTCCCGAGGAGAAGGTGCTCGACACCACCATCTTAGCAGGCAGGGCGCTGGAGCTGGCGGTGATGTACCACTACACCGGCGAGGCGAGATACAGGGCGGGCTACGAGAGGGTGAAGAGCTTCCTTCTCTCGGCGGAGCGGCGCTACGGCTTCTACCCCGAGTTCCTCACCATCGACGGCCACGCCCTGAGCTTCGAGAACAACACCTTCGTGCGGGACGCAATCAAGGCGGGAGACCTTCTCGTTTACACGCCAGCTTTGCCCGAGCTCACCTTCGAGGAGGAGATGAGGCTCTACTGCTCCGCCGCCATACTAGGCGAGGTGGGCGGTGCTTTAGACACAGGCAACTGTCCGTATCTCATGGAATATGAGCTGCGCTACGGCAACCGAAGCATCATGCTGCTGTGCAACGCCAGCGAGGTCAACCCCGTGAGGGTGCGCTACTCCATCGCGCCGGAAGCGCTATTCGAAGATGAGCTGAGACCGGAGCACGTGCGCGTGGAGGAGGTTTTTCTGAGGGTCAACGGCACCGAGAGGGAGGTGGACTACGACGAGGGAGTGCTCAGAGGGATTCAGCTCAAGGTGATCGAGAAGGGCGTGGAGTACTTCAGGCAGGCGTTCGTGAGCAGGGCTTTTGCGGATTCGGAGTTCAGGCGCGGACTCGAAGGCACCGCGCCCAGAACGCTCAAGGAGATGATAGGCTTCCAGTTCAGGAGGGTGCTCTTCTACAACGGCGAGGGCGGGGAGTACATGCTCCCCTACGCGGAGAGGATAAGCCTGCTCAAGGGCAGGGTCGAGCTTCCGCCGCTCTACGTCAACACCACGCTGAGCTACGAGATACCCATCAGAGGCAAGATTGTCGAAGCGATAGAGGGCAATCTCACCCGGGACAACCGCACGAACGTGCTGAGGCTCGCGGGGATAGACTTCGGCATGCCTCAAAAACTCAGTGTAGAGGTGCACTGCTTCTTCGAGAAGCAGACCGTCGAATTCAGGGCGCACTCGCTGGTGGACTACTTCTCCCGCGAAGTGGTGAGCACGGCTAAGACGCCCTTCAGGCAAAGGTTCTACCTCCTCTACGGGGACGACTGGGAGAGCGTCTCGCTGAACGCCACTGCTCTGCTCTGCGAGGCGCTGACGGAGAAGCCTTCGCTTCTCCATGCCGCGGTGAGCAACTACCTCGCCAACTACCCGCGGAGCGAGCAGGCGAAGGCGCTGTACAGGGCCCTGCTCACCCTAGACAGAGAAGCGCTGCCCGAGGAGGTTCACCTCAGCGGGTGCACCGTCTACAAGCCCATGCTGGATCGTGCCTTCCGGGCTTACGAGGATAACTACCACGATGCGCTCTATTCGCAGGCGAAGGAGAGGCTCTACAGCAGCTTCCTTAGCGGAAGCACGAATCTGAGCGAAGAGGAGCTCGCACTCCGCGAGGAGGCGAGGCTCCTGAACGAGACCAGAACGCTCGAACTTTTCGCGGCCTTTGAGAAAGCGAAGCACAACTCCACCCCTTACGAGAGGTACAGGGACTTCCTGAGACACTACTACCCCGAGATCGTCGAGGCTATCGATGCCGGGAACTACACCCACGCGAAGGAGCTCGCCTCAGCCGTAGAGGACGAGAAAGCCAGGCAGGTGTTCCTCGGAGAGCTCTCCCGCAGGAGGGAAGAGCTCAGAAAGGAGAGGGAGAGGCTGCTCAGCAGGGCGAAGAGCCAGGCGGAGCGGGGACGCAGGCTCAGCAATGACCTCGCGGCAGGCATAAAAGCCTACCTCGAAGCTCTGGAGCGCTTCGGCGAAGGCGATAAAGAGATGGAGAAGGTCTACGCGCTGAGGGACGAGCCGGAGCTCCTCAGGGAGTTGCTCGGAGTAGGAGAAGCTGAGGAGACGGCGAAGCAAAAGCCGCCTGTGCTGGAGACGCCTCCGCCCGCTGAGACGTCCGCTCCGGCAACGCCCAAGCCTGCAGGGGAAAGCACCAGGCGTACTGCGCTAATCTCCGTAGCAGTGCTCCTCCTGCTCGCGGCGGCAGCGCTCTACCTTAGGCGCAGGGCGGGCGTGAGGAGAGGTGGCTGAGGCAATGAAGTCCAGCGCCGAGCACCGTCTCTTTCAGGCTGTGAGGCGGTGCTTCTTCACCTACCCCTCTCCTTTTCACTGCCGCAATACCTGCCCGGACTTCGATTACTGCTCTTCGGTGAATGACTTCTCCAATCGTTTCTTGAGCACTAGTGAGGGAAATCTAGGCAAATATCTCCGAGATTTGTGAAATTTAAAACTTTGCTTTGTTTTTATCTGCATGATTTTCTACTGTTCTCGTTGAGTCGCTTTTTTAGTATTACTTCTTTGCATAAGATTTAAGTTTGTAGAAATCAACAAGAATAATTGAGTAGATTATAAAAGCAAATTCAATGTTTAAAAAATAGTAAAGATGGTTCTCATGATTGATATAAGTAAGATAGAAAAATTGGTTTCTCGGTATATGGTTAATCATTTTGTAATCGGATATTTTGCGTTGTTTATTATTTATGATGATTCTTTTATTACAAAAAATCTGTTATTCCAAGTTACTATGGCAATAGTTGCAAGTTATTTGCTGTTCACTCCTGCAAGATTAATCATTCGGCTAGAATACGGGGAAAGTGAAGATGACTATTGCTATTGTAATGAAAATAAGAAAAGATTGATTTTTAAATTTTATCATTTGCGAATATTCTTTGCACTTGCATTCTTAGCAGGATTTTATTTTTTAACTAAAAAATCTATACTCGTGCTCGCTATTTTATTCTCTTTTATATTAATTCTAGCAGTATTTTATTTTTTATGTGAAATGAATAAATTGTGCACAGTTATTTTGTCATCTATTATGTTAATATTAATCTTAATAACATGGCGTTATTCTTTACCAGAAAAATTTATATTGAATTCGGTTATTTTATTTTTTATTATATTCATATCAGATTGTTTTGCCTATAATTTTACGAAATGTACACATGAACCTGGAGTAAATAACTGGATAATAAACAAATTAATACAAAAATTTGATCCTTAAATTTTCTGGATTACAATATATTGGACATTACTTCCTCAAAGATAGAAATCACCGGTTTTGATATAATTAATCTAAAACTTTTTGCTATTTAAAGTCATTTAAAAAGCCAGTAATGTTTGTTTTAACTAATACTTTTTTTATAAAGCGAACTAAGATAGCTATGCTAAAAGTAATATTTATGTCACAATAATAACCAAAGTTCCACAGCGAGTAGCAAGAGCAGCCCTGCAGCCCCCCTGCCGAGCTCCGCCTTCGCCAGCTCCTCGCGCTCGGCGGCGGCGTAGCTCAGGAGCCACGCGGAGAAGGCGTAGCCGGCGTTGATCAGCCCGAAGACCAGCGGGAGGTTGGGCTCCGAGATGTGCAGACCGGCGAGGAGACCTGCCTGATAACCCTGAAGCTCCTTGAGGTTCTTCGCAAGGAACTTGAAGCCCCAGAGCGAGGTGGCGAGCATCGCGGGCGTGAGGAAGTGGAGCGCGCGCAGGTTGAACCTGCTCGCCTCCAGGCGCGTGTCCACGCTCCTGCGGTAGTCGATCACAGCCGTGACGTACTCGCGGAGGGTGTGGAGAACCTCGGCGCCGCGCCTGCCGAAGAGCACGACCTCCTCCATGATTTTTTCCACGAGTGAGGCTAAGCCGTCTTGGGGTCCGGAAACTGGCAGAGCTTTCACCGGAGCGCCTCTCCTTATCTCCACCTCCGCGTCGTGCAGGCGGGATATTAGCCTGTTCAGCGCCTTCTCCCGCTCGACAACAGCGCGGCGGAGCGTTGCACCCTCTCCGGCGTAGCGCATGTAAATTGCCGTGGTGATGAGCACCAGCGGGAACAGCAGCGCGGGAAGCACCGCATGCAGAGGCGGCAGGGTTATCTTAGTCCTCGCCACCGTGAGAATTCCGAGCGCAAAGAGTGTCGGGAAGAGTAGGGCGCCGAGGGCAAAGCCAAAGGTGGAGTTTATCTCAAGCATGCCCAGGAAGATTGGGAGCACCAGAAAGCAGGCTACCGGCGAGAAGCTCATGACGAGGGAAGCCATGCGGAATCTCGCTTCGTAGCGGTCGAGGGCGCGGAGGCGCTCCTTTTTTATCAGCTCCATGCTCTCCTTGAAGACCTCATCGAGCGCTCGCCTTGGCGAGCGGAGCTCGTTCCTCACCATTCTGAAGCTCTCCGCCAGCGCCGGGGAGAAGCTCTCATAAAGAGAGGCGAGCTTCTCAAGAGCCTGCTCTGCCGTGAGCAAGCCGCCGTAAACTTTAGCAGAGGCTTTCTTTATCTCTTCTGCTTCGCTGCCTGCACCAACTTCCCCGGCGGCTTCCACGAACGCTCGCTCTGCGTTCCTGAACTTCAGGAGAATTACCAGCGCGGAGAGGAATTCCACCCCCGCGCTGAACTTCCTCTCCTGCTCCACGCGCCTGCGATAATCCTGAAGTAACTTCATGCAGGCTTGGAGAGCTTTTAAGCGCAACCCCTCACAGCTGTGAGCGAACGAACTTAAAAACGCCTCTATTTTTGCGAAAAAGAGAGCGCGGGGGTGGTTTGTGTGAGCATGTGTGTTCTGACGGAGGTGAGGGTGAAAAATGCGAACAGGGAGCTGCTTCACGAGGCGCTTCGCTGCATGGCGGAGCACGAGGGATTTGCGGTGAGCGACTTCGAGACCAACCCGGAGCTTTTCGTCCTGACGAGGGACGGCGGAGAGCAGCTGGTGGAGGTCGAGGTGGACAACGGCAGGATAAAGCTGAGGGGAGACGTCGACCTAATCTCCAGGAGGGAGCTCGACGAACTTGCCGGGAGGGTGAAGCAGTACTACGTAGCAGTTGCAACCGTCGCAACGCTTCGGCGCTCCGGCTACAGCAACGTCAGAGTGGCGCGTGCCGATGAGAGCCTCTACGTGGAGGCGGTCTAGATGCGCGGTGTGCGCGCTATCTGCCTGCGCTGCGGTGAGGCGCTCCAGGCGAGGGTGAAGCACACCGGCGTGCACAAGTGGTACTGCCCGTGGAACTACTACCTTGAGTGCCCGTCCTGCGGCTACCAGAACAACCTGGCGAAGCTGCTCCGCCTGCCGTGCAGCTGCGACGGCGAGGAGCCAGAGGTCTTTGAGTGCAGTGCAACTTCAGAGAACCCGCCGTTCTCAGCATGCTGCACACTGAAGCATGGCTCGGTCTGTCAGGCAGAGCTTGCCCTTGCCAGGAGGTGCGCACCATGAGGGTGATAATCACCAGAGATGGGAGAGTGAAGTTCGAGTTTGACCCCGAGGGCGAGGCGTGCAGAGATAGAGCGAGGCGCATCTTCGCCGCGCTGAGAGATGCAGGTGTAGACGTGGCGGTAAGGCAGGTTCAGCCCCACAATCAGGGAGGCGTCGGAGGTGTTAATCAGAATCGGCAGGGATAGAGTGGAAATCTGGAACGCTACGCAGACAGAGCAGCGCTGCTTCCTGCAAGAGCTGAGTAGGGAACTGAGCTTCAGGGTGGAGCAGAGGTGGTGCGGGTGAGTTCGTCACCCGGAGCGAGGCTCCGGGTAACTTCGCAGCTCTCTCTTCTCCAATTTTCTAAGACTGGCAATGATTCGTCACCCTCGGCAAAGCTGAGGGTAACCGCCGCATTGGATACCAAAGCAGAGCAAGGATACGAAGGTCGCACGACTGCCTTCGGTCCCGGTAACTACCTCGACGATACCTCAGGATACCGGAGAGAGTATCTTCGGGAGTTGCGCTGGATCAGCAACCTGCTGGAAGCGCTGGAGGAGCGTGCAGTTCGTCACCCTGAACTTCGTTCAGGGCAACAGCGCAAAAGAAGAGAGAAGGCGCTAAAGCAGGTGCACAGAATCGTGGCGCAGCTTGAGGCAACGCGCTCCTGCGGCGCTGGCAGGGATGAGATACTCGCTGCAGCTGAGATATGCGGCATCTCCAGGAAAGAGGCTGAGAAAGCTCTGGAAACCCTACACGCTCAGGGCGACGTTTTCGAGTGTCGGAAGGGGCACTACAAGACTACCTGATGCTTTTTTATTTTTGTTCTTCGAGAGCGGTCAGGAGAACCTTCTTCACATTTTCAATCACAAGGCTCTTCGTAAACTTCTTCTGCCTATTCACTCATTTTAATGAGTTCAAGGGCAATTCTGTAACACTCCCGCAGTTCGCTGTCCCCCTCCATCTCTATGAGCTTCTCTAAAGTCGCTTCTTTTCCAATTAAAAATTTTAAAAAATCTTATTTTAATAAAAGCAGAAAAAATGGGTGAAATTCTTGGTCTTAATAAACTTTTCCTTAAAGATGAAGGGAGAAATCCAACACATTCTTTAGAGGATCGGTCAGTTGGTGTATCTACATCCAAAATAGTAGAGTTCCGTAGTTCCTATGCTGCATGCGCATCTATAGGAAACATTGCGGATTCTTTTGTAGCACATTGCGCAAAAGGTGGTTTAGGAAGTTTTGTGTTTGTGCCAGAAGATACTCCTATGTACAAAGTAATCCCTTGGAGATTATATGGCGCTGAAGTAATAAAAGTTAAAAAAAGCCCCAGAGAATTAGAATGTCATTGTCATGCCAATGACCCCGCTTCTTGTATGCTGGTCACAAGACTCGTGGATGATGCAGACCTTCAAATACCTGTTGTTGACCTTAATATGCGACCTTATTTTGGAGAGGGATATAAAACCCTTGGTTTTGAAATATGTGAACAATTGAGATGGAAAGCGCCGACACATATAATACTCCCAGAGGGAACAGGAACCTTATCCTATTATTTGTACCGAGGTATAGAACTTTTTGCGGAATTAGGTATAATAGATGACGATATTCCGGCCATTTCAATTATTCAGCCTGAGGGTTGTGCCCCTATTTCTAATGCTTTGGTGCGGGGGGGAAAGACAACAATACCAGTTAGAAATCCAAACACAATATGTAGTAGCCTTAGGGTTGGGGATCCCCCAGATGGTGTATACGCCTTAGAAGTTGTAAGGAAAACTAAAGGTTACGGAAGCTGTATAAGTGATGAAAATGCTAAAAAATATGTAAAAATCTTGGCAAGTGCAGAAGGAATATTTACAGATGTTGCCGGTGGAATAGCCTTGGGAGGTCTCGCAGATCTTGTAAATATGGGCAAGATTGATAAATCAGATGAGGTGGTTGTAGTACTCCCCGCAGCAGGATATAAAACGAGAGAAGTCATGAAAACTGAAATAGAAAAAATACCTGTTGTGACATCATCTATTGAATCTTTTAAGTCATACCTCATTGAGAATAGATGAGAGAAATTTTATAATTTGCAGACATATGTAATTAAGCCTTTTTCTTCAATGAGCGTCACTTTACTAAAATTTTTATTCAAAAGCTTTAATATTTCGTCTTTTGAGTACTCATTAACTATTGGGATATTAATAATGTTAAATAATGCACGTAAAAGAAAATTATCATAATTTATTGTATCTAGTGTTAAAATTCCACCTTTACGAAGGATTTTCACCGAAATTTCGATTAATTTGGATATTTCAATAATCTTCGGTATTATAGGCTCAATTCCATCGAGAGCTATGATGTAATCTAAGTCTCTTAAATCAGATAGAGATTGTAAATCAATCACCTTCGCACCATTAGGGATCTCTTTTACCGGGTGTCTCTGAAGAATTAATACTTCGCCTTCATCGCCTACAGCCTCTTTTATTATTTCATACATTTTAGGCGTATCTAAGCAGAAGTAAAGAACTTTAGAACCTTTTTCAATTTTTAAGCGTTTGCATCGTTCTTTAAAAAATCTTGCAATTTCTCTGGTTATAAACTTAAGTCCAAAAAAATCTTTGTAAATTTTCGCCAATTCTCTCTCACCTTTTTCAGTTAAAGAATAGACTTTCCGTTTTGCTGCAAATCCACGTTCTTCATGGCTTTTTATTAAACCTCTATTTTCAAGTTTTTTTAGAGCAGGATAGAGTGTCCCAGGACTTAACGTTCTTCCAGTATATTCTTTGAGTTCTCTGATTATACTATATCCATGCATCTTCTCATTTTTAATCATCATGAGAATTCTCATCTGTAACCATCCAAGTTTCATATATTACCCCCTATTTGTGAAATATATTGGATTAAGATAATTATAACAAATTATATATTCTACTTTCTATATATCTACTTTTCGATATATGTATTTAAACGATATATTCGGAGGTTAATTGATGGGAAAATTCAAATCGTTATTGATAACTTTTTTATTATTGATTGCTTTTCTACCTTTTGTAAATTCAGCAGAATTTTTCGTGGTCAATGTATCACCAAGTGAATTTTATCCGGGACAAGAGACGATTCTCAATATAACTCTGAAAAATCTTGGTATAGATTACGCTGCAAAGCTTAAAGCATCTTTAGACCCAGACGATGTATCCCCGGTTGATGCTATAGGTCCTTGGAGAAAATATGTAGGGATGGCAACAGAAGCCGAGGAGACGAAGTGTTTTGGGGTCGTTGCACAAAGAGAAAAAATTAATCTGATATATCCTATAAAGATAAAAACCTCAGCTCGGGAAGGCGTTTATTCTGTTCCTCTCGTTCTTGAGTGGCAATTTCCAACACCAGAAAATCAAACAATTTTGTTTGGTATAATCGTAAAGGAGGCAGAACCCTTTATAGTAGTTGAAAAGGATGAGTTGTTTGCAGAACCCGGTACAACGCTAACATACAATATTAAAATTAAAAATACAGGAGATGTTTCAGCAGAAGATGTTGAAATTATCTTTCATAATATTTCTCATTTTTCCATTTTAAGTGCTGACAGGCTCAAAATAGAAAAAATAAATCCTAATAACGAAATTGATTTACAGGTTAAAATTCTTATTGACACCAACTTAAAACCTGGTCTATACTCGCTTCCCATGTCTCTAAGTTATTCAGATATATCAAAGAAGATTTATAACCTTAAAGCAACATTGCCGATACTAATAAAAGGAAGAGCAAAATTGGATATTGCAGGAATTTCTACTACACCATCTCAAATTTTTAAAGGGGAAAATGCTGTGCTCCAGATAAAAATAGAAAATATTGGAGATAGCGATGCAAAAAGTGTTAGTGCTGTACTTCAGTATCCTGGATTTTCTAAAAAAGCTTATCTTGGAAAGATCGAAAAAGATGACAATGTCCCAGCAATATTTTTCATTAAGCCTGAAAAAAGTGGGCCGCTAAATTACACTCTCACCTTAGAGTATGTAGATGACCTTGGACAACACACAAAAACTGTGAATAACACACTTTATATATATGCCCCTAAAAATGACAAGACTTACATTTCTTTTGTTATTGTAGTAGTTTTTGCTCTTTTAGTTGTAGGTTACCTCCTCTTTAGGAGGCGTCACATTTGAATCTAAGAACTGCACTGTTCTACGCAAAGAAAGATGTTCTAAAAGAAAAAAGAATATCTTTATTTATTATAATAGCTGTTGCCTTTGGCACTACAAATGTAATCCTTGTTTATGGCCTAGTTGAAGGTTTAAAACATGATCTGACCAATAACGCTCTCAAAGTTAGCGGAGATATTATAATATATCCAGCCAAAGGTGAAAAATTCATCCCAAGTTTAAGGAGTAAAGAAAAGAAGCTAGGACTTTTATCAGAAGTCGAAGCAATTGCCCCTAGACTGGAATTTGTGGGGGTACTCTCTTTTAAAGAAATATCAAAACCAGTACAAATCATTGCTATTGAACCAGAAAAAGAGAGACGAACAACAAAAATTATAGAAAAGATAATTGAAGGTGAGTTTTTATACGATAGGGATAAAAATGAAATAATGATTACTAAAAGGCTCTCTGAAGATATGAAAATTACGATTGGCGATGAAGTTATTCTCATATTTGAAAATGGTGCAAGAAAAAAATATAAAATAAAAGGAATACTCCACCTAGGAGTTCCTGAGCTGGACGCTTCAGGAGTTTTTATAAATTTTGAAGAAGCGGAAGAAATAATGGGAATAAAAGATATCGCTTCGACAATTCTTGTTAAATTAAAAAATAGATATATTAGTGATGAATACAAATTTGTCATAATGCAACAACTCTCCCATTCGGAAATAAAAAGTTGGGAAGAAGAAATTGGTTGGATTTTGGGCGCGATTAGGACTATGGAAGAATTGGGAAACACCGTTGCATTCGCAAGTTTATTAGCTGCTGTAATTTCGGTCATGGTAATTATATATATTAATGTTGTGAGAAGGACAAGGCAAATAGGTATAATGAAAGCAATTGGGGCCAGCGATTCTTTTGTTTTTACAGTTTTCTTGCTTGAAGCTGCTATTTTTGGTATATTAGGAACCATAACTGGTGATATTGCAGGTTATGTTGCCTGTAAGTACTTCGAAACACACCCATTTTATGATCCGATATACAAGGACTACATAGGAACTCGATTTACCATAGAAGTTCTTTATAGGGCATCGACAGTAACTCTAATATCAGCACTTGCAGCAGGAATCGTCCCAGCCTTAAAGGCCAGAAGGTTAGAGATTGTTAAGACATTGTGGAGTGGTTAAAAATGACCCTGATTAAAACTACTAAACTGAAAAAAGTTTATATGCTCGGCAAAATTGAAGTTATTGCCTTACGTGGGATAAGTATCGAGATAGAACGAGGCGAGTTTGTCGCTATCATGGGTCATTCGGGCTCCGGGAAATCTACACTCTTAAATCTAATAGGTTTGCTTGATTCCCCCTCCGGTGGCAGCATCTATATTCAAGGAGTAGATACCACCAAAATAAGTGAAAAACAAAAAGTGAATTTTAGGCTTCATAAGATAGGTTTTGTTTTTCAGTTCTTTAATTTGTTTGACCAACTTACTGCTATTGAAAATGTTATGTTTCCAATGATGCTAACGGGTAAAAAAATTGAAATATGTAGAAAAAGAGCTGAAAAATTACTTGAAAGGGTAGGATTAGGTGATAAAATTAACCGTTTACCGTCTGAACTTTCTGGTGGTGAACAACAACGCGTTGCAATAGCGAGAGCGTTAGTTAACAACCCCTCTATACTTCTTGCCGACGAACCTACTGGAAATCTTGACACAAAAAATTCATTAAAGATTGTTCAGCTTCTAAGGGAACTAAATGAAGAAAAAGGTCTGACAATTTTGATGGTTACTCATGAAAAAGAATTAGGAGAAATGGCAGATAGAATTATTAAATTGAAGGATGGGATCGTGATAGAAACATGAAAAAAATGAAAATATTTCTTTTTAGACGCTAATTTTTTAAAGGCTAGTCCCTCGTATACGGCATTCAGCTTCTCTACCATCTCCATATCTCCAATCGCTTTAAAACATTCTCTTAATTCATGCAGCGCGTACAGCTCACCGCACACTTTGTCCACCTCCGCTATGAGGAACCTCCGCTATGAGGAGAAAAAGGAAGTATATAAAGCGTCAGCACCTCGCTCCTCAGGGGCGAGAAAAACGGTTAGCAGCCGCTTTTACGCTTTTCGGATACCGTATCCCAGGTATCCGGGGTATCGGAAAGTGGTTTCTCACAGCTGTGATTTCAGGAGCTTAAAAACCCCAGAGCAGGGCATGAGGCTCGCTGCGGTTCTCGCTCTGGCAGGTTTCGCTCTGCTTATCCTCGCGCTATTAGCTCCAGCTCAGGAGCTCACCTGCGAAGCCTACGCCAGCTACGACGACCGCGGCAAGTACTTCTTCATCCGCTTTCCCCATGAGGTGTACCTGGAGAGCATCTCGGTAGGAGGCGAAGTCATAGAGGTAGGCGAGGTTGTGAGGGAGTACAAGCTCTACTACAACTACAAGCCGGTGAGGTACACGCTGCACATCCGCACGAAGGAAGGCGTTGTGAAAAAGCTGGTGCAGGGGAAGAGGATTAAAAAAGCCGAGGTGAGCAACGCCAGCGTGGTGGAGATTTTCAGCGCAGGTTACGAGAGGGTGCTCGCTTTTTCTCATGCTGAGCTACCTTCAGTGCTTGCGGTGGGCGACTGCGATACTCGCTTCCTGAGACGAGCAGGCTTCAGGATTGTTACCCTAAACTCTATTCAGGATGACGGATACACCCAAGAGAATCTGAAGAAAGCGAGGGATGCAAGTATAGTGCTCGTGTGCAGAGCACCTCTTCCCTGGGAGCTCCGCAACTCAACCGTTTTCGCAATATCGCCGGAGAAGTATTATGAGGACGCCGATGGAAGGGCGCACTTCGAGGAAGAACTCCGCTACACACCTCTCGAAAGCGAGGAGGAGCTTTTGAACCACTTCGGCTATGTGGAGCGCTTTTCGCTCGCTGGGGATGCGAGAAGGCTGTACTTTATACCCCGGCACAGAGAGGTGGTGGTCTTTTTTGACTCGGCAGTTGCCCTGCGCACGAGCTATAAGAAGAACCTCACAGGCGCGCTTATCCTCGTGCCTCAGGCGGTGCACCCGGGATGGAGCAACATCACCGTAGCTCAGGGAGAGTACGTCAGGGTACTTCCTCAGAATAAGTACTACCCTGTTGAGGAGCATAAGGCGAAAGTTTTCCTCGACGCAGGTGAGAACCTGCTTCTGCTTTACTCGGGCGGAAAGGTCATAGACGCGGCTAAGCTTGAGGTGCCAGCTTACCGCATCGTCGTTGAGAAGCGGGGCGGAAAGTACTTAATCTACGTGAACGGAAACCTCACAGAAGTGCTGGAGAAGCTTCCCAAGCGAATATACGTCAACGGCTACCCCGTGAATCTCCCGCAGTACAGGCGGGAGATTCCCCTTAGCTTCATCGCAAGCGCCCTGATTATGCTCGCAAGCCTCGCCTTCTACCTGCTCGCAAAGCCGGGAGATGCGCAAGCTCCTGCAAAGGTCAGAGTGCTCTTTGAGGAAGAAGAGGCGGGGGAAGAGCCTAAGAGGGAGCATTTTATCTTTGGGGAGCATGCCCTGAGCGCAGAGGAACTCTACGAGCAGTACCGCTCGCATGTAACCGAGCCTCTTAGCCTAGAGCGCTTCAGGGAGCGCATCTCGAAGCTTTTCGACGAGCATAAAGGCTACTACCACCCCAAGAATGCAAAGCTCGCCTATCTCCTCAGGAAGGCTCACGACCACCTGGTGATGAACGGCTACATACCGCATGAGGGCAAGTACTGGAAGGACAGGCGCTGCTACGAGGTAGGAGTTGCAACAAAAAAGCAGGAGCTTCTCGAGTTCTTGTGGGAGCTTGAGGAGAAGCACAGGAAAGAGGGAGGAGAGGCATGCAGTGCGATAATCTTCGCACCGGAGGAGCTAAAGGAAGAACTTCTGGACTACAAAGGAATGAAAATTGTGTTTGTGTGAAAAACAAAAAATTTATATAATATGAGGAAAATCCAAAATATATAAATAATTTGAAAATTTGAAATTTTAAATGGGGATGAAAAATGCCGAGAGGATGGCAATATTGGGAAGAAGGGGTCGTTTTTATTGCAGTTTTCTTTATAACTTTATTATTTATTGGACGTCTAATTCCTGATGTTTCTGGGGAAGCAAAATTATTTTATAGTTTAATTGTTGCAATTATTGCTACCGGAGCCAAAGTTACAATAAGTA
>JGI24020J35080_1000985_pt1 | contig 16842 bp, 13 predicted proteins | sample Deesub1362A_J573_FD_35080 | JGI IMG/M metagenome (IMG submission 35080) | reverse complement strand
CGAGATATCCATCCTTAAAGTGCACTCAGAATTTTGAAGATATTTTAAGAGATCCTGAAGTGGATGCGGTAATAATTGCTACTCCTATTTCTACTCATTACCACCTGGCAAAAAAGGCGCTTCTGGCTGGTAAGCATGTATTTGTAGAAAAACCATTAGCTGATAATTCTTTCCATGGTGAGGAATTAGTTAAATTAGCTGAGAAAAAAGGACTGACTTTAATGGTGGGGCATACGTTTGTTTACAGTCCACCTGTAACAAAAACTAAAGAAATAATTGATGCAGGTGAACTGGGGAAGATACATTACATCACTTCAAGCCGGGTTAATTTGGGCTTACATCAAAGTGATGTTAGTGTTATTTGGGATTTAGCTCCTCACGATTTTTCCATTCTTTTTTACTGGTTGGATGAGGCCCCTGAGGAAATTCATGCTCATGGTAGGGGTTGTATTAGACCCGATTTACCAGACGTGGCTTTCATAAATTTGAAGTTCCCCTCAGGAGTGGTGGCTTCTGTCCAGCTTTCCTGGCTTTCTCCGGTTAAACTGCGTCGGACTCTGGTGGTCGGAGACAAGAAAATGCTTATTTACGACGACACAGAACCTGTAGAAAAAGTAAAAATTTTCGACCACGGAGTTGAATTTAATGAGCCTCAGACATTTGGGGAATTTCAGCTTTCATATAGGACTGGCGACATCACTTCTCCGCGGTTGGAAAACAGGGAACCTCTCTTTATTGAAGCAAATCATTTTTTGGAGTGCATTCGAGAGGGGAGAAAGCCTTTTACTGACGGGGAAAGTGGTCTTTTAGTTCTGCGAGCTCTGGAGCTGGCAGACAAATCCTTAAAGCTAAATGGAGGTTATAAGGAGGGAAAGAGATGGGCGATTACAAGCGCACCGATTTAGGAGAATTAACTATGGGGAGGGGAATTCATGCTCTTTCGCTTTCCAAAGTTTTTAGGGAGAGTGGTGTACAGATATATAAAAGTGTTTTCGTAGGGGAGAATCCAAATTTTGAGGGGCCATGCATTTTAGGAAAGCCGCCTCGTGGAAAGAATGAAGGAGAACTTGAAACGCATATCGGAGATAACTGTTTAATAAGACCATTCACCACAATCTACGCTGGGAATGTCATTGGAGATGATTTTGAAACAGGTCAAGGTTGCTCAATTAGGGAAGGAAATCTAATTGGAAATAATGTGCGAATTGGCACATTAACTGTGCTTGAATTTGGAAATAACATTGGGAACAACGTCCGTATTCATACCGGATGTTTTCTGGAGATGGTTACCGTAGAGGACAATGTTTTTATCGGTCCAAATGTTGTATTTACTGACGACCCACACCCACCTTGTCCTAGATATAAGGAGTGTGTAGGTGGAGCGGTTGTAAAAGCCTTCGCTCGAATTGGGGCAAACTCAACTATCCTTCCAGGAGTAGTTATTGGCCGTAACGCTCTAATAGGTGCAGGTTCAGTAGTTACAAAGGATGTTCCTGAAAACGCTGTCGTTGTTGGAAATCCTGCTCGGATTATTAAGTATGTGGATGAACTTAAATGCTTTAAAGGCTTTTTCGAAAAACCATTTAAAGAAGTAAGGAGGTTATAATAATGAAGGAATTTCTGGAGGTTATTTTTCGCCGAAAGCGTCTTTTTATAATTCCTTTTCTCGTGATTTTCTTAATTCCAAGTATTTTCAGTTTCTTCTTTTTAAGAACTTATGAGGCTAGTGCTTTGCTCTGGGTTGATTCAGACACTGCTCTTTCTCGTCTTGCACTCAATCAAACAGGTGGGGGAGGGAGCTTACCTGCTGCTCGATATTTAGAGACATTGACACAATTATTAGAAAGTAGAACTTTTATTGAGCGAGTTGTTAATAAGACTGACTTGAAGGGAAAAGTAAAAACGGCAAGGGAATTAAGTAAGATTAAGGCTAGGCTCAAGGCGTTTTCAGTAGGTCCCAATACGATAAAAGTAGTTTACTACGGCAGGAACCCTGTATTGGCGAAACAAATAGTCCAAGCTACTACAGAGGAGTTTGTTGATTGGAACTTGGAATTTATTCAAAAAGAGAATGCAGCAACTATAAGTTTTTTTGAAAGTCAGCTTGAGTTATCAAAGAAGAAGTGGGAGGAGTCGCGTAAAGCTTTACAAAAATTTAAAGAAAAGCATCCCGAAACGGAGCTTTTAGAAGAAAGGAAACTAACACTTTCTCCCATAAAAACAGGAGCTACTCCTCAAGTCAAATTAGAATTCGATAGACTTCAGAAAGAATATGAGTATACTTCTAAAATGCTCGAATCAGCTATAGATGATCTTGCACAGGCAAAGGTAACAGCAGAAGTAAAACTTTATAAGCAGAAGCGCTTATTTAGAATAATTGATCCACCTCGAGTTCCTGCTACTTTTTCCCGCAAAAAGCTTTTACTGCCAATCGCTGTCTCATTTTTCCTGGCTTTAGCGTTTAGTTTGGGATTAGTAACTTTCGTTGAGTGGATGGACCAATCCATAAAAACTGAAGAGGAGGCTAGCAAGACTTTGGACATTCCAGTATTAGCTAGTATTCCGAAAATTTCTGGAGAGTAGAGGGAGCATATGAAAAACCAATTAGAAAATTACAACAGGGAGTTGATAGAGCAGATTTATCAGAAGGAAAGAGTTGGCGAGATGGATATGGAGGGAAAAGTGGAGAAAAAGGTTAGTAAGGACATTGAAGTGTTAGAGGAATACAAAAAGCTTGTGAACTTTATACAGTTCATTGCTTCAAATAAGCAGTATACCCTCTCTATATCAAGCACTCTTTCAGGAGAAGGCGTTACTCATACCAGTGTCAATTTATCAAAAGCAATAGCTCAAATGTTAATGGCTGATGTCTTACTTATAGATGTGAATTTGTCACGACCAGCAGTACATAAATATTTTGGTCGAAGTTTGACACCTGGTTTACTGGAAATTATCGAGGGCAAAATATTAGCAGAGAATGTTTTAAAAAATAGTGAACTACCAAACCTTTATGTTCTTCCAGCTGGGCATCCTACTCCTGATTCATCCAAGCTGATTAGGTCAGAGAAGATGCTGTTCTTACTAGAAGAATTAAAGAGTAGATTTAACTACATAATTTTGGATTGCCCAGCATTTTTGGTAAATGCTGATGCTAGTGTTTTGAGTTCCTTCGCAGATGGAGTTTTACTTGTGGTAAAAGCAGGTGTGACTTCTCGGGAGCTTATTTCCAAAGCTTTGTCTCAGCTTAAGGAGAGGGAAAAGGTTATTGGGGTGGTCTTAAATGAGGTTGAATCTTATATTCCTGAGTGGCTCTCAAGATTTTTAAAGTGAGGGTCTCAAATGATACTTCTAGTAACCCTTTTTTGTTTATTTATAATTATTGGATTATATACAGATAAATTAAGTATTACTGCTTATATCTCACTTTTTGTAGGAATTATAGCAATTATTCTAGTTTACGCTTTTATCTATTTTGTTTTTAAAGGAATTTATTAAGGATGGAGCATACGGTAGAGAACATATTGAGGAAAAGAAAATTTAAAGAAAAGAATTTCGAGATATTGATATGGGTAGGCTCAATTATTTTTGCTATTCTTATCTTTTACCTAGAAATGCCTTATCTTGCATTGTTACTCTTTCTTTTAACAGCAACAATTATTCTCACCTTTTCTAATCCTATTTATGGTTTTTACATTCTTTTGTTTTTAACTCTTCTTCTGGAGCAGTATAAGATGGGTAGACTCGCACTTTTCACTGACAGACTTGGCGAATTCTTTTTTGGAAACCTCAATAATTTTTTACCTTTTTATTTCCCTATGAATGCTTTGGAGATTTTACTGGCACTTATTTTAGTTGCTTCGATAATAAGGAAAGTAACAAAACCTTACTTAAAGGAAAATTATAAAAATGTTCTCTTATTCCCCACCTTGCTTTTTCTATTAACAATTGCATGGTTTGAAGCTTATGGTCTCATAAGAGGTGGGAATTGGAAAGTTTCTCTTTGGGAGATTAGAGCACTTATTTATCTTTGTATTTTAATATTTTTGATTCCTCATTTAATATCTAACAAAAAAGAGATCTCAATTATTATCTGGATATTTATAGTTGCGATTGGCTTCAAAGCTCTGCAGGGACTTTATCGCTACATATTTCTACTGCGAGGTGATTTGAGCAGTGTGAGAGCAATCACTGCTCATGAAGACGCTCTTTTCTTCGCCAGCATGTTTATCCTTCTCCTTGGTTTTTACCTTTTTAATGTTTCAAATCTCCAAAGAAAAGCACTCATTGCGCTTACTCCAATAATGTTTTTAACCTTTGTTTTAACCAACCGCCGAGTATGCTACGTGGCATTAATTCTCGGGTTAGGGTTTTTAACTGCAATTGTGCCTCGAGAAAAAAAGAAAATTTTAGCAAAGTTTCTTATTTCGCTTGTTTTGGTTATTTTCATTTATGTTCCCCTCTTTTGGAACAGCAGCAGTAAGCTTGCAATGCCTGTTCAAGCCGTAAAGTCAATTTTTAAACCTACAGCTCGTGATATCCATTCTAATTTATATCGAAGGTATGAAGAAATAAATCTCATGGCTTCAATTAATGAAAACTTATTGCTTGGCACAGGATTTGGGCAAAAATATAGGATGGTTGTTTCTCTAAGCGAGATTGGCTATTCCTTACGGGATTACATTCCTCACAATGAAATATTGTGGATTTGGGTTAAGACAGGGACTGTTGGTTTTGCAATTTTTTGGATTTTTATCGGTTCCATTATTATTAAATGTTGCAATCTAGTTAAGAAGTTAAACGAGGGGTATTTTAAAGCAGTGGCTTTAACAACAGCGATTTTAGTAATCATGCAACTTGTAGTTTCTTATGCCGACCTCCAGCTAACTTTTTACCGAAATATGGTTTATATGGGCACTCTAATTGGGATGACGTTAAAGGTGGAGAGTTTAGAAAGAGCGAGGGAGTGCAATGGATGAAAAAAAGTTCGCTGTTTTAAACGTAATTGGTTGTCACTCAACTCAGTATGGGAGTTTTGAAGACTTTTTAATAGCTATGTCAGAGGAATGTCAAAAGCGGAAAATTAAAAGTATCTTTCTATATCCTGCTATTCCCAAGAGTCGGAGTTTTCTCCAGAAACTCAAAAGTTGTTCAGAGGTGGTTATAATGGAGGGGAAATGGAAGCTTGATCCAATTTTTTGCCTAAAGCTGAGTAAGCTTATTTCTGAGAAAAATATCCGAGTTATTCACTCCCATTGGACTCCGACTGCCTATAATTCTACTCTTTCAGGTTATTTTAAAGGTGTAAAAAAGATATTTTTAACTAAACATGATTCTTTTACTTCATTCTATCATAGCAAGTTTTATAAATGGATATCTTCTATCTGTGACCGTATTTTTTGTGTAACCTCCAAAATCAAAAATGATTTGAAGGCAATTGGCATACCCGAAGAAAAACTTATGGTTGCGTTTCCAGGGGTCAATTTAAGAAGATTTAAACCGATTCCGGGTGCCAAACAAAAGTTATTAAAGACCCTGAATATGCCTTGTGATAGTTATATAATTCTTTCCGCTTCTCATGCTCGGCCTGGAAAGGGTCTGGAGTTTCTGATTGAATCTGCTTCTCGTGTCTTACCCTCTATACCTAACGCTTATTTTATTTTCTTAGGAGACGGACCATTATTAGGAAAATTAAAATCACAGTCAAAAAAGTTGGGTATTGAGAAAAGAGTTATTTTTACGGGAGCGATTGAAGACGTTTCAAGTTTTTTAGCAGCTTGTGACATTTTTGTTTTTCCGCCTTCAAGCCAATCGGAGGGGATTGGGTTAAGTGGAATTGAAGCTATGGCATGTGAAAAGCCTATTATTGCTACTTCCGTTGGTGAATACCCTTTACTTATTGAGAACTGGAGAAATGGAGTGATTGTTCCTCCTAAAGATTCTGTTGCCATTGCAAAGGCGCTGATTGAACTTTTGAAAGCGCAGGAATTACGTGAAAAATTAGGAAGAGAAGCGAGAAGGGCTGTAAGTAAAAAGTTTAATTTAAATCGTACTGCATCTTTTGTTGTGGATTTTTACGAGTTAGCAAGGGAAGGTTCAAATGGGGGTTGAAGTTAACACGGCAAGAAGAATGATAAACAATAGTTTCGCTCTCTTTTTATCACGCATTTTAACATGGCTTTTCGGTTTCGCGTTAACCATTTTTTTAGTTCGGTATTTGGGTGATATTGATTTTGGGAAATTATTTTTTGCAATCTCATTTACTGCGATTTTGGCTATTCTTCCCCATTTTGGCTTGGATACTTTAATTACAAGAGAAATAGCCAAAGAGAAAGGAAGAGCTAAAACTATACTTTTCAACGCGGTTTTAATACAAAGTTTCTTGGGATTATTTTCTTACTTATTAATGATAATCATCGTAAATTTACTTGGATATCCTAGAGATACTGTACTTGCAGTTTATATCGTAGGATTATATTCCATACTTTCAATATTCACTTTATCTTTTAGATCAGTTTTCCAAGCCTTTGAGATGATGGAATATCCTGCAGTAGGCAATGTAGTAGAGAAAACTGTAGTTACTCTTCTTACAATTTTTTTCCTTCTCAAAGGCTATGGCTTGATAATGGTAACTACAGTCTTATTTTTTGGAGCAGTAATTAATTTTTTATGGCATTTACTATTTTTAAAAAGGATTCTGAATCTAGATTTGGTAATTAAAGATTTTGATGGCCTACAGGCTAAAAAGTTATTGTTCGAAGCTGCTCCTTTCTTCTTGGTTTTAGTTTTTGGAACAATACACTATCGAATTGATGCTATTATGCTCTCTTTAATGACAAATGATGCTGTGGTTGGTTGGTATGGTGCTGCATATCGTTTATTTGACGCTTTAGGCTTCATTCGGACTATTTTAGGAATTGTAATATTTCCAATTTTATGTAAATATTTTGTTAATTCACTTAAAAAATTCCAAAAATATGTTAAAAAATTCTTAAATCTTTTAATTGGGACGGCAATTCCAATATCTTTGGGAACCTTTATTTTAAGCGATCGGATTATCAAACTTCTTTATGGGGAGTCTTTCGCAGAATCTATTCCTGTATTGCAAATTTTAAGCATAGCTTTAGTCTTCACATATGTGACTTGCATTCTTTCGGCAGTCATCATCGTAACAAATAATCAAAAAAAGTTAGCTTTAACAGCTGGTTTCGCTGCTGTTTTAAATCCATTGATGAATTTAATAGCAATTCCTCGATTTCAGCATGTTGGAGCTGCATTTACGACGCTTATTACCGAATTCTTTATTATGTGTCTCTGTTTCTACTTCTTGCCAAAAGGAATTCTCAATTTTAAAAATTTCTCGGTTACTGCGAAGGCGCTTTTAGCAGGAACGGTAATGTCTATTTTTCTGTGGATTTTAAAAGATTTGAACTTAATTTTCCTTATATTAACAAGCTTTACTATTTATTCCCTCTTCTGCTGGTTATTAGGTGTTGTTTCTAATGATGATGTTTTATTAGTGAAAAGTGCATTTAATAGCAGGGGGGGATAGTAAAATAATGCTAAAAATTTTATTTAATACTTATCAGTTAGCTTTCCAAAACAAAGGCGGAGGAGAAATACAGCTATTAAAAACCAAAGAGTATTTGGAGAAGTTAGGCTGTAAAGTAGATTTGTTTAATAAATGGAATACGAAAATAAAGGAATATGACGTAGTTCACAACTTCAGCTTGGTAGACTTTTGTTTGGAAGTTTGCCAAGGTGCCAAATTATATGGAGCAAAATTAGCCATTTCGCCTATTAATTATTTAGAGCCCACCACATGGCGCAATTTACTCTTTAGAAATACTAAAAAATTATTGAGAAAAATATTGCATAAAAGAGCAAACTTCTTTTTTTCTAAATTAGAGATGCTAAGATTAGCTGACATAATTCTTCCTAATTCCTCTCAAGAAGGAGAATGGCTCATTGCTCATTTTGGAATCGATAGAAAAAAGATATTCCCTGTTCCTAATGGAGTTGATGAAAAATTCGGAGAAGGCGATGCTAAACTGTTTATTCGTAAATTTGGGGTAAGAGATTTTATACTTTGCGTGGGGAGGATTTGCCCTCAAAAAAATCAATTGAGGCTTATTCGTGCTCTTAAGGGAATTGATATTCCATTGGTATTTGTAGGTGAGCCTGATCCTGCTTTTATGGATTATTATCGTCTTTGTTGTGAAGAAGCAGAAAAAAACATGGTTTTTATAGGCGCTTTAGAGCATGACGATTCGCTTCTAGCAAGTGCTTATGCTGCAGCAAATACTCTTGTTTTACCAAGCTTGTATGAAACGACGGGCCTTGTTGCTTTAGAGGCTGCTCTTGCAGGGGCAAAGGTTGTTATCACGGAGAAAGGATATTCTCGTGAATACTTTGGAGAAATGGTTACTTATATAAATCCTTATTCTGAAAAAAGTATTCGATTAGGTGTCTTGAAGACTTTAGAGCTACCAAAAAATTGTAGATTGAAAGAGCATGTAGAGCAAAATTTTCTCTGGTCTCAAGTAGCAGAGCGTGTCTTAGAGGGGTACGAAAAGGTGATAAAGGGGTGAAAAGTTTGTAGAGATGGCGAAAAAAAGGAAGATACTTTTCATTAGTCCGAAGTTCGCTTATCCCCCTACGGGAGGGGGAGAAATCAGAATATATAATTTGATAAAAGCCCTTTCGCTAAGAGGTAATCAAATTACCTATTTAGCATTTGGTTCTCCAGAACCGAGTCAAATAGCTGAAATGGAAAGATATTGTGATAAAGTGATTGCAGTTCCTGAGCCAGTAGCGAGGACAAAAAAAAGGCTTTATCAACTCCTTTCTCTATTTTCAAAGAAAAGTTTTCATAGAATATCGAATTACTCTCCAGTTATGCAAAAAGAAATTAATAAAGTTTTATCAAATAGTCATTTTGATATAGTCCAAATCGAATTTTCACAGATGGGATTTTATATTTTCCCTACATCTGCAAAGTTAGTTTTATCTGAACATAATATAGAATTTGACATATTTCATAGAATATTTAAGAGCGAAAAATCATTCCCTCGCAAGTTTTACAATTTGTTAGAGTATTCAAAATTCAAAATAGATGAAATTGCGTTATGGGAAAAGTATGATGGAATAACAACTACCTCCATTAGAGATAAAGAGGTCATCAAGAAGTATGTCTCGGGAATGAAAATAGAGGTAATTCCTAATGGTGTAGATACTTCTTATTTCAAACCTGCTCCTACGAATAGCATAGAAAAAGCTTTAGTTTTTACAGGCACGATGGATTATTATCCTAATGTGGATGGCATGGCCTTTTTCATCAGAGAAATACTTCCAATTATTCTTAAGGAAGAACCTGATTTAAAGCTTTATATAGTTGGGAAGAACCCCCCTTCACAAATGAAAAAATTCGAAAATTCAAATATAGTCATTACTGGTTTTGTTAATGATATAAGACCGTTTGTACAAAGAGCTGCAGTATACGTTGTGCCTCTTCGAGTTGGAGGTGGAACCAGGTTGAAAATACTTGAAGCGATGGCTATGGAAAAACCTGTCGTCTCTACTCCAATTGGCTGTGAAGGTTTGGAAGTGGAAGACGAAAAAAATATATTAATAGCTTCGGATCCACACTCTTTTGCAAGTTACGTTTTGAAATTGCTTAGAGATGCAACCTTAAGGATGCGTTTGGGGCGAGAAGGCCGGCAGCTAGTGGAGAGTAAGTATGATTGGCTATCTATCTCAGAAAAGCTGGAAAGCTTTTACGATCGTTTATTTGAATCGCCAAAGGAGAAGAACCAATTATGAAAGATTTCCATTTAACAGAATCAGGTCGCAAATTGCTATTTTTGGTAGGAAGATTTCCATTAGATGGAATTTCTAGAGAAGAAGTAGAGGGAATATTGGATAAGTCTATAAGCTGGGAAGATTTCCTCAAAGCTTCTTTAAAGCATAATTTAGCTCCACTTATTTATTGTAATTTAAAGAAGCTAGAGCTTTGCGAAGCTCTTCCATCGTACACCATTGATGTTTTAAAAGGAGCCTATTTTTCAAGCGTAGCTCGAAATATACTCTTTTATAAAGAGCTTTACCAGATAATACAAATTTTAGAAAGCAAAAAAATTGATGTTGTAGTTTTAAAAGGAGCAGCCTTAGCAAGAGATATATATAAGAATGTAGCCCTTCGCCCTTTTGGAGACGTGGATCTTCTCATAAAAGCTGACAGAGTAGAAGAAGCCTGCCAGTGCCTGGAGGATTTGGGATATAAAAAGAATTTTAACAGAGAGTTTAATGTGCTTTTTGGTTACGATTTTCCCTTTATCAAGTTTTTCGCCCATCAATCTCTTCCTGTCGAATTACATTGGAATGTAATCAATCTTGATTTAACCACATTCTCTTTTGACGTTGATGAGATTTGGAGGGAGGGAAAAGTTGAAATTAGAATGAATGGAACGAAAATGTATGTGATGAAGCCTGAATACTGCCTGGTTCACCTAGCGATTCATCTTTCTTCTGTAAAGCATCATTTCGAAAAACTTATTTGGCTAAATGATATTTCAGCTCTTTGCTATCGATATAAGAAAGATTTTGATTGGAATCTTGTAGTAGATATCGCTAGCAGGTTTCAAGCTAAAACTTGTACTTATATTTCTCTTTTGCTTGCAAATAACCTGTTTAGCGCAACAGTTCCTTTGCAAACACTTGAGCGCTTAAGGCCACCAAGTTTAATTGATTTCTCTTTGAGATCTATTCTTACCGAAGAGCATTTAGTGAATGGACTTTCTAATCAGCAGAAAAGAGCGTTAAAGTACTTGTTGCCAGATAATTTTAAAGGGCGACTTAAACTAGTAACTAATAGATTACTTAAATTTAAGGATTTTGAGAAAAATAAGGAGGAAATGAAGAAAAATGCTGGGAGATAAACGAAAACTCCCGAAATTACTCTTTATTGTAACTGGTCTGCCTTGGCCTCTTGATTGTGGACATAATATTCGAGTGTTTGAAAACTTAAAGGCACTTTCAAAGATTTTTCGGGTAACAGTTGTGTCCATGACAGAAACAAAAAATGTCGCAGAGCACCTAGCTGCACTTAATCAACATTTACCCATGATTACTTTTGTTGAGCCGGTTTATCATCCGATTCACATAAATCAACGTCCACTATTACTTCTTAAAGCATTCGGATTGGGGTTTTTTAAGAATTTGCCTTATAAAGTTTCCAAATTTATATCTAGGGACATGGTGAAGACTCTAAAAAGCCAAGTTAGTAGGGAAGATTTTGATGTTGTTTATACCTACATAAGTGGAGCTTATTACATTCCTTTTCTCAGAAAGTGGGCAAGGAAGAATTTTTATTTTGTTTTGGAAGAGATGGATGTAGTCTTTAAGTTGATAAAAGATTATGCAGATAATCAACCTTATGGTATGCGAAAAGCAATTTCTCACATCGAGTTTTTAAAAACATATAAATATGAAAAGGCAATTTGCGAAAAAGCAGATTTGATTTTGACTATTAGTGAGGAAGATAGCCAAACATTGGCTCGTATAATTAACAGCAACTCTAAAATTTTTACTATACCGCCTTGTATAGAGAGGAACCCTCATTCGTTTATTCCTGTAAAGAAGAAAAAAAAGAATACGAGAACTGCTGTCTTAACGTTTGTAGGTCCCTTATACTGGCCACCAAACGCTGAGGGGATAAAATGGTTTGTTGAAGAAGTTTGGCCCATTTTAAGAGCCGAGAAACCAGAAATCACACTTCAAGTGGTTGGTGCTGGTCAAGACGCTTTGTGGAAAAAGTTTTTTTCTACTAAACCTGGGATAAAAGCCCTAGGTTATGTAAAAGATTTAAACACAGTGTATCAAAAGACAGATGTTTTTATAGCTCCTTTTAAAACTGGTGGTGGAGTGAGGCTAAAAATTTTAGATGCAATGAAAGCAGGTATCCCTGTAGTTACGACGAAGGTTGGAAGCAAAGGTTTGAAGGTGAATAGCGGGGAGCACGTGTTAATTGCCGATAAAGCTTTTGACTTTGCAAAAGCGATTATTGCAGTTTTGGACAATAAATCCTTTAGTGAAAGGTTAGTTAAAAATTCACTTTTTTATGTAAAACAAAATCACTCCAGAGAAGCTGTGTATAGAGAGATGAAAAAAGCTTTCGATTTCCTTTCACTTAAATCAAAGGAGGAGAAGCAAGGATGGGTAGCTTAAAGCTCAAGAAGAAAAAACCCCACGTTTTAATTCTTTTGCAAAATATACCCATTACGCGAGACGTGAGAGTTCAGAAAGAAATAAGCATTCTCCAAAAAGCCGGTTTTAAGGTTTCAGTCATTGCTCCTTCAGACCCTTTAAAAATTAAGCTCGAATCATTAAAAGAAGTAGATATTTTTTGTTATAAATCCTTTGCAGGAAATAATGCGGCTTATTACTTAATTGAATATATTTATTCCTTTTTTTACACACTTTATTTATCATTTAAAATTTATTTTAAAGAAAAGTTTGACATCATTCATGCCTGTAATCCCCCAGATATATTTTTCCCCATTGCTTTTATATTCAAGCTCTTAGGAAAAAGATTTGTCTATGATCAACATGATTTATGCCCAGAACTTTACCTTTCGCGATTTAAGAAGCCTCGAAAGTTCATTTATAAGATTCTTTTGCTCTTGGAAAAAGCTACTTATAAGTTGGCTGACGTAGTTATAGTAACAAATGAATCAGCTAAAAAGATAGCATTAAATAGAGGGAAAGTTCCTTCAGAGAAAATATTTGTGGTTCGAAATGGCCCATTTTTAGAAACAGATTGCTTAAAAGAGCAAATTAGCTTTAAGAAAAATGGCTTTATAATCTGTTATATAGGGAGAATATCTCCTCAAGATGGAGTGGATTATTTATTAAAAGCTGCTCATTACCTTGTAAATAACAAGAAAAGGCGTGACATAAAGTTTGTTGTTATCGGCGACGGAGATTCAATACCTTATTTAAAAAAACTAGCAAATAATTTGAATTTAAATAAATATGTAGATTTCAAAGGGTGGGTTTCCGATAAAAATACATTGCGTGAATATTTAGCTCATGCGGATGTGTGCGTTTCTCCAGAGCCTCTGACGCCGTATAACGAGCGCTCCACTTTTATTAAGATTATGGATTACATGGCTTTCGGCAAACCTATTGTAGCTTTCGATCTTCCAGAGACGCGTTATTCAGCTCAGAAAGCAGCTCTTTACGCTCGACCAAATGATATAAAAGATTTTGCAGAAAAAATAGAAGAATTTTTATCTGATGTGAAGAAAAGAGAAAAAGCGGGTCTATTTGGATTCCGGCGAGTTAGAGAGAAGCTTTCCTGGGAGTATTCAGAGCCTGCTTTAATCAATGCTTACAATAAGCTCAAGCACTCCTTTCAAAAAACTCGTAAAATATTAATTTTGAATGAGACTCCTGTTCCTACTGATGAGAGAACTTGGCTTGAAGCCAAGTCTTTATCCAAAGCGGGGTATAGAGTTTTTGTAATTTGCACTCGTGGGGAGAAGGATAAAAAGTACGAGGAAATAGAAGGAGTGCAAATTTATCGCTATAAATCGCCTCCACCTACTCGGGGTTTGGCTAGCTATGCTTTTGAATTTTGTTATTGTTTAATAAGGACCTTTTTAATTTCCATAAGGATATTTGTTAAATTCCGGTTTGATGTGGTTCATGCTTGTAATCCACCAGACACTTTTTTCCTTATAGGAATGTTTTATAAGCTTTTGGGAAGAAAATTTGTTTTTGCTCAACATGATTTGTGTCCAGAGTTGTATATCTCTCGCTTTGCCGAAGGAAGCCATCCTTTACTTCTCAAAGGTTTGTATTTCTTGGAGAGAATGAGCTATAAAGTGGCGGATATGGTTATTACAACCAATGAATCTTATAGGAAAATTGCTCTTAATCGAGGGGATATTTCTCCAGAACGATTATTTGTTGTTCGAAATGGACCAAATTTGGAGAAATTTAAAATTACCGAGCCAGATATTTCGCTTAAGAAAGGTCGGCGTTTTCTAGTTTGTTACTTAGGCGTGATGAATCCTCAAGACGGAGTAGATTATTTACTTAAAGCCGCACACTATTTAATTTATTCAAAAGCTAGAAAAGATGCACAATTTGCACTCATTGGCGCAGGAGATATCGAGGAAGATCTGAAAGAACAAGCTAAAGAACTTGGTTTAGAGGAATATGTAACCTTTACGGGTTGGATTTCTGACCCCAATTTGCTTAGCACTTATTTGTCCACGGCTGATGTCTGTGTGGTTCCTGATCCCAAAACACCTTTAAATGAAGTTTCTTCTTTTATGAAAGTCATGGATTATATGGCTGTAAGGAAGCCTATTGTAGCTTTCGATCTTCCAGAGACGCGTTATTCAGCTCAGAAAGCAGCTCTTTACGCTCGACCAAATGATATAAAAGATTTTGCAGAAAAGATAGATATATTGCTTAATAACAAGGGGCTGAGAGAAGCTTTAGGTTCATTTGGACGCCGGCGAGTAGAGAAGGAACTCTCTTGGGAGCATTGTGAGAGGAAACTATGGGGAGCTTACGCTTTTCTATTCGGCGAGGAAGATAAAGTTATTTCTAAAGTTTGTGAAGTAAAGTCTCGAGCGAAGGTTAAAACTTCGAGTTTTGAAATTTTTGTTGAATCACAGAACGTAAGTTTATTTTTGGATTTCTGGAAACTTCCTCACACTTCACGGAAGGAAGGAGAACCAAATCTTTCAATAATTGATGGGAATAACTTCGAAACTACTCTTGAGCATGCTCTCATAATTCTTTCAGGAAAAGGAAAACCAGCATTATACTCTCTTGACAATGGAATTCACTTTTTTGCGAAAGTGTGTAAGTTAAAGAGTGTTCCACCAGGGTTTAAAGTTCTAGCCCGCATTTTAAACAAGCGTGGGCAAGTCGTTTCTTATATTTTAGAAAATCCCAGCCGTCATCAGATATTTATTCCCTTTTCTATAAACGAAGTTTTTGAAAGTTTTTATTATGAGAAATATTTAAGAGTGAAAAAGATATTGCCTACATATCTGTTAAAGATATATTACGTTCTCAAATCCTATCTTCCTGACACTCTTATTTTGTGGCTGAGAACTGCTTTCTCAAAAGTTCAGAAAAAAAGAAAGTTTCCTCAATGGCCAGCAGAGCTTAGTTTTGAAGATTTCAAACTTCTTATCTTGAAATTTTTACTTCATGTATCAAGAAAAGGCGAGATACCTTTTATTTGGTTCTGGCCGCAAGGGAAAAAAGCTTGCCTTCTTTTAACACATGATGTGGAAAGAAAATTGAATGGAAATAAAGGCATTTTTAGGCTCATCTCTATCGAGAAGCAATTTGGTTTTCGGTCTTCTTTTAACGTTGTTCCATTTAAATATGAAGTGGACAAGAAAGTGTTAAAGGAAATTCGGGATATGGGCCACGAAATAGGGGTACATGGCTTTTCTCATGATGGTCAACTTTTTTCCTCTTGGAGGGTTTTTAGTAGGAGAGTAGGAAAAGTTAATGAAATTGCCAGAGAATGGAACGCTTTTGGCTTCAGGTCTGCTTCTACTTATCGAAATCCTGACTGGTACAGTTTAATGGAATTTAAATATGATGCATCTTTTTTCGATACGGACCCTTATGAGCCTCAGCCAGGTGGTTGTTTAAGTTTTTTCCCTTATTTCATTGGCAAAATGGTGGAAATACCTATGACGCTGCCACAAGACTATACTCTTTTTGTTTTACTCCGGAGAAAAGATATTCATATTTGGAAAGAAAAATCTGAATTGATAATGAAAAGGAATGGTCTTATCTGTTTAAACACTCATCCTGATGAAGGCTATATCGGAGATGAAGTTAAAGAAAAATACTACATAGAGTTTTTAGGTTGGTTAAGAGAGAGAAAAAATGAGTTATGGAACCCTCTTCCTTATGAATTGAGTGAATGGTGGAGAGCGAGGAAGCAAGCGCAAATTATTTGCAATGGGGAAGACCTCTTAGTTAAAGGGGGCTCTTCTGAAATGGTAGTTTATTGGGCAAGATTGGAAAAGGGAGAGCTTTCTTTGGAGGAAATCCAGTATGATTTTGAAAAAAGTTTGTAAAAAGTTACTTAAAAACTTTGCAAAAATAACTCCTGGTTTCAAGTTGAGAGTAGCTTTATTAAGATGGGCTGGTTATCAAATTGGTGAACAAGTTTATATAGGGGAGGATTTGATTATCATTGATGAGCTTGAAGATAGAGATCAAGTTATTATTGGAAATCGGGTAGCTATAGCTCCTAGGGTCACATTGGTCGTCTCTTCGAGGCCTAATTTTTCAAGAGTAGGAAATGTAATTTCTGAAGAAAAGGGTCCAATAATTATTGAAGATGATGCTTGGTTGGGAACTGGGGTCATTGTTATGCCGAATGTTCGTATTGGTGAGGGAGCTGTGGTCGGAGCAGGTTCGGTGGTGACTAAAGATGTGCCTCCTTACACTATAGTGGTTGGTTCTCCCGCAAAGCCTTTAAAGAAAATAAAAAGTATAGGTGGAGAAAATGGGTGAAATAGGAGCGTTAGTAATTGGGGGAGATTATCACGGGTTGGGAATAGCTCGTAGTTTAAACCAAGAAGGCATACCTGTTTGCATTGTTGATAACGAGTTTTCTATATCTCGCTTTTCAAGATGCCGAGAGGCTTACTTCAAATCTCCTTCCCCAAAGGAGGAAGCATCTTTTGTGGAATTTTTGATAAAAGTTTCTCGAAATGGATTTGCTGGTTGGGTTGTGTTTCCCACAAGCGATGAATGTGTGAGCTTGCTTTCTCGACATAAATCTCAGCTTGA
>JGI24020J35080_1000972_pt1 | contig 17062 bp, 19 predicted proteins | sample Deesub1362A_J573_FD_35080 | JGI IMG/M metagenome (IMG submission 35080) | reverse complement strand
AGCACTAGGATGCCAATCGCGCATCCCGCCACTGCCTGCCCCGGCAGCATTTGGATTTCGACGTCAGGCTGCTCTGGCCCTGGCATATATGCATATGTCATGTCCACACCTCCTTGTCTTTATATCTTTTACTTTTTAACGTACGCTGTCATGATACCCTCGTCTGATTCACTTCATTTCTTCACCTCAGCTTCACATAATAAGTATCCTTCTTCTAATGCACATATCCTGCCAGCTTCGGTAAGAAGAGTGACAACTCGGGCCAGTACGTAGTGAGAATTAGCACTGGTAGCATACCCCCGAACATGAGAATCAGGGCCGGCTTCATGTACTGCTCAGCCGGGCAGTTCCCAATGCGGCCTGCGAGATATAGCATCGGAGCGCAGGGCGGGGTTACCGTTCCCAACCCCAGATTGACACCAACGATAGCGGCAAAATGGAGCGGGTTTACCCCTACGGCCGCCACTATAGGGTACAGCATTGTTGCTGCCAGAAGGGTGCCACTTAGGTCATCCATCAACATTCCCATAACGAGCATGATGACGTTGACCATAAGGAGGACCAGAACCGGACTGGTCATGGATTCAGTAACCCAGTTTGCCATTTGCTGGGGTATCGTCTCCACGATGAGGATACGACTGGTTATCAGGATGAAGAAGAGCATGATGATTATTACCCCGGAGGTAGCACCAGCATTGTAGATAGTTCTTGCCAGCTCTCTCCATGTGAAAGACCGGTAGAAGAGGCCTGACACAACAAAGATATACACGACTCCCACGGCGGCAGCCTCCGTCGGGGTCGTGATGCCCCCATACACTCCTCCCAAGATAAGAACCGGCAGTATTAGGAAAGGAATACCACGATAGATAGCTCTGGCGGCCACTTTGGTTTGCTCTTTGAAAGGAAGCTTGGGAGGCATGACGAGAGGGAAATTGCGAGACATAAAGTAGTTGAAAACAATATATACAATGATCACCACCACGCCGGGTCCCACTGAGGCCAGCCAAACGGCTGGTATTGATTGCCCTGTAAGAAGCGCATAGAATATCATGGGCACACTGGGCGGAATGAGTTGCCCCAGGACCCCCGCGCAGGCAACAAGAGCCGTAGCGTGTCCCCTGGGGTAGCCATTCTCCTCCATCTTGGGGATAATGATGGTGCCGACACAGGCTATTCCGGCCGAGTCAGCCCCGGTAACGGCGCCGAACACGGCAAGAGCAACTACCGCGACTGCTCCTAAGCTTCCTCTGAATCGTCCTACGAGAGCGTTGACTAGGTCAATCAACCTAGAGGCCAACCCGCTGAGATGGATCACTCCGCCAAGTAGAATGAACAGTGGTCCCGCTATTATGATAACCGATCGTATCTTGTTAAACGTAACGGGCATCAGGAATGATGGGTCCATGTGGAACCAAACCGCCAGGAAGAAAGCAAGAAAGCCGAAGGCCATGGCAATGGGTACCCCGATGACTATGAGCAGAAAGACTAGTGAGAAGCCGAGAGCTACTCCTATCATTGTGCCTCCTCGCCCTCTGATGGTGAGACTGGGTGGAGCACATCGCGGATGCGGTCTGTCAGCTCTGCCAGAAAATATACTGCCATTAGGAAAGAGCCTACGAGAAGAGCAGCCTGAAAGTAGACAAACGGTACTTGGTATACCGGCGTTCTAAAGTTACTTTCGATGCTGAAGACTACCAACTCATAGGTCCACTGCGTCATGATAGCAGCCACGATAACAGAGATAGCAGCGACTACTGCCTTGGTTATATTCAGAGTTCGCGGGCTCTTAAGCACCATCCCAACAATCTCGGCCTTAACCTGAGTCCTTTCATGGGTTGCGTACGCAGCCCCGATGAAGTAGAGCCACACGGCGGTATAGCCGACAAAATCCTCTATGGCGAAAAAGCCCCTTCCTACAACATATCTGGCCACAGTTTCGGCGAACATAGCTCCCGTGAGGGGAAGGAAGAGACAAACGAGCAATATCCTCTGAAGGTTCAGTACCCCGAAATGGACTTTCTTGGTTGCCTTTGCCAGGGCCTGTAGCACCGAACACCTCCTGTGCTTACCGCTTTTTGTTGAAGTAGGGGGGCATCACGCCCCCTACTTCAACAAAGCCTACGCCCGGGCTTTCTCTATTCCACTGGCAATCCCATCGCCATCTTGACTTGGTCTATCCAGACCTTACCAATTAGGGGTTCGAGCTCCTTCCAGCATTCCCTGGCGAGTTCCGCCCACCTAGCTAGCTCATCTGGGTAGTCTTTGGGCATATCAACCACGGTCCAGCCGTATTCAATCAGCTTTTGGCCGTACTCTCTCTCCTCGTCTTCAAGCTGACCAAGGCGTTTTACCGAGATGCGATGGGCCTCCTGCTGAAAGATATCCTTATACTCCTCCGGCAGGCTATTCCACACATCGAGGTTCATGCTTATGTCCCACATTTCCATAAAGTCAAAGGTCTTCATCTGCGTGCGCGCGACATCGCGGAAAAGAGTGTAGTGGTACACTGAGCCGCTACCAACCCAGCCATCCACGATGCCTTGGCCGACTGCCGTGGGTGCCTCTGCCCAAGGAATGGTGACCGGCGTAAAACCCATCTTAGCAACGTAGCACTTGGGTGTTTCCCCGGGCCAGACCCTTATCTTTACCCCCTTAGCCTGCTCGGGCGTCATGATGGGGTCGGTGTTCAGGCCAAGCATGCCCATGTTATTCAGGAAGGTCGCCAGGTAATACTGGTTAATGTCCGGAGCCCACTGCTTGCCGAGCTGCTCAAAGATCGCACCCGGCGAGGTGACCTCCGCTGCTTCCTTGAAGCCTGGCGCCAAGAAAGGAAGGGAAGTTATATTCCATCTGGGGTCATAACCTGGGTCGTGAGCGTTGAAGGCAAGATCCACGGTACCCTTGGTGACCATGACATCGAGCTCGGTCCAGTCACCTATCTCTGGCCCAAAGATATCCCACGTTACTTTACCACCAGTTCGCTCGCTGATGGTATTGCAGAACTCGACCAGGTCTTGGTGCGTGAGCGTGTCTTTAGTCATCATGGCCTGAGCCGCCTTGAGGTGAATGGCTGGCAGCTCTGGCGCTGGGGATGGAGCTGGCGTTGGGGATGGAGCTGGCCCGGGGGATGGAGCTGGCGCTGGTGCGGGAGCTGCACAGCCAGCAGCAACCACTCCCCCCAGGAGCACTAGCACCGTCGCCAAAGCTAACACCAATCTTTTGCTCATTTTCTCCTCCTGCAAGCATAATAGGAGTCATCTGGGTTACGATGTTTTCTGCTGAAACGTATCACCTCCTTCGTCACATTTTGTGACGCTTTCCTCCTGATTTCGAGTACATGGAAGCCGGTATTGGCCGGCGACTATGCAGCTACTGGTGGCCATAATATAAATGCTGTCTAACATCAATTGCGCAGTGCCTCGCTTCCCCCAGTCTAGCGCCGGGACACCACTTGCCCGGCACACTGAAGGCTCCCCCGCACGGGGCCATAAATCGCTGCGTAAGCCGGTAGCAGGGAAAGACTAATGCCTGGCACGCTAGTTTCTCCGGGCAGAATCCGCGACTAACTTAAACTACCCTCCTTTATGCTACTTTTTCTCAGTAACGCTCTTACATGTGCCATAAACTCTAGCTGGCCGAACGGCTTTACTATGTACTCATCCGCTCCCAACTCTAGCGCTCTAACGGTATCAGCCTCGTCCCTTCGGAAGGATAAAACGATTAGGGGAACTTGGGAGCAGCAGCGAATTTGCTTTAATACATCAAAACCACTAACATCGGGGAGGTTCAGATCAAGGATGACTATGTCAGGGGATTCACTGCCGGCTAGTTCTATCCCTTTCTCACCTAGGTTGGTCGAGACCAAACTGCATTGTGGCAGGCACATCTGAAAGGCCTGGGAAATATGTTCCAGAGTCTCCTTATCATCCAAAATGGTAAGTGCCTTCATATTTGCTCTCCCTTAGCAGACTGCCGCAAAATCCGGATTGCGCCCGGAGTACCACACGCTAAGGGGTTACTAATATTAAGCCATTCCGTATTTCGGGCGTCGGCACCCCGGTTTCCCGGGTAAAGTCTACGATTAGTTTACAGCCCCCATTATAAAAAGGGCTATTAAAAACGCTGGACGGAGATTACAAAATGGTTAGATTCGCCTTACAATTGTGTAACACGAGCCCGTTCAGAAGCAGCAGCACGGTGGAGGACCGTGGGGGCAAATTAAGAGCTGTCTTGGAGAAACAGCAAACTTGGCAGCGTCTGCGGCTGTCGTGGCCTAGATTTATGCCGTGCGTCAAGAATTAGCCTGGTTTCTTTAGGGTATATCCCAGGCCGGCTTGGGTATGGATAAGTTGTGGGTGGCTGGGATCAGTTTCAATCTTTTTTCGCAGTCGCCGAATATAAACCCTTATAGCATCGGCGCCATCGGGGTAGTCTTTGCCCCACAAAATTTCCGTCAGCTTGCAGACGGTTACCACTTTACCTGCGTCTTTCATAAGGTGATAGAGGATGAGTCCCTCTGTATTTGTGAGACTTATCTCTCTTCCGCCACAGAAGAGCCTATGCGTGGAGAGGTCAAGCTGCAAGGGACCGTAAACCACAGATGTCTCTCCACCTGGAACATGTTTTCTTCGCAGCACTGCCTGGATGCGTGCCATAAGCTCAGTTTGCCGGAAGGGTTTGATTATATATTCATCGGCTCCCCATTCCAGCCCCTTAACTATGTCGGCTTCCTCATCCCTGACAGTCAAAATAATAATAGGTACCGCGGAGAAGAGACGAACCTGCTTCAGCACGTCAAAGCCGTCTACGTCAGGAAGCCCCAGATCAAGGATAACTACATCAGGAGCTTCAGTCTCCACCAACTCTATTCCCTTCTCTCCCAGATTGGTAGTGACCAGCGCAGCTTCAGGCCAGCGCATGCGGATGGTTAAAGAAATAACTTCTACGATTGTCGGCTGATCCTCGATAATAAGAACTTTCATGCTTATTCCTCTTCCTACTACCTATTGCACCAACCGCTGTTTTTCTGCAGGTAGCGAGAAGCCGAAGGTACTACCATTAGCTTCATCGCTTTCTACCCATATCTGGCCCCCATGAAGTTGCACCAAAGTCTTACACAGAGCCAGTCCCAGGCCCAGCCCACTGAATTGTTCCTCATCACTTTCCCGCTTATAGTAGGGTTTGAATAGCCGTTTCTGCTTTTCCCTAGATATACCAGGTCCTGTATCTTGAACTTCAACTACGATAGTAGACTCCTCTAGTCTAGCTTTCAAGGTGATCCTGCCTCCCCGTGGGGTGAACTTGCAAGCGTTGTCGAGGAGATTGAGCAAAACCTGCTGCAGGCGGTCTTGGTCGCCCCGGATAATTGGCAGGGAGGGAGGAAGGTCCAGGACTAACGATTGCTCCTTCTTAGCCGCCTCCGGAGTAACATAGTCGGTCACCTCCTTAAGCAACTCCAGCAGCTGTACCGGTCTACACTTTAGCCGCAGGATACCTATCTCACCTCGGGCGAGGTCAAGAAGTTCTGTAATTCTCTTGTTGAGATGCAGGGTGCCCAGTTGAATATTGCGCACCAGGGTCGCATATGGTTCCTCCTTAATGCCCGCGGTTAGCATATCACTTGCTGGCAGTAACCCTGTGAGAGGGGTTTTTAGCTCGTGCACCAAAGCCCTAGTAAACTCAATCCTTTGCCTTATTTGTGCTTCCAGCTCCCGTCGCAACTCTTTTTCCTGTCTATAAAGCTTTTCAAGCTCATTCTCTATCCGCTTGCGCTCGGCGATTTCCTGTTCGAGTTTCTTATTGACAGCGGTTAATTCAGCGGTGCGCTTCTCCACCAACTCCTCAAGATGACTTCGGTATTTCTTCAGTTCCTCCTCTGCTTTTTTGTGTTCGGTGATATCACGGAATATTCCTAATTTTGAGATGTTGCCGTCCGCCTTTCTTAAGGGTGTACAAATCAGGTCGTAAGTCTTTTGATTCTTTGCGGAATACCATTCCCGACGGAGGGTCTTCCCCGCGACAATGATCTCGTCGTGCTCGCATTGTGGGCATCGCTCTTCCCGGTCGTAGAAATACTGATAACATTTGCGTCCTTCGATTGGCCCAAAAGCTGCCTGTAATGCGGGATTTACGAATTCGACCTCATACTGCTGACTAATGATGTAAACCCCGTCTTGCATGGAATCCAAAATGCTGACCAACTTACTGGGCGCAAAGCGGAACACGTCCCAGCTGACGGGATCCAGCTGATTACGCTCAGTCATAGTCTCAGTTCCTCATGACGGCGACACTTCCAGCACCTTTGCTGCCGGCTCGATAGTGAAGCTCTAGCAAAAAGCTTACACTCATGTCACCCGAGTGTCAAGCGAAAACTTGCTCGTGGTCATGCTATTGATGTACGGCTAATCCATACTGGGCAGGTTAGAAATCATAACCGACATTTATACAACGCTGGAAAGTGCAATTAAGTAAAGGGTTTACAATAGAAGGTGCCGAGCCTATTGGCCGATGTCCAGTTGAACGAAGCAAGCCCTTGTAACCTCCGACTGAACGAAATGGTGAACTGTATGACGACCGAATGTAAAACTGAATGGTATTCATTTCAAAAAGACTTTGGAATAGCAATAGGAATACCCATTCGTTGGTGTCATAAGGGGAGTCCTTCTCTTCGATGTTAGGACTCCACGCGGGCTGCGGAGGTTAAGTGTTCACCTGTGTCGCATATCTCCGTCTTGTCATCGTTCCCATTGAGTCTGATAAGTCGGCAAGCCGGTTATTTTATGTACCTATCGGTAGTCATTAATCAATATTCTTTTGCGTGCCTCAAGTAGTTGAGGTGGTCTTCTTTGCAAGAGACGCGCTTAAGTGTGGCGAGTCAGGCACGAACCACTACGCTAGTTTCTATCAGCAGTTTCCCAGTAAGCATTGTTGTTTAAGAAATTTGGACTTAGTGAGAGCGAGTCACTTACATACTGGCTCGGTACACTCAGTAAGTGGCAGTTGCTCGATAGAGGCTCAGTGCGTTATCACTGCAGGAGTTCTGGAGCACTCACATATTAGAAAACCAAAGGACAGCCGGATAGAATTCGCGTACTTTGTCATTTCTTGGGATGATGTGCAGGCTAAAGATGACTTAGAGATTCGTTTCAACTTAATGCGTGAGGCGTGGCGCTAAGCTTGCAGTATAAACTGCTAAGCTTCGGTTCAATTGCATTTGCACGGATCGTAACATGTTGCAAATCCCATGGACCTCTTACCTCATCCATAACCCGGTCAACAATTGGGCGGCTTGTTCACCCCCAGCCAATCGGGCTAGTTAAGCGATGGAGCTAGCAAATTGAACCTATATCAACCAGGCACGATTAGAACGGGACTGGGCACTCAATGCCCTGCTTTTCAAGGCTGGACGCAAGCTCCGTTCCCTTTAATAAAATCAAATCATTGCTCAAGGTCTCCTCTAACCTATCTACTCTGTATCTTATATCATATACCTAATCTCTGTAACGGTGGTTCATTCTGACGATAGATACGTAATAGATACGTAATTAACGTTGCCCCAAGCTAAGCAACCAGCTCTTCAACCTTGGGAAGCATAAGCACAATCATGCCATAGGTTCTAATGCCCGCAAGATTTAGCTCCCCCGGCGCCCTGATTCTTTCCTGAATTGGCTGACCGGTTCAAACAGCTGTCTTTCCCTTCATACCCCAGTGGTAACTATTAGCCCAACTTCAATCTTGTGAGTTCCTGTAAACAGTTTCCTATCGCGTAAGAAAACAGCAGATTTCGTCTGGATTGTGATCGGCCAATCATGTGGAACCAGTATTTTTAAGACATTCTTTGTCTGTTCCTATGTTCCCTCCATCGGTTGATAGGGATTGGATACTCCGCTTATCTAGCCTCTACCGGCTGGTTTTCTTGTCTACCTCCTGCTTCAGCGAACCTGAGGCATTAGCCTCAACATCAGCATCTTCACCCCCATGGTTCCTTATGAACTGTGAACCTCTTCATGAACCGAGCGTAGCAGCGTGTACATGCATGCTGCCAACGTAGGGATTAATGAGATACTCAAACACTTTCTAATTTGGACAAAATGCTCGTGGCGTAGAATCCTCTAACAATCTTAGACAGACTGGCTCTGCGGTGCAATTATACCTAGAGTCAGTTCCACCCAGTATCTATGGTAGCCGCAGACGATTTTGTAATCTATGTTACTCAGCTACACATTGGTCCACACTGTGTAAGGGCTGCCGCGGTGCGAAGCTTGTGTGGTATAATGTTGGCTGAAGACTCTGGCAGGCTGCGTGTTGCGAGGTTACTTCAGTGAGGATAGGATAATGGCTGAACCCCTCGTATGTGCTTTCCCACACTCGGATGACGAGTTTCCCTCCGCAACCACTCTTTACAATTTTTCCCTAGTAGTAACATTGCCCGCTAAAAGGGGGAAGCCACCTTTAAGAAGGCTGGCGTGGAAAGTCAAGGACTTCAAAGCTAAGGTTGTCGCACGCAGTCTTGTGGTATTCCGCGAAGGCGCTGTTATCGTTGGTGACGATACAGTGGAAAATGCTCATCCGAGAACTCGAGCCGACCAGAATCCAAGCGGCGGGCACTCACGTCAAGCCACGCCATTGTCGGTAGCCGTAGCGGTCAGAACGAGGGGGCTATGGCTAAGGTCAATCCCATGGGCTTTGCTCTGCCAGGTTCATAGCACCAGACGGGTTGATGGAAAAGGGACATAGGAGAGTTGGGGGACTAGACCGCCATCAACAGCCAGACGTTTCAACGAAAATCGCAGGTCGTAAACGCTGGTTAGGGACCGGGGCCGCCATTGCCCTGGGGTTGATCTTTGTCGCTGCGGGTCTAGGTAAATCATTAGATCAGCCCGAAGCTTTCAAGGTGTTTTTTGTTCCATTCTCTGGTTTTATTTCGCCAGCTTTTACTAAGGTGGTTTTCATTTGGCTTCCCCGTATCGAACTCATCGTCGGCTCACTGCTAATAGTCGGCATTCTCGGCAAATTATCCGCGTGTGTAGCCGCAGTGATTATTGCTGGTTTCATCACCAACAATAGCCTGCGATTAGTACAAGGCCTTGGCAGCGAATCCTGTGGATGTTTTGGCCCCCTAGCCGCTCTTTCGGTTCTAGACTCACTGTACCTAGACATAGGTATGCTTGCCTTGGTTGCAGTTGTTTTGCTGTGTTCTGGGGGCAATTTCTTCAACATCTCTCCCTGGTTCCGGGGAAAAAATAGATAGACCAAAATGTTGGCCAACTTAGCCGTTCGTGCCTTGCGCACACCGGCGCCAAGGGCACGGCCCTCTTCCTACGTGGCGTCAGTCACCGTCAAGTGAGCTTGCGGCTTCTCTCCTTCCGCTTGGGAACCCGGCGAAGTCGCTGCTGATGAGTATCCCAAGGCCATTCAGCCCAGCGAAAAGACTGACGCGTCGCGGGTACCGTGGATAGAGTGGCCCAAGCCATCTAAGACATAGCTTTAAGCGACGTGGTATGGCCAGCACCACCTTTGTTCCGTCGGTATCTAACCCGATAACGCGCGGAGGCTGGATCAGCAGCTTTACATGTTGAGGTTGGAGCATGCTCCCATTGGACAACCCGAATCGTGTCATGGCGCGCTGACCACGCTTATGATTGAGAGGCCCTCAAAGGACTGATTAACTGCTAGAGCTGACTGATAGGAGGTGACATCTGGTAGCATGAGAATCGAAAGAGATTTCTTAGGAAAGAAAGAGCTTCCTGATGAGGCGTATTATGGAATTCAGACTTCGAGGGCATTGGAACACTTCTACGTTACTGGCATTCCCGTGAAGGCCTACCCGGAATTCATAAAAGCGCTGGCTATGATCAAGAAAGCAGCTGCGGAGGCGAACTGCCAATTAGGCGTTCTTGATGAAAGAGTGGCGTCAGCCATCATACAAGCGGCAGACGAAATTATCGGAGGGAAGTTTTGGGCCAGTTCCTCATCGACATGCTCCAGGGAACCAGTACGTCCTTCAACATGAATATGAACGAAGTACTGGCCAACCGGGCTAGCGAGATACTCGGTGGTAGCAAGGGGGAATACAAAGTGGTCCACCCTAATGACCACGTCAATAAGTCCCAGTCTACCAACGATGTGACTCGTACCGCCACTAGGGTTACCTGCATCTATCTCATCCGCCGGCTTGTTCAGGCGCTACGGGAACTGGAAGAAGCCCTTCGCAGCAAATCTCATGAATTCTCAGATGTGATAAAGCTCGGCCGTACCTGTCTTCAAGATGCTGTGCCCATGACTCGAGGTCAGGAGTTTAAAGGGTACGCCAGCATTGTGAGTATGATGCGGGAGTCGATTCAATCCGCGGGAAAAAATGCTTTCGGAGGTCAATCTGGGAGCAATAGTGGTTGGCACCGGCATAAGTGCTCCTCTGGGATATCGTCGGATTGCTTTGCAAAAGCTAAACCAATTCTCCGGATGCTCCCTGAGGGAGGCTCGAAACCTGTTTGGCTCCGCTCAGAATGACGAGGCGGTTGGCATTGTCTCGGCAAAACTGAAGGTTCTTGCGATCTTGCTTTCGAAGATAGCCGGCGACTTGACTCTACTTTCATCGGGACCACAAGCTGGACTTAACGAAATAAATCTGCCAGCCCTCCAACCGGGTTCCTGTATCGTGCCGGGGAAAGTAAACCCTGTTGCTCCGCTACTGATGAATCAAGTGGCGTACTTGGTATCGGGATACGACCTAGCGATCTCTATGGCCATAGAGCGGGGGTCAATTGGAGCTGAGTGCCAACGGGCCAGTAATAAGCTACTGTATACTCGAATCGCTCAAAATCTGATTCGGGCTATCGAAGTTTTTACCAGGAAATGCATCAGCGGGATTACGGCCAATAGCGAGACCTGTGAGGCTTACGCTAGGAGAAGTGCGGGCTTGGCTGCAACGCTGGTCCCGCTCTTCGGCTACGAAATGGCAGCTTCAGTAGCTAGAGCAGCAATTGCCAAGAAGAAGACAGTTGTTGAAATCGTTGTCGAGAGGGGACTACTGGATAAGGAGAGAGCCGAAGAGCTGCTCGTTCAGGCCAACTTCGCAAGCTTGACCGATACCGGAAGAGATTGAAGTTTCTGAGTCCAATTTGTCCCTTGCTGAACATCGAGCACGTGGTTTTGCACAATCTGGCCATGTGTTGGACTACGCTTTGGCAGTCCCGGGACCGAGTGAGCAGCGAGTATTCTTTGTGCCTCCTCGCTCAGCGTTTGGCGCAGGTCTTTGGACCCCTGTTTCCTCTAAATGCTAAAGCGTGGTCGGTCGAAAAATTTGGGAAGTCACGCGGACTGGCGAAAATTCCTTAAGGTGTGACGGTGACTCAAATACGTGCCAGCGGGTCTCACCTCGTGATTACCTTCAAGGCGATCACTAGCGGCCGGAAATTGTAGTTAACCATGCTGACGATCTTATTTGACATTGGCATGGCTTCGAGGGATGAAGCCATGTCGGGTCATGATCACCGGTTCGGTGGTGTTGAGAAGCATCGCCTGGTATTGGCGAACTAAGGCCGTTCATGGGAGTATTGTGAGCGATTCCCATAGACCTATGAAATTGATGTTAGGTAAAGCATTGCCAAACCAGGCCAGATTTTCCATGTCTCCTTTGGTGCAATCATGCCGCTGACCTGAAAAGAGGTCGATGTAGTAGAGACAATCGGACACCTTCTGTAGTAACACAAGCATCCACCCGAAGAGTCATGGCTGGATGTCGCTTCCGATCACAAATCTCGATGCTCTTGGGAGCGGCGCCAAGAGCATTTACTGCTGGCTTCCTTGGAATTTTCACCCGCTTTGGGCCGCTTACATCGCGCCCGCCATTACTAAGGATTTCTAACGCTTCCTGTCACTGAAGGCAGACACCCGTCCTCTCCAATACCTCCAGCGTCTCCTCACGGAATCAATTGGTTCTGCTCTCGACTGAGAATCTTGTTCGCCGGGAGCCTTAACGTTGCCTGCTGTCCCTCATTTATCAATCTCCTGCCTCTCCGAGGGGCTAATTTGTGCTTGCCTGAATCTGATCGGATTCTCGAGAACTTTGAGCAAGTCTTCAGCTTTCATCTTGATCGTCTTGGTATGAGAACCAGGGTTAAAGTATAAGTATTCGCAGGCCAAGAGTTCCTCGTTGAGATACGTTTTAAGTTTGGTTTTGTGGCCGAAGGGGGGAACACAGCCAATGGGGATGCCGGCAACTCTTAGTACCTCCTCGGGCTTGGCAAAATATACCGACTTGGTACCCTCTATCTCAGCAATCTTCCTGACATCAACTTTTTTATTCCCCGGAGTCAAGACTAAAATGAATTCTCCCTCTTTGGTCTTGAAAACCAGTGATTTCACCCCGGCTTCTTCAGCCTTCAGTCCTATGACTTGGGCTGCTTTTTGACAGGTGTAGACGGCTTCATGTTCGATTTCTTCAAACTTAATTTGGCTACTGGTTAGGATGTGCTTTATCTTCTTTTCGACAAATGACATGTGATCCCTCCCATCCCGAGTACCTTTATTTACTTTTGGGGAGATTTTACATGCCTGTCCTAACCAAAGTCAATTGTGGCCTGGGCAGTTGCTCGGTGATACGGGGGTTTCTTACCGCAAAGTATGTGACTTCGCGGCAGGACAGGAACCACTTGGGTCTGACATCGGTGGCAGGCACATCAACTAAGATAAGGAGACATCGCCCGTAATCTAATACGTTTCGCGCAGAACGGCCTTGGTTTAGCTGAAGCCAGAGTAGCTCCGCTCCCTTCTAACCGGTCACCTGAATCCTAGCCACTCCGTTTACAAGCCGCTGGATCGTGTTATCCAAATCAACCTCGCTGGGCCACTTATCATCTCTTATTCTGATACCTATATTGTTGCTCCTGCTTGTTTTCCTGTTCTTTCCTACCCAAATTCGGAAAACTCCGTTGCCGAGTATGATTGCCACGGCACACCTCCTGTTTAACTGCCTAGACTCTACGGAATATCATGACATAGAGGTATTTAGCTAATAAATACCCCCCGTCTAGGGTATCCACTCTAACTAATATTTCAAAGAGTTTTCTAATCCCCTGCTCCCAAACTGACAGCTTCCTCACAACTTCGCGCCATAATTATTGGTGGGAGGTGAGTCGAATGACACGATAAGCCACAATGCCTCGATGAACTTCGAATATGGATGCTGACTGGCCAAACTCCTTAAGTCTAGGCTGCGTGCCTTGGATCCACCCTACTACTAGGACAGGAAAGGTATCCAAAGAGGTCGCATTCTTGTACGAAGGATTCAGAAGCTCAATGTTAGTAGACGATATCAGCCTAGCGCTTATTTTATTATGGATGAGCTTTTTATGTATGTAATCCTCGTGTGGACCATAAACTTGACGACCAAAAAGATCATTCAGACCAATAACCTGTACAAATTTGACTATTTGAGTATAACAAGTTACATCACGAAATCTAAGATCTGCTTACTCTCATACCTTCTGATTGGACTTATATCTTTCTACGCGCCGGACTGGTTCACTATCATTATTCTGTTAATACCTGCTATTTTGGTATTTCTCACTTGGATATCTAGATCCACTTCATCGTCTCAGGCACCGGAGGATTTCCCATGGCAACACGTTGGGCTACCCCGTTTCGGCATATTACTATCCCCAATCAATTCAAAGAAATCCTTCTTAGTCTGGCTTATTATTCTTGTAGTTTTACCTTTGGTCTTTCGTGAATGGTGTCTAATCTCAGCTATAGGAAGTTCTACGCATTATACCAATCAACAAGATATCAGCCGACGTATAGCGGAGAGTGTACTGTGGGCATATCTTGTTGAAGAGACATTTTATAGGTGGCTGTCGATCACGATTTGGGGAACTGAAGGCCTAGTACTGGGTTCTGTAGTGTGGCTGGTAATCCATCCAATGGCTCGCTTAGTGGAAGATGCAAACGTGCTTTGTATTTCTACAGGAATCCTCATGTGGTTATTCCACATGTTATTCTACATCAAGGTTTGGCGAGGGAAATATTACATAGCTTCCTATATGGTTCACAGCCTATTTAATCTCACTATACTGATAGCCACTACAGCATTCCATTTCCCAACATAGAATTAGTTATCAAGGTCATAAGTCAGCGGCCATCACCCGAATTGCGGATCTGCATAGAGCATATGGAACAACAAGGCAAAAACTGCTCCATAAACAATCCATCTGATCTGGTCCTCGCGCCAACGGTGACCATGGCTACAGGCCTCCAATCAGACCAACGCGGCTATTGCTTTCTTTGATTTCACCGACCAGACCTTTGTTCGACGCGAAATTAAGTATCAGATTAGGATTAGTGCAAGTGTTAGTAGCCAAAGGGGAGCAGCATTGACACACTACATAGTAAACGATTTTGTCTATGTCGATAATCTGCTATATCGATTCTTTCTTTTCCCAATATTTGCGAAATGCGCATGGCAGTTGAGGGATAAGACTAGATGGAATAGGCCCGGGTCTTAGCTGTATGCCAAATAAGCACGGATTGCTATCATAGGAAGGACCTCTCCAGATGCAATCGGTAAGGAGATCCAGACCCACCGGGTTTACTTGATACCAGATGTTATCGGGATTCAGTGCCATATGGCATGCATGGGCTATGCAGTCGGCAAAGCCCAAGAGCAGCTCATCTCTATCATCAGCTGAATAAACATTTGTGAGTCTATCAAATAAGATCTGCTTTGAAGCGGAGCCCATCCTATGACCATGGCTAAATTGAACCCTATCACGTAGGTAATTCTCAATATCATTTAAATATCTGTGTCTATGAAAGACCACCTTAGCAAATTCATTGTGATCAGCAGCAACGTGGGTAGCAGCACGAACTATTTCCTTTGCATAGAAGCGATATGCCCAACCTCGCTGTTTCAATTTCTGTGACGTAATTTCATGTATCCTAACAGCTATAATACTCACCACCGGATTGGCATGAGTAATTAGTCTAGTTAATTTATTGTTAAGTTCTAACCTCAGCGAGTGGAGCGGGGTGTCAGGTCTACGCCCGAGACGGCTACATACATGAGTATACAGATTCTGCATTGTTCCCATTTGGTTGTCTTTCAAGAATAATGCTGCAAAACCGAACCACTCTGTACCCGCTCCAGTTGAGAAGGATTTCCCCAGTCATCTACTAGTGCAAGCATATCATCTACCTCATAGGGTTCAGTCTTATTTTTCACAGCATTAGGGCATAGAAGATTGGTAATTGCAAAATTTACAGGGCCTATTAGTTGCTGGTTGTTCGTATGGGTCAAGCATTAGTCTGATTGATATTCGCCCTCGCTCATAAACTGCTAGCCGGACCCCGGGCACGTGTAGAAAGGTATGTGTCAGCATATCAGTATCCGCCTCTGAAGTCTTCGCGTAGCTCGTCCCACAGCCCAAGCTGGGCAGCAGCCTCATCAAGCGGCTCGGCCTGCGTCTTTCTCGGGCAGATCGAGATGAAGTCACACGTGCTGCACCACAGCCCGGGGTTAGGGAGGAACTTCTTCGCGTGCCGCACCTTCCTAGCCGTATTGAGAACACTCCAGTGCGCGTGGCGGAGGTCCTCTGGTGATATCGTGATGGTCTGCGTAGAGGACGAACCTAAATATAGATAAGAGATCCTGCTCACCGGCCAAGGAAGGCGCGTAGACACGACGAATGCGTGCAGCTGGAGCTGCGTCCAGTCTATTTCGTCAGCTACCTTGCCCGTCTTGTAGTCGATTATGTGAAGGCTCCCGTCGGCCTGACGGTCCACCCTATCCACCCGGCACCTCAGGATCAGGCCAGGCGTGATCTCCACTTCCAGGGATTCCTCCATCATGAGGGGCTCCACGGCGATGTCCTGGGTTTCGACAAACGCCCTGAGCTGCGTCAGCGCCTTCTGCACCCACTTTGCTTCATCATCCCTGTCCCTGAAGCCCACACGGTACCGCCGCCAGTTGCGCCGCAGGAGCTTCTCAATGGCACTCGGCGTCCTCGCCTCCACCGGCCTGATGGACAAAAAGTCCCTCAGGGTGGCGTGCACGTGGTTGGCCATGGTGAAATACGGCTTGGGCCTGCCGTATTCCCTGCCGAGCCCATCTATGTAGAGGAACTTGTAGCGCTGGTGGCACTGCTTGAATACCGAGATGCTGGTGGGCGAAAGGTACAGAGGCGGAACCCTCGGCTTTACCCGCCGGTAGACAGGCACTGTGGTAAACTTTACGTCACCCGGCTGACTCTGCTCCACTTCTTCGCCCTCAGTCGATGATCATGAACGACACCTGGCGGGCGTTCAGCACTGCCTTGTCCTGGTGGCAGTTATTGAAGAGCACATGCAGCTGGCGCGTCTTGGAAGCAAGCTCCCTGATCCTCGGCACCCACTCCCGGAGCTCCTCCTCGCTGTACAGGTAGTTGAAGCGCTCACTGACGGTGGCACCCTTCTTTTCCCACGTCTCCCTGTTTCTGCCGTGGAACCTGATCAGCCCTATGTCGCAAGTGGCTTCGGCCAGTGGCGGCATGCTTGACCTGAATCCCTGGGGCTCATCGACGCAGACATACGGAAGATGATTGTCACGAGGAAGTTCAGGGTCCTCTCAACGTTCTTCTCGTTCACCCACGAATTGTGGCGAAACTCCACGGCTATCCGGTACTGCGGCAGCTTCTCCTTGCAGGAAAGGATGTACTCGCGCTGCTCGTTGCCCGGGTAGAACCACGGCGGAAACTGGAAAAGGACCACGCCTAGCTTTCCCGCACTCTCAAGGGGCAGCAGGGCACGCTCAAAGCGCCTCCATAGTTCGTCCGCCAGCTCTTCCGGCAGGTCCCGCGAGTAGATGTTGGCCTTTTGCTTCAGGTCCGAGGGCAGCGCCTCCCTGATGTCTTTGAGGAGTGAGGTCAGCGGCGTTGGATGCTGCGTGAAGAGCCGGAATGCCTTAATGTCGAATACGAAGTTGTCGCCTGTTCTATTAGCCCACAGGCCGCTTGTCCTCTCATTCGGCAGGGCATAGTAAGTGCTGTCCACCTCGACAACCGGGAACTGGCTTGCGTAGTACTGCAGG
>JGI24020J35080_1000965_pt1 | contig 17127 bp, 20 predicted proteins | sample Deesub1362A_J573_FD_35080 | JGI IMG/M metagenome (IMG submission 35080) | reverse complement strand
CCAGAGCTGAGATTATATCACTGTATAACTCCTTATCCTCTCTTGATGTACCAGATGCATTTAGTTTAGCTTCAAGTTCTTGTTTCTTAGTTTGTACCCAGTCTAATACTTTTTTATCTGAAGATACCTCATCGAGTATATCACCAAATTTGATGCGTGAGTATAATTTGATATACCGTGTGGCTACATCTTTGTAGATGTAGTACACATCCTTTACAGTTGATGTAAGTAAATCTTCTCCAAAAGACCTGAATTTACTATCGATGAATGAAAACAATTTTTCTATGGTATAGAAACCATCAACTAGGTAATTGAACATACAATTATGTAAGTCTTTCCTGATAATCTCAATAAATTCATACACGTTATTACTTTCATACTTATTATCACCTAATTTATGATAGTAGTCATTAAGGGTTTCTATTATCTTGGATAAATCATTCTTATTGTAATCTAAATATAATGGGATTATATCACCTCCTTAAGTTCTGGTTTAATTTACCGTAATAGATTATCATGATATCACCACCTAATGGGGTCGGTAGGATTTGAACCCACGACCAAGGGATCTGGAGTCCCCCGCACACTCCAGACTGTGCTACGACCCCTAAGTGATAATTTCATTAAATACATTCTTAAATCTTTTGCAGGAGTTGTGTTTATTAAAAGGTTTTGCAAGTAGTTTGGCTTTATGTGAAAGTTTAAGTTTTTTCTTAGATGACATGTCGAAGTATTTGTATATGGCTGATGCTATGTCGTGTGGATCAGTTGTGGAAACAAAATCCTTATTTAACTGTGAGACAATCTCCTTTGCACCAGTGTAATTGGTTACTATAGCTGGGAGACCTGCTAGCATGGTTTCTGTTACAGCAGTGCAAAAAGCCTGACCATATCCAGGCATGACGAAAAGTGAGGTTCGCCTTATAAAGGGTATAAAGTCACTTACATACCCAAGTGTGTGTATGTTAGGGTGATCATATTGAACATGACCCTTACCGATGATGTAAAGGTGAGAATCAGGGTAGTCTTTAAGTAATATATTGAAGGATTTGATAAGTATACTTATGCCGTTGATGGGGTGATTTCTACCTATGAAGATGATGTTGTGTGTATTGAGATCAGGTTGTAGGGAATATAATTTATCGTAGATATCATCAGGTATATGTGGATTTACGATATATACAGGACATGATAAGAAGTCTTTGATGTTATCGTACATGAATTTGGATATGGTGATACAAGCATCAAGTTTTGAGAATAAGGGTTTAAGTAATGATATTTTGTATGATGGTTGAGTGAAGGGGATGCCAAGGGTATGGGTGAGGAGATACTCATCAGCTACGAGGTAAATCATGTGTTTAGGGTGTTTAAGAAAGGCTTGTTCGATGCCAGTGATGAGGTAGGTGTCGTAATCAGGTAGTTTTGCAGAATTAATGAGGTTGATGAGGGATTGGACAGGTGATTGGGGATCAGTGTACTCAATAAAATCAGCTTTAATTGAATTAGCCCAATCTATGTGTGCAGGGTGATCGTCTGGTGGGTGGATATAGAGAGTTTTCATATATCCTCAGCTACCTTATTGCCAAGTATAACACCTATTATGGTTGATACAGATACCACCATATAATATAATAATGTGAATGGTTCGTTATTGTTGGTGTATGTAGTAGGGTTAGATAATAGTATACCCATCAGTGTGCCAATGCCAATACCTATTGCGAAGTAGTAAGCATTTCTGTTTTTTACCTGAAGGAATCCACAGACGAATCCATAGATGAATCCAAATATAATTAAGTAAATGTGTATCATGGGATATCACCTCTGATCCATTTCTTTAACCAATATTTTAGACGATACTTGAAAAATTTATAGTCATAGGGTTTTGCCATATATACTAACATATCAGGATCCCATTCACGTGATTCGAGTTCAAATATAGCATCTATAAAGTAAGGGTATATAGGTTTAGCAACTATACCACAATTCTTCTGTTTTACAATATATTGAGGATAACCTGAATTGGAGACTATTACAGGTTTACCAGATGCAAGTGATTCTGCAACAACAAGACCAAAATCTTCATTTAATGCAGGGTATAGCACTGCTCTGCACTCACTTAATAGTTTACGTTTTTCTTTATCAGATACATGACCAAGATATTCGATATATGGGGATATTTTGGACAGTTCTGTTATGTAATCATGTGTGCCATGATCATTACCTTTATCACCTATAAGTACAAGTTTACGACATGACCTGATACAGGCATCAACTGCAACCCTAACCATTTTTTCTTTATCTATTCTACCAATATGTAGATAGAAATCCCCATACTCTTTGAATTTGTATTTAGATGTATCAATAGGTGGAAATAACACAACACCATCACGTTTATAGTACTTGTAAAGGTTATATCTTGTAAGAGGAGAATTGCAGAAGTAGTGATCAACATTCTTATCGATTGATCTATCCCATATACGGTACAACTCTGAGAGTATAGAGCGATTATTATGGAAGTATAGTGATTTTGGTGGATGATGGAAGTAATGAATATGCATAATGTTAGGTGGAGTGACTATGGCTCTGGTAGTGTGTCCAGAGGTGATTATGAGATCAGTGTCACACAATTCGGTTATATCAATGCTACTCCAACAGAGGTAATCGAAGAATCGTTTATACCTGAATGGTCTGAGATGTAAAGGTAGTAGGTGAGAGATGTCGATGATGTGGTTGGTAGGGTTTGGTGTAAATGTGTAAACGACAGTATTAAGAGCTTTAGCAAGCATTTTGGCAACATAGAGACTACCACCTGATGCATGCCAATGAAATATAGCAGGTCTCATGATCTTACCTTACCATATATGTAACCAATTACAGTAACAAGAGATATTAACCAACCTACTGGATCAGTGATATACCTAAGTAGATATCTACGTTCAGTTGTAAGGTTATAATTTTTAAATTTGGATTTACTGATACCTTCCATGAATGCACGTCTAATGATATAACGCCACTTTACACCACTAACTATGTGTTCCACCTTCATGTTATTATCCAATCTTACTTTTAATTTCATATATCTTTGTACACGGTTGAAGAATTCGGTTTCTTCACCACTGAGTAGGTATTTACCATATCTGCCAAGTGATTCATTGAAGAGACCAACAACATTGAAGCACTCTCTACGCACGGCAAAGAATGCACCAACAGGACGGATTGCTTTACCATTTGTGCAACCGTATATCCAATTAAATTTATCATCTAATTTGACAGAATTATAGAAAAGTGGTTTAACCTGAACACCATAGACACCAAGCTGGTCATCTTCCTCAAAAGCTTCTTTAACCCTGAAGAGTATATTGGTATCAGGTATGACAATATCATCATCAATAAATAGAATGATATCACCTGTACTGAGACTGATACCCTTGTTACGTGCCTTGCTTAAACCCTTACCGTCGGTCTCGGTTACTCTTATTCTAATATGGGATTGTAAAGTAAGGAAGGAATTGAGGATGAGGTCACGTTGTCCTTTGTCAGTTACTATGATGACCTCATCGGGTACATAGGATTGTTTTAGGAGATTTGTGAGGAGGGATGATAGGTAGATCAGTCTGTCAGGGATTATGCATATAACTACTGAGAGTCTCATGATGACCACCAAATTATTCGAATTCTCCATTAGTACGTTTTACAAAGTATTTCAGTTGATTAATCAATTTCAATAATAACTTACCAAAATCTGTATCAGGTTCTACACATAAAAGTGGACAATCGTGTGTTTTGTGAATTATGCATTTGTGATACTCGTATTCATATTCAGGTTTGTTAAAGTCACAAACTACTACAACAAGTTTTCTACCTTTTTTGACACACATTCCCATACTATTCACCACTAAACCTTAAGAACCTAATCTTAAGATGTCTGATAAGATATGTGAGAGAATACCCAATGAGAAACAGAGAAGTAATAAGAAACGCCGAGTGGAGTGGTCTGCCATAAGGATCGCAAGGATCTGTAATGTGGAAAAATACATTAAGTTGCCAGAGGAGTGGGACTTTGTAGTATATGTTAAATAACTCTGGAATATGATCAGTGTCAGGGATAATACCACCAATGCCAGCAGACATGCAAAGGAGAAGTGTAGGATTTCGCAATAGACGATGTATGAGAGTGACCATGGTATCATGCCTGATCACTTACCCACCAATCAACTTCTATATCTTCGGGTGCAGGTTCTTCAGGTGCTAGTGTATTTAAGAAGAAGATGATCAACATATCTTCGTATAGTAGTCCTCTAAGAGATATAATGACATTTGGTGGTAAAACAACAGCTGATAAACTATAACTTTTTACATTATGTACACCATGTTTTACTATAGTTCCGTATTCACCCTTCTTAATGATAGCAGTACCAGAATTAGATAACATAGAACATCACCTCATCTTCTATCTATAAGTTTAAATGCACACCATGTCAACATTATTAGACTGATGAGTTGCCAAGTCTATAAGATCAGTATGAGGTATTATAATTTACTTTTTATCTCAGATATGATGTCATCATCGTCCTTGCCTTCTGGATCAATTCCAAGATCTTTAGCTATTTTTTCGAGTTTAACTCTATCAGGTTGTTTGCCTTGCTTTAATTGTCTTTCGTATTCACGGAGTTCGATTTCTGCCTGAAGTTGAGCCTTTCGGAATTCACCTGAAGCTTTACCTAATGATCGAGCAAGTTTAGGAAGTTTACTTGCACCGAATAACAAGGCTATCAATACACCTATAACTATTATCTCGTTTGGTCCAAGTGTGAACATTGTATCACCTCCTCACTTTAAATGGTATTTTAAGATAAATTTAAATATGAAGGATATAAATAAATATTTATAACAATATTCAGGTGATGGTGATGAAGCTTAGGGAAATTGCTAAGTTGAATAAGGAGATCGTTAAGGATGCAAGTGATGAGTTAGGTATACCTGAAGATAAGATTCCTGTTCTTGTTGAGAAGATGTTAAATAACGAGAAATCTAAGAATATGTTACTTAAAACAATAGGAGAGTTTTTTGGAAGAAGATCACTATTGGAAGCAGGTATAGCTGGTTTTGGTGCTGCCTTAGGATTAGCTGGTGTTGCAGGTGCCACAACTAAGATAACTGATCAGAACGTGATCATTGATGATGAATGGTATTTGAAAGCTCCTGCTCCTTTTAGTGTTTTAGTTGGTGTTGAAGGTTCTAAAGTTATAGCTTATGATTACAGGGGTAGGGTCATAACAGACGGAGAATCAGGAGTAGATGATGCAAGTGTTATTAATATAGCATTGTCTTCTTTAACTAGTGGAAGAACATGGAAAGAAACAGTATTATTAAAAGGAAATTTCACAATAAACTCAAGTATTGATATTCCAAGCTACACTAAATTAGTTATTAACGGTACATTAACGAGAAATGGAACTGGCTTTCATTTGATTCAATCTACATCAACTAATCATATTGACATCATAGGTGGGATAATACAAAGTCAAAATAAGTTCGGTGAAACATATGATACTAATGAAATAAACTTAACTAATATGAGTCACTGTAGCATAAAAGATGTAAAAATATTCAACGCTGGCGAAGATGCAATACGAGTTTCAGATAGTAAAAACATCGTTATAACTGATTGCTATGTATATAATCCTCTGCGACATGGAATTATATTATATGGTTCTACATCTGATGCAATAGTTACAAAAAATATTGTTGACACAGTTGGGTTGTACGAAGGAATAATAGTCTTTGGAACTGGAACAAACATAATTATAGCTGAAAATGTAGCTAGCAATGCATCAAATGTAGCTGCTAGTGGTGCAGGAATTCTTGTTGAATACCTTAGTGGAGGTAATGGATTTGTAAATGTAGTCGGAAACGAAGTATATTCGTGTGCAGTTGGGATAAAAACTTATGGTGCATCAGGAACAGTTCTAAGAGTAAATATTTCTGATAATCAAATATATTCTACGACTGAAGCAGGGATTAAGTTAAATAATGTACATTATTCATCAATCTGTAATAATATACTAAGAAGTTGCAAAACAGATGGTATTTTAATTAAACATTTAACGAACTCAGTTGTATCTTCAAATGTAATATACGATTCTGATAAAGGTATAAGACACGATAACACTGGCCCACTCAACTTATGTGAAATTTCAAGTAATATCATTGCAAGCATGACTAATTATGGTCTTGAAACTCTTGAAGCAAGTCTGTGTGTGTTTAGAGGAAACATAATAGCATATTGCAATCAACATGGTATGTATCATTTAAGATTAACAAGGTCAGTGATATCAAACAATTACTTCTACAAAAATTCTCAAGAACTTGATAATACATATGATGACTTAAGGATTGAAGGAGATGCTACTTTAGATGCTTTCATGATTTTGGTTGCAAACAATTATTTTAGAGCAAGTGGCACCCCTAGAACGAGATATGCGATTGGTTTGTCTACAACAGATATTAGCTACTTACTTGTTGAAAATAATGTTTTTGATGGGCCATATGCTTTTATAAACTGGACTCCACCAAACTCTTATGTTAGATATAACTTAGGTTACACCACTAAAAACTCCGGTACAGCCACCATCACCGCTGGCTTAACATCAGTAACAGTCTCTCATGGATTAGTCTCAACTCCAAGTAAAGTAATCGTTACACCAATTGGTGATCCAGGAGACCGCTTCTGGGTAGATAATATCGGAGCAACATCTTTCGACATATTCATAGCTACAGCTCAGGCAGCAGATAAAACCTTCCACTGGGAGGCAGAGGTGTAAAATTAAGATTCTTTATTATATTCCTTTTCTATAACTATGGATATAGCATCAGGGCAACTTTTGGGTTCATCTGGTCTTAATCCAGGGTGTGGACACCTGATGTGACGAAGAGATCTTGATATACGTTCTGGATCACCACCAGTGCGTAGATATAAACTGATTGCTCTACCAAGACCTTCGATAAGTGCTCTATCACAAGAACCTACTTTACCCATGGTTAAAAATATTTCAAAAGGAGAATCTGTGTCACCACCGTTCTTTGATACAGTGATATAAAGAGAACGTCCACATGACATCTTGAACTTGTATGTTGAACTGTCGAGAACTTTTGGACGTTCTCGTGGATGAATCATGGTCAGGCACCAAGTGCTTTTAGTATATCAAGTATAGCCTTCCTTAGTACCTCGAGCTTTCGTTCGACTTCAGTGAGTCTGTCATTAAGGTCATCTATTGTATTCCTTATATCATTAAGTTCTGATGATATTGGCATTGTTGATTCTGAAAGTTTCTTAAGTCTAACCTCAAGTTCATCAGATTCAGACTCTGTAACAGTATATGACTCTTCCACAACTGATTGAGTCTCATCTGAATCATTCTCCTGGGATAATCTTTCAAGTTCTCTAAACTTTTCCTCATCGAATGTAGGCTGATTACCACCCATATTATCACCTCCTTTATCTAACTCAATAACCATATCACTACTAAAACCATAAGGTGCTTTACGGAATTTACCATGTTTATCATCCACAGTCATGTAAACATGGGTTATGACCCTGCGTTTATCGTTCTCGGTATAGTCGCAGTAAGGACACTTATATCGTGGCATATTGATCACTCCTCCCCAACACGTGGTTCAGACTCTGGATTCCAAGTGATGCGAGATATTCTGAAGACATCAAGTCCAAGTGTATCAAATAATTCTATTAAACTCTTGATCTGTTCTTTTGTATTGAACCTTGTATAACCGTACTCATGTGGACGAGTGCTGGTTGCAGGTATTGCAATGACTTCAGTATCAGTGATGTAGACTTTATATGGTTTTTTGTAGTTAATGACCTGTTTATTGAGCCACTTACCAAATTCAGTTACATCAGAAAATTCAAGTCTTGGCACAACTGATCACCCCCAATCTATAATTCTCTACGCAGATATGGACAACTTACCATGATACTCTTACCACTAATTATTTGTAAACCGCACTTGTTATCTTCTCGTTTATGATAACAATACATCGGATATTCACATATATACCGCATAATACACCTCCATATATGAAGATATTAACCAGCTATATGAATGAGTGATTTTTGCCAATTTTGAAATAAAAATTGAGCGAACTTTTTTGATTATGCTGTAACGTAACTAAACCTATGTATGTAATGTAATGTAGTAATGTAATACTGTATCTATGTAGTACTAATGTATAGAGAGTTACTAATCTATAGTAATTATATTTATTTTTATTATATTACAGGATTAAAGGGTTTCGAAAGTCTTAACTTTGCAAATTATGCTATAGAATTTATAAATTAGTATAATATTTACTAAAATCGTAAGTATATTTTAGTGCAGGTATGTAATTGTACATTAAACTAGTATATTAAAATGTTAAATAATTGACTACACTATACAGTTTCTTAACGATGTCCACAAAAATAATTAACTATGATTTAACGATGCTTACTTTGTCACTTCCACATAGAATCAAATGAATTTACATCCAAAATTCTTATTACTGTTTTTGGATTAATAGTAAGCTGATTATTAACATACTCTTTTGCCTTATTATTATCCAAGAATAACCTAATAATCCCCTTACTGGTAATTTCATATACTGGTACAACCTTTCCTTGTTCAACTAATGTTGTCAGGTACGGTTTAATATGCTGTTTAGTTGTACCTAATGACCTAAGTAATTCACCAGTAGTCACTGATCCGCCAGCACGGTTTATAGCACCTATTATACGATTAGCAACATTGTCCATAGAAGGTAAGGTTGGATTCTGCATATTCACTGATATAGTCTCTATAGCACTAAATATACGTTGTTTAACTACATCAAACCAATCTCTTGCTATGATAAAATGCTCAGTGTTATCAAGGTAAAACGAGGGATTACCAGCTAACATTATAGGTCTCTTATCTTGATCAGAAATAGCTGTGAGTGCAGTCAATTTTAGTATATGTTCCCATGATGTCACCATATAGCGAGATATCACACTACCAGGTGTGTATATATTTCTGACCTCATTATAAGTTTTAACATCATACTCATTTATAGCACTCTCAACTGATTTAGAACAATAAGTATCAAGTGGCAAAAATCCACCAACAAAATTATAAATATCTAACATTTTCTTACATAATTCCTTTGCAATTTGAGAAAGTTTATCTTTTAAGAACCTTCTCTCATAAGACAATGGTGGTTTATATTCCCTAAGATCATCATCTGTAGATGACACAAGTAAAAATCTCCTTAGAAATCCCTGTTTAACGTCAATTTCTGTTAAATATAATTCAGGATCCTGCATTGCACCAAGAAATGTCCAGTATAAACCCTCTGGTATTTCTCTTGTACCTTTCTTACCACCACGTTGACTTAGACTTTGTTTATAACCCTTTCCATAATATAATTTACTTAAAAGACCTTTAGAACCTAAGAGGTGTGTTGCACCAGCACGAGCCAACCATATACCAAATTCATCTGTCATCAGTACAAAATCATCTATACCACTATCAATAGCTGATTGTACCTGATCAGCTATACCCTCAACTGTAAATTCTTCAATGAATTTATCATCTATGTCAATATCTATACCTACCTTTTGATAAAATTCTCTCCATGCTGTCCTATAAACATAACTTGCATACCCCATAACAGTACTTTTACGTGTTATACCAGCCTGTCCAATGATCAGTACAAATAAGTTACATCTCGTACCATGTTCTGCAGGTGTATCCATAAGATTTATCCAATATCCAAGTGTAGAACTTATCAGCCAATAAGCACTAGCAGTTATACTATTCATTGGTGCATCAGTGTTCTCTGAAACAATATCAATGTACTTCTTGATCAGTGTTCCCATTAATATCACCTATTCACTAAGAACCTTCCTACGTTGTAAAAAGTATGGGTATACGGGATTCCTCCTCTTATCAGTGCTCTTTATTGTCTTTAGCATATACGGTTTATTATATAATGCAGCATCAGCTAAAATATTGGTTACTTCAAATAAATCCTTATTATCATAAAATACAGTAAGGTTATCTAAGAGCCAAATCCAAAGATTCCTTTCTCTATTAAAATACTCTCTAATATTATTATGATTATTATTATATATATTAGAAACAATGTCAAATACAGACTCCTTAGATGAATATACCTCTGCACCAGTTGATAATGCTATAATACTATTCCTAACATCATCTGATATGATAGAGAAATTGACATTATCTCCAAATTTATCTCTTAAGAATTTTACTATATCCCGTTTTGATGGTGGATAATACCTTAATATCTTAACTTTACTCTCTAACCTTTCTCTTATACGTTCTGGTATCCTATAAAAATCATTGGCAGTCATAACTATAGGGTAAAAACTTCTATTAATGATATCCATGAAGGTAGTATAATTCTCCATACCATCAAATTCATCGAATAGATACAGTTTTTTAATCAGAGATGGTGTTGCAACCTCTTGTAATATCTTATTTAAGACATCCTTTGTACGTTGATCACTAGCATTATATTCTACTACCTTATATCTATGCTTCTTAGCAATTAGATGAACTGAATACGTTTTTCCTATACCCGGTGGTCCATGTATCAGTGTAGGAATCCTGTCAATTATACATTGCTCGAGAACCTTGAATTGTTTTTCATTGCCTATTAATACATCATCTGTCATAGTATCTGAACCCCCTAAATGGTTTATGTGGAACAGGATCAATTGATTCGTATTTACCAAGTATCAATTTTATACCTTCCTCTGTTACTTCTATATCGGTGACCTGTTTCTTACCTACGATATATCCATCTTTTACGAACCATAACCAATCCCCTTTATTGAATTTAGATGGTTTAGTTCTTAACAACCAATATGGTATCTTATCAACATTATCTCTTCCAACCTTAGCTAAACCACACTTCTTATGACTCAATTCTTTAGGTATAGTTACTATGATATCCGTCATTGAACCACCTCAATCTTATATAGACCACAAACATACCCTTTCCTCCTCGAATTGACATCTAAGCTTATACTCGCACCATGAGCATGCATGTGACTTCTTCTTGGTAAATATACCAGCTTCAATTGATCTTATCATCTTATTTACTTCACTCTCTACCCAACCTTTTGTTACTTCTGGTAATTCCACTATTTTATTCTCTCTTAGAAATACAAATATAACATTATTAACCTTATGACCTGATTTTTCTACAAGATATTTGTATATACCACCCTGACGTTTAAGATCAAGTGTAAGGAAACTATAACTACCAGTTTTCCAATCTATTATTGTATCATTGCCATAGAAATCTATTACACCAACAAGATAATCACCCAATCTGATACGTTGTTCAATGAATTTAGGTCTATATGTCTTCCACTTCTTTAATCTATATTTCTCAAAACTTATAAAATTACTTATAATAGTATTAGCAGTCTTACGCATGTAACTAAGAGAATCATCAAAGTAATCTTCAAGACACTTATTTGCTAAATTCTCTATTGTAGATTCATTTACCCTTGAAGGTAATTTTTTGAAATAGTTGGCTATTATATTATGTATCATTGATCCGAATCGTGCATGTCTATCGTCTACCCATATACCATCTATTTTCTGCTTTGATAGATACCAACGATATGGGCACTGGAAATAAAGATTAAGAGATGATGGACTGATGGTCATGACAACACCTCATAATATATTAAATAAAAAATAAAAATATATTAAATTACAGGTTCTAAGACATTCACAAAACTATAGTCTCCTACACCAGTTACATATATGATATCTGAATCACTTCTATCAAGTACAGTGAATACCCTACCATATTCCGTGGAAAGTTCCTTTACCACATCACCGTACGATACCTTTATCTTATTTAGATTTGTATTTACACTGAGACCAATCTTATCATCTGATAAAGATGTGTAAACATCAATATATGGTCTAATAACATCAAAAGAAACCCTGATATATTCTACACCACCCCTTGGAGATTCTCGTTTAAATGTAATTTGCTTCATTCCCTCAGGCGTATCACTATCTATCTTAATACTGAATTCAAATACATTTCTATACCACTTTATCCTGAACTCTGAGGTTTCCATATCAGTGCCCTTACCTACATAGAACTCCTTTGTTACACCTGACGCAGGATCAATATACGTAATCCACATACCCCTTGTTGTGAATACACCACTCCCATAACTGTTTATACCTTTTACTATTACCCATCCACCCTGCAATACCTTACTCTGTCCAGTCTCAGAGTAACAATCAGTTATTCGGAATACCTCTTCTCTAAGATACTGATCAGTTGTTTCTTTAAAGTAATGGAAATCACCATATATATCATGATATCCGGAATAACTGAATTCCTCATTCTGATTAAGTATATTTTGGTATCTCATGAGTATATTGATAAGTATATTGTCTACATCAGACTGTATATTCATAATCTCAGAATTATGTCTAACTATATCATTTAGAATGATATCCTTCTGTTCTGTGGTAAGACTTGTATTTGTTAGTAATTCCCTCTGTAACACTTGTATGGCATATTGATGCATAGACATCAGTCTGGTTCTCATTTCATTTAATATAATATAATCATATACATTAGCATCAGTCTGTCTGATATGATTGCTAAGTACATTGTATTGATTCTGTAACTCATCTATCCTATCATTAAGTGGTATTCCATTGATATATATCAGGGTGTGTGATTGATTAGTCCATATCTTTATCTGTACATCCATCAGCGGTGGTTCAGGTGGTTCTGCTACAACAATTCCTACTGATATGAATGCTATGGTTAATAGCACCATAGCAACCAGTATTTTCCTCAATAAATCACCTCCTATAAAATAAAAAAATAAAAAATATTGTTTTAATTTAATATACAGTCACATCAGGTTGTCCATGGAATTCTCCACCATAGTTCGCTACGAATCTAAAGTTACCTCCGTAAGACATTTCATATCCATTCCAGTTCACATAGTTAACACCGAAACCTCTCTCTATCACCTTGCCTAATCCATAAGCATCAATGTAATTAATCGGTGTATAATAACCAGGTGGTGTTGGTGCATTTATCGAATCAGGTTTACCCCATCCATATGTCCACTGAACTGTAGAATGCCACTGATTTGTATCTATAGTAGCTGATCCATAGGTACCCTTAACCTTAACAAAGTATTCCGCTGATACAACACCAGTATTTCTATCAAATATAACTGCATCATATCCTATGTTATACCTTTTACCTGATCCAGCAAGAAGTGGTTCTGAAGTCGTATGTCTCTCAAGCTGAACAACATAGTGAGACTGATCATATCTGAGATTCATCAATACATCACTGCTACCCTTAACCCAAGAATATACACCAACATTATTGGATGTGTAACCTGATAGTTCCTGAACTCCCCAGAATTCGTAATTTGCCTTATTACCGTAGGCATATACATCAACATCTATGAATGACCCATAGTCATCCTCTGCAAAGTAGTCTCCTACAATATATTTCCCTGAACCATATAATTCTCCATAGTTATTACCGTTGTTCGTATGTACAAAGATCATCCCTGAACCATCCCAATGTACATTCACTGATGTTGCACCTGCAACACCAGAAATTATTACTAAAAGACAAATCAGAAGTCCAAAAATTAGAACTCCCTTTCTCAAATTATCACCTCCTTTTTGGTTATCGTGATATGTTATTCCATATCACCATAATAATATTATGATCTAACTGCTGGACACTGATCAGGTACATGCTTAACAACCCATACATAACTGAGAAAACCTACAAGTTGAATCAGAGGATTTGAACCAACCGAGCACCTATATTCGAGTTCTGCAAGCTTATTATAGAGTTTTATTTTAACACTACCATTTGGTAATGATGAAAGTTTTTGTTCAAGTTTGTTTATGATCAGGTTGACATCATAATTATCTTGTATATATGCATCTTCTATGGTTTTGATTGCCCTATCAAAGTCACCATTGAATGCAGCATCAAAGGCATCAGCAACAAGATCAGGTCTTCGTTGCATGATGACATTCTCCTTGGTTAGTTCCTTATTTGTATTGATTAATTGTTCAAGCAGATTAATGGCTTTACGCATGTCACCATTGGCTTCGTCAACTATAGCGTATAGTGCTTCTTTGGTTTGTTCATCTTTACTGATTTTGATACCTTCACTTTTTAATATATAACCTAACCGTTTACCCAGATCTCTTCTTGGAATTTTGCGGAATGGATATATTGCACATCTGCTTTGCAATGGTTCGATGATCTGATGTATATAATTGCAACTTAGAATAAAAATACAGTTTTCGTATTTTTCCATAATTCTCCTCAGAGCGTGTTGAGCATCACTTGTTAAAGCATCAGCCTCATCAAGAAATAGAATACGTCTTCCTGCAGATCTGGCATACCGTTTGACTTTGTTCCTGATGGTATCAATACCACGTTCATCACTTGCATTAAGTTCAAGAAATCTGTTTTTCCACTCATTACCAAAGAGTTCTTTAGCCATACAAATGGCTGCAGTGGTCTTGCCTGTTCCAGGTGGTCCAGCGAATAAGAAATTGATTTTAAGGTTCTTATCATGTTTTAATCTATCAGTTACCTGTTTTAGACTATCTATCATTTTAACTCCAGATTTTAACACATGATCCTGTCCAATAATCTCATCAAGTTTGGTTGGTCTGTATTTTTCTGTTAATGATGTCATTAATACACCTCCTAATCAGTTATCTTCAAGTCCAAGTTTCTCATAGATATATGCAACAAAAACCATCATTACCGCCATAAAGATAAGTAATGGACCACTAAGAAGTATTGCAGTAGCTACAGTATTAAAACCAAAGTGTGTAATGCCAAATATTATAAGTAATGTAAGAAATGCTATAAGAAACACATACTTAATCATATCTCTACCTCCTTGTTTATAAGTTTATATAACCTATCAGCTATAATCTCTCCAATACCCTCAACCTCCATTAACTTATCTCTTGGGGCATTAACAAATTCTTTGATACTTCCAAACTTCTTGAGTATATTTCTGGCTTTGACCTCACTTATATCTGGAAATGCTGATATGATATTGATAATTCTGTCGGTATCAGTATATGCTTTCTTAACAAGAGACATTGGTGCTACACGTGGTTCATAATTCTCAACCTTCTCTGCAAGATATTTGATAAAATAAGCAAAATCATAGTGAGTTTCAAGATTTACAGTGATGACTTGACCTTGTTTACCATCAGGAGATCGTTTTAAACTTGAACCAACAAGTGAACTAATGTAAGCATGACGATTAAATTTGCTAACCAATAGAACTTCACTTATGTACCCTATTGTACAGAGGTAAGAAAGTTCAAAATTGTAGCTTAATTCGTATAGTTGACGATGTAGTCTACCATCAGCCAGAGATCCAATATAATCACTTATTTCCTTACGTTCAACACCTATATCTCCCACAAGATAATCTGAAACAGGTAGATTAGTGAATTTGAAATCTACACCAATACGTCTAAGATAATTAGGTATTCCGCTATTCTTTTCTCTATAATCTATAAGTACTTCCATAACATCACCTACTGAATGATAATAATGAGTGTTGACCAAGAATATCACTCCAATGTATGTTTCTTAATGCTAACAATTTTTCAACTTTACTTCTTACAGTAACATCTATCATCTTATCATAGTCTATGACCATATCTGGTAACTTCATATCATCAGTAAAAGCAATGACATCCGTTCTTGGTAATCCACTGATGCGTTTAACATATAATATCTTTATTTTATCACCTTTATCGAATCTGGTGCCGAGATTTCTATTGCTATATATTGCAGCACGTATATGGAATGGCAAAGCTTTACCACCTACACCATAACTATTTATACGTCTTTGTATACCCTTACTTATGGCCAAGTCTCTTGGATCAACACTACCATTCTTGATCTTGTTAACTATATCACGGATATATCCTATTATTTCATCATTAGATTTACGATGTAATATCATCTCTATGACATTATATTGTAAATCCACTGTAATTTCTGATGTATCAGTTCTCCTGACTTCAAGACCACGTATTAGTATATAATCTGTCTCTTTACCTTTTTCATATATACATCTACCAGCATATCTCTTCTTAGTATGAGGTATGAAGAATATTGTATCAAATACCTTCTCAAAATCTATGGCAAACTGATGTTCATCTAAACCCAATTTCTCTTTAGCAAACTGATCAAAAGATCTTGTTATCTTATCAGCTAACTCTCTACCCTTTTCTACAAGTTCATCGATATTTTTATAAGGTAATTTTATAAAAATGCTGTCCGTGTCACCATAAATCACAGAGTAACCTTCTTTTTCTGCCTGTTCTTTTACCCATAACAGACCTTCACGAGCAGTTTTTGTTGTAAGTGCAGCTAACTTTTGTACATATATCCTACTACGTTCATAACCAAGAAATCCCCATACAGCATTTAGTAAATCCTTAACAACCTGTCTTTTACCAGCAAACAATTCATATTCTGGTGTCCCAGGAGTATACTGTTTCATTTGCTTTTCATAATATTTCCTTTCTTCCATTAGGTACATAACCATTTCAGGTACTATGCCAATAACGTCTTGTTTAGGATTGTAATTATTTTTATATATTTCTGGACTTATATTTAAGCTCAATACTATACTTGGATAAAATCTACTCATATCTAAGGTTATAACATTACTATGAATGCCAGGAATAGGATCAAATACAATAGCACCTTCAAAACCCTTATTTTCATTATCATACTGTTTTGATGGTAAACAAACACCACGTTTCTTTGCCAAACGTAACAAAACCGTATCAAGTAAAACAGAAAAATGGAAACAATCATTGATATCCGGTACACCTACATAGCTTTTCATCTGCCAATACATAGAAATAACTCCAACCTTATCTTCAAGTTCCTTTAGGATTAGTGTATCAGTGTAATTATATTTTATTAATCTGTCCAAATCATTTTCATACAACCACGGAATATCAGATGCTGATTCTGTTTTAT
>JGI24020J35080_1000961_pt1 | contig 17194 bp, 27 predicted proteins | sample Deesub1362A_J573_FD_35080 | JGI IMG/M metagenome (IMG submission 35080) | reverse complement strand
GAAATTATAGCTCCTCATCTTACTGTGTTCATCTGTAATTATTGTAACAGGTATATGACCATAAAGTGTTTTATTCATAAGTAGATTCAAGGTTAGATTGGTACCATTAGCAAGGAATTTATGGGTAAGATTTGTTGTATTGTCTCCTATGGTTAGTAACTTTAACACAGTTCTGTTTTCATCATTCCATGTGAAGTTAATGAATACCTTCTGACTACCTTCAGCATATACTTTTATATTATTTGTTAAGTTCAGTGCCAAATCTCCGATTGCAACACTCACAGATGATGTATTGATAAGTGATCCTGTAGTACCATAATCCCAAGTACCATCATTATCTAAGTCAACCTTTGGATTTCTTGTAGGTAATTTAGACACAGCAACTATGATGCTGAAATTATCGAAATGTAAATCAGGTAATCCAACAGCATCATCTGCACCATCACTTCCAAAGGTTATATTTATAAGCAAGCTACTCTTACCCTGTGCATATGTAAGCAGATCAACAATTCCTGTCCACTGTGTACCAGTAGAGGTTAGACCATCTGCGCCATCAACAACCAAGTACCATGTTGTACCTGAGTCATTGCTAACATATATGTTTAGATCATCTTGGGTTGCTGCTAAACTAGCATTAGGTGCAACATAGAATGAATTATTTAGTAACCTGAATGCAGTGAATGTACCATCATCTATGGTTATATTATAAACTATACTTATATTTTGTGCAAAGGTATCAGTGTTCAACTGTAACCATGCAGTGGTTAGGTTTAAGGTTATATTTGCATGTTTACTCTGCCAAATTGGATTATTTGTTGTGTAGTAATCTACAACATATGCTGTACCATTATTCTCATAGAGTGGTGTAGTACTGATGGTTACACCAGAATCATTGACTATGTGTTGGTTACTATTATTCCACCATTCATAGCCTTTGAAGGTTAGTGTTATGTTACGTGGATAATAATGAAGATTAAGAGCAGTAACAGTCTGATTATTAGCTGAGAACTGTGTAGCATTTGTTGGACCAAGTTTAGTACCATTACCATGAATAACTATGTATACCTGATCAAGTACACCATGTACAACCATATTTTCAGAGAAATTACCAGTAATCCTTTTCTTATACACTGATCCACCAATAGATAACATATTATATGCCTCATGTGGCAATTTACCTTCACTAAATAAATCATTTAAAACATCAGTTGCCTGACCCATATTCTTAGCATAATCAGAAGCTTTCCTGAATCCCAATGTTGGTGTGACCAAGAGTATAAAGATCAGTGCTATGGTAAAAATTATTTTTATTTTATTCATGTTCTGACACCTCCACTTCTCCTACTTAAATAATACCACATCAATGTAGCATAAATTATGAGACATAATATTATGATACCTGATATCCATGGATATTGCTGAATATATGTACTAATAACTATGAGGGATGTTTCTATGATACCTGCAATATAGTAAAAGGTTGGCAGGATTCTGATGGCATCAAGTATGAGTAATAGTCCAAATATTAATATGAATAGCCTTGTCCAACCACTGATATTTACCTTTAAACGTTCAAGTAGTGGTGTATATATGGCTATTATGAATATGATCAGACCAAATATGAGTTCTGGTATGTTACTGGTGCTAATTGATGTCAGTAACAATGAATTGAGATCGGTGATTATACCAACTGATTCGAGTAATATTAATATAGATATAATGAATAATGTGAATGGTATGATCCACGGAATCTTTGCCTTTATTTTGAATAGACTAAGAACACCACTGAAAGAGTACAGTAACACTGAGAATATTATTAGTGCAATACCTGCCCCGAACATATTCCAGTCTATCATACTACCACCCTCGCCTGTCTCATTCCCCTTATGACATAATATACTATATATCCAATACCTGCTATATAGATTATTGCTGATGCACCAAAGAATATCATAAGTGCTGTTTCTGGTATGACACCATACATAGCAACCATAGCACCAACTACTATGAGTGTCCAACCTACTAATGTTGTAAGAATGTTAAGTATAGGTTTATCGAAGGTCACGACTATTAGTGCCACACCGATTATACTCATTATAGTTCCTGCAAATACATAACCTATATCTGTTAGAGGCATTGTTACTCACCTCCAAAGAATATAGTGTTCAGTGCCTCAGTTATAGCATTATATATGATTCTTAAAGGTTCTAATATTGCATTACCTATTGTTTGAAGTGCTCCTATTATAGTATCAAATACAGTAGTAAGAGCATCTGTTATGCCTTTGGCAATTGTATTAATAACACTTGTTATTGGATCAATTACGAATGGTTTAACTATGTTATTCCACATCCAATCAGTGACACCTTCGAAAGGTGATTTTTCCTCAGTTGGAGCAACTCCTATTGGTGTTGGTGTGGGAGTTGATATTATAGTTGGTGGAGTTGGGGTAATTGATATTGTCCCGGTAACATCTTCTACACGAATGGTATATGAAGCATCACCATATGCCTCACCTTCTGCTATGACTCTTGCTGTACAATATCCACTATCATATATTGAAACAAATGTAGCAGTTTCTGTTGTATAACCAGTATTCCTACTACTTGTTATTTGAATACCACTCGGATCCTTGATATATAAATTAGGATCAGGATCTGTTACAGTAACAGTGACAGTATAGACATGATTATTTAGACAATCAAATCTATAATCTGCATAGCTACCGAGTTGTAATGTGCCACGTATAGGTGTACCATCAGTGGAAATAGTCTCAACTATTGGGGTTGGTGCTGGTGTAACAGTTGGTTGTGTTCCGGTGTATGTGATGGTTAAGGTATATTGTGAAGCTCCATCAGTTGCACCAAACACCTGTACATAATATGTACCAGTTGTATCGACCGTACAAGTTATTGAATCATCGCCCACCTTAGAACTATAACATGATATACTATTAAGTCCGGAATCATACGAATATAAATCTGCATCACCACTTATTACATCAAGGTTAGCAGTGAACTGTTCACCAGAATTAAGTTCTATACGATATAAATAGTACTCAAGTATATTAACACTTCCACTAAATGATTGTCCAGAATAAGTAACATCATATGTGCCTAACCATGTACCAAAGATAGCCGTAGCTGATCCACAAATAAGTATTAGAATTATTGAAATTGCTAGGATTACTTTCTTCACTTGTACCACCTCATTACCTGGTGGGTCTTCTTGTCACAGCAAATATGGCATATAGTATAAGTGATACCAGGAATAATCCAAGATATACATACAACGCATACATTGCTGCAGTAACAAATGCAGATGTATTTGAGAAGTAATACTCTGTTAGCAATGCAAAGAAGTTGACAAAGCCAACCATTATGATCTCGCCACGTTCAAATGTACCTGTGAATGCTAAGTCCATGATTATTGCTGGTACAGCAAGTATGGCACCAAAAAGCATTATTGTGGTTGAGAGATCAATGTATGCTGAAAGAGATCCACTACTGACTGCATTAATATACACTGTTATTATGTATATCAGTGCTGTGATTATGCTGATCTTAGGTACATTCTCGAAGAATACATAACCTGGACCTCCCTTAGCTATTATTTCAGGCATTATTCTTCACCTCCTCTTCTTAACTTTCTGCTAAAACTTTCATATAACCTTTCATACTGACTTAGATCTTCGTCGAGTGCTATACATATATCCTCATATCTTTCATCTGTACTCCTGCAAACTTCCCATATTTTATTTCTCAACCTATCAAAAATACTCATGTTACCACCTCACGAGCAAGTCTTATAACTAATTCTATAAAATATGTTATTAACAAAATCATGAATACCACTGAGATCATTGTGAATATTACCGCCATTATATAGCCACCATCTATGGATACATCTGAAATAACTGAAGCAAAACTCAGATAACCTCTGATTATCGATGCAAATGTAGTACTAACAGTAACTTCAGTGAATGCACCAAACATTAAAATACCAGAACCTAATATTATACCAGATACCGCATACCTCGTCTGTTGATTATTTCTGGTTACAAAGCTATATGTGAACAAACCAACTGAACCAGCTATAAGTGCAAATGACATGAACTCATAAAAGGTGTGCCAAAATGGTGGTACACCAAGTACAGCTATGATAGCTAAGAAAGGTGCTGGTGCATACTGAATATTATTTCTCAGAAGCAATCCACCAAATGATCCAGCAATCATTGAAGAGGTAAATAATGGGATCATTGCCAGGAGGGTTCCAAATCCTACTAAACCAGCAACAGCAGCAAATAATGAACCTCTAAGTGCGACCATGAGATTATTATTAAATATAAAGTAAGTATATTCAATGACTCTCTGTATAAGTGGTAATATTGCTAAGGTACTAATGAATGTCAATATGTCTAAAGCCAGATTGAGGTGATACCCAAAGACATACCTTATAGCATCAGTTGATGGGTTAAGTCCAACAACTATATATGTTGCAAAGAAACACCCGAACATTAGACTTACTAACAATCCGAGTATTGCATCATAATTCTTATTAGCTACGGTGTTATACCATACTGGTGAATATGCTATAGTATAAATTATACCAACGATCAGCGTTGAAATCGTGAAATATACTGTTAATGACAGTATACTGAATTCTATGACTGATTCGTTGAATATTATGGTTATTATAGCGTATATAGGGTAGAATGTGACCAATGTTGATACTAATATATATAAATAATCTGAATCATATACTTCTTTACCAGATTTTATTCCACCACCAAATATTTCACTATACCTATTATACTTAAAGATAAAGACGAATAATCCAAAAAATGAAAAAATAAAAAATAATGGATCTGATAATATATTGTATGTCATGGTCATCTTCTGGTTGTTCCGTAGTGCCACATTACCACAAGCAGGGTTATTAAGACTGCCGCAATAACTATTCCAATGAATACATAGTTCTCCTGTGCCCAAGTCCAAGTACTATTGAACCATTCTGTTAGCTGAGACAATATTGCCAGGAATGCAAACATTCCAATAATACTTGCCTGACCTCTGAGTGATCTTGGTATAAGTGGCATACCCTTGCTATATCTATAGATCAATAATGCAACAATTGATATGACCACTATTATACCTATCCATGCAAGTACTGATATACCATAGTACTCATAACTCCACCAGTACAGTGCAGTTGGTGGAGCGACTAGTGCAGCAGGCAGCGTAATTGTGACATTCTTAGTATGTGTGCTTGTAACCTTTGGTCCACCAATTGGATCCAAGTCATACATGAACTTATAGCCATCTTCAAGTGTACCATTAGTGTCCCATGCATATGCAGTTAGGAGGAATGTGCTATTATACGCAACCTTGGTATCAAGGAATACAGCCTTGATGTAACCATTACTCTCGCTAAGTCCAACATCAGTGCTATTTGTTCCAGCAACTGGTACTATGCTTGTGAAGTAGGTCTTGTTAAGGTAGACATTGAAGTAAGCCTTATTAATTGGAACCTTTGTATTACTATAATTATATCTCTCAAGCTTGTAACTGATTGAGAGTTTATTAACACTAGCCTTGCTAAGATTAAGATCTATAACACTTGTGGTATCAGTAACATAAACTGTGACATTATCATCCGCTGTGGTGAAGTAAGATGAATATTTGTACACAGTAGCAGGATCAAAGACTATGTAGGTTATCTTCTCTGGTGTGGTTGAGGTTGTATAATCAGTGGCTGATGCATTTGACACATAAGCAAGTACTTCAGAATCTGTCATTACTGTTCCAGTATCAATACCCTGAGATGAGACATATCCACTACTATAGTTAAACGTAAGATTAACCACTGTTATATTAACATTCTTAGCAGTCCATACAGCATTGGTGTAATTGAATGTTATATTAGTTGGATACCGTGTAACTGTAAGGTTTACAGTATCACCAGTAGCAGTGTAACTGAAGTTACCTGTCTGGTTACTTAGATTAGCTGTAAAGGTTATAACCAACTTATGTGCAGTAGTTGTGAGTCTATAACCGTAACTATTACTATTATTATTGAACTGGACTGTTACATTTCCTGACAAATCTTTACCCAATACTAAATAGCTGACCTGATCAACTGTTTCTGCAGTCTCATTATTGAATTTAGTTATTTTAGCTCCAAGCACTGGAGACATTGCTAGTATCAGTGCAGTCATTAACACAGCTATTAATATTTCCTTTCTCATATTTTATACTCACCTCCTTAATACCCATACTATTGGACCATACCAAGTTTTTTGAGTTACCTTACTCTTGAATGCATATTCTTTGAACACGTAAGCAATGAAACCAACTATGGTCCAAAGTATCAAGAATGTTACGATGCCAGCTATGACAGTCACTGCATAACTTGGTAGTGGTATGTAAACACTGAATATACCAACGATTGTATTGAATATATCAATTATCCATGATTGTGCAGCAGCAAAGTATGACAACAGATAGTCAAAGAACGACTGTAATGGTTTGACTGTACCAGCCAAAGTATATGCATTGTACATTATCTTAGGTATCACTGTGAAATTAGTCCCTTCACTTGCGGTGAATGTCAGTGTTGCATAATCTGCAGGATATATTGGATCAGAGAATCTATATATAACTGCTGTATCATTCTGTAGATATGGTGTTGGTTCACTATTATCAAATGTACCGGATGTCTTAGTGAATTCGACTCTAAGACTATAATCTGCGAACTTTACAACATCTGTGAATCCTATGTTCTTGAATTTATATGTGAATGTATCATTTGTCTGTGTGTATGATGTTATGACAACCGGGTAGTAATAATTATTAGCGATCAGTGATAATTCTGTTATTTTCTCTACATCATTATCATACACTACACGCCATGGAACATATCCAGTTGCAATGGCTATTTCATTTGCAAGAGTCTCCTCAGCTATAGTTAGGTTTCCTATGAGTACAGTAACATTTGGTTTAGTGTTAGTAAGGTACGTGGTCTGATTAAGTCCGAGACCAGTAGAGTTGTCTGCTATGACTATTGAAGTATTTGATACACCTAAGTTACCTACAGCATGGAAGAATGGGTCATATGGTGTGGTATCTGTCTCCTTGACAACCACAAATGTACCATTATAATTTGTTGACTGGACTGATGCAAGTATGTCCTCGAGATCATTCATGAGGTTAGTGTTATGCCATGATGTATTGACGGTATAATTACCTGTCATGAGTGTCTGTACCTCTGGGTCAACTGCAGGTGTTACGTATATGGTTGAAGTATTGAGTATTATCGCCGTATTATTTATACTGTCATATCCTATCTGTTCATAGATCACTGGTATATCATCTATCTTACTCATGATCACTGCCTTACCAAGATCAGCCTGTACATAACCATCAGCAACAATTATAGAAGAGGATGTGTCCCACTGATAGAGTGCAGCTTTCATACTGAGTTCTTCTGGTGTACTGGCATATATAGTGTTAATTACTTCTATATTTTTATCTGTTAGTGGTTCTTTTATATCAGCAATGAGTGTGGCTATACTGGTTGTATTCGCATCAGTGCCAACAACTATGGCTTTAGTTATATTACCATATGCCAATTGCTGTTGTAATGACTCAATGACATATATGCTTAATTTATCAGGTGGTGTTATTAACACTGGTGCATTTATATGGTTAGCAATGATGTCAGCTATGGCAATGACCTTGTAGTCATCAGGATTCGCGACCGCAATTACAACAGTATCATTTGGTGTTAAATTAGTGGCTTGTTTGAGGTTGTATGGGAGTGATTGAGAAGGTAATGTACTCTGTCCAGGTATGGCAACAGCGTAGACACTGGATACTGATAGGATCATTGCAATCAGGAATACCAAATATTTTATTTTCGTATTCATCGTTCACCTCCAAACATCAAATCTTGTTTAATTAATATATTCGTTAATCTATACATATATAAAGATTATTTAAATATGGATTTTAACAATAGAAAGCACTGGTTTTACTCGCATCAGTTGGGGAGAGTTTATTATTTATATATTTATATAATATATATATTGGGTATATGGGGTGTACAGGTGATCAGTTGGGGGAGGAAAATCCAATAATTATTTTTATACTATTATATATTATATATATTATACATATATATTATACAATATACATAGAGTGGAATAGGTACAGTAGGTGCAACTCATACAACAGGTGACCACCTCTCCGGGTGTTTACGGGGTTACGTAGGTGATAACGGTATGAACAATGATAAGGTACAGTGCACTGATGGGGATAAGTAGGATGAATGAGATGAAAAAGAGATAGAGGTTACGGTAGCAAGAGTCTGTTCTTAGATGCTTATCTATAGTGTATACAGTAAGTCTATAGATGAATGGAAGCATAACAGCAAGAATACCAACTGATGCTGCAGTAGGGGTCAATAGGTCATAATGGTATAGATATGCAAGATACACTGTGTATACAAGTGGAATGAAGATGAGGTCCTCTGTGCTTAGCTTATTAAACCATGTAGATAGAGAACCATTTAATGTGCATGAGATTGGAGTGATGATGAGGACAACAGTTAGTGAGTAGAACAGAGAGAATAGACCGATTGCAGTGAAGCCATAGATGAGATAGTCTGGCAGTGATGTGGAGAAGAGTAGGTTGTATAGCCAGTTGAGTGGTTCGAAATCTGGAATACTACCTGACATTAGAGCTATGATGAGAGATGCAATGGTGCTTGCCCCATCCATAGATGATCACCCCGCTGGTATCTGGATAACCCATATACCTAATACAAACAGAACAATGAATGAAATGACGATATTTGCAACAATGATGGAGGTAACAAACTTGTCAGAGGGATCTATGTTGAGTGCATGCCAACCATCTAATGCAAGTGTGTCACCGAACTTTAGAGGTAATGAGTTGATGAAGGCTAATGCAAAGGAGAAGTACGAGATCAGTGCCAAGAGGGTTATCCAATAATTATTTATATCATTTAATACAAATGGAGGGTCGGTTACAGTATAGAGATACATAAGGGTAACTATGCCAACTATTAGATTGTATGCTGGTGCATATGATGCAACATTGTCAGAACAGTTGCTATGCATTCTACCAATAAATACAGCACCTGGAGAAGCAACTATTGGAATGATGTATGTGTAGAAACCAGTATATTGCTTTAATAGGATCAGTGCACATAATATTAATATACTAAATAATGTAAGTTCTATTGCAAGTGATGTGACTCTGAACTCTGCATGCATGTTGCAGAGTAGTGTTGCTGTAAACCTATGTACGAGTTCATGTCCGATCAGTGTGAGTAAGGTTATTATTAACCCATATACAAAAGCTGTATCTATTGGAATGAATAGAAGGTAATTGAGGAATAGAGCAAATACTATGGTCATAATGAAGGTAGCTATACATAGACTGATGAACTCTCTCATGGATATCCCCACCTACATGAACATATTAGGCTATCACACTTAAGAGCATAGTATAGTGCAAAGAATGAACCTATAAGCATCATGAAAGCCATAACATACTGAAGTTGTGGAGAGTAACCCATCTGTTCAAAGATCATTGCCATGATGGTGCCATCTCCACCAAGAACATATCCATCACCTAAATAGAACATGAAGTTTGGTAGTGCATAAACTGCAGTACCAAACATTTCTACAACTGATGCAAGACGTACACCAAAGAGTTTTCCACTAATATTTGCAGCAGTGCAATCGTCCACGATTAACCTGAGTACAGGATAGGATGTAAATAACACAATAAACAATGATATGAACCATACAGTGATTAGGGTACCCTCGATAACCCAGAATGGATTACCACCAGAGGAAGATATACTAAATACAGGATAGAAGAGTATCCACTGTAGAATGCTGATTGTACCAAATGATCCACCAGTTAGTACAGAAAAGATACCGTGGAGGGTCTCATGTAGTAACCTTAGAGATATAGAAGTAAGAAAGAAGGAGATGATCCAGAATAAGTACGTTGCAGTATTATAGTAGGTTAGTTTGCAGTAGGTGTATGTTGTCATGATCACGTGATATTGTTTGCGTTTATAGTGTTTAATCCAGTTATATTTATTCCTGCCGTTGCGTTTCCTTTTGTTACATTGGCAACAATAGTATTATAATCACTTGATGTTGACTCATTGATACCATATCTTTGTGTTGGTGTTGCTTGTGTATCTATACAAATGTTTCCAACTATCGAGGAATAAGTTATTCTATAAAGTTGTATTCCATCGTATGTGTTTGCTGAGGATGTTCCATTGTTTCTCACTTCATTGTTCGCAACTGTTAGATATCCATCAATTCCCAGTGGATTTACTATTTGTATGCCATGCTCTCCGCAATCAAATACTTTATTACCTGAAATTTCAGAATGAGTTAGAGAATATGATATGTAGATACCTATGTTTGTTGCAGAATATACCTTGTTATCTTTTATGTCAATTGATTCTGTACCGCTATCAACTGTAACTTGAATACCATGCTGACCAGCGGACAGTATTTTGTTGTTTATAATTTCAGATTTGTGGGGTACATATCCTACAACACCGTATACATAAATTCCATTTAGATTCGTTGATTTAATAATATTGTTGTGAATTTTGCAATCATAAGAGTTTCTGTATAGTATGATACCGTGACCACTGCCTTCAATAAGATTTGACTCGACTATACACTTTATTGTGGTTACATTTAAATCTTCTCTTCCACTCACAACTATACCTGTATCGCCTGCATTTATTACAATATTATTCTTTACTATGTTTTCTTTACCTGCAGTGTAAATTCCGTCTCTACCACTCTGTGAGGCGTATGAATCCCATCTGACGATATTATTTTCAATTATGTTGTAATTACTACCATATGTACCAGCAACAGCCATTCCCATTCCATACGAATTTACAATTTCTATATTTCTGAATTTACATTTTGTTACTCTTCCCATGTTTATTAATGCGATTCCAGATACTTGATTAACGATATTTCCGTCAAGAATTCCGCCAACTATTTCTATTTCAGTGTTTCCATTGCTTTGATCTGAGTTTTTGAACATATCGTCATTGGCATTATCAGCTAATTTTAGTTTCGCATTACTTAAATCTAAAATTGTATATGACGGAATTCTTATTGTAGTTGGAATTGTATAAGAACCTATAACTATAACTTTTTCTTTCCAGGATCTATTAGTAGTTAACGAATCTAATGTAATTTGTATAATACCTGCATCTTCTACTCCAATAGTACCAGAAGCAATAAGATTACCCCTACCGTCATAAGTTCTTACATAATTACCCTCTATACCTACTATTGCTGAGAATGGAAGCAGTGATTTAAGATGCCAATCCAAACCTGTTACAGCATCAGATATCTTGACATTACTATCTGTTATCTCTGTTTTTGCAGAAGCTAAACCTGATAGACCAACTGCAGCAACTCCACCAGCAAATATAGCCTCAAGAAAATTCCGTCTACCAAAGAATTTACCAAGAGAATTGATGATGATATCCCTACTTTTAGGGTTATTGACAAGTTTTTCAGCTAAAAAAGGTATTTTTTCTTCAGGTATACCAAGATCATTGCTAAGTTCGTTTATCATTTCTTTATTCATTTTGGCTGTGACTTTAAGCTTCTTCATCTTGATCACCTCCAAGATCAAACCAACACTTATTATCGTACCACACACCACCAAATCTTTCACATGATTCTTTATTGTCTAATATGTATTTAGCTTCAATCTCTTTTATAGGAATCATGGGTAACACCTATTAAATTATTATAAATTTTTCATTAATAAATATTTTGTTAAATATGGATTTTAACTATGGTGTTGCTAATATATCATCTACACTGAATACCATACCCTTCATATAAAGAACTGGGACGTCATTTGTGTAGGTAAAACACCCAGCATCAGTAACTATTTTTATATATTCATCACCTTGCTCATTCCTAAACCAATAGTGATTATTCATTGGAGCTATAAAATCATGTCTCAGATGTGATTTTGCAGTGACCCTATTACTATCTATATAATGGAAAAAGTCAGAAAGGGTCATCACATGACGCCAATTTTGAACGTTACTTGATTTACCACCATATTTCTCCTCATCTAAAATTGGTGTAGTGCTACCATATGGGTAATGCTTTCTTTGTAATCTAACATATTTATTTGCATTCCATGTTATATCTGGTGTAGAACTAAATTCAACCTCAAGACCAGCAGATTCAATCCAAACAATTTCACCCTGATCAATGTACTCGATTGTTTCATCAGATGTACCAGTACCACTAATAACCTGAATACTTTCATCTGATGGAGCACCACTAGTCAGTTCCCTATATAAATTAAAAGTTCTCAATGGTTTAAAGTATGCTGGGGTGAAGACACGAAATGATTTGAAATAAGAGAGTGTGGTGTCTGTAAGTCTCTGTATATCTTGTGTTATATCTCTCGGTGTAAGTGATGTGCCTGCCCATTTATCTACCGATGGGTCTGCAACCTGCCAATTATTACCTTGTCTAACTATGATTTGACCATCAGTTGCACCCGGAGAAACAAATACCATTTCTTTACCATCTATGGTTATACGTCTATCAGTTATATCTGTAAGTGCAGATGATTTACTTATACCACCTGTAATAAGTAACATTGCAAGTATAGCCTTGAGAGTATTTCTGCGGGTGATGACTGGATCAGTGTTGGCATAATTTTCTATTTCTTTTCTTATATATTCAGATAGTTCATCGATGATATCATTAGCTAAGCATGATGCTACCTCTTTCCTAACTTCAGGATCAGTGCGAAGGAGGTTTAATAGTTCATTTATTTGCCCCACCGACATATAACCTGATTTCCTTCATTAAAACATACCTTCTCATAGCCTCTGATAGTGTAAAAAGTTTCCTTGAATTCGATACTGCCAATGATCAGTGCGAGGATGGTCATAAATGTACGGAATGCACCAAGAAGTGGATAGAATATAAGGAAAGCAAGTGCGAGTTGAAGAGTAAATGCTTTAAAATCTTTATCAGTAAATTGCCATGGACTTTTACCTGCAGAAATGATCCAGAACACAAGAGTAGATAAACCGATCAGTGCAATGAAGAAAACCCAAATACACACAAATACAAAGATAGCACGTATGATGAATATGTATAATCCATTGGTTAGACCAACAAAGAGGAATGGTTCGTACTCAAGTCCAGGTAATGCAAGTAAGAAGTAGTAGAATTTATTGATGNTGTTTACTGCTTCATTGAATAGTTCTATAGGGTTGAAATAAAACAAAGCATAGACCACTATGACCACTGATACGGAGATCAGTTGCAGGTAAATATTTTTAAATATATTTTTTATTATTAGATAATATACTAGTATAATTGGAACTGTAAACCTGATCACAACTATTAGTGCAGCAAATATGTATGCAAGTATATTTGGTGGATTATATACACTAACTGATAGCCACTGATCATACATGACCCTGATAGCGTCGAGTTGTCCAAAGGTTATGGTGCTTACAAGTTGTTCAGATATGTCTATGAGATATTGTGGTATGAGTGACATAGGACATCACTGTGGTAATTTATATCTAATTATATCTATAAAATCATGTATTGTATAGATTAGAACTATTGTTAGAGTTGTTATCAGACCTACAAGATTTAGAGCAAGTGCAGTCAGTGTGTGTTTTACACCAAATATGTTATATATGAACATAATAGAGTCTGGTATGAAGATCAATAACAATGTAGAGATGCTATATGTTATGAGTAGAGCAAATAGAGGAGTGATGTCTGGTTTAGGTTCAGAAAACAATTGTTCATACTGATCTGAGAGAGTATATACAGTTACAAGACGACCATTGAGTTTTGTGGTGTACTTGATTACTATATTTGCATCAAGCATCTTGTTAAGATGGTAATAAGTGTTTTGCTCAGATTGACCTATACTTTTGGCAATCTCTGTAAGTGTAAGAGGATCGCTATGACGCAATAAGTCACGTATGTCTCGTCTGGTCTTATCCAGCAATAGAGCTGCCATGTCTGCTCTGAGATCAGTTGCAGATGATATCATGTTAATCTTTATCTTTTATCCAGTCCATACACTTGTCTTCAACCAACATCTCTATACCATCCTCGGTTTCTTTAAATACAATCCTACACCACTCGATCATGGTGTGGGTATCACCTCCCTATTTTGATAGAAGAAAACATTCTACTTTACCGAGGTTTTTCTCTATGAATCTATCAGGTCTTGATTTCATCTCATTCATAATTTTATATAATGCATTCTGGATAGCCTCATCGTAATTAGGTGATTCTACTGGTACACTTGTATTGATATGTACAGAGCAAATATAAGAATGGTCTGTCATAATGATAACCCCTGTGATGTAGATATATCTATAATGCTTTCCTGGTGATCTTGGGTTTTGGATACTCGAGATTTTCAGTGTTTGCGTGTCCCTCACTTATGAGAGGTTCACAGGTATCAGGTAGGATGTTGTCAAATTCGTCCATTTCACAAAGCAATGATGTGCCATCGTCGAGTCTGATAAGTTTCTTACCTGATCCTCTACCTGATTTTCCAAACATTTCGCATCACCTCAAGAATATATTATAATAATCTTTATTTATAAAGGTTTTGTGTCAGGTATCTGAGCAAGTATGGGTAATGATGTATTTGTGTTGTGGTGTGAATACCTCCATTGATACACACATGTGTTGAACTACTGTTATGTCCATATCTGATGGAGGTTCTTCTATGGGGTGTGTATGGAAGACAGTTAGATTAGGCTGGTTGAGGTATTCATCAGGTACAACAAACATGCAAGAACCGAAACCTGCTCCAAGAATTATGTAGGTATCGTTGTCCTTGATGCCACATATTTCAATGTAATCATGACTAAGATCTTTGTTTATGTCTATTATATCTTGTTCTGATAGATAGGAGGGAATGGTTAAGGTGGTCATAATACATTTTCTATCATGTCTTCTAGCTTATGTACACCTATTCTACAAGCAGTCCTCTCATCAGGTGTATCAAATCTATAAATACAATACCACTCGGCATCAGTGGTAAGAGATCTTAATATCTTACGGTCAAGCATGTTGATCACCCCAGAGACGTTCCCAGAAACCACGTTTTTCTACTACCTTTCTGGTTAGTGAACCTTTGCAGACAAGTTTACCATCTTCTTCACTACAATTGAAGTAATCATCAGTAGTAGCCATGAATGCACGTAGAGAGGTTTCGATTTCAGTACTGATCTCTTTACCTTCTTCACTCTCTACTTCTACACTACCTACTCTCCACTCACCTACACGTTTACCATCAGTGATCAGTCTACAATCAAATCCTTCTTCTACTCGAATGCAGGTAAGAGTTGAGGACATGAGTGATCAGCTCCTAACATATCTTTTATCTAAATTTTCTATGAACAACCAACATGCAGAATCATTACCATCTCTACACATCTTTAGCATTTTATACAAATCCTCTCGTTTGATGTAAGACATGGTGTCATCCCTTTCATACTACTCTGGTATGCAAATTATGGAATGTTTCAGTCTATCAACAAGTTAATTGTTCTCGTGTAGATACTCTATCTCATCTATAAGCTCTCGTTCAGCACTACTTTGATCATAAGCTCTCACAGAAACTTCAATTTTGGCTGTACACCACCATCTTCTCATATCATCACCTCTTGTATTCCCATGGAGCACCAGTTGAAGATATATCTACCTTGATCATGCAATCAAATTGTTTAATCATAGGTAATCTTTGTGTGCATATACCTGATGTATCAAGTGTACTGACATTCTCTATATCTGCAACAATTTCTTTAGCTTTTCTGTATGCATCATCGTAATCATCTGCTTTTATACCATATACTTCGTATACATCTAACTTACTGAAGTGGTAAGTAACCATGTTATCACCTCCCTATTTTAACCAGTCATACATCATGTCTGCACCAGTTGTAAAAGCATTATACCTGTATGAATCTGGATATCTATCTGAACAATCTATTATGGTCAAATTAAGAACTTTACGAATGTCATAGTACCTATCATAAAATTCACTAAACTTATTGACACCATAGATACAAGCATCAACTACACTTTTACCTTCTGGACTGAATATTTTCATGCGCTTGAATTCTGCTTCATCTTTAAGTGACCAATCTGACATGGATGATCACCTCCTACCTCTTCTACATACCACAACTACAAGACCATCATCTATGAAAGTTTCTGGATTAGTTTGAATTCTGGTGGCCAAACGCTCTAAGGCATTATCTGCTGCATCACTTGGACTGTCACCATATCCAATTTCATTATACATATCTACTACAAATTTTATTCTACATTCATACATTTGCATTGTACCACCTCCTAATAAGATTCTACAAGTTCACATTTGACCTCTAATATACCTGTTCTGGTATCTCTATTACTTATAGTACCATATAGACAATATTCGGGATCTGACTCAACAATGTCTATGGCATCACTAAGTGATTCTGCAACAAATCCACAAGATCCTTCTGCACCTATCTTAACTTTGCATTTATATTCACCATAGGTCATAATATCAGCTCCTTATAATGTTTCACTATGATTTCACCTCTTCACACCAATTATATAATATATCTGTATATCTTTCCATATCTAATGCTTTTCTCATAGCCTCATCTTCATCATGTGCATCAATGAAGAATACCTTAGCATTTAATATACACCTATATTTTGGCATGATGATCACTCCTCTACTAATATTCCCATACACAATCGAACTTAGAATTCCTACGTACATAATCTCTATAATTTTTATCTCTAAGTATGTCTCTAGCAAAATATTCAAGTGCTTCAGATTCTATTTCATTTTTTTCATAAGATGTAGGTTCAAATATTATTGTTGTCTTTATTGTTGAATAGCACCTTAATGTGGACATGTTGATTACCTCCTTACATACTTAATATATTTTGTTGGATCTTCTGTTATATATATATCATAGGTGTTTGTAATATAATTAACTGTACCGGTTGCACCACCTCCAGGAATTCGTAATGGAAACATTTCTATTGACACCTCTATTATACATTCATATATCCATGGAA
>JGI24020J35080_1000924_pt1 | contig 17812 bp, 19 predicted proteins | sample Deesub1362A_J573_FD_35080 | JGI IMG/M metagenome (IMG submission 35080) | reverse complement strand
GAGCCGCAGGAGGAGAATAAAACAAGCGCAGAGGAGAGCCCGCCGCCTGTGCTGATAGTTGACAGGGACTTTGAGGGCAACCTCACAAAGGGTGGAAACGTGACAATTAATGTGCTCCTGCGCAACATCGGCGGAAGCACAGCATTTGTCAGCTTTGAAATGGCTGTGCCGGAGGGTGTGGAGCTGGACAGAAGCATGTGGGAGGGTGAGGTGAAAAAAGAGGAGGTGAAGGTCATCAGCTTCACCCTTCTGGAGAGGAACCTCACATCCAGCGTAAAGGAGATAGCGCTTCCAGCGATGGATGTGATATACCGCGATGAAAGCGGCGCCACCTACACCACATCAACCGGAGAGTTAATTATACCCGTCAACATCGCCGAAGAGGGCTTGTTGAAGAAGCTCAGGAGGAAGCTGAAGTTCCTGCCTCTTTTATTGCTGCCCCTCCCGCTTGCGTTTGTACTCCACAGGAAGGGGAAGCTGAATGTTAGAATACCCCTCTCAAAAAATCTGAAAATTCCTGGAAAAATCTCGCCGAAAATCCCTGGTAGAGGCAGTGGTTCCTCTATACCCTCTGAGGAGCTAGAACAGCTTGAAAAAGCATTCGTAAAGGCTTACATTGAATACCAGAGGCGCGGCGAGAGACCCACCTATGGGGACATGATGGAAAAGCTGGGCGTAGACTTAGAGACCGTGAAGGAGATTGTTGAGAGGGTAAAAAGGTCTGGGAAGTACACACTACAGTGAGGAGGCTATAAGCGAGAGGTTGTAAATCACCACTCCAGCGCCCAGGGCGGTGAGCACCGGAGGCGCTATTCTGGGATAGATGTACAGCGAGGCTCTCGCGAGGGCTGCATAGACAGCTATCTTAAACGCAAAGAAGTAAAACCAGCCCCTCTCTATGAGGGTTCTCATAAGGATGTTACCCTCAATTAAGCCAAACAGATTAACTCCAAGGTAGGTGAGCACCCCATCAACTATGCCGAGAAGTATAAAAGATGCTAAAGCAAGCCGCTGCGTATTCATTCTCTCTGCCTCCGGGGAATCATTTTTCGATTCTCGAAATATAAATCGAAACTCTAACGTCGCATACAGTACTCGTTTCGACTGCAGAAAAAAAATGTTTATTAACCCTGCAGGGGTTATACGGTAGTAATGGAGGGGACAAAATATCTTGAGATAGGTCTGAAAACAGACGAATTGCACAGAAGAATAGGAAAAGGCATACCAACTGGCTCTTTCATGGTGATAGAAGGCGAAAACGCCTCTGGAAAGAGTATTTTAGCCCAGAGACTGCTCTACGGATTCCTGAAAAACGGTAACAGCGTTACGTATATCTCCTCGGAGCTCACAACGCAGGACTTTCTGGAGCAGATGGCTTCTCTGGGCTACAACGTGGCGAGCTACCTCACTGAGAAGAAGCTGCTCTTCGTGCCTGTTTTCCCGAGGATAGGTAGGGTGGTGCCGAGAAAGGACTTCATATACCGCCTCATGCGGGCAGAGGCTCTGTTCCGTAACCAGGCGGTTGTTATAGACACCCTGGATTCGCTCATAATAGACAAGCTCACAAAGAAGGACATATTCAGCCTAGTTTCCTTCATAAAGAAGGTAATCAACATGAACAAGACCATAATCGTCACAGTTTCGCCCAGCAATATGGACGAGGAGGTGCTCAAGACACTGCGCTCAATCTCAGACATCTACTTTACCATCAAGATGAGGGAGGTTGGGGGCAGCATAAAGCGGGTAATAAATGTGTATCGCTTCCGCGGAGCGTCGATGACAGTCGCCGATACCATAGGCTTCAGGGTGGAGCCAAAGGTTGGCTTCGTGATAGAAATCTCCTCGGTTGCATAGGAGCAGAGCCATGGAAGACGCCAAAGCGTACGCCCGTGCATTAGAGAGGAATCCCCACCTCAGGGAGTATATACAGGATTTTGTGAAGAAGGGCAACCCCAAGCCAGAGTTTCACGTGAGTCTGAGCAGGGACATGCGGGACATGGAAGAGGTCAACCTCATTTACCCTGTGGGCGACCCCATATTTGTGCACATCCTGCGCACGCCCAAGGAGGCGCGCTACATTGCGATAGAGCCTGTGTTCACCTCTGCGCTGAGGGAGAAGTACTATCGCATTTTGGACAGGATGCTGGAAATTGTGCCCTATCAGCTCGAACCTCAAGGGCCAAGAGAGTTTAAGCTCATGATAGACCGCATGCTCGAGGAAATCTGTGACCTGGGTGATGAGAAGCCCCCCCTTAAAAAGCGGCTGCTCAAGGGGGAGGAGCTCAAAAAGAAGGTGCGCGTCGAGCCTCGCGAATTTGATGAGCTGAGATACAAGATAATGAAGGAGATGGCTGGCCTGGGTGCGCTTGAGCCCTTTATCCGCGACCCCTACATAGAGGATATCCACTGCATAGGCATAGGCAATATATACATCTTTCACAAGGTGTTTGAGCTTCTGGAGACCAATGTGGGGTTCTTCTACGATCGCGACCTCGATGCCTACTGCTACAAGCTAAGCGAGTATCTGGATAAGCCAGTGAGCAAGTACAATCCCATTGTGGACGGCGCTCTGCCAGACGGCTCACGAATAAACATAATCTTCGGCAGAGATGCGAGCAAGAAGGGCTCAAGTTTCACAATCCGAAAGTTCACGGCGGTGCCCATAAGTATAACCCAGCTCGTAGCTTGGGGCTCGCTGAGTGCGCAGATGGCAGCCTACCTCTGGCTGGCGCTGGAAAATGGAATGTCTGTGCTCATCTGCGGCGAAACTGCAAGCGGCAAGACCACGCTTCTTAACGCTATTGCCAGCTTCATCAAACCAAGTGCAAAAATACTGAGCGCTGAAGATACGCCAGAGGTAAACGTGCCTCACGAGAACTGGCAGCAGCTTATAACCAGAGGCAGCCTGACCAAGGCGAAGCGAAAGACGCTCTCCACGGTGGAGATGCAGGATTTGCTTAAGGCGGCGCTGCGCTCCAGGCCGGACTACATAATCGTTGGTGAGATACGCGGACAGGAAGGTGCGATTGCATTTCAGGCCATTCAAGCGGGCAGGCCAGTGATGGCAACCTTCCACGCCTCGTCGGTGCGCAAGATGATTCAGCGCTTCACCAGCGACCCCATAAATGTGCCTCAAATAGTAATGGGCAACCTGAACTTGGCGGTCTTTCAGCAGGCGCTCTACTATCACGGCAAGTTCATACGCCGCGTGCTCGAGATAGTGGAAATTGAAGGCTACTCGCCCGAGGCCAAGGGCATACTCACGCGGGCGGTCTTTGAGTGGATTCCGCGCACAGACAAGCACATCTTCTCGGGTTACTACAACAGCTATGTCCTCGAGGAGGAGGTGGCGAAGAAGCTGGGCTACGAGAACCCCAAGGAGATCTACCGCGAGCTTGAGATAAGGACGCGCATTATTGAGGAGATGATAAAGCGGGAGATCTTCGACTACTTCGATGTCTATAGCTTGATAAGAAAGTATACGGAGGAGGGGCTTGAAGCACTGCCCTTTGCCGTGCCTGTGGGTGGTGAGGAGAGGTGAATGAGCTTCAAATATGGGAGAAATACATGAGGGAAAATCCCCACCTCAGGCGCTATGTTCAGGAGTTTGTGAGCCAGGGAAATGAGATGCCCAGCTTCCACCTCAAGCTTACAAAGGAGATTGCGGACGACGAGTACCCCAACTTAATCTACCTCGCGGGTGTGCCGGTGTTTGTACACATCTACCGCCCTCCCGAAGGAGGCGAGACCAGGTACAATGCGATTGAGCCCCAGCTTACAGGTAAGGAAAAGGAAAAGTACACGCAGATTCTCGACTCCCTGCTCATCTTTGCCCAGCACGCAGGTATGCCCAAGGACGAGGAGGAGCTCAAAGAGCTGATAGACCGCGCGCTTAAAGAGCTCAGCGCTAAGGAGGAGAAGCGCTTTGAGCTGGCGCTCATAAAGAAGGTGCCCCTAAGCGAGGAGGAATACCACGCCATAAGGTACCAGCTAATCAGGGATATAATAGGTATGGGCGTGCTCGAGCCCTTCAGCAGGGACCCGTACATAGAGGACATTTTCGTCTCGGGCTTGGGACCAATATTCGTTGTACACAAGTTCTTCGGCAACCTCAAGACCAACGTTGTGTTAAAATCTGACCAGGAGGTGGATGAGTACTGCTTCAGAATGGGCGAGCGCATGGACGCAGCGATTAGCGACGCCACTCCTATCGTGGACGGAACCATGCCCGACGGTTCCAGAGTCAATATAGTTTATTCCCGCGCCATAAGCAGGCGCGGCTCCAGCTTCTCCGTGCGGAAGCAGACCTCAGAGCCTCTGAGCATTACCCGTATAGTGGACTATGGCACCATAAACTCGGAGATAGCCGCTTACCTGTGGCTGGCGATAGAGAACGGGATGAACATCTTCTTCTGTGGCGAGAGCGCCTGCGGAAAAACCTCTCTGCTAAACGCAGCGTGCGCCTTTATAGAGCCCACCGCCAAGGTGTACACCGCCGAGGATACCATCGAAGTTACTGTGCCGCACAAGTGCTGGCAGCAGCTCACCACTGTGAGCGGGGGCATGAAGGGCGACTATCTCGTTAGTATGCACGACCTGCTCATCGCAAGCTTACGCTCTAGACCAAACTACATAATCGTTGGTGAGATACGCGGTAGCGAGGGTGCTATCGCTTTTCAGGCTATGCAGACGGGGCACCCAGTTATGAGCACCTTCCATGCTTCGTCGGTCAAAAAGATGATTCAACGCTTAACCGGCAATCCCATAAATGTGCCCATAACCTTCATCGACAACCTTAATATAGGGGTGATAATGCGCTCAGTTTACAGGGGCAGGGCGCTGCTTCGAAGGGTGGTGGAGATCTCAGAGATTGAGGGCTACTCCCCAGAGGCGCAGGGCGTGCTTACCCGGAGGATATTCGACTGGGACCCTGTTAAAGATGTGCACATTTTCAAAGGGATGTACAACAGCTTTATCTTAGAGAACAAGATTGCACCCACGCTGGGCTATGAAGATAAGCGTGAGATTTACAATGACCTTGCCCTGCGAAAGCGCATAATTGACGAGATGGTAAGGCGCAAAATCTTCGACTACTACGAGGTGTACGATATAATCAGGAGCTTCTGGCGGTACGGCGTTGAGGGTTTGCCCTTCTCTGTGTGAGGTTGGGGTATGAGGGGGATTGAGGGGGACTTCAGGGAGAAGCTGCGCGAGAAGGCTGTGAAGCTCTGGGAAGAGTTCTCCAACTTTCTGCTCAAGGCGGGGCGAGGTCTAACCATACGCAGCTACATGTTTGGCGTTTTTATTCCCATCGCGGTTTTTGGCATCCTCGTCTCGCTGGTGCTCAAGCTGTTTGTATTCCGCTATTTTCCTGTTGAAGGCGTTGTTGCGCTGATACCCTACTTCTTCCCGCTCCTCTGCATCTTTATTGCCCTGGTTTATCCATTCTACTACATCTACGCCCGGGCGAAAAATATAGACACCCACATACCGCTCTTCATAACCTACCTCGCCACCCTCGCGACGACTGGGCCGAGCAGGAAGATTCTCTTCCAGATGGCGGCCGAGAAGGAGGAGTTTGAAACCCTTGCGGAGGAGGCGAAGAAGATTGTTAAAATCGCCGACGCCTGGAACATGGGCTTCATCAAGGCGTGCAGAGCAGTTGCAAAGACCACGCCGAGCGTAATCTTTCAGGACTTTCTTGAGCGCCTAGCTCACTCCTTCCAGGCGGGCGAAGATATCAAAGAGTTCCTGCGCAAGGAAGTAAACGTGGTGATGAACGAGTACGAGCGCATGTACAAACGCTCCCTCTACTACATCGAAGCGGCGAACAACATGTATCTGAACATGATAATCACCCTCTCTTTCGTCGCCGCCTTTGCGCTCATCTTCCCAATGCTCACCAACATGAGCATCATGGGGGCAATATACGGAATGTTCCTCCTCTTCTTTCTCGTAGACGTTGCTATGCTCCTGTTTATTCGCAGGATAACCCCCAAGGACGACCTGATGCACAACCTGAAGATTAAATCCAAGGACATGCTCATGCTGGAGAAGGCTCTTATACCGACGGTGCTCGTGTCCTTCATAATATTCATGGTGCTCCTCTTCACGCGCCCCTTCTCCACACCGGTGAATGTGGCGATCTCTCAGACCCCTCTTCTAATCCTGGGAATGCTCGCAGGACGGGTGGAGGCAAGAGTAATGCGCAAGGATGACAACTTCCCAACCTTCATACGCACCGTTGGCGCAGCCGCAGGCGTCAGGGGCGGCAGCCTGACGCCTGTGATAGGCGCGCTCAGGCTGCACAACTACGGCGCCCTTACAGAGGATATTAAGGCGCTGTACCGCAGGCTCACCCTCGGCGACGTGAACCGCTCCTGGCGCTTCTTCGCGGGCGAGACGGGGAGCAATCTGATAGACAAGTTCAGCCGGATTTTCATAGAATCAGCGTACTCAGGCGGCGACACAGCAGAGATAGGCGAGACTCTGGGCAACAGCTTTGCCAGGATGATTGGGCTCCGCAAGTTCCGTCGCCAGCTTGCGAGCAGCCTGAAGGGCATGCTTTACAGCGCCATGGTGGGAATCTCCATATCTATTTTCATCATCGTAACGCTGGTGGACTCTCTGGGGAGGGGGCTTTTCGGCGGCGGAAGCGTGTCCATCGAGGGTATAGAATTCATGCCGGTAAAATTTACTGCGGTGCAGTTCGACATGTCGCTCATAATAATACTGGTGTGGGTTCTCCTGCTGATACACGCCGCCATTTCTTCAGTGATAATAAAAATTGTGGACGGCGGGCACATGTACAACTCGCTGGTTCACTATGTTACCATGATGTGGATAGGCACAGTAATAACAGTGCTTATTCCCAAGTTCTTCGCACAGATTATTCCCCTTTAGCAGAGAGACGTTTAACCGCAAAGTAGTAGGGTAGCCAGAAGGTAAAGGGCAGGCAAAGTATCCAAGTGAGGAAGGAGAATATTACCGCCCTTTCGTAGGGATGCCCTACGATGATGTAAATCCTGCTCAGCGCTAGGTACCAGAGGTAGTTGAATATCGCCAGCACCATTGCTGCCGCGAAGGGCGATTTAACCTCAAACTTCATCTATACCCCCAGCTGAGCCTTTCAGATACCTTGGAATTGAAAAACATAATTTCTATCTTTCGATTTGCGAAATATCCACAGAAAACTTAAAGCATTATCTCTGGAGAAAAGGGTTTTCCGGTGTCTTGGTACATGGCATTTCACTTTTCCGGCGCTCTCACCAATCTTTTTAAGTAGGTTGGATTCAAATGAATGATGGGGATATAGATGAGTCTTGATGAGCTTATAAAAAGGATCGCCTCAGACAGCGGGCTTGAGGAGACGGAAATCCGCAGGAGGGTGGAGGATAAGCAGAAGGAGCTTGGCGGTCTTATAACGCCAGAGGGTGCTGCCCACGTTGTGGCAAATGAGCTTGGAATCAACCTTTTTTCTGGTGCCTCAAAAACCAGGGATATTAAGATAGAGAATATAATACCCGGGATGCAGAGCGTCGATGTTGTTGGCAGGGTGAGGCGCATTTTCCCAGCCCGCGAGTTTACCCGCAGCGACGGCGGCAAGGGGAAGGTTTCCTCGCTTATCCTCGGCGATGATACCGCAACCATTAGAGTTGTCTTCTGGGGCAAGGACACCGAAAAGCTGGAGAAGATACAGGAAGGAGATATCCTAAGAATCAGGGAAGCGTACACAAAGGAAGACCTGAACGGCGAGCCTGAGATTCACATTGGCTCGCGTACCAGAGTTATTCTCAACCCCCCTGATATTAAGCCTGAGCAGTTCCCTGAGGTTGAGACGCAGGTTAGAAAAATAGCTGAGCTTGAGGATGGCATGCAGAGCGTGGATGTGCTGTGCAAGGTGATGCGCATCTACGAGGTGCGGGAGTTTACCCGCGATGACGGCAGCACTGGCAGAGTGGTCAACCTGGTTGTGGCAGATGACACGGGAAGAGCTAGGCTCGTGCTGTGGGGCGATGACGTCTCCCTGGTGGAGGAGGGCAAGATAAGTGAAGGCGACGTGCTCAAGGTGGTTAAGGGCTACGTGAAGGTCAGGATGAATGAGCCGGAGATACATGTGGGTAGATTCGGAAAGGTAGTGCTAAATCCCGAGGGCGCTGAAGCTCTCGCTGAGTTGCCTGAAGAGAAGATAGTCAGAAAGGAGATGAAGGAGCTTAAGGCGGGAGAGCGGGCTGAGATTAGAGGTGCAATAGTCGATGTGGCTGAGGAGGTTAGAGTTTTCGACAGGAAGAGTGGCAAGGGAGTAGTCTTCAATGTCGTCATCGACGACGGCACAGCGAACATGCGCGCTGCCTTCTACGACAAGCTTGCAGAGACGCTTTTAAACGTACCCCTTGAGAGAATAATCGCTGGGGAGGCGGTGGAGGAAATAAGTAAGAGGAAAGAGGAGTTGCTCGGCAGGGAGATAGTGGTGGTAGCGAGTGTTCGCACCAATGACTTCACCGGCAAAGAGGAGCTTGTGGTAGAGGATCTCAATCTCAACCCTGATCCAAGAAGCGAGGTGCAGAGGTTATTGAAAGAGGCAAAATCAATTGTGGGAGGCTAAGAAGATGGAGCTTGAGGAGCTTCCTGGAGTGGGTATTGCAACTGCAGAAAAGCTTCGCGAAGCTGGATTTAAGACCGTCGAGGCGATTGCTGTAGCGCACCCGGCAGAACTGAAGGAGGCCGCAGGTATAGGCGAGAGCGCTGCGCTAAAGATAATAAACGCTGCCCGCGAATCGCTTCAGATGGGTTTTATGACCGGCATAGAGGTGCTTGAAAAGCGCAAGACTATGCGCAAGATCACCACGGGCAGTAAGAGTCTTGACGAACTACTTGGTGGCGGTATAGAAACTCAGGCTATCACCGAGTTTTTTGGTGAGTTTGGCTCTGGAAAAACCCAAGTATGTCATCAGCTTGCTGTGAACGTTCAGCTTCCCGAAGATGAAGGCGGTCTGGGCAAAAGCGCCTTTTATCTTGATACAGAGAACACCTTCCGCCCAGAGAGGATAATCCAGATGGCAGAGGGTACAGGAAGAGATCCTCACGAGATACTGGAGAACATAATCGTTGCAAGGGCATACAACAGCGACCATCAGATGCTACTAATCGAAAAGGCTGAGGATATAATACGCGAGAAGAACATTGGTTTGATAGTTGTTGACTCTCTAACATCGCACTTCAGGAGCGACTATACGGGGCGGGGAATGCTATCTGACAGACAGCAGAAGCTTAATCGCCACATGCACACCTTGCAGAAGTTGAGCGACATCTACAACCTCGCTGTTGTTGTCACAAACCAAGTGATGATGCGTCCAGATTTCTTCTTTGGCGACCCAACGGCGCCCATCGGCGGGCACGTTGTGGGGCACTCCTCCACCTTCAGGATTTACCTGCGCAAATCCAAGGCAGGTAAACGTGTCGCACGCTTAATAGATTCCCCCAATCTTCCCGAGGGAGAGGCCATATTCACAGTAACAAAAGATGGTATCCGGGACTGAAAACATTGCCTACGTTGATTTTAAAAGAAATTCCATGCGAATAAAGGCAGTGGCAATAGATATAGATGGCACCCTCACCGATACGAAGCGAAGGCTTGAGCTTGAAGCTGTGGCGCTCCTTCGCGAGCTTGAGCGTCGAGGCGTGCCAGTTATCCTCGCCACGGGCAACATACTGTGCGTTACCGAGACTGTGCAGACATTCATTGGCACTACAGGAGCGATAATAGCAGAGAATGGTGGTGTCATAAAAGACCTCCTGCTGGGGGTGGAGCGCTACCTTGGGGACGTGGTGGAGGTGCACAGAGCCTTTAACCACCTTGCTGCAAAGCGAGAGGTTAAGCTTGTGCCCAATTCAGAGCAACGCAAGACTGAGGTAGCAATACTTCGAGAAGGCATCACCGCCGCTGAGGTGCGTGAACTTCTAACCGGCTTCAACGTGGAGGTTGTGGATACAAAGTTTGCCATCCACATAAAGTCGCCTGGGGTAAGCAAGGGCAGAGCGCTGGAAGAGGTGGCGAAGCTTCGAGGTTTTGCGATGAAGGAAATAGTTGCCATAGGTGACAGTGAGAACGACCGGGATATGCTTGCCAAAGCTGGCTACGCCATTGCTGTGAGCGAGCCCTCGCTTCGCGATGTTGCTAACCTTGTAACAAACCACAGCTTTGGCATGGGCGCTGTCGAGGCTCTGAAGCATGTGCTTGCTCTGATTCGATAAATTTTTAAATGATAAATTATTAAGAATAGGAAGCGCACTTAAGTTGATAATCACACCTACTCAGGATGGATTGGAATGGAAAAAATACAGCCAAAGTACAGGGTTGTAAGTTCTGATCTGGTTAAGAAAATCAAGCAGGAACCGGGTGGAGAGTTTATATCCCGATGCTATCAGTGTGGCACGTGCACGGCGACTTGTGTTGTTAATCCATTTAGAGACGATTTTAATCCCCGCAAGATTATAAGGATGGCGGTTCTCGGGGTAGACAGGGTACTTGAGAGCCTTGAGCCATGGTACTGCGCAGTCTGTTACCTCTGCACTGAGCGCTGCCCCCGCGATGTGAAGCCTGCTACTGTGCTCATGGCAATAAAGAACGTCGCAGCCAAGGAGGGCAAGGTGCCTGCGGCATTTAAAAACATAAACGAGAACATCGCGAGAATAGGCAGGCTTTTTGAGATTGACGACTTTACCAACTTCATGCGCGAGGACATGGGCTTACCTCCAATTGAGCCGATAGACGAGGAAGAAGTAAAGAAGCTCATCTCAGGCACAAGGTTTGAAAAGATTATGAAGGGTGAGGAGAGCGAAAAATGAGCGATGGTTACCTTTACTTTCCGGGATGTAACATCCCCTACCGCGAGAACCAGTATGAGCTTTCTGCTCGCGCTGTGGCAGAGAAGCTGGGGATAAAGCTATACGACAAGCCCTTCACCTGCTGCGGGTTAAACACAGAGCCTCTGGACGAGTTTGCAGCTCTGCTCTTCTCTGCGCGCAACATCGCTGTCGCAGAGGAGGAGGGCAAACCTCTGGTTGCGCTGTGCAACGGCTGTTACAAAACGCTGCGCGTGGCGAATACAAAACTAAAGCAGGATGAGAAGCTCCGGGAGAAGGTGAATGAGAGGCTTCGCATAATTGGGCGCGAGGTGAAGGGCACAATTGAGGTATACCACCTCTTGGAGTTAATCGCTGAGCGCATAAAGCCGGAACACATCGTTAAGAAAATCTCCGCAAAGGTTGCGCCCTTCGCAGGCTGCCACTCCTCACGACCCAGTGAGTACGTGGACTTTGGCGCAAGAGAGAAACTTGAAAAGATTATCAAGCTCGCAGGTGGGAAGGTGGTGAGGTACAGAGACATGGACAAGTGCTGCGGTGCTCCGCTGCTTGCACTTAGCGAAGAGCTTGGCATAAACCTAGCAAGGCAGCGCCTGCTCAGCATGAAGGAGCGCGATGCCCAGCTGGCTGTGACCATGTGCCCCTTCTGTCAGGTCTCCCTCGATGGACTTCAGGTGAAGGCGGAGCAGGAGTTCAAGGAGAGCTACGATGTGCCAAGCTTGTATATCACCCAGTTCCTCGGTCTTGCGATGGGTATTAAGCCAGAAAAGTTGGGTATAAGAGAGAACAAGAAGGATCCGAGCAGGGTGCTGAAGCAGGTTGTGATGTAACTCAAATATAGGTAAAATTGACACATGGGATGGAAGAGACCCTCCAGCAGAAGGAGATATAAACCTAACAGTCTTCCCGTTGATGAATATCAACCAGGATAGTGGGCATGTTCAACGATAACTATAAAAGTTGAAAGGGAGCTAAATTATTATAATGGAAAAAGCTGGGGGCCAGGAAATTACAGGTAGAATACTTGTGGTGGATGACGAAAAGGAAATTCAGAATCTGCTTCACAAACTGCTGACCAAAGAGGGCTACGAAGTGAATGTAGCCACCCTTCCAGAGGAAGCTTTGAAAAAGATAGAATCTGAGAATTACGATGTGGTGCTTCTTGACCTCATGCTACCCGGTGTAAAGGGAACCGACATTATCCAGGAAATTAAGAGGCGCCAACCCAACTGCGCTGTTATTATCATGACCGCCTTTGGCACAATTCCAAACACCGTTGAGGCAATTAAAAAAGGAGCCTTCGATTACATTGAAAAACCCTTTAAAAAGGGAGAGATTCAGCATGCCGTGAGAAACGCCATTGAACAGCAGCGCTTAAAGAAGAGGTTTGGAAGACGTGCCAATGAAGTGCTAAAATCTGTCTCCAACCCGCTGAGAAGAGATATACTGGAGATACTTTTTGAAAAGGACAGCATGAAGTTGATGGAGATGGTTAAGGCGCTTGGCGTAAGAGACCACACAAAGGTGAGCTTTCACCTGAGAAAGCTTAAAGAGCAAGAGCTTGTAATGCAGAACGGTAGCAGGTCCTATAGAATTACACCAAAGGGCATCAAGGTGCTCGAAACTGTGTGGAATCTGGAGAAGGAGTTTTTATAAGATTTTGCGGCAGAAGGAAGTTGAGGGAGTGTTTCTCAGCAAAGCTCTTATAAACCCTTACTCCTAGCTTTTTCAAACTCCTCCATGCATCCCTAAAGCTTTTAGCTTCCTTGATGCAGCCTGAGGTGTGGTCTTTGGTACAGAAATAGAAAACCGCTATACCCTCAGAAGCCTGCCTGAGGTTCACCTTGCCCTCAAGGCTCCCCAAGGTTATTCCAGGAACCTCTTCTCTCGGCTTCAGCATCCTTACCCCAAACATTAATAAACTAAAAAGGAGGTTTTACTCCTCCTTCTCAAATGCATCCTTGGGAGCATTGCACACAGGACAGTGCCAATCGTCGGGAAGGTCATTGAAAGGCTTGCCTTCGCTCTCCTCATCATATACATATCCGCAAACAGTGCACCTGTATTTGGCCACCGAACCACCTCCTACTCAAACTTCCTGTGGTACTCTCTAACCTTCTGGGCAAACAGTCTGCCAAAATCATAGCCGGCGTCGTAGTCCTCTTTATTCGGGCGGTAATTCACCTCATACCCTGGCTCAACCACCTCCAGCTTCATGGACTTGAGCACCTGCAATGCTTCTCTTACACCACCACCGCCCCAGCCATAGCTGCCGAAGGCGCTGGCTATGCGGTTCGCCGGACGAAGACCACGGAGATGCTGTAGAAACTCCGCAACGGTGGGGAACATAACATTATTCACCGTTGGAGTGCCCACAAGCAAGCCGCGGTACTTCCAGAATTCCTTTATTGCCATGCTCATTGGCGTCTCCCTGAGCTTTATAACCTTCGCATACATACCTTCATCGAGTATGCCGTCGAGCACAGCCCTGCTCATCTTCTCCGTGGAGTGCCACATTGTGTCATAGACTATAACAATACCTTCCTCTGCCTTCCCGTTTGCCATGTCTAAATACATGTTGATAACTTTCTGCGGGTTCTTCCTCCAGATTACACCGTGGTCGGGGGCAATCATGTCTATCTCCAATCCCAGCTTCTGAATCTCCGCAATCTTAGCCTTTATCAGCCTGCCGAAGGGCATTAAGATGTTGGCGTAGTAGTCTATGACCGCATCTTCCAGGGTTTCCTGAGGCACGAGGTCGTCGAATAGCACCGCCTGGGCCAAGTGCTGACCAAAGGCGTCCTGGGAGATGAGAAGCTTGTCCTCAGGTATGTAGGTCATCATGCTATCCGGCCAGTGGAGCATAGGTGTCTCTATGAACATGAGGGTTTTCTCGCCTATTTTAACCGTATCACCGGTCTTAACCACCTGGATATCCCAGCCTGTAGTGTCGAAGTGCTTTTCAAGACCCTGCTTCCCCCTCTCTGTGGTGTACAACGTTGCCTTCTTTGCCACCTTCATGACTTTGGCCCAGGAGCCAGCGTGATCCATCTCAATGTGATTGCACACGGCTACGGTTATCTTCTCAGGGTTGGTGAGGCAGCGGATGCGCTCAAACATCACATCTGCGAAGTCGGACTTAACCGTGTCTATCAGTGTAATCTTCTTGTCCATGATGAGGAAGTTGTTGTAGGTTGTGCCTCTTGGTGTGACGTAGCCGTGGAAGTCTCTGACATTCCAGTCTATGGCACCAACCCAGTAGATGCCTGGCTTTATCTGCTTCGCCTTCATGCGCTCACCTTAGAACTCGACTTCCTTTTTCCCCTGCCAGAGCCCGTGGAGATTGCAGAATGCAAAAGCTCTCAAAGTGGTGGGCTCGTCCAGGGAGATGGTGAACCTAACTTTGGGGTGGCTCACCGCCGGAGCAAGGGTTGCCATTCCCAGGAAAGTGTATTGCTCGTCATAGAGGGCAATCCAGTTTATGTAGTGGCTGAGCTCATTAGGATGAGCGAGCAGCTCTCCCACAATGACCTTGACGCTGAAGGGCTCGCCCGGCTTAATCTCCTCTGGCACGTGTATCATAGGGGTATGCTTTTTCTCCATGTCTGTCATGTTTTCCGGGTCCTTGGGCTTGTTCACTCCTTTAAGGGAAAAATCTGCCATTTCCTTCACCTCCTAGAATACCTTAAATTCTTCCTTCTTCGCCCCGCAAACAGGGCAGTAATCTGGTGCCTCGCCTATAACTGTGTGACCGCACCTGGAGCAAATGCTGACTTTCTCCACCTCTATGTCTTTTCCCGCCTCCACAACTTTCTTCGCCTCAGCGTAAAGTTCAGAATGAATCTTCTCAGCCTCAAGGGCGTAGCGAATACTCACCTTCGCTTCATTCTCCCCCTGAAGCTCTGCCACAGCGTTGTAGGCAGGGTACATCTCCTCAACTTCAAATGTCTCGCCAGCAATTGCTTCCTCGAGGTTCTCCTTGCTACTCCCCAGCATACCGAGGGCCTTGAAGTGGTTTGTCGCGTGCACCTGCTCCGCATACGCTATCGCTCTGAAGAGCTTCGCAATATTCGGGAAGCCCTCTTTCTCTGCCTCCTCCGCAAATATGAGGTATCTCATATGCGCCTGGCTCTCGCCAGCAAAAGCTGCCTTAATGTTCTCTTCAGTCATCTTCCTCATCTCAACACCTCCCAAATTAAACTAATTGCTCCTTCGCCGATTAATAATTTTCTGTTACTGCATCCGAAACAAACCCTTTACTTTACCTTATCTCATACAATTGGTCACATCCTGGTTCTTAAAAAAGCTCCCAATTCTTTATTCACCTTATTTATATGATTTATCCACCAGTCTATTAACAGGCGATTGGTAGGTACCACCACGGTGGAACTTCTGCCACTTTTAAGCCGTCTTTTCAGCTCTGAAAATTCTGAGGTAAACTTTGCATGCTGTGCTTTGTGACTGTGATACTCTGGATAGTCATATTTAAGCATAAATTCCTCTTCTGTGCCGAAGTGGACAACTATATAATCCTCCAGGAATCTCATAACTTCATTTATCGTCTCCTTACCTCTGCGCTGAGCACACGCATCAAGCAGATTGTTAATTCTCGCAAAGAGCTCTTTGTGCTGATTGTCGATTTTCTCTATGCCAGTTGTCAGTTTTTCGTTCCACTTCAATGCCATGTCCTACACCTCGATTGTAAGCTAAAAATAAAAAATCAGTTTCTGCTTCACACTTTACAGGGGTGTGCACATGGTAGTGGGGGTTGCTTATCTCCACGCCGCAGCTTTCGCAGTTTATTCTCGCCTCATCGCTGAAGGCTTCGTTCTCAGTACCACACTGAGCGCAGATTAAAATGTGGAGGGTGGGACCCTTGCTGGGGTCGCACACCTAAGCTACCTCCTTGAACCTCTCTTTGGGGGCACCGCAAACCGGGCACCGCTCAGGAGCATCTCCTTCAACAGTATAGCCACAACCCTGACACACCTGAAGCGAGCCAAGCTCCGCATCTTTGCCTGCCTTCACAGCCTCCATTGCCTTGGTGTAAAGCTCTGCGTGAACCTCCTCCGCCTTGATCGCCCAGGTGAATGTTCTCTCCGCCTCGGTGTTGCCCTCTTCCTTGGCTGCGTTTATGAACTCAGGGTACATCTCAGTTTTCTCGTAGGTCTCGCCCTCATAGGCAGCTTTGAGGTTTTCTACCGTGGATTTAACGCCGCCCATGACCTTGAGGTGGTTCAGAGCATGTATAGTCTCGCTTTCTGCGGCGGCCCTGAAAAGCCTGGCTACGTTGGGGTAGCCGTCTTCCTCTGCCTTCTTCGCAAAGGCGAGGTAGCGGCGGTTTGCCTGGCTCTCGCCCGCGAACGCTTTTGCAAGATTTTCTTCTGTCTTTCCCATTTTTTCTACCTCCCTATTCAGCTTTTACAAACTTGCCCGAGGCTCCACACTCCGGACACTTTCGAGGTTTGCACCTCGAAGACTTGGTAAATCCACACTCACTACATTTCCACTCTGCCAATACACATCACCTCACTTTTTATTATGTATTTCGTTATTATATGTGCCAGGTATATAAAATTTTGGTGTGGAGTTCGCAACGATAATAATTATATAGTGCGAATTTCGAACTTACTTATATAAAGTATGCACAACTTAATTCAGTCTAAAAAATATCTAATTTCGTTATAATTATTATAAGCATCGTTACAATTAATACTGGTGATGACATGATGCTCGACGAAAAAGACCTAAAAATAATAGAGATTCTGCGCAAAGATGCCCGGACCCCCTTTACAGAGATAGCCAGGAAGCTTCATGTAAGCGAGGCAACGGTGAGAAAGCGCGTTGACGCCCTTGAAAAGATGGGGGTTATAAAGGGTTATACCATAGTTGTAGACCCTGCCAAAATGGGCTTTTCTACCGTCGCCCTTGTGGGTATAAACACAAATCCGGACATGTTTCTCAGCGTGGCTGAGAAGCTCACTGAGTTTGAGGAGGTGCGCTTCGTCGCAACCTCAACAGGTGACCACATGATTATGGCTGAGGTGTGGACCAAGAATGGCAAAGAGCTTTCTTCTCTTATATCTGAGAAGATAGGAAAGCTCGAAGGAATAACCCACATAAGGCCAGCGATAATCCTTGAGAAGCTCAAGGAGGTTTAGTCTCTTCCAATTATACCTCTTCTTTTATTTGCCACCATTCCAAAAGTTTTAAATCTCCGCTTACCGAATGCATGGCGAGGGCGTGCTATGAAGGCGCTTGTTGTTGTGTGCGACGGTTTAGCGGATCGACCTGTGAAGGCGCTTGGGGGAAAAACTCCGCTGGAGGCTGCAGATACACCCAACCTGGATGCGCTTGCAACGAGGGGAATAACGGGCATAGTTGACCCTGTTGCGCCAGGGATTAGAGCTGGAAGCGATACATCACACCTAGCTATCCTTGGCTATGACCCATACGAGGTTTACACTGGACGTGGACCTTTTGAGGCTGCGGGCATGGGAATTGAGCTGCGCGAGGGTGACGTCGCTTTCAGGTGCAACTTCGCCACCGTCGACGAGAACCTTGTGGTCAGGGACAGGCGCGCTGGGAGGATAGAAGATACCTCTGCGCTTGTTGATGCCCTGCGCAACATCCGCCTGCCAGGGGTAGAGATAAAGCTCGCCTCGCTGGCGTACCGCTGTGCCCTGGTGTTTCGAGGCGAAGGACTCAGCTACAGGGTGAGCGACACTGACCCGCATGCCACTGAGGTAAAGGTGCACCCTGCGCAGCCTCTCGATGACAGCGCCGAGGCGAGACGCACCGCCCAGCTTCTGGAGGAGTTTTCAAGGCGTGCGCATGAGATTCTGGAGAAGCATGAGGTTAATGCAAGGCGCAGGGCTGAAAACCTCCCACCGGCAAACTACCTTCTCGCGAGAGGCGCTGGAGTAGTGCCAAAGCTGGAGAGCTT
>JGI24020J35080_1000896_pt1 | contig 18257 bp, 14 predicted proteins | sample Deesub1362A_J573_FD_35080 | JGI IMG/M metagenome (IMG submission 35080) | reverse complement strand
GAGCTCCACCGCGCTTCGTCCCTCCACGCCGGTCCGCAGGAGTACGGCCAAGAGCTCGGCGTCGGACAAGCCTCCGGTCCCCTTTCCACCAGCTTCTCCCGGGGGCGGGTGAACTCCGGCAGGTCCTTGATCCGCACCCGGGGCATCGCTCACTCCAACGCCCACTGGGCCGAGAGCACCTCCGCCTGCTCCAACACGGTCTTGGTGGCCTTCTCCTGCTTATCGGGGGGATAGCCGTACCGACGCAGGATGCGCTTTACCAGCACGCGCAGGTGCGCCCACACGTTCTCCCGGTTGACGGGACTTCCCTACTCCTTTTCTATCTCGATCCCCATCTGGCGAAACGCTTCCTCGATTTTGTCTTTGTATTCCTGTTCGCTCATTGCGCCCTCGGTCGCGCGCAGGGAGATTTCAAGACGGTTAAACTTTTGTTGGAGGAGGTTGAGAACAGGTAGCGCCCTGTGGAGTGTGTCCACCCAAAAGGCATGGTAGCCTTCCCACAAAAACGGGAACAGAAGGGAGGGAAGGCCACCATGTGGGACAAAGCCCGCCATCAGATCCTAGAGCGGTTCTTCGAGGAGCTCAAGGACCTCATCAAGGCCCTTATGGAAAAGCTCATGCTGGAGGAACGGGAGCTCTACCGGGAAAGCCACCCCACCAAGGGCAACGGTTACTACACCCGGGACCTCCTCACCCAATGCGGCGTTCTTTCGGACCTCAGGGTGCCCAGGGTGAGGCAAGGGAACTTTCACCCCAAGCTCATCCCCTGCCGCCGCCGCATCTCCCTCGAGCTTTCCGAGGCCATCCTGGCCCTGTATGCCTCTGGGGCCAGCACCAGGGACATCAGCAGGTTCCTGGCGTCGGTGCACGGGGCGTTCTACTCGCCCCAGAGCATCTCCCGGTTCACCCAGGTGGTGGAGGAGGTGAGGGAGTGTAAGAGCCGTTCCTTGGCTCAGGCCTACTACGCCATCTGTCTGGACTGCACCTTCCTGGCGGTGAGGCAGGGGAAGGCGACCAAAGAGCCGGTGTACGTGGCGCTGGGGACCAGGCCGGATGGTCGGGCGGGAAGTGCTGGGGTTCTGGCTGTTTGGGGCGGAAGGGGAGTCGGGCCGAAACTGGCGGCAGGTGGTGAAAGAACTGAGGGACCGGGGGGTCAGGGAGGTGAAGGTTTTCATCAGCGACGAGCTGCCTGGGATCGAGGATGCGGTGCGGGAGATCTTCCCCGGGGCCAAGTGGCAACTGTGTGTGCTGCACACGGTGAGGGACTCCCTGGCCAAGGTGAGGAAGGCAGACCGGGAGGCCCTAGCCCGGGATCTCAAGGCGGTGTACGGGGCGGACACAGTTGAGCAGGCCTACGAAGCCCTGGAAGCGCTGGAGCGTAGCTGGGCATAAAAGTACCCAAAGGTCGTGGCCAGATGGAAAGAGAAAAGCTACGCGCTGCTGGAGTTCCTCTCCCATCCCAAGGCCATCCGAGCCTATCTTTACACGACCAATCAGCTGGAGCGGCTGATGAAGGAGGTGGAGAGGCGGACGAAGGTGGTGGAGATATTCTGTGGGCCCGAGGCGGTGGAGAAGCTCGTATACTTGGTGTTGGTGCAGGAGAACGAGAAGCTGCTCAAAAGGAGGCTGCGTGGGTTCGCGGAAATACAAATGGGAAGCTGCCATGCCTTCGGGACACACTAACTGAGGCGCTATGGGATCTGATCCCTGCCTTCCATAGGGATCCCGTGGGAGGACGTACCGATAAAGGCCACCACCCCGGAGCGGGTGGGGACCCTGGGCAGGGAAAAGGGGATCGCCGCCCTGTCTGTGGCCCTTATCCGCGGTCAAGCAGGAGGCGGAACGTAATTGCTGCAGGCATCTCGCGCCACACGTATACCTTTGTGCATCCAAGGATTTTGAATTCATCAGACAGGTTGGGGTTTTGCTATATAAAGTTTCTTGCCTTCGTCAACTCTTAAGTTGGATTGCTGCCCATTTGACCAGTTCTCTTTGCGCTGGAGTCTCTGGATTAGAATGTGCTTCACGGACTAATTGCCATGCCTTGTCCTCTTCTAAGCCGAGAGCCATTAGAACACAAATTGCTAAAGTACCTGTGCGCCCTTTACCTGCCCCACAGTGAATCAAAACATGTTTGCCCAATTGTAGTTCCATAGCAATTGATCGAGCTAGGGCCAGAAAAGCTTCCCGATCTTTAGGGACATCGTAGTCCGGGATTTCAAACATCCGATGTACGAACGGAAGCGCACCTGTTTGGATAGCCTTTGCGTATTCTGGCGATTTTTCCAAAATTTCATCCATAGGGGTTAAACAAACAACTGTGCCAATATGGCGTTCTTTGATGATCGCTTTAGCTTCTTGGAACGGTTCCCATCGCCCTGGCATACTATGGAGATACAAATTCCCTGGAACACAACCGGGGAGTTGCACGCGTCGGAACATGTTCACCCCCTTACGGAATTTTCTACGTACGTTCACATTTTATACCTTGGCTTAAAACCGTTTGCCTAAGTGATGCCAAGAGCTTTTAAAGCAGCTGTTAAGGGGTCCCCATAGAAGATTGGATCCACGCGTTCCATGATGTCGCTAGGGACATCGAGGAAGTCACGTTTGTTTTCAATAGGAATCAAGGCGCGGCGGGCACCGTTGTCCATCGCTATGCGCAATGGTTCGGTAAGAGAGCGCACCCGCTTGATGTTCCCCTGAATGCTAAGATCGCCGAGGATCAGAAGGGCGGGGAGAGTTTGGCGCTGGCGCAGCGCTGAGTAAATGGCTACGATCAGAGCCACACCAATCTCTCCGGAGACGCGGTTCGCCAAAAGGTCAAGGACTTCTACGTGGAAATCGGTGGTGTCGAATGACTGGGCAATGCCCATCCGGACCTTGTTCCCCTGTAGGTAAGCGAAGGCCCGCTGTAAGGACTCGCGGATCATACTGTCGACGCTCCCAGTGATCTTGAGCTTTCCGGTACCGGAAGCACACCCCACCTCGATACGGTAGAGGCCAACCTTGCCCTGATCGTCCACCACTGCAGTGTAGACTGATCCAGGCGCGAGTGGATCTGGCGAAATCAAGTTCCGTCCGCCTTCCTCCGGCACGCCAACGTACTGCTCTCCGCGAGTTTCGTTATCGATGTATGAAAAAGATGTTTGGTAATACTCATGGGCCCCCATCTTCTTGAGCTGTTCCTTGACTCGCCGCCGCCCTTCGAGTGCAAGTTCGAGAAGCTCTGCCATCTCCTCTTTGGAAAGCTCGCCGTGAGGGTATAGCAGCTTAATCAGTCCAGAAACGGTCTTGCGTACCGCTTTGACATCACGTGCATTGAGGTGGGAGCCGAGCGAGAAGTAGTGATCGATCATCTCGGTGAAGTTGTGCTTGCGCAACTCGCGCAAAGCCTCGGCGAGGTAGTCGACGATAAAGCCATAACGGTCGCTAAAGAACTCCGTACGCATCTTCGGTATTTCCCACCCCGGTAGGTAGAAATGAATTCGATCGAGGAAAGCCATGTCCTCACGTATGACATCAGGTAGCGGGGCAAAAAGGTGGGACGAACGGACCATCACATCTATCGGCTGATTGGTGTTTCCGAAGAAGGCGATAGAGGCGTATCCAGAAAGCGACTCACGCCCTCGTGCAAATGTTCCCGACTCACAGTAGGTCTTGAGCATGGTGATAACTTCCTTGGGCATCTTCTGGAGATCAGCGACCTCGTCGAATGCTACTGCGTCCCAAATGCCCACGAGACCTATCTTGCCAGTAGCCATGTTGTAAAACAGATTGGCCACGGTGGTCGGACCGGTGAGCAGAATCGCGTAGGGAGAAAGTTCTTGATATGCGTAGGACTTACCGGTCCCACGGGGCCCAAGCTCGATAAGGTTGTAATTTCGTTCCACAAGTGGAATGAGCCGACATAATAAAAGTAGCTTCAGCCTGCGGGTGAAGTGTCTTGGTTCCAAGCCGATGCTTCGGATCAGAAGGTCAAGCCACTCTTCGCTGGTAAACTGACGGCGTCCCTCACAGTACTCGTCGAGATCGAAGGTAGCTATCTGTATCGGTCGGAGCTCTTCGATCCAGAAAGGACTACGCTTGCCCGTGGCGGACTCGTCGTAGCGATATACGATCTCTATTTGAGCCCATATTCCTCCCATGAGGAGGCGATCGTACTTGCGGATAAACTCTTCGGGGATATGAACATAGCGATGTCCAAAGTTTACTAACTCAGCCCAGAATTTATCTTCATGTGAAAGATAACGTACTTTGACCTTGTCGATCAATGTGTGGTGTCCTTTTTCTCGTACAAGAGCTTGAATTTTATTCGACTCATCTGGTCGAACGAAGTTCTCCGCAAGCGTTGAATTTACGATCCGTAACCCAGCTTCAACAGCCACCGGGTCCTCGGTGGCACAGTACTTACCAAGTAAGTACTCAAGGACAAAAACGGGCACATTAGCGCCAACTTTGACCTTGCGCACCAAGTCTTTGCGCACCACTTTCCCGGCGAATACCGCTGTCGCCTTTCGGTCAAGCGTGTCCATGCCCACTCACTCCCATCAAATGGAGATTGCCACCTCCAAATTATCAAGCCGGGCTAGTTCCACTTCACTGGCGGCATCGAGTAGGTGAACAGAGACTGTTTTTTCATGAATTTCCTCAACAATCATAAGGGCCACGGTGTTCGGCTCCAGTTTATGGGGATCCTTTTCGGCGAAGCGGAGTTGCACCGCACCGCTTGCTTCCTCAAAACCGTAGGAAGCCGAAACCATCTGAGATACGGGCTTGCCAGCCGCCCGAATCTCCAGCCGCACTTTCGGGGCCTGTCCCTTGAAGAGCCCGGTGATCTCGCCCGTGATCTGTACAGAGAAGAAGCGGGTGCTGAGCTTGCGGCTTCCAGGAGTGAGCCTCCATGATATCTCGACGGTGGCGGGGGGTACACGCTTGGGAACGAGCTGCATAATCGGGATCACAAGTTCCTGTGGAGAAAGACCTCCGTGGAAGTAGGCTCGCGCTCCCCCCTGTACCTTGAACCCCGCGAAGCCCCAGGGTGTGGCGATCTCCAGGTCGCTCGCGATGCCAAAAGCCTCTAGAGGAGTGCGTAGATACGCTCCGTCCGCGCGACCTCCGCGGCCGATCCAGACCCGACGATGCAGCCCCACGGTCTCCCCGCCCGGTGGATCCACCTTCATCTCCGGTCCAAGCTCCTCTCCAAAGAGATAGCCATGGTCAGCGGTGATAACAACGCGTTCCACACCTAGCCTAGCTAGGACACGACATGCTTTGGCGATCTCCTCCTGCACGCTGTCCATCGTGCGCCGGGCGAGCGGGATGTTGTCTCCCTCACAAAGTGCGTCGATCTCCTGGGAGGTTACCAGTACGAACCGAGCCGTCTTGATAGCCTCTTGAACGCGCCTTTTGGGGCTTGGCAAGAGGTCTTCCAGTTTTAGGGAGACCACAGGTACGCCGGCGTGTTCCTCAAGGTAGCGAACACGGCTAGCACGGTCCTTCAGAGGAACGCTGTCAACTTCCACCAGAAGATTCCCTCCTTGCGCGCTGACTCGGAGCTCGTTTTCCGCCCCGGGAAGGAGCGCTGCCATGCCGACCATGGTAATTGTGGGAGGCGTGGCAACTCCCGGCTCAAGTTCCACCTCGAAGTCCTCCTCGAGGATGGCTTTCAGCTCGCGGGCGGTCTCGTAGCGAAGCGCATCAACTAAGAAGTAAGCCACCTTGTGTGTCTCGAGCAGTGGACGTACCCGATCGCGCCAAACTTCACGCTGTGAAAGAAGTCCAGGAAGGGTAAAGCCGGCTTCCGCGTAAGCCTTGAGAAAGGCCGTGGTCAACGCACTTCCGACTGCTACATAACGCTCTCGGGCCTTATAAACGAGTCTCTCCAGGGTGCTATGCTTCTCGTGGAATTCGAAGGTGTGGAAGCGTCGTTCCATATGGCGGTGATACGTGTCGAGCAGACACCAAGGCTCTTCAGCTGACGTGTATGCATGCAGGAAGCCAGCGACGTCATTTGGCGGAGCCTTCAGCGCTTTCTCGACCCGCTCCGCCTCTAGCAGCACCCGGCCTGCCGCGGCGATCAGGGCCCAACGGGCTTGGACCTCGGCCTTGGCCTCGGCCCAAAAGCAGGCGCGGCGCCGTTCAGCAAGGTCCACAAGCTTCTTGGATGGGGCCTCAAGTAACCCGGCTTCGACCGCTTCCTGGAGTTTTTCCTCTACAACGAGAAACGTCTCGCTTCTCGCTGCCTCAAGACCGAAGCCGATGCGGTAGAAACCCAGCTCACGCTCTACCTGTGCCGCGTGGTGCAAGTAATCCTCAAGGAGGTCCCTCCTGGCGCGCCAGGTGTGCACAAGGCGGACGACGGCCTCCCTCGCAGGGCCTTCCGGCGCTATCGGCACGGTTTTGAGGCGATCAGGGATCTGCTCGAGGCTCGTGATGAACTCGGTAGCCAGGAGGTGCCGCACAAAGCGCGCACGGAGTTCCTCCAAAGGCTCCTCAGATGGCAGGTCAACGCCGAATACATCGGCAAGGAAACCGCGCAACTCCTCTACGGCACCCTTGGCTTCAAGCGCGGCGTCGAGGTCGGGCCGCGTGATGAAAGCGAGGGCTATCTCCTGGGGTTCCCCCCTGTCATAAACGAGCCTCAGAACCCCTTGGCTGACACGCTCGCCCTGCTCGGCGAGGCGATCCAGATCCGCCAACGTGAGCTGGCCCGCTTCGATCTTCTTCTCCAGCTCGCGGACCTTGCCCTCGCCGAAGATTGGGGTGAGGGCCGCCCGGGCCACGACGGCGAGCCGGGTGTTCCGTGCCGGGGGTTGCTGCCCCGGTTTCATCACCACGCCGGCGACCTCGAGCTCTACGAGGGCATGGTGGGTCTCGGTAGGATCAAGGGGCACATAAACCACCAGGCGCGGAGGGTCTTCACCTTCAAGGAGCGGATCGATCTCGTGGCGCAGCTCGAAAAAGCTCCCCCGGTAGAGGGCCACGGTGGTATCGGGGAGTTCGCGATCGAGGTGTTCCGCCAGCTCGCGGTAGTGCCCCTCCGGGTCGTACCAAACGACGATGCCGTGCCGTTCCACCTGCTCGGCAACGCGCTCAAGGAGCAGTCGGCTCACCGGCCCCACGGTCTAGATCACGCCCCTTCGCTTGAGCTGCTGGGCGATCGAAGACCAGGTGTATTTCCCTTCCCTGAGCTCTTCCCAGGCTTTTTCGGCCTCCTTCCAGGGCACAAGCTCATGCAGGGGCGCGATGTTTAGCAGCACCCCGTCATCGAGGTCTGGCTCCAGGTTCAATTCGGCGACCATCTTCAGCTTATCGTGGAAGTCGTACAGCTCGGAAACCAGTGCCTCCTGCCTCGCGATCTCCCTCTCCAGGCGCTTTACCTCCCGCCCACCGGTTCCGAGTTGCTTGCGGCGCTCGTTCATCTCCTGAAGTCTTTGTTCTTCCAGGCGGATTTTGGGTTCAACGTAGTTCACGAGGGCCTTATAGAGCGTGTCCTTGTCCAGGCGGTGGTAGTAGATCCAGAGCGCGTAGTTCTTCTTTTCCGACTGCAGGAGCCAGTAGATCGGGGCTTTGCGGCGGCTTTTGGAGTACCTCTTTAAGTGGTATTCCCAGAAACCGCCCTTGCCGGACCTGCGGAAGTAATCGCGAAGGCATTTCACCCCGAGGATCTTGCAGGCCTCCTCCTCGATGGCCTCCGCTTTTTCGCCGAAGATGATCTCCAGCACCTCTCGCACGCGGGCCACGATGTCCTGTGTATGACCCTCGTCATCCACCAGAATCCCGTCCCAGGGGATCTCGATGGGGTAATCCTCCGGCGTCTTCTTTAGAGGGAGACCCTCCTCGTCCTGGAGCATTCCCGGAGAGCATACGGGCAGGGGATCAAACGGATCGGGGAGTTCGGGCGGTTCTTTCTCGCCGGTGGCATAGCGAATGTCCCAGCGGCCGAAGGCCGCCCCCACAGCGTAGGAGATCAAATCGGCCACCAGAGTTGGTCCAGGGGCCTCCTGTTGCCTTTCCTGTCTTTTCTTCTCCGTCAAGGTGAGTTCGATAGCTCTGTGATCCTCTTCGGTGAGCTTGTAAAGGCGGTAGACGATCTCATCGATCTCCTGCTGGATGCGGTCCAATTCCTTTTTAGTCCGCTGAATCTGTTCAAGCCAAGCACTGGCTCGTCCTTCCAGCGTTTCCTCGTCTATTTGAAGTAGGGCAGGAAGAAAGAAAAGATGGCTGATCTCATTATTGGTGTCAAGCCGACGCTTAAGTTCCACCGCAGACTGCGCTAGTTCTCCTATCTTTTTTGCGCCCTCCTCGGAAATATCAGGAACAGGCAGTTTACTCAACACACCTACTATGAATTCAGGGAATTCGAAGCGTCCAAGCAGCATTTTGAATAAAAAATCGAAGGCTGCGGAATTTCCAAGGCCAGTTAACAGCTGGAGTTCATTATAAGGAGCGAGTATCGCATATCCTCGCACACTAAATATACTTCCAGCTGGCAAAGGCGATGGAGCAAAGCGAGATGCTCTAAGCGGCCACGTCAGCCCTGGGCGGAAGTAGAAATCTGTATTTTGAGGCCGGGAGAGCAACTTCCCTGTTCGCGGATCTTTAAAGTTTTTAATTTCTTCCCCATCCCGTTCCCAGTTGACCACCAGGGAGAGGTCGGCGTAATAGGGAGAGTACTCACCGCCTTTGGCGAAGGGGACCCAGCGCTTGCCCTGGAAGGTCTGCTCCCTACACCAGGCCTGGAAAGCTTTGAGGTCCTCGCGCCAATTCGGGCCCCTGCGGCCATCCAAAATGTGCCCCGGTGCCACCTCCCACCAGGCCCGCACGAAGCGAAAGTCGTCCGCTGTGGCCAGGCCTTGCTTTGCCGTCCGCCCTTCGTTCTCAAACGGCGGGAGTTCTGTGAACAGCCTGCGAATCCGGTCCGAAACCCAGTAAGCGAAGGGAGTTCCCGGAATTTGCCTAAATACGTTGGGATCGAGGACGAAAATTACGTCCGAGGTCTTCCCATTTTTCAACTTCTCGAATTCCTCTTTTAAAGATTCTCCTTTTGCCTTTTCCTCTCCCAGAAGCCTGATAAAAACCGTTCTCATCAAGTGCTCTCCTCAAATCTCCAAGAACGATTTCAAGGCTTTGGTAATCTCGTTAAACTTTTCCTCCGCCTTTTCCAAGAACTTTTCTCCGACAAGAAATGCCGTCACTTTATCGGCATCAGAATGTTCAAAGATATGCACGATTTCATAGCGAACCGCGGCCTTGGGATCCGGGTGGTACGTTATAGGATATAAGGAAAGATAAAATATTTTGTCCAATTTGGCATCTGGGATATCTAGCCAAGTTTTGGGGTCATCTTCATTACGTTCCTTAACTGAAAAGCTGTGGCCTATGAAGGAAAGCTTCCCCAGTTTCTCAAAGAGATGTTCGTTAGGACTCACAGTTGTGGTCAATTCAATCCAGGCTCTTTTTGAAGGAAGATATGCATCAAGATCGGTTAGCACCTCACCGGAGGCGTCGCAAAGTTGTGCTCCATAAGCCACCCTTCCCTCATAGCCGAGTTGAAACAAAAGGCCCTGTACCAGATGTCTGTCTGCCAAATTTTGCATTTTAGCTCGCCCTTTTGGGGAATTTGCAACCCTAACAAACTCGGCGGCCTCGTCGAATCCGCCAAAGGCCCTCGAGATACTCTGCTCACGATGGATTGGCGGCCGCCGATTCACAAGAAACGCGTGTATAACCAGGTCATTGTTTTTGGCATCTACAAAAAGATGGGCTTTTTTGTTGTTAGCTACCCCGAAAATTATCCACCGCAAGAAGGCGAGAAACGCGGGATTATCGATCATATCTCAATTGGCTCACCGGGGGCTACCTTTTTCATGGGCCCGGTAGCGTAGACAATGTCGAGAAGCCTAAGAAGGTTCATCCTGCCGTATCTTTTGATGACTTCATGTAAGATCTCTCTTTCATCATCGGGTATTGCCTCCTCGACGTTGAGGGATTCGGCCAGTTTCGTAGGTCGGTAATCGTGAGCAACGCCGAATTTGGTCAGTTCGGGGTGGTCCTCAAGGATTCCCCTTTCCACCAAAGCATCAAGCGCATCCAGAACTTCCGTGGAAAATGGACCATAGAAATAGAAACGATACGTAGCTCCTGTAACAGTCCTTCCCAGTTCTCTACGTGCGAACAAGTCCGTTAAATACAACAGCTTCATCAGCTTCGTCCTACCAATGCGCTGTCGACTTTTTCTCAAACGGAGGGTTAAGTAAATTAATAGGCTTTCTAGTTTGCTCCGTGCCCCCCCGGTCTCCTTCATTCCAATCCCCTCCTTTGGCCGCCTGCGTACCGCATTTTACCGCGCGAGGTCATTTGTGATCCACTTCGTCAAACCTTTTCCAAACAATACGCTGCCGTTTCCACCATTGCCGTGTCAAGCACTCCATACCCCAGGTCGGCCAGGGCCACCAGATTGGCCTCACCGAGCAAGATTTCCTCCCGCCACTTTCGGAACGAGGAGAGGAAGAACCCGGTGCGCGACGTGATCGCCCCCAGCCGCCCGTGCGGTACCAGCCATTCGAGACCCCGCTCCACAAAGGCGGCGTAGAGATCGTTCTTGGTACGTGGATAAGCCTTTTCGATATAGGCCTTTGATGGCTTGCTCGCCTCGCCGAAAGGCGGATTCATCAGGACCACATCGTACTGGTTCCGGCAGACGTCGATGAAGGCAAACCCCCGCGCGGCGTCTTCGGCAAAGAGCTTCCGGAGATAACCCCGATGGTTGGTGAACCTCTCCGCGTATTCCCGAAGGGCATCCAGAACCCTTGTTTCGGCCTGCCGCCAAAAGCTTTCCTCGGTTGCGGAAACATCGAAGCTCTCCTCCCGCACGTTCCGCTTCCGGATCGCTTCCCGGAAGAGAGCCTTGGTCTCTTCCTCCCACTGCTCACGGGCAGCCTCGATGGCGTCTCGGATCTCCTGCTCGATCTTGAGGAGCGAGCCTGCCTCACTAGCAAGCTCCATCTTGTGGAAGACGGCTTTAACAAGCGAGGCAAGCGCAGGGGGATGCAGGGTTGCAACAAATTCCTTGAGGAGCTCGGTTTCACCCGGCATCGGCTCGGCCACCACGATGTGCGAGCGCGTGATCTTGGGCCGCTCTTCGGGCTTGAGCCCCATCTCCTGGTAGGCCCGCTGCGCACGGAGCCAGAGGGCAAGGGCCGCGATTTGCCCCGCGCGCGGATCGATGTCGATGCCATAGAGATTGCGCTCCAGTATGAGTTTCGGCACCTCGCGGCGGAAGGCCTCGCGATCGGGATAGTCCTTCCTGAGCTTCGGCCCCAGGTCCGGGTCATCGTAGGCCTCCTCATAGATGGCCTGGAGGAGATCGAACGCGTAGAGCAGGAAATGGCCGCTCCCGCAGGCGGGATCAAGGATCTTAAACTCACGGGGGTCTTTCTTGGGGCGATGTGGTACGTAGACCTTGCCCGCGTCCGAGGAGGGCGTTTCACCGGAGTTGAGGAAGTCTTCGTTTGGTTGCCAGATCAAGTACCGGCAACGTTCCTTCAGCACCGTCTCGCCGCGTCGCATCTCGTACCAGATGCGGCCGAGGGTGTTATCGGTCAGGAACTCGACCACGTAGCGGGGCGTATAGAACTGGTTACGGAACGCCAACTCGTAGGAATTGCGGGGGGCAGGACTTTCCTTCCGCGCCTTCTCTCGCATCTCCTTAGGGGTGAAGTACTGGTAAACCCAGCCGATCGTCTCGTCCTCGCCCCAGACCTCGGCCAGCTCCGGATCGTTGATGAGTTCTAGCACCTCCTCCAGCACCCGGTGGGAGGGGAAGACCCGATTCGCCGGGTCGTGGGGCGAGAAAAGAGCGGGGATCTCCTCCTGGTAACGTTGCGCGAGCCAAAGCAGGAAGTGTCGGTACGCGAGCTCTTTCTGCCCGGCGTTGTATAGATCCTCTTCTTGTGGATGGTCCGCGAGATAAAAGAAGAAACCTTGGGACTTCAGCCCCCGACTTACCGCCTCGCGGATCAGACCGCGGGCTTCCATCATTTTGAAAGCCACCAGGCGGTTGAGGTGAGTGAAGGAGATCTCGCGGATAAATTGCTCCACGGCTTCCTTTGGACCGAATCCGAAAGACTTGATGTGCTCGAGATGAGCGACGAGGTCACGACGATAATTTCGTTCTTCCTGGGGAAGGTGGACGAAGTTTTCATCGCCTTCTACCATGCCACTGCGGTGGATGCCGTAGCGCCCTTCCAGGATCTCCCCGATGTTCTCCTCCAACAGCTTACGTGTTTGAGTGACTGCCGATCGAAGTTTGTCACGCAGTCTTTTGTCCATACCTCACTCCAAGATCACGCGGACGCCTTCCTCGATAAGCTTGAGCAAGTGGTTCCGCAGGCGTTCGATGAGCTCTTCGACGTCTTCCTTTGTGGCTACTGCGCTGTCGACCAGTTCGGCGACCCGAACCCGCTCGATGCGTTCTTCTGGCCGGAGTGCATGTTCGAGTTTGGCCAGCGACTCTGAGAGACGACTTGACAGGGCCGCGATATCCCCCTCGATTTCACTTAGACTCGCGCGGCAGTTCACGCAAACGAGTTTGTCGTCGCGTAACTCAAGTGTGGCGCACAGCCGTTCTGAGAGAGGGCGGAGAACAACACTTTGCATCTGTGGGGGGAGCTTGACCCACTCGTTCTTGCTTTTGACCTTCTCGATAGCCTCCTGGTACACCCTACAGCGCTCATTGTGCTGCGAGGCATAGAACTCCCGGTACTTTTCGGAGAGCCGCTCAGTCAAATGCCGGATCTCGGCCATTTGCTCGAAGAAGGTTTCGGAGTCAAGGAGTACTGTGAGGCGTTCGATGACCTCGGCTAGCTCGTCGTCGATGCCACGCTGTTCAAGTTCTGGCCACATGCGCTCGACCGCAAGGCGTGCGCGGTCAAGGATGCTGCGGCCATCGCCAGCTAAGGCTGCGGCGATCCGCCGGAGCTTCTCGTGATTGTTAAGGAAAGTGTGTCCCTCACCAGCGAGCGCACGCACACGGTCTTCGTCAGTTCCCCGGATGATAGTCTGTAGCTGTGTGTAATAGTCTTCAGCCCACTCGCTCACCGGCAGGTTATCAGCCCTGATAGCTTCGAGGCGGCGGCTTTCTTCCTCTGCCCACTTTTTGACAGCTTGTCCGATTTTCGTTTTGTCGACTTCAAGGGTATTACCGGTGAGTTCTTCGTAGTTCTCCACAGCTGTCGTGAGCGTTTTGAGGTCGAGCGGAGTTGTGGGAGTGAAGAGCGCCCGACGGAACGCCGAGATCTTCACAAACACCTCGTGACTTCTGGGATCCTGATAGTTGTCAAAACGCTGGCCTTGATAGCTGATCTCAATGCTTCCGGCCCGGAAGAGGACCGCGAGTGCCAGGCGGATGATGTCGGGCTCCCAACCGTAGCCGAGCCCGCTAAAGTGGCTTTCTAATGCTTTGCCAATCCGTGTTTCCCGATTGCCGTAACTATGTTCCCGTCGCAGATAGCTGAGAATCTCATGGGCGATCTCAGCGTTTGGATTCGGCACAAACTTTTCCCCTTGTTTCACGACGAGCCCCAATCCCTCAGGGCCGTCGTAGAGAACTCTTGGGAGTGCATTGAGGTTAGCTGCTGTGAGAACTTTGCGGGCTTCATCGCCTTTGAGCGGTCTGGCACCCAGTTCCAGCTTGGGATAAAGCTCAGGGACCGCCCACTCCAAAAGCCCTTTCAGGATCTCATCCAGGTTTTGGCCAAGCGCAGAGGCGTCCCTCGCAGTACCGCGAAAGACGCCGGTCCCTTGTTCTAGGGCGACGGTTAGCTTTTCACGTAACCGACTTCTCAATCTCTCAAGTTCGTGCTTTTCCCCGTCCAGGAAGGTTGACTCGTGGGAGGCGATATGCCCCTGGGCCCGCAGCCGATCATACTTGCGGATCATTTCGGTCGACGCATGTACCTCGGCCACCAGGTTGTCGATCTCTGGGTTCAACGCGAAGATCCAGTAGAGCCGGTTTTGGTTATCCTCAAGACGACTTTCGCTCCGGATCTCTTCAACCAGGTCGCCAAAGCTCTCCTCGTCATCGGCGGCGCGAAGGACCAGAGGAATCTGCCCTTCCTCACCGAGGCGCTCAGTTCCAAGCGAAATGCCGAACTTGAAGGACCGCAGGTTGCGGTACCTTAGGGTCTTTCGTCGAGACTTAGAGAAGATCTCGCTGAGGACCTCTTTGAGGACTTCTTGGCGATCTCTGGGTTTGGGCTGCAGGTAACTACGTCGCTCGGCTGCCCAGCTTTTCTCCTGTGCCGTCTGAAGTTTCCACCCTTCTTCTGTGTGACGGACAAACTGTCCCTCGCGCAGGCATTCCAGCGCCGCTTTGACTTTTTCGATGGGGGCAGGATCTCCTACTTGCTCCACCAGACAGGCGGCGATGTTTTGTTCGGTGCGCGGGAGGTCACGTACGAACTCCAAAAGGGTGAGGACTTTCGCAACGCGGAGCTCCATGCTGTCCGTGCCGAAGCGGCGGGCAATATCATCGATGTCCTTACGCCGCTCGGAGGAAAGGTTGCCCTCCACGAGCTCGTAAACTTTGTCCAGTGTGACCAGTGTTCCAATAGGCTTTTCCGCAAGAGCCGTGCGCGGCGAGACAAGGATCTCGTAGGCCTGTTTGATCAAAGTCCGGTTGCTGCCACCCAAGTGCTGCGGCGCGCCCGGTTGCAGACGCATCCCCGAAACGATGTCAATGGAAAGTTCCATGTAGTGCGGCAGGTAAGGGTAGAACTGGATGAATTCATCTTCGGACACGTCACTCTTGCGCGTGGTCCGTTCTAGGCGACATGCCGCGTTGAGTTTTCCTTGGTGTTGTTGATAGAGGTTTCGTAGAATAGATACGGCCTCATCTTTCTTGGCCAGAACGCGCTTTGTGGTCACCTCACGGATATCTGAAGGAGCCAAGTCGACTCGGTAGCGGAAACGGTCCTTCAACCGGGCGAGTTCGATCCGTTTTGAGTCGATAGCAGCCACTACTTCTTCAAGCTTTTCCTGTGAGGTCACGATCACCCAAACGGGCATAATCGCCCGCCGTTTCTTGGTTCGGTTGACCCCCTCCTTGCCAAGCTGTTCGATGACGGCGCGTAGGTCGTCGATCTTATCAGCACTACGGGCTACGTATTGGCCTACCTCATCGATGATGTAAACGAGGGCTTTGCCTGGTCTGCGGCGGGCCATCAATTCATAGGCGCGCTCGACAAACTTGTTAACCGTTAGCGGAGTCGGCTTCAGCGCTTTTGCCCAAGTGTCAGCACTGGGATAAGTCTCGGGGGCCATGGTGTGTAGGATGGCACTGGAACGCGCGATTTTCTGTGCCCCTTTACGGATGATTCGCCAGACTGCATATGCCTCGCGAAGCTCCTCCGGGATACCGGGGGGAAGCGGTTGGCTCAGATCCAAGGTGCCTCGAACCTGATCCCTATAGCGCTGGCCACAGATCTCGATGAACTCGGCAAGTCGACCCTCGGCCTCAAGTTCAATCTCAAGCTCTGCGATGTCGAGGTCTTCCGCGTAGTCCAGTTCGCGGAGCAGCACGGTATACATGACCTCGGCAAGTTTTTGCTGACCGGTTTTGACTGCGCGCTCCACAGACACGTCAAACATTAAGACCTCAATCGGGATCCGTGCGTTGATGTAATCTATATACTCCGAGAGCCGAGGATCACCAATCACCTGTTTAAAGAGCTCACTGGCCGCGTAGCCCAGCACTTTGCGGTTAGCGAGCACATAACCGAGGTTCTTGACAAACGAGGACTTTCCTGAGCCGAAGAAACCCGATACCCACACACCAACCCCGTCGTGCGGTTGTGCTGGCATTTCTGCAATGGCTTGAAAAAGGGTCCGGTAGTGCTCACGAATGCTCTCGGTGGCCACATACTCGGTAAGCTCACGGTAAACCGTCTCCTCATCGGTTTGGTTGACCTTAACGACCTCCTCAATGCGCTGGCCAAGATCGCGCTTTAGCAATTCTCCAATGGTTCTCACGAGACTTCCCCCCTCAATAGATTTTCACCCGGTAGTTTCCCATAGCTTCCCAATCCTTAAGTCCAAGAAACCGTAGCCCGGTCGTGCCTTCAAGAGTGCCGGGGTAGAATAGCACGATAGGTACTAACGTACGTCCATGTAGCTCGTCGAGGAGGCGGGACATGCGATAGATAGCTGGCGCCATAGCTGCAGCACGTAGTAGAAAAACTATATCACTTGCCGGATCAAGTCCTTTAAGGCGCTTAACCACCAAGTCTGCGAGCGGTGCCCAGTCCGGGTCCGAAAGATAAACCGTGACCTGTTCTTGGGCTGCAAGAAATCCTCGTTCACGTTCTAGCTCTACGACAGCTTCCAAACCTTCACACTGCTCAATCGCTTCCCAGAGGAGTTTTGCAAGCGAAATATAGTGGACCTGCCGCCCGGCTTGTTGTAGACGTGTCCCAAGGCGTCGAACCTCCTTGCGGAGTACCCATTCTTCCTGAGGCTTGTATTGCAAGATTGCAAAGGGTAGGTCGTGATACACACTGATGCGGAGTGGATTTGCTGTCAAATCCTCCTCTAGGAGTTTAATGCGCTCGTTCAGCGAGAGCATATGCATACTCCTCAAGTGAAGCAGCTGGGAAATCGATACGGATAACGCTCCCGGCTGCTTGATATTCCAATAGACCGTGCTGGTGCGCCTCCAAAAACAACTGCTCGACATCACGCGGAGAAAGAAAGAAGAGGTGCCAATCACTGCTTTCCAGTATCTTTCGGCCTGACTGTGTCTCCCGCCGGAGGTAGAAAGCGATATATGCAAAAGAAAGCAAGGGTAAACGAGCTGGACTGATTCGCTTTTTAACCTCTCCTTCGAGAATCCCAAAGTCTCGCAATGTGGCAAGCAATCCTTGTGTTACCCTACGGATTGTTGCTTGGGACCAGCTAGTGGTGGTCTTACCTTCTTTGCTCCATTGGAGAATTAAACGCTCCAACTCTAAGGGGATGACATCTTTACGTCCGCTTCTATACAAGGAATGAAGAAACTGTGTGGCGACGTCGTAAACAAGGGGGTCGGCGCGTGCTGTATAAAAGTACAAAATCGGTTTAAGATATTCCTTGGGGAAAGCTGCCCGCACGAAAGCTATTAGTGCCCGCAGTGTCATGGGATCACTTAGGTAGCGGCGACGAAAGACAGCTAGAATATCTTCCACTCTTGATCGAGAGGATTTGGCGAAAAGGTTTTGGGAACGAAAACGATCTAAGTTTTCCTGCACAGAGGAGGTAATGTCCCAAAACGTGAACAAGGTTATAGTATCCTCAAATAAAGCTCCCGCCTTTATGATACGGGATGTATACATTCCACGATTGCATATAGCTGACATCTCGCTACTGCATATTATAGGCTCAAGGGACGTTCGGTGGTGGCATGCTTTACCTGGAGTTGCCCCGGTTAGGTGGACACCTGGAGGCTTTGGAAAGGCAGGAGTGATTGATGTCGAGGACACGACCACCGTATCCAGCGGAATTCAAACGGCAGAGGGATGGTGGAATTGATGAGGGCCGGACGCAGCATAAATGGAGTTGGCCGAAGAGCTCGAGCCCTGCTATGAGACTATCCGTAACTGGGTGAGGCAGGCAACCGCGATGATGGCCTCACCGTTTCTGGTTTATTGCTCAAGAGAAGGAAGTGCTGCACAAGTTACGCCGGGAGAACCGCCAACTCAAGCTTGAGCGGGAGATCCTGGCAAAAGTCGCGGCCTGGTTCGCTTGGGAGGCCGGCTCGCTAGTGTGTTCGGTTTCGGAATGGTATTGACACCTCATCCCCTTTTGATCGTCCGGCCACGCCCCAGAAGACCTCAGCCGGTGTTCGTCCTTGGGTCCGGTGCCCCTGATGGCGCCGCTGCCCATTGTAGAACCTCAAGTGCCCGTCCGGTGAAGCCCGCGTTGTCTCCCGATGATGCTCAGGAACTCGTCCGAGCGCACGATTCTCATCCCCTGGAACTTTCTTAGCGCCAAAAGGTGAAGATCCTTGGAAACGATGTAGTCGGCCTTGGCCGTGAGCCTGCAGCCGAGGATCTCGTTGTCCGCCGGGTCCTCCGCGATCACATCCACCTTGGGACACCGCTTGTAGATCCTCTCGGCAAGGCCTTTTACCGCTTGGATGAACTTCTCAAGTTCCTCCTCGCTATGGGGATAACGGCTCCTTATCCTGGGGTAGCGCAACACTCGTTCAAGTTCTTCGA
>JGI24020J35080_1000892_pt1 | contig 18322 bp, 24 predicted proteins | sample Deesub1362A_J573_FD_35080 | JGI IMG/M metagenome (IMG submission 35080) | reverse complement strand
CTGCAGGTGTTCTCGATCGTGGGGGTGCCGGTGTCGGCCTCCCAGGCGGTAGTGGGGGCGGTAGTAGGGATCGGCCTGGTGAAGGGGGTCGAGACCGTCAANCGCCGGCAGCTAGTGAACATCATGGTGGGCTGGGCCCTCACCCCCACCATCGCAGGGGGCGTGGGGGCNCTGTTGTGGCTGGNCTTGGGAAACATCCTCCCCAGTTGATCCTGGTGCCTCTCCTCCCTTAGAATTGACCGCCCGGAGGGGTGGGCGAGCGGTCTAAACCACCGGTCTGGAGAACCGGTGCACCCGGAAGGGTGCCGTGGGTTAAGTTCCTATCGGGCTTTTCGCACTTGCCCCCTGTCAAAGACCGCCGAACTCCCAAATTTTCGCTTGTCCTATGTTATGGCTTGTTGCCTAGAGGGGACAAGTCCTATACTAGTTGCAGTACCTCTAACTCGAAGCGGCGATGGTGGGTGCGAAAGTAGGGAAAAAATGACTCGGGGAACTCTCATCGCACTTATTACGGGGATTGTAAGTCCTGCTCTATCTGCTCTTGTGTCATTTTGGGTGGCTCAAAAAAAGACGAATGTCGAGCTCAAAAAATTTAAACTGGAGTTAGAAAGCAAATATCGCAGCAAGATTGTTGATGAAAAAATCGATGTATATAAGCGTATAAATACAGCTTTAGGTAAAGTAGTTCATGCAGCAATCCAATTGTCCGCTGTCAAAGAAGATAGGAATAGGAAAGGACAATGGCGAAAAGCATTAGATGCTGCCGTCGCCGAACTCAGCATTACCGTCTTAGGAAGCGCCCACGTTTGCGACAAACGAATCCCTCGGGCTCATGGTAAATTATTTTCAATCTTGGAGGAAATCCATAAGACTGTAGAAGCTGGCGGAGAAGAAGAAAAGTTTTTTGATTCTCTAGCAGATTGTCTTAAGCAATTGACGGATATAATGCGCCATGATATCGGAATGCCATTTTTTGAGGAGACGTCACTCCAAGAGTTTTTATCTTCAGTAAGGCATATAAAATAACTACGCAACCTTGCCACCAGCTATCAGAAGAGCAATTCTCTCACGGAGGTCATTTACCACGTCGCTGTTTCTTAGCAAACAAAAGCCCTACATAGGATATAAGGGTCTTTGCAAAACAACAAACATGATGAGGTTTATCTGTAATGGAAAGCTTGTAGAGAAGCTACGTTTCTGGCCCTTCTTTCCGTATCAAAGCTCGCGGTTCTGAATTCACAACCAGCGCCTTAGAGCTACTGTACTGACCTCTGCTAGGGGCAACTCTTCTTGCTTGGGCAGCTTTCTCTTTTGTCTGCGTGAGGTCTTCTACGCTTGCGCTCACGGCCACGGCGGCTATCGCTCACTCTGCTTCCAGAGCCTGGTGGAGTTGACTTGTCCGACGCGGCACCAGACAGGCAGAATGACTTGCCTATAAGGGGGCTAGGCACCTGAAATTATCGCAGCCGACTTTGACCACCTCCTCAAGCCCGGCCCCTTTGCTTAGTCTTTTAAGAACATGTTACCCAAAATGTCCTCTAGCCAAGACTGACATTCTTCTAGTTGTTGGCGCAAGGAATCTGATTCTGCTTGCAGTGAAGAAAGCTGTTCTTGCAAGGCGGCAACTTGATCTTGCAAAGCGGTGTTTTCCTCTTTTGCTGAAACCAATAGCGAGGCCGTCTCATAGAGATCCAGGACCTGAGCCGTTGTGGAGAAAGAAATGCTTGCTAAGCCTTGCCACTCGTAATAGTGCAGTACCAACCTATGTACCCCGGGGCGCATTGAAACCTTGACTGTGCGAGTGCGGTCACCAGCCCCGTCAATTAGATTATCCCAGGAAGAGAGGATACATGTAGTGTCGAGCCAAAGTCTGAAGCCATTGTTTGCTTTAATGGTGAACACAGCCTCGTGCTGAACGTCTACATAGAATTCACAAGTGGCTTGGAATCCTATATAGTCATCCCTTTGACAGCCAAGGCACATCGCGGTAATAGGAGCTGATAAGATAATTCCCTTGCCCCAGTCTTTGGAGAACTGAAAAGGAAAAATCTCAGTGAGGATGTATCGGCCGAAGCTGCCGGGCGAGTCCATGTCGTACCAATCGACTATCCAACTCGGCCCAGCGTGGGCAAGAACATAAAGAATGGATATAGCTATGGCTGTGATTGCCATTACAGGAAATGACTTCATGTAAACCACCTCCCTTTCATAGGATTATGGGCAGGCAGAAAGTCTTCGCCAAGTTTTTCGCACATAGGCAGACCACTTCCTCCTCGGCTCGCTGGCATTAGTTCCCAAATCTCTGACTCCCTCTCTTGTCTTCCGCTTAGGTAGGGGGATATCCTGAACGCGGGGATGTGGTTATGCGTAATGCAGTGTGGTTCGGGGTCCTGGTAGCTTTCCTAAGTGCAGTTGCTTTCGGCTTGCCCGGTTACCCTCCCTCCTCAATCAAGGGCCAGGTAACCGCCATTGTTGACGGTGACACGATTGACGTTCTCCTCAAGAGTGTCCCGGACGGGCTGGCGGGCGAGCTTACGGCCGGGTATGTGGTTCACATCCGCTACATTGGCATAAACGCACCCGAGGCGGACACCGACGAAGGACAAATAGCGACAGAACTTAACGCAGCTCTAGTCCAGGGGCAAGACCGTCTATCTGGAGCTGGAGGCGAATCACTGGGACCGCTACGGGCGTTTGCTTGCGTACGTGTATCTTGATCCCTACGGCTACCTCATGGTGAATGCGGCCCTAACTGTGGTTCCCATAGTTAGCCCTCTGCTTTACTCAGACACCCCTCGTTACAACGAGATATTTGGGTGTCTCGATCAGTGTGTGCCACCCCCTTCTGCACCTTGCTATTCGTGGAGGCGCAGACAACGCCGGCGAAACGGTTTGGATTTGCGGGCCAGTTAAGAGTGTAAAGCGCATGAGCTACGGGCGGATCTTCATCAACCTTGGGAATCCGTATCCTCGCACGCCCCGGTTTACAATTATGATTGATGAGAAGTACATAGTTCGGTTTGATGAAGCCCTTGGGCGCGGGTTCGAAAACAGCCTCATGGGTCAAGTGGTTTACATCTACGGGAAGGTTGAACTCTACGAAGGAATCCCAGAGATAAAACCAGAGTTTCCAGAGCAGTTACGCACAGACTGTCCTGCGGATTGCGGTTCGGTTAGCTGCGAGTAGGGAGCGCAAAAGGGCCGCGGGAGACGGGAGAAAGGCTAGCAGACAAGCACTTGTATCACCTCCCCCGCGGCCCCATTCGCTGGATCTTCCAGAAGACCCAGACGCAGGCTGGGTTGATACAAGTCCTCCTCCTGGCCCCTCTGATTTGACACCTATATCCCAAGCCGACTAAAATGCGTCGGAAGGAGGTAACAGAGATGAAACTGGTGAGTGTGGCTGTGGTGTTAGTTGTAGTTCTAGCATGCGGTGCTATTCCAGCGTTGGCACAGGAAAACGAACCTCAACCACGCAATCCACTCCTCTTGGGAATAGCTTCATTTGTGATCCCAGGGCTGGGCCAGTTTTTCCAGGGAGACAGCGAAAAGGCCCTGACTCACTTTGGGGTTGCAGTTCTTATTCCTCTGGCCGGCAGGTACTTGGCTATAGCCTCGCCCGTACCAAGCCTGGTGTGGACAGTTGTAGCTCTCGCGCACCTGGGCTGGGCTACTTATAGCGCGATCGACAGTTACAACATGGCCGTGGAGTACAACAAAGAGCATGGTTTTGCTATGAGTCCGGATAGGACATTAGCGTTTAGATAGGCTGCATCCATTCTGTTTTAGCTGCGCTGTGCCTAGAGATCCCCGCCGCCGGCGATGGTGGTCGCGAGTTGTCTCCTGGCGGGGCTCCGCCTCACAATAGGTTGCGCCGCCAAGGGGCCGGGCACTGCCAGCCCATCGCGCCTCATAACGGGCACATCTCCCCGCCGGGCCCCGTTGCTTGCTGGTCGGAGGCGGCAAGTGCGCCCCAGACTCCGGTGGACAAACCTCCTCCGGGATGGTGGCAGCGAGCTCCGACGTCTGGCCTTGCCTGCCCCTCGCCGCCGGTGGCGGCGCTGGTGGAGTGGGCCAGATGACGCTGGTTTAGTCGGCTAGGAGAGGCCTTCACACATTGACTCTGCGGCGCTAATTACGCTACAGTGACACGAACATTAGTTTGTGGGGCGATGTGCATATGACAAAGGTGTTGGAGGCTGCTTTCCTCCTATGTATGCTCATATTTATTCCTTGGCAAACTGCGGTCGCTGATGAGCCATGGGTTTATTTTTATGATTGTGACGGTAACGGAATCACTGACTGCTATTGTAATTATCAGGTTTCGACTCCCCTATCTGGGTGTAAATATATGGGCAAGGATCTAGCGCTGTTTTCTCATCATCACTACCCACTCTGTAGTTTTTGTTGCGGCGATCAACCGCAGCACTGTGTGCTTGTCAAGCTGGGGAATTCCACTCTCCAGGCCAGGCACTACACCTTTTTGATAACAGATCAAGTATATTGTGAATCCTTCCCGGGTGATCCTTTCAAATACTCACCGTTTCAAATACTCACCGTTCGAATACGCACCATACGTTTCCTTGCTCGTTTCCGTGCCGGGGGTAGATCGGGAGGTCATTGTTCCGTATGTGATCGCTGAGCCACCGATTGCTTTATCATCTTTTACCACCCTGCCAAGATGGGTCAGAGAAGCCCTAGACATCAGCTACCCCACTATTGGTGGTGTACCATGCTTTTGCGCTACTACAGTACGCGTCGCGGTTGTTTCTCTAACAAGTGAGATTGATGAGGAACACTTGATGGGGTTCATCCTTGGCAAAGGAGGGGCGCCATACTATTTCGAGATACCAGTCATGTTCAACCTAAGTTCAGAAGCGGAGGACAGGGATATCGGCGTCTTGGGAGGAATCGGCGTCCTCCAACACTTAATAATCAACATGGAGGAAAATGGTCGGGTTACCGTAAGGCCAAGGGAGTAGACACGGCACCGGCGGATATACGCCAAGTCCGGACACCTCCCCGCCTGGCCCACGGCTTGTACCTCGCGCCTACCCGACGTTAATCTTCTTCCCATGCTAAGGAGAAGGGTTTGCTATGTGATTTCCCTGGGTGTGGTGTTACTCAGCCTCCTGGGGGCTTTGGGATGGGGAGCGCTCCAAACAGCCTCGATCCAGATCGGGACATTCAACCTCGAGTTTTTCACCGACCTTGATCCTTCGACCGGGGAATGGTGTGAGGAGCGCAATCACCGAACCTTGGAGCAGATCAGAGAGCTGGCCTCGTTCATCGACTCACTTGACATCGAAGTGCTAGCCCTACAGGAGGTGGAAGACGCGAAGGCGATGGACCTGCTCCTCTCGTTCATGCCGCCCGGCAAGTACGCCTACATCGTCTCGCCTCAGACCTCCCCTGAGACCTGCCAGAGGGTAGCTGTCCTCTACCAACCACAAGTGGTGTTCCTAGAGTACCAGGGGCAAATTCCATTGAGCCTGGGGCACTTTGGGCTGCGGGATGGCCTTGTGGTATCGGGGAAGGTCCCTCCGGACGGGTTCGACTTCACCATGGTAGTCGTGCATTTGAAGGCACGCTCTGACCGCGACAGCCGGAAGCTGCGAGAGCAGCAGCTTGAGGTGCTTGGAGAGTGGGTGAAGGAGTACCTGGAGAACCCGGACAATGACCCTGACCTCATACTGGCCGGAGACTTCAACGAGCACCTTCTTACCAATCAGCGCGCTTTGTCTCTCTTAGACCAGGGAAAGAGGCTGTACGTGGTAACCCAAGATGTGCCTGACAAAAGGTGCCGCCACTGGACTGATCCGATTGATCACATTGTGATCTCACTCGATGCTAAACGAGAGTACAAAGGCACCGCTGTACTGGACAACTTTTTCACGGATTCCACGCTGCCGGACCGGTACAGCTACTCGGACCACTGTGTACTGTGGGGTGATTTCAGCGTGGAGGACCTGGACCATTAGGCGGGTCATGGTGGGCCTTATGGGAAGAGCAAGCAATAAAAAACACAAGGTTCTCAGGCGGACGGCATCACACTGACTAAGCTAAGGCAACAGCTAGCAGCGGGAGGATGTCCCTCATAGCAAAAATGCTAACTTGTCTTTAATCCCAATAGATTGCTATTATAAATCAGCTCATTCAAAGGGGGTGCCTAAGGGCGACATGAGGAAACGAGGGATTCTTGCGATAGGTCTTGCCCTGAGTGTTGTCTTAGCGGGGAGTGCTCTGGGTGTAGCCCAGGGAACCAGTGCCTCATCGTCGGTTGATTACGCCTTGGGGTATCAGGATGGGTTACGGATGGGGAGTCAAGACGCTCCATATTTCGAGAGCTACGTTTGGGGATTCCTTTCAGGGCTTTTTTATCTGCTTTATGCCATGGCAACAGAGCCTAAAGTTCCCATGGAAACAGTTTTGTATCTCGAAGGCAAGAGCCCGGAGTATAAAGCAGGTTTCATAAAAGGTTATAAAGACGCTAAACAGAGAGCGCGACTCACTACTGGAGCAGTAGGTTGGGGAACATGGCTTATTATTCTCTTTGCCGCTGGAAGCTACTAGCGCCCTGTTCTTTTGATATTTGTCGCTACCAAGGGCGGGGTACAGAGCCCATGTAGCATTACCTCTTTCCCCCGCCCCTCGCCGCCAGCGATGATGGTGCCGCGGTGTATCTACGCTTAAAAGGGAAGCCTGAGAAGGTGGTAGGATAGCTGCAGCGAGGAAGCTACTACTTATTGCCCATGCCGTCTACAAAAGTGGCGAACGGTTCCAGCCATCCGAATTACTGTTGGAGTGTTTCTCATCAAATATCATACTATACCTTCAATAATGAGGCACATCGATTTCTCGTCCGTATCGGTGGGGGATATCCTTATGAAAGTCTTTCCCCCTTCATCCTTAACGACTTTGAAGTGCAGCACGACTCTGTGGGGTATCTGCTCCAGGCTACCTTCCACCTCGTCCGCCCCTATCACGGCCCAGCAGCCACCCTTGCACTTGACGAGATAGATGTGATCCGGCGGATCATCTACGTTCCCCAAGATGCGGTGTGCCCACCAGGGAGCGTCTGCGGGGATTTCGTCTTTTCCCAGCTCCCAAAGCTCGGCCGCCGCTACGAAGTAATCCCGGATGTCCTTGCAGAAGCCCCCTATCCCTCGTATCGTTTTAAACTGCCCTGGTCTAGCTTTGTCTGCTGTTATCCCGACCGGGAGAAATAGTCTCATCTCCCCCTCCTTTCCTCCTGTGTGGAGCAAATCCCAGCCCTAGGGGGGTTCAGCCCGATATCGTACGGGATTCTCTCCCTTGTCATTCTCTTACAAATCCCTTCGCGATCCAAATGTGGATAAGGGGCCGGGCTGGTTTTGTTTCTCCCGCACACACGATCCTTGCGCCCGGCTCCGTTTAAATTTGTTTGGCTCTTATTCTGTGCGTTATTCTCTGCGATAAGGAGGCAATTATGAGAGAGAGTCGTTTCAAAGTAACGCCATGGGTAGGGCTCATTCTTTTAGTTGCGTCCCTTGCTGTACTGAACACACCAGCCCTAACGAATACTTCTCCGCAGACAACCTCTTTCTCTCTGCAAACCTCTATCCAGACAGCCTCTTTCCTTCTGCAAGCGAACTGGGAGCCCGCCTTTGCTACTCCTAAAATGGGTGGATATGGGGAAGCCGTACTTAGCACTGGTGATTCGCTCTACATCGTCCGCGCTTGGTCAACAGGCCGGTGGTACTTCTGGAAGTATTCCCTTGACAACAGTGAATTGATCGACCTTACTTCCCCGCCGGAGCGACCTAAGAATGGCACAGCCCTTGCCTGGGATGGCGGAGAGTATATCTATGTCCTGCTGGGGGCGGCGAATGGAGATGAGGCTAGAAGTTTCTTCTACCGTTATCACATCCCCACGGACACATGGACCCAGTTGTCTGATACGCCCGGACCCCAAGGAGCAGGGGACTCTCTTACCTGGTGCGGGTTGGACGGTAAGCTCTACGCCCTGACCGGCAGCAGGAAAAGGCCTTGCATGTTTGTTTCTTATGATCCGCAAACGAATGTCTGGGAGAAACTTCCGTTTAATCCCAAATGGCCTAGGGTAGATGATGGTGCTGCGCTAGTTTGGACAGGGGGCGAATGGCTGTACGCTTTGGCAGGGGAGTGGGAGGAGGAGGTGCCCCATCGGGACTTCGCTCGCTATCACATTCCTACCCAAACCTGGGAGCAGTTGCCTGACATTCCCGATCCAGGAGGTGTGGGGGATGGTGCCAGCCTGCTTTGGGTTGGAAACTGGGTGCCTAGTTTACAGAACTACATCTTTGCGTTGGGTGGCAACAGTGTCCGAGAGGAGCCGGGTTACGGGTTCTTCGTATTTGACCTAGCAACCCAAACTTGGACGATCTTGCCTGACTTGCCATGCCCCGTTGGTACGTATGTGGGAAATCGTCTAGCTTACGTTGGAGGTGCTATTTGGTATTGGACAGGCACTTCCTCAAAGTGGCCTTGCGGTGGGAGCACTATGTTTCGTATGACACTCCCCTAGCTCCGCAAGTAATCAAAGTTATCATCACGGCCTTCCTCCAGAATGCCTGAGCCAATCTTCCCCGTGCCTCTTTACTCGCTTTATCTCGCCCGGTGGGCCAGTTTGAGGCCGAGCGGCGTCTCCCTATAACCACCAGCGCCTTGGGCAGAGGTGTGCCTCGGGGCCCAGGCGCTTGACCCGAGCCCGGGGCCTGCAACAGGAGGTACTACGACAGGCTACTCGCCGGCGAGCGGACTAAAAGCCCGCACCAGTCGCACAAAGGAGGGTCCTGCCTCAGCCAGGCCGAGCCAGGAGGTCCCTGACGGCCTTGGAGGGAGTCAAGCCCCCGAGGCCAGCGGGTAGAGGACAGCGTGGCGCAGGAAAGAGGTTTCCCCGCCTCACGGCGGGCCCGGTTCCCGGCGGGTGCTTCCGCGTCCCTCTCGTGGGAGAGAGATGTTTAACAAACAAGCTAAAGGTTACGGGTTCGATTCCCGTTGCCCGCTCCAGTTTTTTTCACGCTTCCGCTCCTGTCAAAGACCGCCGAACTCCCCAGTCTCAATCTTTGGATTAGTGCTTTATAGGCACAGCTGACAACCCCGCTCCCCGCCGCCCCAGGTGGGTTTGTTTTGTCCGCCGGCGGGGAACTAAATAAGCAGAGCTGCCTGTAACCACCTGGGCTTCCCTTACATTAGCATGGGGCAAGAGAATCCCCCTATAATGGCTGCATAACCAGAGAAAGGGAGAGGATCTATGCCTACTTGCCCATCTTGCGGCGGCAGTGGAATGGTTCCGGTAAGTGCAACCCGTCCTTCTTATCGCCCGTGCCCAGTCTGTGGAGGCAAGAGATGGATCTCTGAGGAGGAAGTAGAGGCTCGGAGAAAATGGAGGGAGGAGCGGGAAGCAAAGAAAAACCGTGGTTTCGGTTAGGCTATGATTCTTGTGGGGTTGGGGCTTCTTTACGGGGCAGTGGCTCACGTGGAGGACACCACTACCAAGATGATCCTAATAGGGATCGTAGTGCTCTGTTTCATTGTGGGCTCAAATAATCTCTAATCATCGCGTCGCCACTAGGTGTGCCCAACCTCCTCGCCCGGCCCATCGGTTTAACATCTTTGTTAGGTTCCCATCTGATTTGTTGCGCATAGAGCAGGCTTTTCCCTGCAGCCCGGAGGTAATTATCTTGCGGAAAGCAATTGGTGTTCGGTAAACCGGCCCGGGCCGTGCCTTACTCGCCTTTAGTCCGCTTGGGCGGGGGCCCGAACTTTTCCTCCAGCGCTTCGTTCCGGAGAAGAAGAGCGGTTGTGAATTCACAACCAGCACCTTGGAGTTACCGTACGGGCTAGATCTAGGATTCTAGGGGCAGCTCCCCCTGCTTAGGCGGCTCTCCCTTCCGTCTGCTTGGGGCCTCTTTAAAGGAGTCTTCTACACTACTTTCTGGGAAGAGAGGTGCCTAACGATGAGCGTCACAGAACAAGATTTGTGCTCGTCGTTCCACCAAGCACACCCCGGGCCTGCACAGCGGGCAAATAAGGAGTGAGCCCACATATGTCCGGCTGGCGTAGGGAGCTCGGCACGGCCAACGTATGAAGCTATTGCAATCAGTGGACACATCTTTTGATCTTCGACCATCGCCCTCCTCCTTTCTCAACACAGCCTCTTAGTTCGTAGAAGACAGTTAGAGGCCTTCTAAGGAGACACCAATTCAGCGCTTTCGCTGACAGCCCTATAGATCTTGGTGGCTATCGCCCGGCCCTTATCAAAGACCACCGAACTGCCTGGCTCTTGGTGTCGCTACACCCTACAACTTTTTGCTTCGCGGGAGCAGGCCCTGTGGTTCTAGTCGATTTGAAGCACTGCCAAGGTCGGTGAACGTAGCAAAAACGGGCTAATCCTGCCTCCTTGAAAAAGGCCCGAATCACCCCTCTAGGACCTTGTTCCACTGCACCAGTGTGGCCCCCTATTTCATTCCCTTCTGGTGAAAGTGCTATATTGGTCATGTACGTGGATAAGGAGTGTATCAGGATGCTTGAACAGCGAAGTCCCGGTCATTGGCTTCTTCCAGGAAACGTTGAAAACTGGTCTCTCGGTGTTGAACGCAGAATATGGGGACTCCGTGACAGCCCTAGGTCCAGGTCTATTTGGAGAACGCTGGAAAGCGGCGATTATCTTTACTTTTATGTGACCCGTCCTATAAGCGGTGTCGTAGGAGTTGGCCGCGTGGGAGCTAAGTTCATGGGCGCAGAGCCCCTCTGGCCTGATGAAATTGAGGAAGGCAAGGTCATATACCCGCTTCGGTTTGAGTTCGAGATCGAACAGCTGCTAGATCCTAAAAAGTGGGCTGAGGAAGCTGTAACAGTTAAGGATCTTGGCATCGGCATTATCTCAATAGGACAGATACCTGATGAAAAAGTGAATGCTCTTCAAAAAAGAATTCAAGAGGCTTGGCCACAACCAGTCCCGGCATCTCAGAGTTCTCATCAGGAAATTAAGGAGCTTCTTATGGAGATCGGTAAAATGAAGGGTTTTGTCGTTGAAGACGAATATGCCATAGACAACGAGCGTCTTGACGTCGTTTGGAAGAAAGTGAGGCAGGGAGTCCCTACGTACGCATTTGAGGTGCAAGTTGGCGGTGAAATCTACCGCGCTTTAGGAAAGCTTAAACATGCGTTTGACATCTGGAACACACGCATCTATTTAGTCCTCGCTGCGAGATGGCAACGCAAAGCGGAAAAGCTGCTCAGCGGGACATTTCACGAGATTAAGGACCAAATCACTTTGATACCTCTAGATCAGGTGAAGGAACTCCGGGAAGTTCTGAAGAAGCTGCGACAAGTGGAAGCTAGGCTTGGTCTCTGAGGAAGGGTACTCTGCGATCGTATGCCTACACACAGACTTTTTGTTTAGGTGGTGGCCTAAACCACTCCTCAAACGCCTCGCTCCACAGCTTTCGCAGGATGCCTGGGCAGGCCTTGGGACACTTATTCAGTGCACTTCTCAAGAAGCCCTGGAGAGGCACCGTCATCCAGACACTCAGTCTCGATCTTTTGAAAAGGGCCACTAGGATCACAACGTGAAACGGAATCTTATAGGTTTGCCAAACACGCCTTCCCACTCGAGGATATAGAACTCAGCAGGATAAACCTCAAAAGCGATCTCACCGTCCGTCCATTGGCCGGAGTCAAGATCAGCGTCCTCGAACGGTTTATCCAGATCGTACGTGGCGAAATCTGGGGTGTCCTGAACGCGCCCGTCACTGTGGATAATTTTTAAGTAGTATTTAGAAACGTATTGATCGTCCTGCAATGCGACTATTTTCAGGTCAACGATCGCGTATAGACGGTCTGGATCAGGCTCCCATATCCCGATCGATGATGCAGAGCGTACTCCGCGGAATGTGATCGAGACATAGCCATTGTTTGCGGTATCGCCTACCCCATACTCTTCAGGTTCTGAAACAGAGATAGTCCTAGTTGCAGTATCGGTGGCCCCCTGGTCATCCGTAACCGTCAATTTGGCAACATACGTGCCCGGATTGTTATAAATGTGGGTAGTGCTGACCCCGCTTCCCGTTCCTCCATCCCCAAACTCCCAGGCGTAGCTGACAATCTGGCCGTCTGGGTCGGAAGAACCCGAAGCACCAAACGTCACCGTGAGCGGGGCAGCACCTTGAAGAGGCGTTGCGATGAAATAGGCGTTGGGGGCCTCATTAAGATTAGAAGGGAGGCAGCCTGTTAAGAGAAGAATCCCAATTCCCAGGAAAAACACCATTGATAGTCTCCGTTTCATATCGGATCTCCTCTATAGCAATAATAGTACTGTTCATGTAGACGGACAAATCAGGGCTGCCTGGCAAAGTCAAGACTGGAGATTGAGCTTTTAACGTGGAAGAGGTAATGAAAGGTTTCACCAAATGGCTGCCTTGGTTCCAAATCGGCTTCCTACTCCGATAACCGCATTAGACATATATGCGAAGAAAGTCTACGATGCTCAAGAGGTGATACAGATGGAAAACGTGCTAAGTGAAGAGTCTTGGGAGATGCTCAAACGGCAATTTGCAGCCTTAGAGAAAAGCCTTAAGTTAATTCAAAACACCTTCCCCGATCTCACTCCAGCATTAGATGCAGCGAAAAAAACAAACTTAAGCCAGGCAATAGAGCAAGCAGGCAAGCAACTTGAGCAGATTAAGAGACTCCTAGAACAACAAGGGGGGCACTCTAAACTAGGTTAACATCGTTCGCGAGGCCCAGCTTCTGCCCTGGTCCATCTGGCTCTCCAACACTGGACTATGGCCACTCCTAGTCGAACCTTCATCCGCGTGGTCTCCGTCGGCCTCCTCCTCGGGGTTTAAGAAAGCTTCGTTGGCCAATGGTAGTTTCAAGTTTAATGGTCTGTGCTGAACGAGGCTAAAGCCTGTTACCGCAGATAGTGCAACACTCTGGGCAGCCAGGATAAGCGCCGCTTTTAGGTGTGGCCATGGTCCAACCTCCACCCACGCCCCTCCTAGCCATGGATACTCGAGCTTAATGTGGGGCTGCAAACGCCGATTGGGCCTTAATCATAGCGGGTGCCCGATCAAAATACCCCGAAAATGCTGGAGGTGCAATCTGGGCCTCTCGCATCCCTTGGACGCGATTGTGCCCACGCGTGCTGACGGAAGCCCTCTTTTTCCGAGGGGCACCGCAGAGATGGCGATTTTGGGCTCTTTGGAAGAGGGGGGACACCCCGCGAAAGGGCGCCCCCCGTTCTCCCTACAAAACGACTTGGGCTTCCACGTCCGCTATCTCATCGTGTGTGATACCGATGTAACGTTTTGTAACGGCTGGTGTGGAGTGGCCTAGCTTGGCTTGGATCAGTTCGATCGGGATTCTGTGGTACTTACGGGCGACGTATCCCCAAGTCTTCCTGAGGCTGTGCCCCCCGTAGCGCCCGTCGGTGAGACCCACCTCACGACACCAACGGTTGACAAGCCTCCATGCGTGTTGCCTCGTCCATGGGAAGAGGCGCTGCTCGGGCTCAAATGAGCCTTCCGCAAACCACAGACGCTCGAGGGCCTCCTTTACAGCCTCGTTTAGCTTGATCCGGTGCAGCTTCCCGGTCTTCTCAGCTCGCACCGCGAGCACGTCCCGCACGTTCCCATCCTCTCGGTACACGTCCCCAGCCCGTAGCTTGAGGATGTCGCCGGGACGTAGAGCGGTATTGATGCCCAAGACAAAAAAGGCGTAATGGCGTGCGTTTTTCCTACGTAGCCTGCGCTTGATCTCCGCAAGCTTCGTGGGGTCTCGGATGGGTTCAACAACGTTCATGGTTCCACCCCCCTTTTGATCCCCTGGGGAGCTCCCCGGGAGAGGAGACACAACACCGGCAGAAGCTCTAAAACTTCACCTCCCCGAGAGGGGAGGATTGTAAAAGCTAGAACAGATCGCAAACGTGACACAAGGCGAATTCTGTCGCCTTTGGGGCAGATAAGAGGCTGCTCTCTAGGCAGGCTGAGAGACGTGCCACCCGCGCTCGAGGCGAAATACGGCGGTCTGAGTGGGGCAGAAGAGTGCACTCTCCACTTGTCAAAGACCAAAGCCGCTAGCGACCGCTCTAACCATCCGTCCGAGGTCTCTCACTCGGACGAGTGGGACAATAGGGAACCGCCTCCTTTCCCGATTACAAACCCACTATACCCCCCGCTCAATTTTATGTCAAGTAGACATTTGTTACCCCCTCCTGGCAGCTTCCACATTCGAGTCATATTTTCGAGTACTTTGGAATAAAAGAGCGCCCCCGCCCGTACAGGACAGGGGCGCGAGGCCCATGAGGTGAAAACATGGACGGAAAGAAGCCGAAACCATCCCTCCTAGGGAGGTCCCAATGCGGCAAACCGGAAGAGAAGTCGCAAACCGTGGAGTGAGGTGCCCGCTGGCGCCAGCGGGAACGGCTATTTGATCAGTTCAGCTAGCCCCTTTGCTCGGGCGACTTTAAGACGAAAATCCAGCAAGCTGGGAGCTTTTGACTCAAGGAGCCACTTACTCAATTCGGTCTGCGCTGCTTGGGCGGCCAAGAGAAGAAGGGCACAAAGCAGACGATCCCGCCACTGTTCCAAAGATTCACGAGAAGGCCAAGCGCCTTCTCCCGCGAGGAGGACGAGACAATCAGTGGCTCGACCCACAGCAGCCGCGGCCTCGTCAAATGTGGCGCACACGCCAGGAAACGCTTCCTCGAGGAGGATTTCAGCTGCTCTCTTTTCGATGAGCTCATCACGCCCTTGGATGTGTCGCTTTATCTCCTCCCGCCGCTCCCCGCGCACTCGCAGGGTGTCCTCGATGGTTTGTCGCTTGAACTTTAAGCTTTCAAGTTCTTCCGCCAAGCGAGATGCCCGGTCCACATCCCCCTGTTCTAGGGCCTTGAGACGAGATTCCGAAAGTTCGAGCTCTTCCGATTTCAACTGGGCTAGCTGCGCTCTGAGCTTCACTTCGGAGGCCTCAAGTTCTTCCAGCACCTCCTCAAGCTGTTTGCCGTCGATATCGAACTTGGGCCCTACTTCGGCCTCGGCTCGGATGTGAGCATCGGTTATGGCGATCCTCACCCGGTCGGGGGTCCATAGGCAATCGCCCTCTAGGTATGCGACCGCGGCCTCCCTGATCAAAGCGCAGGGTGGGAGCCCTCGGCGCTTGGCTTCCTGCCTTACGAACTGAGCCTGCCTTGGGTTGAGCTTTACCGGAAAGTGTACTGTGAACTCGGCCATGCTTATCCTTTCTTGGTAGTTTTTAGGATTCCCCAGGACTTGTTCTCCCCCTTCTTCTCCACCTTTCCAGTAGTGACCAGGTCGGAAAGCACATCGATGACTCTACCTAGAAGCTTCCTAAGCTCTGTTACTTGCTTTTCGAGTTTGTTAAGCCGTTTCGCAGTGTAGTCCATGATCGCAAGCCTCCTTTCTAGACGTGTACAGGCTGGGGACTGATCAACGTTCGTATACGCCCCGCGGCGTATCTGTAGACCTTCTCTGGTGCCTCCTCCCAAATCGCTTCCGACACCCTCTGAGCCAGCTCAAGGCCGAGACTGGAACGGATGGAGTTTAAAACTTTCTCCATCTCTTCCTCTGTCTTAAGCGTTCCTTTTTCTTGCGCACGTGTAATCGCCACGGCAAATGCGTCAACCACAAGCTTTCGGATTCCCCTCTTCGCCTTCTCGAAAGCTTCTTGAACAGAGGGGGTCCAGGTAAGTAGGCCTTCAGCAAGGGCTTCCTCAAACGTCCAGAACGCCATCTCCCCCTCGGCAAGGTCTGCTACAGGGCCACCTCCTTCGAGGTCTGAAAGAATGCGTGCGATGTGCCCTAGCAGTACTGCGCCCGTACCGATTTCCCAAGCTTGTACGGCCCGTCGAAGCAGATAGCAAGCGTGTTTTTGCCCGATAGGTTGCCGTGACGCGTCCGCGCAAGTTCGGTGGGTTCCGGCTTCGGAAAAGTTTCCATGCAAGGGAACTTCCCCGCCCGTAGGGCGGGGTGTTCGTACGTTCTCCGAGGAGGCCATAAAGCCTCCGAGAGAGAACGTACAACCATGGTTCCCCGTACCCCCCTTTAGGGGGGTACGGGGTATATATTCCTTCCTAAGGCGAGCCGTTTCCGCAGTTCCAGGTTGGCTTTTTCCCGCATCTTGGTGACAACCTTTTTCGGCAACCTTTAAGCCCTCAGCCCCTTTGGTATCTGTATTTGACTGCGTTCCGCCCTGATCCGGACTCTCGCAACCTTTTTGCTGGTCAGATTTGGCAACCTTCGTCCGACTTGTTTGCTTCGCATCTGTGTTTTCTCCATCGGCAGACTTTAAGGCGTGTCCCGGCGTTGCAGTAACGTTACATGCGTTGCACCTCTCCTCGCCGCACACCAAGTACGGATCCCACCGGGCGCGCCAGATGGCCTTCCGACCACGGCCGTTTCCGGGTCGCTCCCGCTTCAGAAGCCCAAGACGTTGGCCGAGGTTTAGTGCCTTGGAGACAGTGCCTTTATGGACACCGGTGAGCGCCGCCACGTATTTGAGTGGTAGCTCACCGCGCCCCCCTGACCGAGAGAGGTGGATCAAAGCCCATTCAAGCACCCGCCGAGTTGCTCGGGATACCCGTGCTTTCTCGAAGATGTCTGGCCAGCACGGTTCAAGCTGCGTTGTAGTCTTGGTCTTCATGGCTTCGTAGTGACATTAGGGAGTGGGCGGCTTCTCGGAGATGTCGGGGAGCCCAGGAGCCCCGAAATGTGGGTAAGGAAGCCGATTCGAATGCCCTCATATATCTTTCTACGGCAGTACTCGCGCACCTCTTGAGGGCGCTTGGATTCCGCAAACTCCCCGCGACAAGGCCCCTGAGCGGCCCCCTGGGACACCCCGGGAGGCGTGTCGTGAAGTGCGGGTACAGTGCCTGCTTCTGTGACTGGCTGTGAATTCACAACCCAGAGCCCAGGGCGGCCCTCGGGTGGCATTGCCTGTTCTAGATCTACCCGTAGTGTGTGGGACGGCATGGGGGCTGCCATCTCTACCTTCCAACCCTTCTCGACTATTCGACCGCCCATTTCATTTCCTACATTAGGGGTCGGAGGCCTGCCGAGGAACGGATCGCGTTGGCGAATTCACAACTGCATTTCTCGGACACTGGGGAGCCGCGGAGCCCTGGGAAGGAAAATCTCTTCTATCACTTATTCATTCTCCCGAGGTGGCTAGACCAGCCTGTCTACAGGCGAGGCCCGTGCGTGGGCCTCGCGGAGGCTTGCTCCGGCCAAGTTCACGTAAATCATTGTGGTCTTGATGTCAGAATGGCCGAGGATTCGCTGGAGAGAAAAGGGGTCACCGCCGTTCTTGATGTAGTGTGTAGCGAACGTGTGACGGAGGAGGTGAGGCGTTACCCGAGTCCCGTTAAGCCCAGCCCTCCTCGCTATTCTCTCGATGGTACGCTGGACATTGCGCCTATCGATGCGAGTCCCCTTTCGAGTAACAAAGAGCGCTCCCTGGAAAGAAGTGTAGCCACGCGCGTCAAGCCAACGCCGCATGGCCCGGAATAGAGTGCGCCCCATGAACACATGCCGTTCCTTTCCTCCCTTGCCCCTTCGGATGCGTAAGGAGAAAGCACCGAGGTTCACATCCGCAAGGTCAAGCTGGACAAGCTCGCTCAAGCGGATGCCCGTGTCCAGGAACGTGAGCAAGATGGCGCGGTTGCGAACGTCAAGCCAACTGCTTCCCTTACACACCTTGATCAGCTTCGTTATCTCTGCCTCGCTTAGAACCTTGGGGTATGCCTCTGGAACCCGCGGGATTTCTACCCCTTCGAATGGAGAGACATCCACAAGCCCCTCTCGGGCAAGAAAATTGCAGAACACACGTATAGAGCGCATCCGGACTCGGACGGTGCCCCTAGAGAGTCCCCGGTCCAACATGTATGCAATGTAAGCCCTCAGGTCGCGCGTTTGGGGCAGCGCTGGGGCTTGTCCATTAGAGGCCAAGAAAGTTCGCAGGCCGTCCAGTGCGAAGAGGTAGGTTTCGAGCGTTCTGGGAGCCAACCCTTTGCTCCTACAATAGATTCTAAATAACTCAACTGCCCGATCAAACGTCAGCCTCTCCATGCCGCCGAACTCCCCCTTTCTAGCCGCTGAATCCGGCGGTTCTTTGGTCCGGGGGCAACGTGGCGAAGATGCTGACCTTGACTGAGATACCCGGGTGTCCTAGAATCACGTGCCCGGAGGGGTGGGCGAGCGGTCTAAACCACCGGTCTGGAGAACCGGTGCACCCGGAAGGGTGCCGTGGGTTCGAATCCCACCCCCTCCGCCAGCAGCGG
>JGI24020J35080_1000891_pt1 | contig 18348 bp, 23 predicted proteins | sample Deesub1362A_J573_FD_35080 | JGI IMG/M metagenome (IMG submission 35080) | reverse complement strand
ATTTTATTTAGCAGCGTGGGGCTGTAGCTCAATTGGGAGAGCGTTTGACTGGCAGTCAAAAGGTAGGGGGTTCGAATCCCCCCAGCTCCACCACAAAGCTAAATTGCCCGCCTGGTAGCCCGAAAAGGGCGTGCTATACCTTTTAACTGACAACAAAGCTCAGCTACAGGCCAAAGCTAGTCTATACCATTTAACTGCATCAACCGAACTCGAGCGTCAATTCAAAACCTTCCTTTTGGCCTGCAAAGTCGCTGGCCTTTCACCTTACACCATCCACGATTATGAATATCAGATCGGCAGGTTCGTCAGGTTTTGCCTAGAACAGCAGGTTGCCGACGGCAGGAATGTCACCACCACCCACATTCGCCTTTTCTTCCTGAAGCTGCAGGAGACCAATAACCCCATATCGGTCAGCGACTACTACAAGTCCATAAAGAGGTTCTTCAACTGGCTAATCGAGGAAGGCATCCTACAGCAGTCCCCAATGCAGAACGTGAAGCTGGGAAGGCTTCCTCAAAAGGTAATTCGCCCGTTCTCCAATGAGGATATAGAAAGGCTGCTTCTTCTCTGCTCTGGTGACCGTTTCCTTGACCTCCGTAATCGGGCAATGGTGCTCGTGTTCCTGGACACCGGTCTAAGACTATCAGAAGTTGCCAACATAAGAATTCAGGATATTGACTTTGACCGAGAGGTCATCAAGGTAATGGGCAAGGGAGCAAAAGAGAGGGTGGTAAGAATCGGTCAAGAGACGCAAAAGGCATTGCTTAAGTATCTTCTTGCTCGTAATGACGACAACGATTGCCTATGGGTCACCGAGGAAAGAAAGCCGATGACGAAAGACGGCATTCAGACGACGATCAAGGTGCTGTGCAAGAGGGCGAACATAAAAGACGCCAAGCCCGGGCCGCACACGTTCAGGCACACTGCGGCCATCCACTGTCTGAGGAATGGCATGGGGGAGTTCACCCTCCAGATGATGCTGGGGCACTCGACCTTGAGAATGACGAGGCAATACGTGTCGGCGCTGGCGGACGAGGACATAATTAAGGCGCACAGGCAAGCGAGTCCAGTGGATAACTTGTTCAAGAACAAAAAGTAGCTTTGTTTGACCTTTAGTTTCCAGCCAGGTTGACAAGTGTGCTACAATGTTTCAATGAGGAAGGAGAGTATCGTGGGCACTGGTGGCGGTACAACACCTTATCCTCTAGCAATACTTCTTTGTGACACCATAATTGTCGACGAAAGAAGCAAAAAGAAGACGCTTGTTGGCATATTTGATGTAATATATGCCAAGGAATTTCCGGCAAAACATCGGCCGCTATCGGTATATGTACGACTTACAGACGCCGAAGGGGAGTACCAGTTCCGCATAGATTATGTTCAGGTGAAGACTGACAAGCTCTTAGGTCGTGGAAACATACCTCCCATATCCATTACCGATCGACTAAAGACACATGAACTAATAATGGAGTTTCCACCCATTGATATACCAGAACCAGGCGAATACGAGTTTAGATTATGGGCGAATGACCGTTATATAGGTAGAGCGAAGTTTACCGCCGTTGAGGTAGAAAAGGAGAGATAAGCAATGGTTATGGATACCCTATTACACGTAAGACAACCTGAAAGTGGCAGAACTGAAACTGAATCATTAGCTGCTCCGTGCGGTAATATGCTCCCGCACCAGGAGCAGATTGAGGAAGGAATTACCGCCAAGATTCAATATCAAATAGCGGATAAAGCCACGCCTAAAGTGGTGCATGTTGCTATTTTGCCGGATGACCGACTAAGATTGAAGACACCAGTCGAAGTTGAAATGGAACAAGAAGGCGAGTTTCACATAGCCAAATGTGACTATCTCAATGAATTCGGTTATGGTGAGAGTCCCACCGAAGCTATTGAAGATTTACAGCTCGTATTGGTGGAACTCTACTGGACACTAAAGGCAGAACAGGGAAAACTGGGACCTAGCATGGTAGAGATTTGGAAGCGTTTACATGAACTGATCGAAGAAAAATGACGATCAAGGCCAAGCATTTTGATATTCTTGTAAGCAAGTTGGGCTTGACCACTAGAAACAGCGGAGACCGTTTAGCTTGGTTTGAATACCAAGGAAAAAAGATTGTCCACACACGCTGCTCGCACAAGAAAGGGCAGGACCTTCCGTTTCAACACAGTATACGGCAGCAATTGAAACTTAAAGAAGATCAATTCAGGCAAGTTATAGCTTGCGAAATCGGTCGTGATGAGTACATCGAAATACTGAAGGGCAAGGGACTCATTTGACTTGTATCTCACTACTCTAAGCACAACCCCTTCAAAAACAAAAAATACGGCAGAAAGTGATAAGAGGGCCGGGGAATTGAGCCCGGCCCCTCTTTTTGCTCCTCCTCAACTCACGTACCGTGACCCCTCACATGTTTGAAGAAGAATGTACATACTCTGATAACCCCTGACCCCCACAATGGGGGTACGATTCAATATGTGATCAATTTACCGCTGGGCTACGGAATGTTGTGGCAATAAAAGTACTGTGAAAAGATAAAAGTATAGTATTTCATTGGAGAGTGGACTATAATTTTCTATACGATGTTATGGATGAAATAGAAGAGATAAAATTAGGTAATCGCAGTTGCTTGTTAACTCACTGTTAGCTACTCCTGCTTCGGGACATCCGGGTACAGACGAACTAAATGAAAATAATAGAGATAAAACTAAGCGTCTCCGGCCAGCCAACGCTGACAAATGATATCAAGACCAAAATCGAGGCTGCTTCTGATAAAATTGGGCAGGCTAAGTTAAAAGAACTTTGGAAAGGACAAATTCCCCCCAGAGAAAAAACTAGCATAGAATTGGCCGGTACTTGTGTCTGCCTTATGGATGACTGGGAGTGCACAATCTTTGGAAAGTCATACACTGATTGCATAGTTGGATTAAGTTCTTTACATACTATGCTTACAACTGAACTCAAAGAGCAAATCGGGTTTAAGGTGTTATCTCCGAGGGGAAAAGAAGGCACAGTTTATGAGATGCTGAAGGCTGAGCGGAGAAAAGAAGTATTGGCCAAAATAGGCATCTTCATAAGTGGGGCTATAGCAGGTGGCGTTTTGAGCTATCTAATACAGCTTCTGTTGAGCAGTTGGTTCGGAGGCGAGACATGAGTAGAAAAAAAGATGAGCACTTCGAGATTGTAAGAAATATATTGAAAGAGATTCAGGGCCTTGGTGACCCTTTTACAATACGAACTCAATGGTTTACTAAGAGAATAAGAAAAGTTCCCGACATAATTGTTGAGAAGGGAGGGACAAAAATCGCAATTGAGGTGAAAGATTCTCCAGTAACTTTAGCTGACATTAGACGTGCAAGGCAATTACCGTTCAACGAGATAATAATCAGCGCCCCAGTTGAAGCATTAAACGATACATCGGACAGTGTAGTGGATTATGCCACATATATGAACGTTAAACTTTGCAATGTTGACGAGTTACTCAACGTGCTCCGCGAAATTCAATAGAACAATGCGCTGCGTAGAGAGACGTTAGGATTAAGACAACCAAGTTTATGGCAGAAAATCCAAATCCAAACATTCGCAACTAGAAGCTAGTGCCGACTGGTTATGTCCCTTTTTCTCAAAAACTTGGCGTAATCATTCACACGATTGGCCAAAAGCGGGATTGTTCATCAACCACGCGACAAGCGAGGAAATGCCCAATGCTTGATTACGTCTCTAGTAAAGTCCCACAAACTTTAATACCACAGCAATTAGCGTCAGAATCACCCCGACAGCTATGCCCACATTTAACGGCTGCATCACTGAGAGCTTACCCATGACATAAGCCAAGCTCTTATTAATATGGGGCAGGTCATTCTTGATGATCTTCTCCAGCTGCTTTGTATTGTTCCTGACCTCAATCTCCAGCCTAGTCAATCTGTCCTCATGCTCCATCTCATACTCCCCCCAATCGTCCCAAAATGGCGGTCTGCCGTGCTTCTGAATAAGCTCGTCACTGTAGAATGTATTCCGGCTGGTATTTGTGCTCATCGTTTATCCTGAACGGCCCTTTGATCCCAAGCATTCTCCTCAACTCGGGGTCGGGCTCCCAGAGATAATAGCCGTCATCAGTTCTGAGCAGGTTAAAGGCATGATTCCCCAGTGGAATCGGACCTACTACGAACCCGCAGGCATTGAGATTGAAATACGTCTCCACGAGCGCCTTGAACAGCAGGGCGAAATAATCACAATCCTTTACTGGAGGTTTGGGCTTTGGGAAATCAAATGCTGCCTCAATATAGCGGATGATATCTTGCCACCCGGCCAAAGTCGTGTAGTAGTAATCCTGGAAATCGTCCAGCAGGACCGGATACATGAGCTTCAGGTTCATGGAGGCAAGTTCATCCCTGATAACGTTGCTGGATACTGCTAAGACCGGGACTTTGGGCTTAGATATCCCGCTTCCTTGAAAGTAGCTCAACAATCTCAAAAGTAGCTTCAGCCACATCTTTCGCCTCGCTCAAAATGTCCTCCAGCTCTTTTCGGGTGATGTTCCTGTCTTCTATAGCTTCCTTGATAGCCTGGTAGAGCTCATATCCCTCGTTGGCCAATTTCCTGAGCTTCCTGATATAAGCCCCGAGAAGCACCAGGACTGCGATCGTGATAGTGAAAGCTATTTCAGACCACTCCATTTCTACCTACCTCCGCTTTGATTTTTGTGGACGCCCCAAATCACAAAGTCGGTCGGCTTGTAGCAATCGGGGCAAATAATTGCCGTTTTCTGAACCGGCTTTGTGACTCGTCGTGCTTCGACACGTTCTACCGACGGCAATTTCGATGCTTCTTCTAGACTCCGCACTTCGATTTCTTCGATTTCATTTACTATTTGCTTCTTGCCGCGAACCGTCTTTTCAACTTGGACTTTTCTAATTGCTACAAGCGATTCAACTGTTTCTTCAAGAACCGTGTCGCTAGCAACGATGTAATCGGCGTTGTAGTAGACTCGACCCGTCGGCTTGCCGGTAACAGGGTCGATTTCACTTTTTAGCCCCGGTGAATCGATGTCTTTGCCACAACGAAAACATTTAATTATCATTTCACGTCTCCTAGGTCTTCATAATGAAGGCGACTTCGTAGTATGGCGGCTTGTTTTCGTGAGCGCCTCCTCCTCCAGCGTTCTCTGTGTACACGGACACTTCGAACGCGCCTGTTGAACGTGCGACTTTGTTGTAGTTGTGGTCTGATGTATACGCGCCGCCACCGACATTAGTGATTTGGTGGTTGTGCGCGGGCAGCTCGTTTACAGAAAGAGTCACTGTTGAGCTACCACCCGTCGCGCCTGGGTTAGTCGTGCTATTCGGCACGCTCTTAACGAACTTATCGAGCAAGTTCGGCGTGCCGTTGTTGCCGTCGCAAAGCACCCATCCCGGCGGGATGTTGCTGAGCAGTCCAGACCAGAAGCCTATGAATCCAGACGGCATATTCGCGCCGTTGGCGACGTCTGCCGCCAAAATCTGCTGTCCGGTCGCTATCGTCATAACGTCACCTCACTAGCCAATCGTTAGCACGTAGTCAAACGTTAAATCGTAGTTGCCAGCGCTATTATCGAAGCTCACGAGCCAATGGCTGAATAGGATGCCGGTATTTGGGCTTGATGTGGCTGTGGAGTGCCCGAATATGCCAGCTTCCTGAATGTTGTAGCTCGACTCTGCGGCGGTAAAGAATGTCGAGAACGTGATCTCGTTGCCGTTTCGTGACTTCGATGTGATTGCCTTGCGCGCGGCTTCCGCGCCTAACTGCGTATCGCTAACCGTCGGTGCGGTGTTAGACGTGCCGATGGCTTGATACGTCAAGCCAGTATCATAGCCGCTTGCATCGATAAGCATATCGCCGATTAGTCGCTTTCCGACGGTCGTTATGAGGTTCTCGCCTTCGATGACGATTTCCTCGCCGGTAATGCGGTGTCGAGCAGTTAATCGCCATCGACCGCTGACTCTAATCAGTTCGTCTTTTCGCAGCTTCATAGTCTACCCCCAGGTAGCAAAGTCCCATTTAGCATCAGGGTCATCCCAGTTGTAGCTTTGCGTCGCGTGCGACGAAATTGAAGGCGTCTCAGCTAGTGCCAGTTCTTCGTGATTGACGTGATGCCCAACGCTCTGTTCTGGCGGTAGAGCAATCCACACGCTTGCCGGCGTCGCGTTGCTGTGAAAGTCGGTTGACTCAGCAAGACTCAGCGTCTCCGCCTGCTCGAAGAGTTCATTTAGTACCTCTTCGTCGCGCTTCGTGTACTGCTGAACCGCCTTGCGCTTTAGGGCTATCAACATGTCGACCAGGTCGGGATTGTACTCGCCGAATTCGACGTTGTATTGCCATTGCGTACCGCCTAGAAGTCGAGCCGTTACCCTATGAATCAAGTAGTTGTCGTCGACTTCGCGCAAGCTATTGATGATTCGCACGCGTTGACCGGCAACGAGCCCATCTTCAAGGCACGTTAGACGACCATACTCTTTATGAAACGCGTGCTTTGCTAAGAACGCCTTGCCCTCGTCGCGCGCCCAATCGCGACTATCGATGTCTCGATTCGTTATCTTCGCTTCGAACCAGCGCCCGTATTTGTCGTATGACGCCTGAGAGCGAACGCGAACGAGAATCGGCACTTCGTATTGACCAGTGACCTTGATAGCTCGCTTCAAGTTCGGCGGAGCGCTAGCGAACTTCAAAAGCTTCTCTTGAAAGTTGTAAAGCACGTCTTTGCTCGACAAATCGTCGATGTTATCGATGCCGACCGTTAGCTGAGTCCAGATAGGCGAGGCATCAGTGCCATCGTTTCGGTAGACCAGAATACCAGACTGCCCGCTGGGAGCATGGAGCTTGTAAGGCAATAGAAGCTCGGTCGTCTGACCGTTGCCGGCTAGCTCAAAATCGGTATCGTCGCTGCGATAGTAGCCCCCTTCAACGGTGACAAGATTGGCGAGCTGCGATGCCCGACGTTCAAGCTGGAAGTTGCTATACGGATAGCTCGTCGACATATCCGGGGAGTCGCTCAGGTCGAACGGTGCCAGATTCGTCTCTTTGGTGAAGTAATGCAGCTTCTTTTCGTAGTCGACGTACCAGTCGAGACCGCTTTCTTTCGACAGCGTGTCGAGCATCTGGCGAAGCGTCACGCGGCTAAAGGTGATCCGGCTATGCGTCTTGCCATCGGCAACGTAAGTACTTGTATCGATTTCGGGCAGATATGTGCCGAACGCATCCTGAATAATCTCTTTATCCGTCTTGTTCTCGTAGACTTCGTTGACTAGAACAGTGTCGAGTAGTATCGTGTAGTCCTGGCACGAACATTTATGAAGCACGTCTAAACCGCTAACGTCTTTCTTGACGCTAGAAACGAAGCCGGCGAAGTAACGCTTATTCGACCACGTAGCGCCGTTTATTGTGCCGTGATTGCCATACTGCGAATGGTCGCGAACCGTGGAGCCGCTACCTTCGTTGAACGCGAACCAGCCAATTAAGCCGGTATCGTCGTACGGCGTTGGTCGACCCTTGCCGTTATTATAGTTATGAGATACCTCTGCCGCACTCAAAGCTCGCTCGTAGAGGCGAGCCTCAGCGACGATACAGTTAACGTATAATCCCGGATAGCTTCGACAACCTATCTTAAGTCCGTAACCCGTGCCCCAGGAGAATGTCCCGGAATTGTCCGCGCCGGAGTTTTCTTGAACGCCGTCGACATATATGTAGACGTTTGTTCCGTCTTTCACGGCAACGACGTGATGCCACTTGCCGTCGTTGATGTTCGTTGTCGCTAACAGATAAGTTTCGCCGTCTATTCCCGCTAAACCGAGGCGAGGTACGTTATTGAGTATACGTATGATATAACGCCCCTTACCTGTACCACCGTCATTGTCAATTAGTATGCCGTTTGATGTCGATGCCAGGAGCTTAACCCATATTTCAATCGTCACTATGCTCGTTGGCTTTAAGCTCGAATCCGTGCCGAAATCAACGTAATCATCAACGCCGTCAAAACGAAGCGCGTTCTCCAGAACATCTGTGATTAAGATTTCATCTTTCTTCTCGACGACGTCTCGATTTATATATCCAGGCACGAACTTAGCGTTGTATATCGTACCGTCGTTGCCGTAGCCACTCTCGTCTTTGGCGGTAGTGCCAGAACCTTCGTCGAAAGACCACCAGCCAACGAGACCTTGTGTACTATACGGTTGATGACGACCGAGACCGTTGTTGTATTCATAAGTTAGCTCAGTCTCGTCCAGTGGGCGATTATAGATTCGAACTTCGTCAATGATGCCGTTGAAATCTTGATTCCAGGGAGGCGTCCCGTGCCTACCGATATAAATAGCGTGCGTTTGCCAACCGATGTCGCCCGTGAGCGATTTCGAATCTTTTAGCACATTGTTGACGTAGAGCTTAGCAGCGCTACCGTCGTAAACGGCCGCAATAAAAGTCCACTCGTTGTCCGGCATAGTGTCGGGGCTTGTGGCGTGTACACCCGTGCCGGAACTATTAAAAATCAAAAATTGCGGTTTGCCTGTATCGAGGCGAACCATAAAGTTGTCTGTGTAACCGCCTTCAAGTTTGCTTACGAAGCCGCCTAACGTGCCGCCTAGTTTCTTAGCCCAAACCAAGACCGTGATATACTTGCTTGGTCTGAGACTTTCGGAATCTGGAATTGAAACGTAGTCGCCATCGCCGTCAAAACGAAGCGCGTGCCCAATCTTCGGCTTGCCGCGAAGCGTAAGACGAGCGGTATCGATACGCTTCGTAATGACCGACTCGATTTCGAGCGACCTCGCTATCAGCTGGTCGTTGACTATTCGATTGTTGATCAGGACACGTGGTAACATCGTTAGTCTTCGAAATCGTCGTAGCCTAAGTCTTTAACTTGGTCACCGACCTTCTCGACGACTTTCTCGGCGACGACCTCGCCGTCGATGACGAGAGGTATGTTGATGATTTCCTTCACGACGCGGCCCTCAAGGCCGACACCGTGTGCAGGGACATAGCCAGGACCCAGAAATTCGGGAGCTTCACGCTCCAATGCCTCAAGATAGCGAGGTATGCGGCCATAGGTTTCAGGGGCAGCTAAGGCAAGAGCTGCCTCGCGACTCAGATCAAAAGCTTTGCCAATGAGCCTTGCTTTATACCAGGACTCGGGCTCAGCTTCCGCTTGCGGCGGGACATTTGGCCTCAGGGCCATCCAATTCGCCCATCTATATTGCTTCCAGGCCTCTGCGCCTTTTTCAGTCTCCTCCGTTAGCTTGCCGATAATCCTGGCGATGTCTTCAGCGGTAAGCCCGAGGTCCTTAAGGGCCTTCTCGACATTGGCGATGTCCATGCCCCATTCTTCATAGGCTTGTTTTATTTTCTCCATCGGCCAGCCGAGCTCATCCAGCGCATCATAAATCTCGTACATCGTGATTCCCAGTTTGCCCGCCTCGGTATCGGCATACCTGATGCGCTTCATCATCTCGTTAAAGGCCTCGGTTACGGGGTCTGTCTTCTCAGGTAGCTTGCCCACTATCTTAGCGATATCTTCCGCCGTGACCCCGAGCCGCCTCAGGGAATCTTCCACCTGGGTGATATCGGTACCCCAGGCTTTGAACGCAATGCTGATGCTTTTGATTGGCCAGCCCATTTTCTCCATGGCATAGTAGATATCTTCCATGGTGATGCCCAGAGCACCTGCTTGGCTGTGGGCATAGTGGATGCGGGCCATCATGTTCTCAAAAGCATCAGTCACCGCAGAAACCGACTTGGCCATCTCCAAATTGTCCGATACAAGACGTGAGACCTCTCCGCCCAAGCCGGCAAAACCAGTCTTCACCTTTGCTATGGCATTCTGTACCGCTTCGCCATGCTTCTTCCATTCTTTATCAAGATCAGCCAGAGCTTCCCCGATTTCACCGATGCTCGCGCCTCCCGCCTCAAAAACAGAAGTCAGCTTCTCAAATGCCTGGCGGAAACCGCTGGCTATGGGCACAGTGCCCGCTTCGCCGCTATATCTCTCCCACATTTCAAAAAATTCCTTCCAAGGAATAGCCATTAAGATGGCCAAGGGACCTAGCACATTTGCCCAGCCCACTCTGGCTGCCACACTAAGCCAGCTAAATGCCTTAGCCAGTGCCGAAATTCCCCTGCCAAGGGAAGGCAACATCAGTCCGAGCCCACCGAGTCCTATAAGGGCAGCTGAAGCACCGGCTCCCACAGTCGTCAGCGCTCTGCTCAGGTCAGGATGTTGTCTCGTCCACTCTGTGAAGCTGGAAATCAGGTCTTTTACTGTCTCCAGCAGAGGTAAAAGCACAGGAATAAGCTGTTCTGCTACAGCCATCCGGAGACCTGTTATCGACTGGTCAAGCCGGTCCATCGCATCGTTGAATTCTGCGGCTCTTCTCGCTCCTTCCTGCGAAAAGACAATGCCAAGCTCATGAGCCTCCTGGCGCAGCGCAGCAATGCCTTTAGCACCCTGGGCAAGCAATGGAAGAAGTTGCGTGCCAGCTCGACCAAAGATATCCTGGGCAGTAGCTGCCTTCAGCGTGTGGTCCTCGAGTTCCGCTATTGCCATGGCGATCTTGGTGAATTGCTCTTCGGGGGACAGTTTGAGAAGATCTTCAGCCTTGAGGCCGATGCGCTCAAATGCGCGAACATATGTCTGCATGCCGTCGTTGGCGTCGACTATAGCCTTTGACATACGCTTAGTAGCTCTCTCAAGGTCGTCCAAACTGGAACCGGAGAGCTCCAGTGCGTGTTTCCATTCGCTCAGGGACTCTGCGCTGAAGCCGACCCTGTAGGACATCTTGTCAATTTGATCGCCAACTTCAGCAAACTTCTTAAGACTAACTCCCAAAGCAGCTCCGAGAGCCCCACCAGCCGCTGTCATTAAAATACCAGCACGTCTCAGCTGGCTGGACATCGCCTGAATCTTGCTGTTAATGCCAGCTAACGCTTTGCTGGCTTCATCCTTCCCAGCTATGACTATCTCAAGCCTACTTTGTGCCATGTCTCTTGGCCTCCGATTGCCGGAATTTCGCTTCTGTGTTCATAAACCTGATGATATCCTCGAAAACATCCATCGGACAGTTCTGGAGCTGCTCCCAGTCCCAGTGCAGCTCTCTCATGACGCAGAATTTTAGATATCTTTCAGGAGGACGCGCCGATCGGCCATCAGCCCAGCTTCTTAAGCAGGCCCAGACCTCTTCATCAAAGCTTGCGCTTTTTTTGAGGGCTGGTTTCGCTTTGCAATCTCCATAAAGAGAGCAATGGCCACCTCGTCGTCCAAACGCTCGATGTTCTGGCGAGTTACTGGGAGTTCCCTGCCCTGGTGGTCCTTTAGATTCCAGTTCTTTATGTTCACAACAAGTGTGGGGATAATGCGACCTTCCAGCTCCTCGCTTTTGCTTTCGAGCGCAATCCGTTCGTAATCCCCCACAGACATCTTTCGTTTGATTTCCACCCACTCTCCACTGCCAAGTTCGATTCTGTCTACGTCGTCAGTGACAAAATGAGACATAGGCTTATCCTCCTATTGACAGCTACTTTTGCTTTTGGATAAACTTTTGCCGTGAAGCTGTTGCGGCTTTGCGATAAGTTAGCTCACACGGCATTTTATGGATGGCTGACAATTCTAGCTCTTGCTCTGCTGGGCGGGAGTTCTTACGTCTTCTTTGACTTCATATGGGCAACAATCAAGCACCCTGAAGTCCCAGTGCCAGGGCCGCTCTATGCCGTACCCATTTTCTTCTTTCTAATAATGGGAGCATCTTTGTGGCTCTTATCCAGAGCCGTGAGGCGACTGAGAGCAAACTGGCCTCGATAGGCTACTTGCCTGAGTTAATCATTACGGTAGGCTCGCCACAGCGTTAACCACGGTGATCTCAAACGGCTTGGTGTAGTTAGTCCCGGGCTGGCTGGACATCACCACTTCCACGATGTCCTCGCCGTCCCTCTCGTCCAGCGTGGAGAAGTCGGTGTAGATGCCGCAGAAGTCCAGGGTCAGCTTCTTCCGGGTTGTGCCGCCAATGATGCTGCCTTCAGCCTCTATCCGGACCAGCCTCAGGGTCTGGCCGTCGAATTTCGTCCGCTCCGTCTCCGCTCCGCTGTTGAAGGCGAAGGTCATGCGGAGCTCGGCGCTCTTGGCCTGCTCAATATATCCGCTAAAGTCTAGGCTGCCATCACCGTAGCGCACCGGGGCAAGGCCCGTGTTTATCCTGAGCGTGGCCGCTATCAGTGTGCTGGCCTTCTCCGTGGTCCCGATTACGCCCGTCTCATCGTCTATGTAGAGCTTCGCCTTCTGGAACGGCAGCGACTCAACGGAAGGAGCCGACAGGCCAGCGGTAAAGCTCGTGGCCGTCATCTTGCGGCCGAAGATGTCAGCTCTAACCCTGAATACCTCGTTTATGGCTCCGCTGATTTCTATCTGGCGCGCCAAGCAGTACTCAGTTTCCCACGCCTGGACATTGTCGCCATACTCGATGGTGAACGAGTCAAAGGTCCCTGCTGACGTGAGGTTTGGTGTAAACGTCCAGGTATACTCACCATCCACACCCGGTCCGGTTGGCGTAATGCCGCCCTGGACTCCCATGTGCAGGAGATAGAGTATCTGCTCGAAGGTCAGGTCGCCCTCGTAGCTCAGCTCGGCGAGGTTGCCTACCTTCAGGCTGCGGTGAAATTCAGCAAGCGAGCCTCTTTCCTCTGCCGGCCGATGGATGGTGGGCGACTCCTTCATGTCGAGTTCGCCAAGGAGAATCGCCGTGGCGGCTACCGGCGTTCCCTTCGTTGTCTCCTTTCCGATCTGGATTTTTCTTAGCTTGGCAATCCCTCCCATGTCTATTTACCTCCTGTCAGGTGCTTTATGCCTGAAAAGCTCTTGGTTCGTGCTCTACAGCCAGCAAATCAAATGAAATGCCCAGGTACTGATGCCCACCGTAGGTGAGCACACCTAGCTCATAGCGGGTTATCATGCTGTAAGCGCAGGTGTCGTTCAGCTGCACATTGCTGTCAAACTTGTCCAAGACCCTGTCAATAAAGGGCCGCAGCAATCTTTCAGCCTCTGCGGTGACCTGCTTCGTGACGTAGAGCTGCATCTTGATAGTGTGGCGGGTCTCCCGCCGGCTTGGAGAGTAGTTAATATCCGCCGGGCCAATAAAGTTGACAAAGCACGGAAAGGCATTGAGACTTGCCGGCGGTCTCTCATGAGCTTGCTTGATGTCTGTGATCTCTCTCTGCAAGGCGGCTACCTGTGTGACAATGTTTTCTATCGGCATAGGCTAATCCTCAAACTTTGCCTCGATATCTTTTCCAATACCCTTGAGCATATTCGGTAGCTTCTCCCTGAGCCGCTCCAGTGCATAGGTGAACATGCCCTTGCCCTTCACTTTCACAGAGCCTTCCATGTGCTCAGCCCTAGTTCCCCGCCTGGCAATGGCTCGTGCTATCACGAAACCCATTCCCCTCATGCCATGGCGTCTTGCCCACTCCTCGATGGGCTCCACCGGGGGAAAATGAGGTCTGGTGCCATACTCCACGAACGGGGCATACTCGACTATCGTGCCCACCTTGCCGTAGAGAGGGCGGACTTCGGAAGCGATGCTGGAGCGCAGCCGCCCCGTATCCACCGGGGTCGATGTCTTCACCAGCCTCTCCAAGAGCAGGGTCAGGTTCCTGATGCCCTTCTGGAGAGGCGCCTCAATTGTTTCCTTGTCGAGCTTCTTGAGCAGACGCTCTATCCCTATTACCTTAAACTGAAGACTTAGTCCAGCCATTACGCATAGCTCCAGCGGCGATATTCCTTAACAGTCTCTGCCACGTCAGGATCCAAGCCCTTATAGGCCAGCAGCTGCCCTGTCTCAGGGCTTCCGACATAGTCCTGGTATGCGCTTTCCCTGCGCTTCCAGGCCCTCATGGTGATCACCAGGCACGCCTGGTAAATCGGCATGGGGTAATCGTAAATGTAGATGCTTGCCCCCTGGCTATGGGATGCCGCCGCCGTGCCATTTACCCCGCGCTTTACCGTCAGGGTGTTATTGGCAGTATCGTATGCGGTTATATAGCACTGCTCGCTGTCTATCCTTATCGTCTGCCCCGGGGCAAAGTTATCGGCATCATTCACGGTGATGGTCGTGGCCGAGGCAGACAGCGGATCGTCCTGCACCGAATCGCCACTGTCCGAATATGGCGTGGTCGATTCACCGTCTCCGTACCCGAATACCCCGGTTATCTCCACGCCCTTTTTCACGTCCTTGGCAAAGGAACGGTAGCTGCCGAGCGGGTTTATCTCCAGCCACAGCTTGGGCAGTCCATTCACGGGCTGGAGGATATAGTCCGTCGCCGCCATCGTCTCCTCGAATGTCCCGTCCCCGTCGAAGTCCAGCTTCAGGCTCGTGATAGAGAGCAAATCATCGGGCAGAAAAAGCTTCTTCTGCGCCCCCGGGTAGTAGCGCGTGCCTTCCCAGCAGTAGAAGAAGCGCCCGCAATACTTGTCCAGGAGACGGCTGGACTGCTCCAGCAGCTTGCGGAGCTGGGTATCGAAGTCCGTGACGGCGGCAATGTTGAGGTAGGCTTCGCTCCTTAGCGTAACCAGGTCGGCATAAGCGTTCATCGCTTCTTCTTATTCCCCTTCTTCCTGGCGCTCTGAGCCTGCTGCCGCTTAACCTCTGCCGGCCAGATAGCCTTATCCTCCGGCTTAGACTCAGCCTTGTCCTCCACCTGCTCCTCGGAGCCATGGCGAGCTGGCTCGTTGCACTGGGCACACACCAGCTCGCCATTAACCAGCCTGTAGTACTTATGACGGCAAATCATGTCTTCACCTCTACGGTGTCTCGTCCTCCCAGATAACGAGCAGTTTGCTCCCGGTGGTATCGGTGCCGCCGGCGTTGTTGATGGTGTTGTCAGCCGAAATGGAGAACTCACTAGTGAGGTCAGCGATATCGGTGACATCCGTCCCGGCACCTACCAGCTGCAGCACGGATACCAGCATATCCAGCGTGGTAATGCCGCTGACGGTGTGATTCCCCGCAGCACCACCGGAAATGAGACTTACCTTCAGGTTATGCCTCTCGACGGCATCCTCGATAACCTTCCCACCTCTAATGACTGCCATTTTGTCTTACCTCCTGTTGTGCTTAGGGGCGGGGGTTCAACTCCCCGCCCCTATTCATTCAGGCCTAGATACCGGTCACCTTACCGAATGCCTTCGGCCTGAAGTGCACCACGGCGCACCGCATGTCGGCGCGGATCGCCAGTTTGCCCTTGATGAAGTAGTCGCTGTGGGCATTGGTCACCTGGATCTCAATGCCTCGGCGCATGTAGAGGGCAGCGAAGTTGGCGTAGTCGCCAGCTACCGCGGTGCCCGCGGTCAAGGCCGTGGTCTGCACCGCCTGGACACCCCAGATGCGCTCCGGACCGGCCTCAGACGGATTGCCGAAGATGTAGATGCCGTCTGCAGTGCGGAGCAGCCGGATCTCCTGCCAATCGGTGGGATTGATGAACAACACCGACGGCTCGGCATAGCCATCCGAGCGAATCAGGGTAAAGAGCTTATAGATGGCATCCGGGGTCGGGTCGGTGCCCTTGGCCTGAGACTGAATGCCGGTCACATTGAGGGTGCCCAGCAGGTTGGGAGTGGCGCCGTCGCCGTTCAGGATCTGGCCGTCCAGCCTCTGGCGCAGCATGTAGGTGAGCCGGCTGTTGACGTAGTCCCGGGCAGACTCCACGTCCTCGAGCTGCTCGTCCGTCACCGGCAGCCAGACTGCGACCTTCTCCACCGTGACGCTGCGCTCGGTCAGCTGCAGAGCAGCCTCGCCGTACTCGCTGACACCGCCACCCTCAGCGACCTCGGCAGCCGCATTGGTGAAGGTCGTCTCCTCCATGTACTTGATCGCTGCCTGCTGAGTGTTCAAGATCGGCAGGAAGTCAGCCACCACCAGCGGCCGGGTCGGATAGAGCTCTACCCTGCCGATGCGGGTGGACTCCGGAGCCCAGCCGGCGCCAGTCTCAAACAGGGTCTTCAGGTTAATGTCCAGGTTAGCGACCACGTTTTTCTGCTTGAACGCCGGCGACTCGACGAAGAGCTGCCCGAGGTCCTTCTGATCGCCCCTGGTATCGCTCTTACCAGGGAAAGTCATCGGCCCGGGCTGGTTATAATGGTCGTGGATTTCCTCGGCCTTCTTCCGGGCGTTTTCCAGCTCCATCAGCTGGTCGCGCTCCTTACCGAGGTCCTCGAGCTCCTTGTTCATCTGCCGGACTTTCTCCACCTTGGCCGCCGTGTCCCCCTCGAGGCACTTGACCTTGGTGAAGTCCAAGTCCGGCCCGGCTTCCTCGAAGACCTGGTGGAGGAGCTTTGATTTTTCAGCCAGTTCCTCAGTGATTTGCTTCAAAGACTTACCCATTTCAGCTCTTCACCTCCAGTAGTTCAGTTTTGATTTTGAGATATTCGAGATACAGTCTCTGGGCTTTCTCCCGATCGGGCTCAGTAGCATCAAGCAAGTCCTTCAGGTCATTAGCTACCGCTGTGAGCGCTTCCAGGAGATGCTTGATGCGCTCACGGTTGGCCGTGCTGAGGACTCTCCCCTCCTTCCGCCTCAAGTCAGCAAGCGACTTGGTGCGGTCTGCCAGGTCGTAAACCGCGGCAAGCACGGTCTCGGCCTGGTCAGCGTAGGTAAGCCCATCATCGGCAGCCCGAAACTCGGGAGGCTCTTTATCAAACTGACGGTAATGGGTCTCGAGATGGCGATAGACGCCTCTCTTGTCGGCCTCGGGAATCTGCACTCCGCCGCGCGCTCCGATAAGAGCTGCCATAGCAGCAGCAACTCCTCTCCAGACTACCCGGCCATCAGGGTAATGATGCGGTAGCTTGTAGCTGGACTTGGCATCCGGGTCTGCCTTGTCATCCCGCCAGGCATGGATAAGCCACAGCTTTTCTCTGCCCTCGACCTCGCGCAGGACAGCAGCCGCATCCCACTCGGCATCTTCCGGGGCCTTCGGAGTGCGATGCGGAGGCTTGGCACCTTTGGTTTCGACAGCCTTGATGGCCTGAGTAGCAGTGCCGACTCCTGCTCCCAGGATAACCGGCGAGATCTCCACGGGCATCACCTTTTTGAGGAAGCGCACCCTCTGACCATTCTGCTCTCCGTCTTCTGACTCCACTACCTGGAAGCCGTAGCTCCATTCCTGGAGGCCGCCGGCAAACTTTACCGCCTCGTAGTGCTCGCGGCCGGTCTGCGTCTTGAGGTTGAACTGGCCCTCCGCCAGCACCTCATCGCCAATCTCGCGGATAATGGCCTTTCCCACTGGCAGCCGTCCCTGCCAGGTGCTGTGCTGATAGGCGGAAACAAGAACCGCCTTACCGTCAGGGAAAGCTCCAGGCAGCGTCACGTCGCCATCCTTGTCAATCACGTTCAGCGTGGCAATGCGGGCAACAAAGCTGCCCTCGGGTTCCTCTTTTAGCTGCAACTGCAATGACTTGTGCTCTATCTGCATGCTCTTACCTCCCTCTCGCCTGCGCCACTGCGCATAGCAGACTGCCAGGCGCTGCTCGTTGTCCGGATATTCCTCGCGCATGGTCTCATCGCCCATGCAGCGGTCGATGAATTCGCTTTCGCTTTCATTTTCACGAGGCTTGGGCAAAGGCATCGACAGCCTCCCGCCGGGGTTAATCGCTCAAGACACTGATTAGAACGCACCTGCACTGGGGGTGAAGCGGCGGCATCTCCGCCTCATTTATCGGGTAAATCTTCCCGTGCAGCGGCTCACAGAGCGGGCATGTCCGCTCGTCCAGGGCAGTGTACCATTCCACTTTCTGCACCCCGGCATCCTTGTATCCCTCGATAGCACCCTGGGCCGAGGCCGCTATCACCTCAGTCCGGGCCACGATAGGAGCTCTCCGCTCATAGCCGTTCTGGTAGTACTGCTTGATTCGCTTCGTTATCTTGAAAATGGACTCTCCTGCCTCAAAGCCTTCCGCCAAGACAGCCCTGAGCTCGTCCCTGGTCGTGCCGTTGACCATCTTCGCCAGCATCAGCGAGCGGGTCTTGATCCACTCCAGGGCTGCCGCACTAAGCAGGCCTTCGTCCTGCTTGAACTCATGGCCGCCATCTGCCTTGTGCGGATTTTGCGGATTCACCAGGCCCTGCGCTCCCAGATATGCCTTTTTGAACACCATCTCTATGGCCGGCTCAAAAGCCTTAGCAAATTTCTCATTGGAGGCGGCCTCGTTGAACATTGCACCTTCCAGCGTGCCGTGCTCTTTCAGCCGCCTGATGACTTCCGCCTGCTGCTCCTGAAAGAGGCCCTTGAGTACCCGCCGGAACATGAGCTCGTGCTGCTCAGTTTCCCTGACGTAA
>JGI24020J35080_1000837_pt1 | contig 19471 bp, 19 predicted proteins | sample Deesub1362A_J573_FD_35080 | JGI IMG/M metagenome (IMG submission 35080) | reverse complement strand
TGGCAAAGCCACCAGGGACAGGACACTGCCATATCCTCAGGCACTCCGGGGCTATTGAGCGACTTCGGCGGACACGTAACCCTCGCGCGCTCCAGGAGCAACTTCGCCACGCCTCCCCGGATATGACCCTTAGATATTTCAAAACATTGACACGGGAGGAGGCCCTTGAGATCCAAGAGGCGGTGGATCTATGGGCAGGCGGGGCGTAGATGTTTTTCAGCTGAGGTTAACCTTATGTGCCCGAGTTGGCTCCCACGGTGTCGATTTTTAACCATTCACGCCTTGGGGCAGTTAGTCTTTGAACATGAGTAAAACCTGGGGCGCCAGCCAAATCAAATGTATAGTTAACTCAGCAACACATCTTGGGATTGCCGTAAATGCACCCATGAGAATGTCGAAACTTTCATCCTTCTTGTGGATACGGTTCGATTCCTAATGGGCCAAGCCGGGATGGGATCTGGGCCTGCTACCGCTTGAGGCCCAGGCCGAGTTTGATCATTCTGCCGTTTACATAAAGGATCAGGCGACCAACTCTGCCCTGTTGTGAAAGAAAGTCTGCTTCTAGTTAAACTGGGAAACGAAATGGGTTCAAAAGCACTGCTCTTTGAGGAAGAAGGAAGGTAATTTGTCACGGAGGTTTGAGCTTAGAAAGAGGCTCTTCGAGATCTACTCCGCCCAACTTGGGAGCATATTTCCAAAATACAAAGGCCTATATGCTTGCCCTTTGTGCATGAGACTTTTTGATAGCTCTAACATTAACGAGCAGAAGCCAGGTTACTCGCCACTTACTCTCGATCACATTCCCCCAAGAGCCCTAGGAGGTAAAAAGAGAGTCATGGTATGTGCAGAATGCAACTCTAAAATAGGTAGTGGACCCGATGCAAGTCTTTCCACCAAGGTAGCTTGGGAAAGAGCTCAGATAGAAGGCCAACATACAATCAGCAAAACCTGGAGCAAGGGACTTGGATTTGTCTTGATGGAACTTAAGCACAAAGACCAAAGTGTTATAGTACGAGTCTCGAGCGGCCCCCAACAGGATGCGGTTGCGATAAAGCCGGACCCCAAATTAACGAATAGAGATGTATATTTAGATATCATTAAGAAGACAAAGGCTGAACCATTTTATAAATTTCAACTGAGTGTGCCCTTCGGGAAAGGAGTGCCTTTCAATAAGTCCGTTGACAAAGCCAGCGCCAACGCTTCGATTTTACGCTCAGGGTATCTTCTGGCTTTTGACAATCTCGGCTATGCTTACATTTGTCTAGATCAATTAGATTTAGACATTGTTCGCCAACAAATCAAAGACCCACAATCTCGTACAGAGGCAATGTATGCCGTGGTTAATCTGGATGAAGCCCAGGGTTTACCTGAGGGTCTCAATTTTGGAATGGCAGTCCTTGAAAACGGGCAACGGTGCTTTGCGTCTCTTATCAACGTAAAAGTGGGGCAGGGCGTAGTGGAAAAGCACGCTGTCTTCCTCCCATCGCCGATATCGAATGAAAAATCCGTTTATCACTCCCTTGCCGAATTGTCCGCTTCAAGCGCCAAGCAACGTATGCATTTTTTACCTTTAAACCATCATATGCTACACAGCCTTCTCTTCAAAGACAACCCAATGAAAGCTCTAGCTGAATTGTGGGTTATTCTAAACACCGGTTGACCAGACTAATAAGGCTAGAAGCCGTATCATGAGAAAGGCGAGAATGTAACTACAAGTCCGCGGGCATTGTGGTAAAAAGGGAAAGAACTGTCTCTTAAACGAGAGTGGACGTAGAGCTACTATCCTCTCGCCCATTGGGGAGGTTCCAAGAACTGCTCAAGGGCTTGCATGTCTGGGCAATCATCGCTGAATGCTACTTTGGCAGGCAGTATATCAAGATTGACGTAAGAGGTGAAACGTAAGGAGTTCAGCAGTGGTTCGTTCCTTTGGAATCTGGGTGTTGGTGAGGGAGGCCTACGAATGCTGACGGCGATTGGCAGACATGGCTCGTTTGACAGGGTGTGAAGTATGCTTGAGAGCTATGGCAGTCAGGTACATTCGGGACAAAGTAGCTCCAGAGAAGAAGGCGTGGGCAAAAGAGCTTCGTGAACGTATGACCCCGGAAGAGGAACGCGTTTGGGAGGTCCTTCGCGGAAAGCGACTGGGGGTGAAGTTCCGCCGCCAAGCAATTATTCGTGGATGGATTGTGGATTTCTGGTGCCCGGAGCTAAGGCTGGTCATCGAAGTTGACGGGAAGTGGCACAGGGACCGGTGGGCTGAGGATGGATTCCGGGACGCGGAGCTGGAAAGACTTGGGATTAAGACGGTCCGCATTTCAAACGAGTTTGTGCAGAGGAATTCTCAGGGTTTGGAGGAGGAGCTGTGCTGGGTCATCGCTGCCAGGCGTGCGGATCTTTCCCGAGAGCTATGATCGAGGGGGATACCCCCTCGAACTCCCCCAGTAGTGCCTGTCGCGTTTTCGACAGAGGTAGAGAATTTAGGGCATTTGTCTCAAGTTGCTTGATTTGAGTTAAGAGAAGAAGAAGAAAATGTACTTGAGAAAGATTGCAGTTGGAGAGAAGAGATTACGCAAGAGAAGCCTCTTCCAGACGTCAAGAATTTGTCTTGCATCAGCATATCCCGGGTAGGGGCTATCCGGATCAGCTAATTTGGGGTTTGAATGGCAGCCCCTCCTCGGATTGTCTTGACCAGATGCCACGATCCTGCAACATCGTCTTCGATGTTCTCCGTGCCTGGTCCATGTATCCCGCGACGATCTCCGTCCGCGAGCTCGCCGCGATGACCCACCTCTCTCGGGCCCAGGTAGCCCGAGCCCTGCGTCGCCTGGAGGGTGCCAAGCTGATCAAGTGCATCAAGCAAGGAAGTGGGACCAGGCCCTCCAGCTGGAAGGTGCTCTGGAGTTTTCCACAGCTTAGCGTCTCCCCACGATGTGCCTCGCTGGAAGGTGTCTGCGACGACACAGAAAACCCAGTTAGGGACGAGGATTCAGGGGAGAAGGAGGGAAGTTTTCCACAGGCTAGCGTCTCCCGTACCAGAGAATTTATATACCCAGAGAAAGAAAAACCTAGCCATACGGAAAGAAACCCTCCATGTCCTGTCTCTCCTTCTCTCCCAGTTAAAGGGGAGGTTCCTCGATCGTCGATCGAGGACCGAGGAACCGGAGCCTCGAGGAACCTCGGACCCCGAGCCCTGCGCTGGGCGATGTCGAGGATCCGCGAGGAAGTCCGGACCTACCCGATCTCGTGGGAGCGCCGGGACCGGATCCTCGAGGGCATCGGCGTTGCCCTGCGCCGGGCCCTGCGTCGCGGCGACATCCGGACCAGGATCCAGCTTCGCCGCGTGGTCAGCCATGTCATCGTCCTACTACGCGAAGCAGAGGGGATCAGCGAGGATCGACGACGCGCCTGTGCCTGGGGTGACTGGGAACTACTGGGCTTTGCAGTTGGGAGTGGCTTGTGGTCGCATGGAGGGTCCCGGAACGAAGGGTCAAGAATGGAGCGCGTGCAGGAAGCAAGATCCGTTCATCTGGCTGGATGTGCAGTTCCAGTCCTTTAGGGGGTGAACAAGGCATGAGCAAGCGAAGAGGCAAACTGACCACGATCTCCTTTCCCAGGGATGAAAAGGCGCTGCTCCTATACCTGAAGCGAAAAGGGCGGCCTTCTGGCATTTCTTGCTCGCAGATGATTATTCAGGCTTTGCGGGAGGAACTAGAGCGATACAAGCAGGAAAAGAAGGGGACGCAAAATGCCTAAGGGACAGGAGAAAAAGCCTCGTGACTGGATGCACTTGCTTGTTTACTTCTCGGAGCCCGAGGTTGAGTTGCTCGAGGAATTGATGGAGGAGGCTCACAAGGACCACCGATCTTTCTCTGGGTTCTGTCGTATGCTGCTTTACCGATGGATGGAGCGCGAGAAGAGAAAAGTCAAAAACAAGAGGGGGCAGGGAGACCTTGGAGCCTGAAGTAGGTGGACAAGGAGACCTTGGACGAGCTCAAGCAGGCCCTGCACAGGGCCAAGAAGCAGGGAGGAGGCCAACATCATGCTGGACTTCGAACGAGGTGTCGCGGAGAAGTTCGTCTCTGGCTTGGAGTTCCTCTTGACCGAGCGATGCAAGGTCCTGGCTGACCTCGTGAGGAAGGGAGAAAGGCCGTCGGTCGTCCGGACTTCGACGAAAATAAAGCAGCCGGAGCTGCTCTAGTCTGTGTCGTCGCAGACTAGGGATCCGCTTGTGATCTCGAGCAACTCTCTGAAAGAAGTACTTTTTCCTTTAGGCCTCCTCCATTGTCATGTAGACGCCTCCAAGGGCGACGTGAATCCACCTACTGACCCGAGGCGCACATTCTTTGAGCACGTCCTGCAAGTCCTGGTGTTTTTCGAACACTCCTCAGGGTCCTTACCAGAGGACTCCCAGGTGCTCGCGAAGTTCCTTGAGAGCGAACGTAGGAAGATCAGGCCATCGTCCGAGATCCGGAACTCGAGGTCTGGGATGATCGCTTAAAGTCTCTCTTTGACCCCAGTGGCCTAGGTCCCAAGCACGAGCCAGGAACGCCTGGCGAGCTTTCTCTAGTGAATTCGCCAGGTTTCCTACATCCAGCATTTCGATCTCCTCTTTACCTCGGAGAGATCTTGGACAAGTGATTCCCCTGCAGTCTGCGACGTCACGGAATGGCCAGTTTGGGCTATCTCTATAGCCAACCTGGCAGCTCTCTTCGCAGTACCTCGAGCATCCCAGGGCCTGATTTGAAGCCTGGGTACTTGAGGCGAAAGAGAGCGCAGGCTTCGTGGGAGTTTCTGGCCGGGAGCTTCCCCTTCCTTAGGAGGTAAAGAAGGGCGATCGAGGCTCCTCTGCTCTCACGGCGGTTGCAGTGGACCAGCACCTCTTGGCCTGTGGAAAGCCGCTCGTCGATCAAGTCGAGGGCCTTCTCGATGAGCTCCTGCAGGACGTAGCCTGCGACGTCAACCAAGTTCAGGGCCAGCTCGTTTTCACGCTCGGCCCACAGGTACTTATCTCCTGCCGGTGCCCGGCGCGTGTGGTAGCCGACAAACCGGCGGTGGTACGGCTTCTTGGCAGCATGGACGATGGTCATGCCGCGCTTCCTTGCCTCTTCAACGCCTGCATCGGCCCCCACGTACAACCTCTGCACGACCTCAATCATGTCGTTACAGGGTGGACAGCTTGTCAATACGACGTCCCGGCCTCGACCTACTTAAGCGCCTATCCCATCATTGCTTGGCCGAAGGGCTTGTTATTTCTTTAGAGAAGAGCTTCCTTAGTGGGTTGACGTCCATCTGGCCTATGGTTTGCACCACGATTGCTTGTCTATGTACCACCTCACTTTCATGACCCAGTCCTCTTTGTTCTTTGGCATGACGGTCTTCTCACTCAGTTCTTCGGTGGGGCTGACTGAGCCTGGTTCACTCGTTGTCAGGAGCTTCTGCAGTGCAGCTAAACGGGCAGGCACGCGTGGATAGCCTTCCATGCTCGGTCCAGGAAATTGGAAGACGTTGCCTGTGTGCAGGGCTGTGAGTCCACGATGAAGCGTGAGCACTCAAGTTTGTCATAGACGCCGCACCAAGGGGAAGGAACCCGGCCGTCAGAGCCGCGCTGGCTACACCGCGGTGCCTGTGGACCTTCTGGACTGCAAGGATCTCTCGTGGGAGGCGAAGTGTGTGTGGATCATCCTCATGCACCATTGCCGCCCAGACCGTCTTGAGTGTTGGCCAGCAATAGAACGGATCCAAGTCCTCACTGATTTTAGCAGGTCAAAGGTCAGGAAATGTCTAGCCGAGCTGGAAAGAACGGGTTTTATTACCAGACGTAAAGAAAAACACAGACGGACTATGACCTACGAAATGAACTTACCCAAGGGACGAATTCTGTGCCTTCCCAATTGGCTTATACTCCACCCGGTCGCGACTTCCAGGCAGAAGATGGTCGTTGCTACCATTGTCCGTCACACTAATAGACGAAAAGGGACCCGCCAGTGGGCTCAAGTTAAGCTATGCGTCATTCAAGAAAAGCTTGGTCTTTCTAAGCGCCAGGTTCAATACGATTTGGAAGCAGTCATCGAGGGGGCCATCTTGGAACGGGAGCGTCCTGATCAGTTCAAACCCACGCAGTACAGCCTTCTTCCCATTTATGACCAGATGGTGCCGGATCCCCTTATTGTGTCGACTTGGCCGAACGGAGGAGAGGGAGCCAAAGGGATGTGGGCAAGGACTCACAAGGCTGGAGGCGTCACGGCAGCCGGGCGTGACAGTTTGCGGAAAGAGGCAATGAGATTCGACCCAGACGAAGGGGATAGGGAATGGAGATCGGGAAACGGGCGTGATGAAAAAAGCCGCCACTCCGGTGCGTCCAGGATGCGTGAGGCACACCGTTCAGCACGCGATTTCAGCGATGAAGAAACCTGCTCAGTGTGCGTCGATGTGCAGCGTCGCTTTCAGCTTGGGAACGAGGAATCCGCCAGGTGGCAAGCGGAACCAACTCCACAAAGAAGATTTTCTTCAATTAAGGAGGAGAGAAGTTCCCTTTCTGATCTTCTTCAACAAGAGGGACTCAAGCCTTTGAAGCAGTGGCCTGAGCACCTTCAGGAGTTCTTCGAGGAACGCGCAGGCTACCGGGAGTTTCACTGCTGTGAAGATCACGACAAGGCCGAAAAAAACGCCCTTAAGGACGTTCTTCAAAAGGCGAAAGAAGAAGGGCAGTTACACGAAATTCTTGACAACAGCAAGGATCCTCGCCTGGTTTGAGACTCTGTTTTAACTGGGGATGAAGACTCGTACAGGTTGTACTAGCAATTCTTCTTGGGACGCGCGATGAGGGCAGTGCGTGTTGGCCTGAGGATTTGAACCGGAAAGGATGGAGGGACAAAGACGCACACATCCGCCCCCGGTTCTGTAAGGAAAAGCTAGGGCAGGGTCCTTAGCTGCAAGTGAGGGGAGTAGATGAGGCTCAGGACCCTGGGTCACCCAAGGTTTTAGTAGCCAAGACGCGTTAAGGGGGCAGATAGTTAGCTCAGAAAGGATCTACCCAGAGGTGCACCCCACAAGCCCCTCAAGAGGCAGGGCACCCGACCCAGGCCGGAGCTGGGCTTCGAAGGCGAAAGGCGCGCACTAAGGCAAGGCGAGAGGAGTTATGGCACACATTTTGATCGGGGCCCTTTGAGTTGATAACGGTTACTCGAACTCGCTGCGCAAAAGGCCTCACAGAGTGTTGAAGTCCCCTCGGGCGGCTACATCAACGCGGTTTTGCATCCTTCGCACCTTCGGGGCTGTGGGTGGTCAGGCTTAACCTCCCAGGTACCGCCAGAGGCGACCGCAGGGGCCGACGAGTCCCGAGAGAAGAACCGTAGTGAAGTAGGCGATTCCCCCAAGACGCGCCACGAAGGCACACGGACGAACGGAGCTTTCTCAGGCCCCAGGTGAGACCGCGACGCAAGCCCCTTCGGAACAGGCGATGGAGAACAAGCCGCCATGGGGGGATGTAGGGAGCGGCTTCGTGAAGCCCGTGACCTTGGGGGAGGCTGGCCCTCGGCTCAATAGAGGGGATATCGAACGTGGCTGACGCAATCGGGCCGGCCGAGCCCCATGCGTATGCAAAGAGCCAAAGGAGCAGCAAGGCTGCCACGGTGGCCAGCACGGGGCGCCACACTTCACTCACCTCCTGAAGGCGCCCAAGCTCGCCGATGTGTGCTGGATGAGTTGAGTGTGGTAGGACGTCTCGAAGAAGAGCTCAGTGAGAAGACAACGTCGCTGCTACGAGCCCTTCAAGTTATTATACCCTTGGGAGGGGAAGGTCCAGTGCGGCCTGTGAGGGCAAATCCTCCCCAACGGGCCTTGCGTCGTCTGTTTTTTCACTTGCTGCCCTTCCGGCTGCTCCTGGAGGGCCAGGATGCTTTCCTTTATCCAAACCGCGGCTGAACTCCTGGGGCGGGCGCTGGTGTGGCTGATTAACCTCTTGCTCCCAGCAAGCCACGAGGTCTCAAGCGACCTCGTGATTCCCCTTGGGTACCTCGGGCTTTTCACCGTGGTGCTGTTCCTGTTCGGGATGCTGCAGGCGGCCCGCAAGGTGATTTGGTTTGTGGTGGGGCTAGGGTGGTTGCTGATGGTAGTGCGGATCGTCCTGGAAGCACTTGGGGCTTAGGGAAGAGCCCTGTTGCGCGTCTTCGTCACCAGTAGCACCCGCTCAAGGTGCTCTCGAAGACGTTTACATACCTTGCCTAGATTACGACTGGGAATCCGCAATTTGAAACCGAGGCTGAGAAACACGTCCTTCCTGCTATCGCGCCCTATGTTCATCCCCGGACTTCTCGTACAGCCCCTAAAAGAACGGAGAGGTCTCGGTCTTACGAAGGTCCCTTCTTGGGGCTTGGTGAACCGAATGGCCAATGGTGTCCCCGTTTCGGCGTCTTAGAATGTACTGAGCCACGCTGGGGCACTACGATGCGGAAATGCTTAGCCTCAAGAAGCTCGATGTCTGGAGTTTGGATGTGGCGCTGAGGGAGTGGGAGAGGAGCTTCCCCCGGCCGCTCATCGACCTCAGCCGTTGTCAGCTGGTCGACCCCTTCGTGCTCATCTTTCTCGTCCTCTACGTGCGCCGCTGCAGCGAGGCTGGGGGCAGGCCACGGATCCTTCTGCCAGAGAGGAAAGACGTGCTGCAGTGGCTTGTTGGCACTGGTTTCTTCGAGTGGGTTAAGGAGGATGTGTGGACTGACCGACCTATCCCACCGAGCCTTCCTACTGAGGAAGAGGCACCGTTCAGCGGGATCGTAAGGGTGGAGGACGAGGAGGGGATCCAGGGACTGGTGGACGACGTCTGTGACAGGCTGGCCGAGCGGTTCCCGCTTGGGGAGCACTCAATCGGGGTGTTGGCCAGCGCCATGCTTGAACTGTGCCAGAACATCCCCCACCACGCCAATCCACTCGACGAGGACATCGACCCGTACGGCCTCGCGGCGGTGCAGGAGTACTCGGACCACATCCACTTAGTGGTAATGGACAAAGGCGTAGGACTACAGAAGAGCTTGAGCTTGAACCCGCGCTACCGGGGACTGGACGATCCTGAGGTATTGGAGGCGGTCCTCTTGCGAGGGGCCTCGCGGTTCACTGACCCAGGGAGGGGAGGGGCCCTGCGGAGGATCAGAGAGGTTGTACTGGCAAACGACGGCAGGCTGTTCGTCCGCTCGGGACAGGCGGGGTTCTGGCAGGCCGAGGTGGAGATGAACATAGGGGAGGTGCACCCCTTCCCCGGAGTGCAGGTCTCGATCCAACTACCGAGGGCCCTGTTTGGGTGAAGGGAACATTGGTCGCTAGGATTAGGAGGCATGGCTGATCGGCTCGTTCGGCTGGCCCAGTTCGGAAAGCGCCTTGGCACTCGGGGCGAGGGCAAGAAAGCCCAAGAGCTCCTGTGGCAAGAGCTGCGCTCCCTTCCCGAAGGGCAGGTGCTCGTCGTCGACCTCTCCGGGCTTGAGGTGCTGAGTGGGTCGTTTGCGGACGAGGCGATCGTTTCGGTGGTAGAGCGCCTGCGTGGGGGCAATCTCCCGGGGCGATACCTCCTCGTCCAGGCGCCCCACGAGGAGCTCCTGGAGGACCTTTCAGAGCGCCTGGCCCGGCGTGGACTGGCCTTATTTGCCCTCGTCGGGGACGGGTGGCGAATCCTAGGCCGCCTGTCCGGATACCTGGAAGAGACTCTGCACTGGATCGTGCAGCGCGGTGAGGCCACAAGTCCCGAGCTGGCTCAGGCCCTTTCCATCTCGGTAAAGAATGCCTCCACCCGCTTGACCGAACTTCAAAAGCTTAGGCTGGTCGAGCTTGTGCCCGAGTCCCGGCCGGTAGGCGGGATCCAATACCGGGCCCGAGCGATCATCTCATCCAAGGAAAAGGGTTGACCGAGCCTCGTCCAAGCATTACACTTGGACGAGAGGAGGCGGCCATGCTCCGTCCCGTGAAACAGCCCGTCGATCTTGAGGCCATCTTCCCTGCCCACGCCCTTTACCCACGGCCCACCGGCTTCCGTTGGCAGGGGAGGCACTACCGGGTGCAGGAGGTACACCTGGTACATGAGCGCTGGGAAGGAGCAACCCGCCTCCTCCTCTACTCCGTCACTGCGGACGGCAGCTTGCTTCAGCTCCGGTACGACACCGCTCGTGCCCGTTGGTACGTGGATGGGGTGTACGTGGAGGAGGGGTGAATGGGGACGCTCATCATGCACATCGACATGGATTCTTATTTTGCCTCAGTGGAACAGCAGGCCAACCCACACCTCAGGGGAAAGCCCATCGTGGTCTCAGGCCGTCCCTACATTCACTCGGTGGTGGCCGCCGCCTCCAAAGAAGCCAAACGCTACGGGATCCGCTCCGGAATGACGACCTGGGAGGCGAGGAAACTCTGTCCCCACGTGATCTTCGTCCCGGGGAGCCCTGAGAAGTACGAGACCATGACCCGGCGCTTCCTCGAGATCCTGATCCGCTATACCCCGATGGTGGAGGTCTACTCCATCGACGAGGTGTTCATGGACATCTCCCAAGAGGCCCTCCGCTGGGGAGGACCGCTCGCCCTAGCCAAGAGGATCCAGGCCGAGTTCCGCCGGGAGCTTGGGGAGTGGATCACCTGCTCCATCGGGATCGCCCCGAACAAGATGCTCGCCAAGCTCGCGGTGGAGGAGGCCAAGCCCGCCGGCATCCGTTGGATCCATCCGGAGGAGGAGCCCGAGATCCTGGAGAAGACCCCGGTGGAGGCGGTATGCGGGATTGGGCCCCGGATCGCAAAGCGCCTCCACCACATGGGGATCTGGAAGTTGGCTGATCTAAGCAGGTTCCCCGAACGGTACCTCAGGCAGGCGTTCGGGGTCTATGGGACCACCCTCTACCTATGGGGAAGGGGTTTGGACCCAACGCCCTTGATCCCCTACTGGCAAGAGGAAGAGGTGAAGAGTGTGGGACACTCCCATGCGATTCCCAGGACCCTGAGGCATCCTGAGGGGGCACGCAGCGTGCTCCTTTACCTGTGCGAGCGGACGGGGAGGCGCCTTAGGGCCAAGGGCCTGGCCGGACGGGTGATCCACTTCGGCTTCCGCGATGCCGAGATGCGCTGGCGGGCCAAACAGCGTGCCCTCGATGTCCCCACGGACGACGACGAAACGATCTTTCAGACGGCCTTGGACCTGTGCGAGGAGCTGGGCGGGTTCCCTGCCGAGACAACCTTGGTGGGGGTGCGGGTGGCAAGCCTTGTACCCAAAGGGGAAACTCCACGTCCGCTTCTACCTTGGGAGAGGCGGCGCGAGAAGCTCCTTGTAGCACTCGACCGGATTAAGGACCGGTACGGGGAGAAGGCCATTTGGCGCGGTTCGGTGTACGCGTGCTCTATGCTCACCGAGGCCACCGGGGGGATGGGGAGGCAAAAGGAGATTGCTCTATCGTTTAAAGGGGCAGCCTAGGGAGCCTAGCGTGCATGGTAAGGAGGAGGTGTGGAAGTAAAGATCCTGGATGGGGCGGACTCGATAGGTGGGACGAAGATTGTAGTTGACACAGGTGGGGCGCGCATTCTGCTGGACTTCGGCCTCAACTACAAACGGTTCGGCGCCTACTTCGAGGAATTCCTCAAGCCCCGGGGATCCAGGGGACTTGTCGACCTGTGGTGGCTCGATCTCATCCCTCATCATCCAGACCTTTACCGCGAGGACCTTTGGCCGGCGGACCTCCCGAAACAAGGTCCCGCACTGGAAGCTGATCTGATCCTTCTGTCTCATGCTCACATGGACCACTGTGGGCTCTTGGGGCTTGTACGGCCGGGCATCCCCGTAGCGGCTTCTCCCGCGGCTTGGGCGGTCCTAAAGGCAGTTCAGGACGCAGGGAAGGTCGAGTTCTACAGCGAGACGACGTACGTCATCCCCCGGCATCCTTTAGAAGGGAGTCGCGCGTTAGAGAGCTGTAATTGGAAGGCTGAAGCTGCGATAGGTCGCGAAATCCGCGTCGTTGCGGATTCCGTTCCTCCCGAGCTCAAAGAGTTCCTGCATCGGCCACCAAACCCGAGGGGGCGACAGCTTGACCCGAGGGATGTCCTCCCCCTCGGAGGTTCCTTCGGGGGATACGAGGTGCGGGCCTTCCCGGTGGACCACTCCATCCCCGGAGCCCTGGCCTATGCCTTGGAAACGGACGCGGGCTGGGTCGTGTACACGGGGGACTTCAGGCTCCATGGGGAGAACAGGCAGGCCACGCTGCGCTTCGTCGAGGAAGTGCAACGCCTGCGACCGGCGCTGCTTTTGATCGAGGGGACTCGGGCGGGCCCATTGGGACGGGAGAACCCTACAGAGGAAGCCGTGTTCCAATCCGCCATGGAAATCGTTAGGGGCGCCAGTGGCAAGCTCGTCCTCGCCGATTTCAGCCCACGCCAGATCGAGCGGCTCAAGAGTTTCCTTAGGATCGCAGAGGAAACGGGGCGTGCTTTGGCAATTCTCTCCAAGGACATGTACCTCCTCGAGGCCCTTGAGGCGTGCGGATGGCTGGAAGGAGTGGTGGACTCACCGCACATCGCAGTGTACGACGATGTGGTCGTCAACCCGCGCGCATGGGACCGGGCCCTGCGTGAGCGCCATCGAGGTCGGCTGGTAAGCCCAGAGGAAGTGAGAGAAGACCCGGGTAGGTTCATCTTGGCCTTCAGCTTTTGGGATTTGAAGAACCTCCTCGACGTGCGGCCCGACGGCGGGATTTACATCTACTCTTCCAGCGAGGCCCATGGTGAGGAGCAGGAGATCGACATGCGGCGGCTGTGGGAGTGGCTCAAGTTCTTTGGGATGGAGGTCCATGGGTTCGAGGTAGGTGAGGATGGCCGTCCGCAGTTCGGCGGTGGCCTGCATGCCTCAGGTCACGCGAGCCCTGAGGACCTCCTATTTGTAGCCCGAGAGATCAAGCCCCAGATGCTGGTCCCTATCCACACGGAGTCCCCTGGGTTCTTCGCAAGGGAGCTTGGGAAGGAGCCCATCGAGGTGAGGCTGGTCTCAAACGGAGAGACAGTAAGCCTCTAGACTTACATGATGCGATAACGATCAACAAGTAGAAGGGGGACTGATGAGACGGACCTGGGTGTGGCTCGCTGTTCTTCTTGTGGCCGCTAGCACGTGGGGCTTCTTTGGAGCGGGAGAGGAAGTTCAGACCGCTTCTGCAACGGTTGAGATAGGTACCTTCAACCTGGAGTGGTTCAGCGATCGCGATTGGAGCACCTGTCCATTTGCGGAGGAGCACAACCTCAGGTCCGAAGACGACGTGGCCGCGTTAGCGGCCTTCATCGACGAGCTGGACATCGAGGTGCTTGCCCTCCAGGAGATCGAATCCGCGGCCGCCCTTGATCACCTGCTGAGCTACATGCCTCCTGGTAAGTACCGGTATGTCATCTCGCGTCAGCCTGATACCTGCCAGCACGTGGCCGTGCTTTACCAGGCCCGCGAGGTGGCGGTGGACTACGTCGGGGAGATCGACACGAGCATGGGACACTGGGGGCTGAGGGATTCTCTAGTCGTGTCCGGCAAGGTCTTGCCCGACGGATTTGACTTCATGCTCGTTGTGGTACATCTGAAGGCGTTCTCTGATCCGGAAAGCCGCAGAACGCGGAGGAGGCAACTTGAGCTCCTTGGTGAGTGGGTGGCAGACTATCTCAGGAACCCGAACTCGGACAAGGACCTCATCCTCGCGGGGGACTTCAACGAGCACCTGCGTTCCGACAAGAGGAGCTTCGCCCTTCTCGAACACGGGTTCGAGCTGCACCTTGTGACCAAGGATATTTCCCGCTGTGTGTGCACGCCGCCAGGGAGGTATTACTCCGATCCCATCGACCACCTCGTGCTTGCTCCCGATGTGGTCGCAGAATACGTGGAGAGCTCGGCACATTACTACAACTACTTCCGCGATAAGCGTTTCTCGCACCGATTTAACTTCTCGGATCACTGCATCCTCTGGGCTAGCTTTCTGGCGATGGATGACGACTGACGGAGGTCCTGCTCTACGCAGGCTCAGAACACCGGTGTTCGTAGAGACAGACTCTTCTGGCTAAGACCACATCAAGTAGGACTGCGGCGCTACCATTGTCCTGGTCATGAACCGTGACATCCTGGAGGAGATCGCCCGCAAGCTGCGGGAGGAGGTGGAGCGCCGCTACGAACGGGATCTCCTTCATGGACCGAGAGAGGGATTCCCTGGGACTTCGGGGCCAATCCCGTTCACGCCTCTTGATCCCGAAGCCTACCGCAGAGCGATGATCCTGCAGCGGGTGCTCCTCGAGGAGTTCTCAAACGCCGCGCTCGAGGAGCTTTACGAGACCGAGGAGCAGGAGACGGATTACGGCACCGCTTTTTCCATCGTCGGTCGTCATCCTTTGCCTCGTCTTCCGATAGAACCTGCGAGGTGCAAGGAACGCCTGTGCGGGGCCTTCCAGCTGCTTTGGGGTGTGGGGCCAGCAACGGAGCGGCGGCTCAAGATGTTGGGCTACCGGTCCCTTTCCGACCTCATCCGGCATCCCCGCTGGGCCACGGAGGCGGATAGGCTCCTTCGGGCCATTGAGGAACGGGACCTCAGGGAGTTGTCCTTGCACGTCGGGCGCTGGTACGCGGTCTCCCATCCCTTGTCTCTCTCCCTCGTTGGACTTGCAAACGTGGAGCGCCTCCTCTTCCTGGATATCGAAACCCTGGGGATGTCCACAGAGCCGGTGATCTTGGTGGGCCTGGCCTGGCCGGAGGGAGGAGAACTCGTCACCAGGCAGCTCGTGGTGCGGGCCATCCCCGAGGAGCTGCCTGTACTTGTAGAGGCGGCCCGATTGCTCCAGGGGGCGGAGGCGCTTGTCACCTTCAACGGGCGGACGTTTGACGTGAACTTCCTGGAGGACCGGTTTGCCTACTACGGCCTGCCCACCGCCTTGGACCGACCGAACTTCGATCTCCTGTACTTCGCCCGACGCAGGTGGCGGGGTGAGCTCCCCAACTGCCGTCTGGAAACGCTGGAAGCCCTAGTACTCAGGGTGGAACGGGCGCTTGACATCCCCAGCGCGCTGGTCCCGGAGTTCTACGTCACCTATCTGCAGGAGCAAAACGTGGGGCCGCTTGTTGCTGTCATCGAGCACAATCGGCAGGACTTGGTGAGCATGGTGTTGCTTTTGGCGCGCCTGTGGGAGGAGATGCTGGAATGAGGCCGTTCGAGGAGCTCCTTTCTCGCCTTGCCACTGAAGTCGCCGACCGGGGGCAACTTGTGGCCCGGTTCACCTTGCCGGCCAGGGAAGCGCGGTACGGAGAGCTGAGTCGCCCCCTGCCCCCGCTTCTTACGGATTACCTTGCTCGAAATGGGATTCGGCTCTACTCGCACCAGACGGAGGCGATCGAGCGGATTCGAGAGGGAGAGGAAGTGGCTATCGTGACCCCCACGGCTTCCGGGAAGACGCTGGCGTTCAACCTGCCCGTGCTCGAGCGGCTCATCACCGAACGTGAGGCCACGGCCCTGTACCTCTACCCGCTCAAGGCCCTGACCAACGACCAGCTGTTCAAGCTGCGGGCTCTGCAGAAAGAGATCGGCCTTGACCTCCAAGCGCACGTCTACGACGGGGACACCCCGGCCCACTTTCGCCCCCACATCCGGGCCCAGGCGAGGATCCTTCTCACGAACCCTTACGCCCTGCACCGCTACCTCCCCTGGCACGGGAAGTGGCGCCGCTTCCTTCAGCACCTTTCGTTTGTAGTAATCGACGAGGCTCATCAGTACCGGGGCGTGTTCGGGTCCCACGTGGCGCTCCTCCTCAGGCGGCTGCGGCGGATAGCTGCCCGCTACGGGGCCAATCCTCAGTTCATCCTCTCCTCGGCCACGATCGCCAACCCGGAGGAGTTCGGGGAGCGACTCGTCGGGAAGCCGTTCTCGGTGGTGCGGGAGAACGGCGCTCCCCAGGGCTCGCGGACGTTCCTGTTCTGGGACACGGCCCGAGATCGCGCCCGCTCTCCCACTCAGCAGGCAGCTGCCCTCCTCGCCTTTCTGGTGCGGGAGGGCCTGCAAACCCTGTGCTTCACTCCGTCCCGACGCATGGCAGAGGTGGTGGCAAGCGAGGCCCAGGCAGCCCTGCCCGGAAGGCAAATCGTCTCCTACCGCGCCGGATACCTGCCAGAAGAGCGGCGGGAGATCGAGCGGGGCTTGCGGGAGCGTGAGATCCACGGCGCCGCTTCAACGAACGCCCTGGAGCTAGGGGTCGACATCGGTGGCCTGGACGCGGTGATCATCGTCGGCTACCCGGGGACGGTGAACTCCGTGTGGCAGCAGGCCGGGCGCGCGGGACGGGGGACGCGCTCGGCACTTGTGGTAGTGATGGGCTTCGAAAACCCACTCGACCGCTACTTCCTCACCCATCCAAAAGAGCTCCTCACCCGCCCACACGAGCACGCGATCATCGACCCACAGAACCCGGAAATCCTGGTGCGGCACTTGATGTGCGCCTCGGCCGAGTTCCCGCTGCGGGAGGAAGAGCTCAGCCTGTTCCACGCCCAGATGGACGCTCTTAGACCTCTGGAAGTCGCGCGGCTCGTGCAACGGGCCCCGGTGGGCTGGATCTACCAAGGACGGGTCCCTCCCGTACAGGTGGTGGACTTGAACCGCCTTTCAGATCGCACGATACGAGTGGAGTGCGACGGTGAGCTCCTGGAAACGATGGATTACGAACGGGCACTCAGGGAGGCATATCCGGGGGCGGTGCTCCTCCACCGGGGCGAGACGTACGTGGTGCGCGAGCTCGATCTGAACCGCGACCGTGCCCTGTGCGTGAGGGAGTATGTGGACTACTACACCGACCCTCTGGTTCAGGAGGACGTTACGATCCTCTCGGAGATTGAGACGCGTTCAGCAGGAGGTTTTCGGCTGGGGAGGGGAAGGGTTCGGGTCTCCGAGCAGGTGGTAGGCTATCGGGTTCGTCAGCGAGGGCGGACGCTTCAGTACGAGACATTGAATCTGCCACCGGTGGAGTTCGAAACCGAAGGGCTGTGGATCGTTTTTCTCCAAGAACTCGAAACGAAGCTCGAAAGGGATGGTCGGGACTGGGGCGGAGGACTTCACGGCGCGGAGCACGCCCTGGTGGCAATCGCCCCCCTGCAAGCGATGTGCGACCGCTGGGATCTAGGGGGTGTCTCCACCCCGTTCCACCCGGATGTGGCCGGGCCCGTTGTGATCGTTCACGAAGCGTTCCCAGGAGGTGTGGGCATCGCGGCCAAGCTCTTCTCCCTCGCTGGATCTTGGGCCTCGGCAGCGCAGGATCTCGTCCTGGGCTGTCCTTGTGAGCGTGGTTGCCCCTCCTGTGTCCTCTCCCCACGCTGTGGAAACCAGAACCGGCCCATGGACAAGGGGGCGGCCGGGGCAATCCTGGCCGCCCTGGCCAGGGCCTTCTCTACCACGGAGAGGAATCCGTGACGTCATAGACTTCAACGCCCCGATGGAAAGAACCCACATTGCGCGCGTCCCCTTATCATTTACATTATCCCGCCAAGAAAGGGGGCCTCATGCGCAAAGTAGAGGCTATGCTATTAGCAGTATTGATAGCCTTCCTGGCTGGCTGTTGCTACTGTCCCCCTGTTCCGCCGCCGGGCTGTACCCTGCCACAGGGAACTTGGGAGCTCGCCTCGACTTCTCCAAAGGTTGGCGCATTGGGAGAGGCCGTCGTCGGCACTGGCGATTCAATCTATGTCATTCGTGCTCACAGCATAGGCACTTGGAACTTCTGGCTGTATTCCCCGAGCACAGACCAATGGACAGACCTCGCCGTCCCACCTGAACGGCCAAAAACGGGAACCGCTCTTGCCTGGGATGGTGGGGAGTATATTTATGCCCTCCTCGGCGCTTCCTACAGTGACGCATCCAGAACTTATTTCTATCGGTACCACATTCCCTCAGACTCTTGGTCTGCCCTTCCAGACACCCCCGCTCCTCAGGGAGCAGGGGACGCCCTCACTTGGTGCGGATTCGATAACAAGCTTTACGCATTCATTGGGAACAACCAACTTGGCTCGCAATTCGCTGCTTACGACCCAGCAACCGGTCAATGGACGGTGCAACCTTTCAACCCCAATTGGTCAAGTACGGATGACGGAGCTTCATTGGCATGGACCGGAGGGGAGTGGATCTACGCGCTCGCTGGAGAGTGGGAAGAAACGGTTCCTCACCAGGACTTCGCACGGTACCACATACCAACTCAGACCTGGGAAGAGCTCCCTCTCATCCCCGACCCAGGTGGCATAGGTGACGGGGCATCGCTGCTTTGGATCGGGCAGTGGATACCAGACTGCCAGGCGTGCCTCTTTGCTCTCGGAGGAGGGAGCGCCATAGAGGACCCGGGATATGGCTTTTACGTGTTCGACACCTCTCGCGAAGAGTGGACGACTCTAGACCCGCTGCCTTGCCCCGTTGGGTATTGGGTGGGGAATAGACTGGCATTCGCGGTGAGCGCCATTTGGTACTGGCAGGGCACCCCCAGCACCTGGGAATGTGGAGGGAACAAGCTTTACAAGTTGCCCGTTCAATAAGCGGAGCAAAGTCTGGCTTTCGCCCTAGTTGTTGGAGGAAAGAGGTTAATCTTTCTTTCACCAATCGGAATGATCCAAGCCAGGCTAGGCCACTCTTCGCCAACTGTAACGAGGCGCTACATACTGGATACCGAAGAGAGGTTGCAGACGTAGAAGCCCAAGTCGTTCTGTAGAGAATGTGGGGGTGTCACTTTCTGGGTGGCACCTCCTATCATACTTCTCAAAATCGCTTGCTCCCGGACGCTCCTCAGAAAAGAAGGCCTTCCGTCAGTACAAGCGGAACCCCCGCGTTTAAGGAGGATTGCCCCGCGTTTTTCATAGAAGAGGCCGCTCCCGAGTATCTCGTGACGGGGAAGGGTGCGTATGGCTTGAAGCATGATTGTCACGGTCTGAACCAATTGGATTGTTCTGTAATGATTGGGTGGTTGTTGCTCCACACTTCGACGAGCAATCTTGTCCGTTCCCCTCTCGGGCACTCCAAACGAAAAGTGTAAATCCCGCTTTCAAGCGGTTGAATAGTAAGAGGGCTGGATTCTGCCTGATCCCATACATACCCTGGCCAGGATTCCAAAGCTACATAGCATCGAGTAGCCCAGGAAGCGGCCGATCCGTAGTTGGTGACGGTAACCTGTGTTTCATAAATTACAGACCTACGGTCCCACCATACGGGGTTTATCTCCCAAGAAAACCGCAAAAAAGGTTTAGGAATTAACTCGATTATGGTCGCAGTTTTGTCTCGGTATTCTTTCGGCATCTCCCCTATTTCCCATCCCTTGCCTGTGGTTTCTAGATAGTAGTAGTCGCGTCCATTCACGGTGTAATACCAAGCATCCGGAATGTAATCGCACCAGATACCCACAGCTACGTGATTAGGAAAAGTCAACAGTATAACGTCATATCCCATCTGGTATAAAAGTGCCGCTGTCAAGATCGAGGTAT